>Ga0187894_10004828_pt1 | contig 14156 bp, 11 predicted proteins | sample GBC1701081metaG_FD_136650 | JGI IMG/M metagenome (GOLD analysis project Ga0187894, IMG submission 136650) | White microbial mat communities from a lava cave in the Kipuka Kanohina Cave System on the Island of Hawaii, USA - GBC170108-1 metaG ...
CTCTGTTATACTCGCCCCAGTTGCGGAGACGATATCTTGTCTTGGGCTTCTTGTGTCTCACACCTCAAGAATACCGACAATGCGTCTCCGTGACTATTTCTGCAACAAAGCCATAACTCTGCAAGGAGCGCCTTCGCCTCTTGCAAGTCCTTCGTATCAAACCCCTCGGTGAACCAGCCATAGATCTCGGATAACATCCGGTGAGCTTCATCTTTCTTGCCCTGGCTTTGCCATAAACGCGCCAGACTCATCGCCGCCCGTAACTCCAGAGATTTGGCTTGTTGTAGGCGAGCGATGTCGATGGCTTTGTGAAAACATTTCTCAGCTTCTGCCTGGGTGTTGGGTGCTAGGTGCTGGGTGCTAGGGACTTCGGACCTCGGACTTCGGACGCCGGACGTGCCTTGACCCCGAACTCCGAACTGTTTGAGCATCAGTTCCCCCTTGAGCCGATACAGCTCCGCTTCGTACCACCGTTCCCCGGTTCTCTCCATTGCTACTAGCGCCTCGGCCAGTGCGTTCAGCCCTTCCTCTACCTGCCTTACTTTTCCATACGCCTCAGCCAGTGCAACAAGAACGGGTGGTCGTCCCAGCTCTGATCCTATGGCTCGGTACGTGGTCAGACTTTGACACATCTGGGCAATTCCTTCTTGTGCTTGTCCTTGTTCGGCTAACATCCAGCCTTGTTGCATCGTTCCCCATGCCAAAAGGGACACAAACCCCTGCTCACTAGAAAGTGCTCTCAGTGCCTCGGTTTGCTCCTGAGCGGCTTGTCCCTCCCGACGGAACTGATGGAGGTGGGCATGAAAGTACAGGGCAACAGCCAAGCTATAGGGATGGGATAGTTCCTGGGCCAAGGTGAGTGCTTGGTGACTCCTCTCTAGCGCTTGGTCTGGATAGCCTAGAAACCATAACGCAAAGGCCTCTGAGCCCCGGCAGCACATCCCAGGGTCGTCATGCCAGCGATAAGGCGCAACATAAGAGTGGGAAGCCTGCGGGTCGTAGAGAGTCACGCCTTGTTTTGTATGTTCTCGGACAGAGGTCCATTCCCCAAGATAGACCAGAGTGCTCCACTGGGCGTGATGGGCCTCCAGAAGAAGCGCGGGGTCGGTCTGCTGTTGCGCTAGCGTGAGGAGTTGCTCGCTCAGCTCACGTGCCGTCCGTAGTTCACCCTGTCCAAAAGAAATGCCCCATAGGCCCCATAGCACCGAGAAAAACTGAAGGGCATCTCCTACCTGTGGGCACAACTCCCGTGCCCGGGTGTAAATTTCTATTACTTCTGGGGCGGCAACACCTTTAGTAACTGCCAAAGCCGGTCCCAGAGCGATGAGCAGTGCAAGTTCTTGTCGAGCACGCTCAGGAGTCTTGGACATAGTCCCTAATATTTCCAACGCGCTGGTTAGGTGACTAGTCGCCTCTGCGTTCGCAGACCGTTGCACCGCCTGTTGTCCCGCCAACTGGAGATATTGGATGGCTTTCTCTATGTTAGGACTACGATGGTAGTGATGCGCTAGCTCATCGTAATGCTCCTCGAGCCGGTCAGCAAAGAGCTGTTCGAGCGCCTGAGCTGTCTGCTCATGGAGCACTTTGCGGCGTTCGATCAACACCGAGTTGTACGCCACCTCGTGCGTCAATGCATGCTTAAAAATGTACTCGACTTCCGGGAAGGCAGGCTGTTCGTAGAGAAACTCTTTGCGCTGGAGGGAGGAAAGGACACGATAGAGGTCGTCTTCGGGTTGCCTAACGACGTGTTTGACGAGACGCAGGGGGAACTCTCTTCCGATCACCGCCAGTTGCTGGAGCAAGGCTTTCTCATCGGGCGCGAGGCGATCGATGCGAGCGGCCAAGACGCCTTGCACCGTCGGGGGAAGATGAATTGCTGTAGGGGCGCTGCTTGCTGCGCCCGCTGTGGGCAGGGCAAGCCCTGCCCCTACAGGAGATGTACGGACCAAGACCCCCTGCTCAACTAACTCCTGCACGACTTCCTCCATGAAGAACGGCGTCCCTTCGGTCTTGTCGAGGATGAGCTGTTTCAACTGTTGTAGGGGCGGTTCGCGAACCGCCCCTACCGGACTGCCCAACAACAGATCGAGAAATTCTTCCGCCTCTTCTTTACCAAACGGCGCCAAACGCAATTGCATGTAATACGTCTTCTGCCCCCATTCGTGGCGATACTCCGGGCGGTAGTTGGTTAAGAGCAGCAACTTGGCACCGGCTACACTCTCACTGAGCACGTCCAGAAATCCCTGTGTCTCCCCGTCAATCCAGTGCAGGTCTTCAAAGAGCAGGATGAGGGGCTGGTTGAGACTCTCGCGCAAGAACAGCTTCTTGATGGCATCGAAGGTCCGTCGGCGCCGAATCTGCGGGTCCATCTGCTGTAACGGCGAGGGTTGTTCTTCAATCTCCAACAGCGCAAACAGATAGAGCAGTATGTCTTCTAAGCTGCGATCGAGCTCCAGTACGCGCCCGATGACTTTCTGCCGGCGCGTGCGTTCGTCGTCCTGTGACTCAATGCGGAAGTAACTCTTGAGCAGTTCGATCACCGGTAAATACGCCGTCGCTTTGCCATGCGAGACCGAGTAGGCTTCCAGCACCAGACAGCCACTCAAGGAGAGCAGCTTGAATTCATAGAACAACCGTGACTTCCCAAGCCCCGGCTCGCCCATCACCCCGACGATCTGCCCGTGGCCAGCCTTTGCCTGTGCGAATGCCTGCTGGAGCTGCTCCAGCTCGCTTTGCCGCCCGACAAACCGCGTCAGCCCGCGCCGCGCCGCCACTTGCAGCCGCGTGCGTAATGCTCCCACGCCGAGCATTTCATAGATGTGCAGCGGCTCCTCCACCCCTTTGATCTGCGTCTTGCCCAGGTCTTTGAAGGCAAAGTAGCCGTCGGTGAGCCGATGCGTGTAGGCAGAGACGACGATAGAACCGGGAGTGGCCAACTGCTCCATCCGCGCCGCCAAGTTGGTCGAATGCCCCACTGGCACATAGTCAGTATGCAAATCATCTTTACGGATCGAGCGCACCACCACTTCGCCCGTGTTCAGTCCTACCCGCATCAGTAATGGCGGATAGCCTTTTTGACGGAGCGTATCCGCATAACGGCGCATCTCCTCTTGCACGCGTAGCGCCGCATACAGTGCCCGGTGGGGATGATCTTCGTGCGCCAGCGGCGCGCCGAACAGGGCAAAGATCCCGTCGCCTAACGCTTGGGCCACATAGCCATCGTAACGATGAACCGCATCCATCATCAGCTGCAAGGCCGGGTCGATAATCGCGCGGGCGTCTTCGGGGTCGAGCCCCTCAATCAGTGCGGTTGAGCCTTTGAGGTCGGCAAACAAGGCCGTGATGGTTTTGCGTTCGCCATCGGCACTCCCGCGTGACTCCATCGCCGCCTGTTCGGCCCGAATCCGTTCGGCTAGATGGTGGGGCGTGTAGGCAATTGGGGGTTGGGAAGTTCGGAGTTCGGAGTTCGGAGTCTCGGGAGCGGGAAGCGGTGGGGAACTTGGAACTTGAAACTTTGAACCTCGAACTGGCGCAGCCCCGACCCACACTAAGACTTCGCCGTCTTTATCGATAGCAAGCTCTTGCCCTTTGATGAGTTCGAACTTGAGGTCTTCAAGGGCTTCGTCATCTAAATTAAACTCACGCTTAAGCGCACGATACGTGATCCGCCCCTTACGCTGGAGTAAGACGCTGGCTTGCTCTACCACTTCGGAAAACTTCATACGGTTCACCAAGAAGCAAGTATCCCATCTATGTATGCGCTTTGCAGCTTGCGTACAAGGAGAACGTCACTGCCCTTAGCATTAGGCTGTCATCTTCTGCTGAGTTTTTGGGTCTGCTGCACGCCGTCCACAGATTGTTTTATACGTATGCCTGCCGCAGCATATCGGCGGCGGCTTCGTCGAGTAGCTCTCCGCGTCGGACCTCCTCAAATCGTGCTAAGAGATCGTCCACGCGCAGGCGTCGTTTCTCGGCGCCTTGCAAATCATGAATGATCCGCCCGCGGTGCATCATGATGAGCCGATCGCCTAAGCTTGTCGCCTGTTGCATCGAGTGGGTGACCATCAGGGTCGTCAACTGGTCACGGGAGATTATTTCTTCGCTGAGTCGAATGACCTGATCGGCACTCTTAGGGTCCAGGGCAGCCGTATGCTCGTCGAGGAGCAACAGTTTCGGCTTGAGCCACGTCGCCATCAGCAGTGTGAGTGCTTGCCGCTGCCCGCCAGACAGGCTGCCGATAGCATTGTCTAGCCTGCCCTCCAGGCCCATGCCCAAGCGGCGCACGCGTTCTCCGAGCTGGTTAGTAAAACTGCGCCGCAACGCCCATCCCAGCCCACGCCGGTGGCCACGCCGGGCAGCCAGCGCCAGGTTCTCAGCAATCGACATATGCGGGGCCGTGCCGCTGAAAGGATTTTGAAAGACCCGCCCGATCAGCGTAGCGCGGCGATGCTCCGGCCAGCGTGTCACCTCAGTGCCTGCCAGGTGAATCGCGCCCGTATCAACCAGGAACGTCCCGGCTACTGCATTCAGCAGTGTAGACTTTCCCGAGCCGTTGGTCCCGATGACCACGACGAAAGAGCCTTCTTGGATCGCTAGGTCCACACCCTGTAAGGCACGGACTTCGTTTAGCGTGCCGGGGTTAAACGTCTTTGCGATGCCGCGAATCTCAAGCATTAGTCACCTGCGCTTTGCTTTTCTTCACACTCTCTAAGAGGTTGGGAAGGATAAGCGCCGCGAACACGAAAATTGCGGTAATCAGCTTCAAATCATTGGGGTCCAGACCCGCACGCAGGGCGATCGCGACCAGCAGACGGAAAAGTAAGGACCCCATCACCGCGCCTACGATTGTCAGGCCTAATCCTTGGGCCCCGATGAGCGCTTCCCCGATAATGACACTGGCCAAGCCCCAGACGACCATGCCGATGCCCATCTGCACATCGGCGAACCCTTGGTACTGAGCGAGCAGTGCACCCGCCAGCGCGACTAATCCGTTCGCGAGGGCAAGGCCCGCGATGATCATGTTCCCGACGTTCGCACCCAAGGCTTGGATCATTTGCGCGTTGTCGCCGGTGGCGCGCATCGCCGTTCCTAAGTTCGTGCGGAAGAAGGTGTAGAGTATCAACCCCACCAGGGCGATAAAGGCAAAGGAAAAAATGAGCACGGCACCGTCGCGTGTGTTCACTTCCCACCCTAGGACATCGAGGTTTGTCGCGCCCCCTAGCACGCTGGTCCCGACCCGTTCGGCGTGGGTGGCGAGCGTCACTTCGGAGAGCAGTGGTATGTTGCTCTTGCCCATGATGTGCAGGTTCACAGAGTAGAGTGCCGTCATGACCAGGATACCTGATAGCAGGCCATGAATCTTGAACTTTGTGTGCAGTACTCCCGTGGTTGCACCTGCGAGCGCTCCACCACAAAAGCCGGCGGCAGTCGCCAAGACTGGGCTCGTGCCGTAGACGAGTAGCGTGGCGGTCAGCGCAGCTCCCAGAGTGATTGAACCCTCAGTTGTGATGTCGGGAAAATCAAAGATGCGAAAGCTAATGAAGACCCCGAGCGCGAGCAGCGACAGGATTAACCCAATAGTCCAAGCGCCAATAAGGAGGGTCACGCTATCTTCTCCCGGTCCTGATTTCCGCGACCGGACCGACCCAGCACGCGCCACGGATAAACTCGCTTTGTCCTGCCCCAACAATCTCTCGACTGTCGCCGAGCAGGTGAAGCACTCCTTGGAGAGTCTCAGCTTCAAACAATGTAGTCACCGTCGTCCTCACATCGAGTTCTCCCTTCTGGAGTGGGCGGTACGAAAACGCGGCAGCGTGGAAATGGCCGGTCGGCCACGGCCTCTTATCTAACGGCCTTACGAGTGAAGCGAGGGCCGGGTGGTCAATGCCAGCAGCTACGCCCGCAACCAAAGCTAGAGATCGCGAATAGGCTCGTTCCGCCGTGAACGACAGCCATTCTCGGATTTGCGGGTGGACAAAAGGTGCATTCTCAGACGCCTGGAGCGCGGGCGAACGTCGCAGCGCCGCCCCCACCAAACCCGCCGATTCCGCGACCATGACCATGCCGGCAACCTCCGTTCCTGCAATCTCCAGACATGTCTCCACGAGTTCGGTTAATGTCACCGAGGGAGCCTCTTTTTTCGTCTCAAAGCGGATCAAGTGGGCAAATTGCCCTTCACAGGTCAGGCAGTAGAGGACTTCCAAGACAGGAACAAACGTTCCCGCCGCCACCAGGTAATCCGGAACGTTCGTGCCATCGGTTGGCAAATAGGCCGCTGCTCCGGCTACCGCCAGGAATTCTCCGAATCGGTCGTGGCAGTCGGCAAAGCCATTACCAAATGCTCCCAAACCCACCGCGAATTCTGCCTCGGGGAACGATAAGGTTTGACAATGTTCTTCTCTGAAACGACAGCCTAGGAGTGGCTTTGGGTCGCCGATCGCCCGGCATGTCAACGAGGCGCCCGGTGCATACTCGAATATCTCGAACGTCGCGTTTCCCCGTTCCAGCCACCTGATCCTTTCCGGCGTACTTGAGGGTACGGGCGATGGGGTGGCTCCCGCAAACAACAGAGTGTCAAGCCCTGCCAATTCCAGCACTGCTTTCACCGGCTCGGAGGGATTGGAGACGATAAACGATCCCTTTATACCCTGTAACTGTTTGTAGAACTTTACTAACACACGGATACCGGCTGAACTCAGATAGGTAACTTCCGAGAGATTGAGGATGATCTGGTGTCCGCCGCCGCGAATCACTTCATCCAGCCGACGGGCAAGGGGATCGGCCCAGTAGGAATCCAGGCGGCCCTTGACTTGCAGTTCAAGTCCCGCATCTAAAGGGTGTTCGGTGATTTCCATACTATTGCCCTATGACCTCCTCGGCCCGTTTGATCAATGCGGGGGGAAGTGTAAGACCGGCGCCCCGCGCCGCCTCTTGGTTCACAATGAGTTTTGTCCTGCTCACCGGTTGGAAAGGAATCCTTGCCGGGCTTTCTCCGCGCATGACTCTGGCGGCCATCAGCCCCGCCTCTCGTCCGCCGTCCGCATAGTCCCGTGCCAGAACGACCGCAGCGCCAGTCCGTGCTTGGGAACTTTGAAAGGCAAAGATCGGCAACCTAGCACGCCGAGCGGCCTGCGCGATACTGGGAAACGAGGAGGCGGTGAGATTGCCGGGAATCTGACATAGGGCATCAATCTGGCGGCTACACAGCGACAGCGCCGCGTCAGGGACCTCGGCACTCGTGCTCGCCGCTACCGCCACCACCTCGATACCAACCTTTCGCGCCGCCTCTGCCAGTTGGTCCTTATGGAAAACCGAGTTCACCTCCGACGGCACGAACAGAGTTCCCATCGCCCGCACGAACGGAAACGACTCGCGGACGATGGCGAGCAACTCTTCGTAGCCGCCCCCGAGGTACACTCCGGTTACGTTGGGTAAGTGATCCTCGTCACTGCGGCCCGCCCCGGCGATAACGCCATTAGCGACGTAGGTAAAGACAATAGGTACGGCGCGCGCCCGCTGGAGCGCCGCCTGCAGGGTAGGAGTAGACAGGGTAACCAAAAGGTCGGCGCCATCCCCGACCGCGGCGTCGATCAAGCTGTTTACCGTCCCCATGTCACCCTGGGCATTACGGATCTTGACTTCGTAGTCGCGGCCCTCGCTGAGGCCAGATTCACGGAGCCCCGTCAAGACACCGTGTTCCGCCTCCTCGACATCTAACACATTATTAAACTCGACGAGGTTGATGCGCCATTTTTTGGCGAGCGAGGCCGCAACCTGCTGTGTACGTGCTCGTGGCTGGGCGGTTGCCGCGACTACCTTTTCACGAACCCCCGCTTCGTCAACGACTACATCTGCGTGGGCAAGGACTTCCTCAGGCAGATACCAGGGATCCGCCAACCCGCTGAGCGCCAACTTATTGATCACCAACTTCTCCGGTACGACGTTCCTGACCGGGACGGTAGCGGGGTCGGCACCTCGTAAGATCTGCGCCGCTAACTCCCCCGTCTGCTTTCCTACCTCATAAAAGTTGGCCCCCTGGTCGAAAAGCGTGCCGCGCCGCGGATCACCTGGAGTGATAGTAAAAACCGGGATGCGCGCCTTTTTCGCCGTCGCGATGATCGAGTGGAGCGCCAATAGGACGGTGTTGTCACCCCCGACCCAAATGGCTTGGGCGCCCCGTGAGATGACGGAATTGGCAGCCTCAACCACCGCCGAAGAGTTGTCGGCAGTCGCTTCCAGCAGCTCAATGCCAAGCTCGTGAGCTGTTTTGCGCGCCTGTTCCGTGAAAACCCGCGAATTGGACTCCCCCGGATTCCACACCACGCCGACGGATTTGAGGCCTGGAAAGAATTCTCTCGCGAGCCGGAAAGAGTTCGCCACAGGCAGCAGCGTACCGATCCCTACCAGGTGTTTCGGGTGATCCAGTGGGTCCTCACGGTTAATGCCCACCCCTGCGCTAAACGGGTCGGCAACGACGCCGAAGACGTGTGTAACTTTGCCGGCCTTGTTCGCATTAGCCACGGCCTGCATGGCCGGAGTGCTCATCGTCAGCACCAGATCAAAGTGACCGTCGGTGACCTGCCTGGCGATCGTGTTGACCGTCGCTAGGTCGCCCTCGGCGTTGTACTGTTTCAAGGTGATTGATTGCCCGTCAATGAACCCGCCGGCTGCGAGCCCTTCTATCATGCCTTGGGCGCCTTCCAGCAATACTGGTTGAGACGCATAGATGAGGACGGCCACTTGGGGGATGCGGCCGACGTCGGGCTTACGTCGATGCCAATCTGCAACCAGCAAAACACTAGAAGTTAGTGCGATGAGGAAAACGCCCAAAGATAACCGCTTGATCGCGAACCACATTGCTGGCTTACACCCTCCCCACAACTACTCTCAATGCCCGATGGCGGGTTATACCAGCGGGCTCTGTTGAAGTAAATGAACGGACTGGAGCAGTCTGGTTGAGCAGAGGGCGCACTGGCCTGCGGGGGAGCGTTTCACGCGAGTTCCCTAGGGCTTATTGGGCACCGAGGGTGTACCACCCGTCAAACGCCGTAGTTCAGTAAGAAAAGGTTATACTCGGTGTTCAGCTTCCTGAGCCTCTCTATGAGGACACGCAGGATGTTATAATAAACTGTCTTAGCGACGCGGTCATTGGCTTGCAGAATCGCATCGAAGGTCGCTTTTGTCACCTGAATGAGCTCGCCCGATTGGGTCGCGATGACTGACGCCGAGGCGGGCCGTTGGTCGATAAGCGAGTATTCGCCGAAACAGTCACCCGCTTTGAGGGTATTCAGCTGTACCTTCGACGTCCTGCGCTCGACCTGACCCCCGGTTTGTTGCGGCACATAGGCACCGAGCGGAAGATCCACCTCGAACTGCCCCTTGAGTATAATATAGAGCGCCGACCCGCTCTGGCCTTTTTCTATTAACGTATCCGCCTTATTGAACGTCACTCTTTGAGAGGCGTCGTAAAATATTTTTATCTCGTCGGGCGTCAGTCCTTTGAATACCGCCACGTTCGCTAGGGTACGTAGAGTTTCGTCGTCAGACATTGCACTACCCTCCTTGCCGATCTTCACGGCTAACGTAACCTCTGTGCGCTACTCTTTCTGTACCGCGAGGTACTTACTGGGGATATCGGCTGGCTTGACTTGACAAAATATGCACGACTAGTCGATATTGCAAGAGATTTTCTGGCCGGTTGGATGTGTTGATCCTGAGATACAGGGTCAGTGGGTGGCCGTACACTCAATAGTTCGGCCGGAGGGACGCGTGGACTACTGCTGGCGGTCAGCATCCGCCGTTGCGTTAAGGGGATCCTCAATGAGTATTGCTGCTAGCTGTCCGGGGCTGACTTTGCGCTCATTGCTGCTCAGTTCCTCCGTCAGTTCCTTGAGTTGCCGCCACCGGGCCTCTCCGAACGGCGCTAGGCGCTGTACCCTCCAGCCGGGGTTTAGTGGTCGTCCTCCGGTTGACTTAAGTCGCCGTGTCATATCAGCGCGAAGCTGCAGAAAATCGAGCGGCCGCCACTCGGCAAGTTGGGCAAGCTCGTTTAGTCGAAAGGGACTGGCATAAAGTCGTGAAACTCAGTCACGTGTTGACCCGTTTGATTCCCAGCCTTGAGGTATGGCGGCCGGGTTGGGTTGTGACTGCCGGTTCGCTGATCATCACGACCGTTCTCTGGGCGGCTGCGCGACTCCAGGGTGCGCAACCGCACGATCTTTGGCCCTGGCGCGCGCTTTCTCAAATCACCATGCTGTGGTCCATCACGCTGATGGCCGTGGCGCTGCTCGCGGTCGTCCGTGCCCACGCTCTGGAACCGGCCTTCGGCGGTCTCGACCGGGCGGTGCATCTCCACAAGATCCTGGGTCCAGCCGCGATCGGCCTGATGATCGGCCACGTGATTCTTCTGGCCGTTGCAGCGCTCCAGAGCGGCGCCTCCATCGGCGACCTGTTCATCCCGTTCTGGTCCCAGTCGGCCCGCTCGATCGACATTCTCGCTTTCTATCTCCTTCTGCTGCTCGCCGCTCTCGCCTACAACCGCCGCATGAGATACGAGCGCTGGCTTTCCGTTCACCGGCTGATGGGCCCGGTTTTTCTCGCTGCCGCCGCGCATGCCGCCATGGAGCCTGGAACGATTGCAGACTTCGAACCTTTGAGAACGTGGATGGTCATTCTCATGCTGGCCGGTGCCGCCGCATGGCTCTATCGAGTCGTCCTGTTCGGCCGACTAGGGCCGTGCTACCGCTACCGTCTCGAAACGGTTGTGTCGCGCGGAAGCGATATCATCGATCTTGTGACTCGGCCGGTCGAGCGGCGCATGATGTACGAGCCCGGCACTTTCGTCTTCCTGCGTGTCCCCGACCTAGAAGGACAGCGGAAAGAGCTCCATCCCTTTTCGATCTCCTCATCCCCGGTGGATCGGGATCTGCGCCTATCGATCCGGATCGTCGGAGATTTCACGCGTCGCCTGCCCTCACTTAAGCCCCGGTCGCCTCTCGAAATCTACGGCCCCTTTGGCAGCTTCACTTCTCATCAGCTGGTTCCTTTCCGCCGTCTCGTCCTGATCGGCGCGGGCATCGGCATCACGCCGTTCCTCGGCATGTTCGCTTTTGAACTAAGCAATCATGATTTCCGGCGGATCTGGCTCTACTACGTCGTCCGCAATGAGGAGGACGCAGTATATGACTCGGAGATCCGCGAGAACTACCTAGAGGCGGAATCGTATATTGATTATATGCTGTGGGTAACGGCGCGCCGCGGGCGAATAACCGCGGCGCAGATCGCCTCGGACGTTGCGCCGCTGGAGGGCTACGCAGTGATGCTGTGCGGCCAGCCAGGCTTCATTGCGGATCTCGTCCGGCAGTTTCGCGCCCTCGGTGTCCCGCATAACCGAATCTTCACCGAAAAGTTCGAATTCCGTTAACGGGTTGAAAGGTGATACGCTTCCTTATTGATCGCAACTCCTCAGCGCCTCTTCTTGGGTAGCGAAGGAGGGAAAGAGCGAAGAAAAACCGACGATGTCGAAAACCTCCTTGATCTGATCTTTTAGCGCATAGAGGACAATCTTGCCGTTGACACCCGTCACTCTCTTTACCGCTAGAAGCAGGACGCGCAGGCCGGCGCTACTGATGTAGTCAAGCTGGGAGCAGTCGAGGGCGAGTCGCCGTTCGCCTCCGTCTATAGATGTCAGAAGTTTCTCCTCCAATTTGTTTGCTGTACTTGCGTCTAACCTCCCTTTGATCGCGAGAAGAGTAACGTCTCCGCGTTTATCTTTTGTAATATCCATCGCTGACCCTTTCTCTCATACTTACGGTGACTTTAGACCGTCGGGATTCTCTTTTTCATCATTAGGAGATTCTTTCCCTGCGGCCTTCTGTACTCTACTCTGTCCATTAACTTCCGCACCAAATGAATCCCCAATCCGCCCACCGGCCTTTCCTCTAGCAGTTTGTTGGTATCCGGCTCCGCGGCCCCCAAAGGATTAAACGGCCGGCCGTCGTCCTCAACCTCCGCCGTTACTTCTCCCTCATTGCAGGACAAGCGCACTATAATATCGTGCTCGTTGGAGTCGTCGTATCCGTAGGAAATCACATTGGTCAGAATCTCTTCTAGCGCCACATTGATCTCGAATGCTAGGGGTGGAGGCAGATGGTGCAGTGCTGCGAATTCTTCTACCACTTGACCCAATCGTTCAATCTCCGAGAGCGTGTTCTTGAAGAGAATCGACATTTGCTCATTCATTGCCACACCGCCGTGAGACACCACCTAGGTAGTGTATGGCCAAGGCGGTAATATCGTCACTCTGTTCGGCGCCGCCAGAAAAACGCTTCACTTCACTTACGACGCTCCGGACCAGCTCCGTCGGGGACAACTTGGGTGTGTGTTGTAAAAACTCCTGCAGACGGCGGTCCGAGAAGAGGTTGCTGGTACTATCCATAGCTTCCGTCACCCCGTCAGTGTATACAAAGAGCCCTTCTCCAGTCCGTAAAGTGATCTGGTTTGCTCGATACCTGGCACTCTCAAGTACGCCCAGTGCCATTCCCCCGGTCCGTTCGAGAGCTTCCACAGTGCCATTTTGCAAGAGGACATACGGAGGGTTATGGCCGCCGTTGCTGTACTCTAACTCTCCGGTGCTCAGGCACAAAATTCCGTAGAAAAGGGTGACAAACGTACCGGTATCATTATCACGACAGAGTTCATTGTTTAGCTCGGCAAGAACCGCCTCAGGGCGGCCTCGCCTACCGGCCATGACCTTGAGCAAGGTTTTCGTCACCGACATAAACAGCGCTGCTGGGACACCTTTCCCGGAAACATCGCCGATGGCGAAACCGAGATGGTCACCATCGATGAACATAAAATCATAGAAGTCTCCCCCCACCTCCCGCGCTGGTTCGATAGCAGCATAAAGGTCAAACTCATGTCGATGTGGGAAAGGAGGAAATCGTTTGGGCAACATATCCATCTGGATCTCGCGGGCGAGCTTGAGCGCCTCTTCCATCCGCTGCTTCTCGACGTAGGCCTCGGTAAGCTGTGCCCGTTCGAGCGCTACTGCTGCGTGAGCACCCAACGCTGCCAAAAGTGATTCGTCGCGGTCATCAAAGACTCCGCCGTCCTTCTTGTTCAGAACCTCGATAACGCCGACCAGCTTACCTTTGCTACTCATCATGGGTAGGCAAAGAATTGAGCGTGTCCGATACCCAGTCTGTCTGTCAAAGTCCGGGTTGAATCGCGGATCCGTATACGCATCGACGATATTCGCCACCTGACGGGTTTTGGCTACGTCCCCGGCAATACCCATGCCCACTGGGAAACGAATTTTCTGTAATTGGCCAAGCTTGTGAGCAATCTTACTCCACAATTCATTTCGCCTTTCGTCGTACAAGAAGAGGCTAGCGAGGTCCGCCTCCATAACCGCGATAGTGTTCTGCACGATGACTTGCAGCAGATTATCCAATTGGATTTCACTGGACATGGCCTTGGACACTTCCAAAATGGCATTGAGATTGCGGATCTCACGTTCGATATCAATCGTTGGCGTTGGATCGGGCATGGCTCTACCTCGCTCTCCTCACGTAAGAGAGTGTTGTATCTCTCTCGGATCCTTGTGTTGACTGGCTCCAATTTTTGCTTAGAGGGTCCTCCCTCAAGCGGCGATGCCGTATAATCTCCTTCGACGGCACGATGCGCAACTACCTGTGATATTCTCCGTAATGGCGAAGAGCCTGAGCGTTGACCTCAAGGGGACACACACCATATGTTGCCTATCCTCGGAGATTTGGAAAGGGGGACTCTATACGGTGGAATCTGCATCCTTCCTTGGTTCCGTGCGTCGGTTCTTTCGCGATTCCCTGCTGGTCGTGGAAACGCGAGGCTCCTTCGGCCAGCTTGTTCAGAAAACAACAGAGGATCCAGCCCTGCGCCAACGCCTCTTGCAAGTCTTTCGCGCCAACGCCTTCGGTAAACTAAGGGAGGTCCCCTTCGACAGGCTTAGGACTAGGGGACAAAACCCCCACCGCATGGCATAAAGTTAAGGTGTCATTGCGAGCGGAGCGAAGCCATCTTTGCCTGAAAACAGAGATTGTTTCGTCGCTTATCGCTCCTCGCAATGACAGCTTCGGCTCCTCTGCTCCTTATCTTCGTCCAGAGTTTTGTCTCAC
>Ga0187894_10004829_pt1 | contig 14155 bp, 7 predicted proteins | sample GBC1701081metaG_FD_136650 | JGI IMG/M metagenome (GOLD analysis project Ga0187894, IMG submission 136650) | White microbial mat communities from a lava cave in the Kipuka Kanohina Cave System on the Island of Hawaii, USA - GBC170108-1 metaG ...
GCCTTCTGTGATCCCGTGACCACGACGTCCAGGCCCCACGCGTCCATGGGAACGTCGAAGACACCGATGGCGGTGATGGCGTCGACGCACACGAGCACGTCCGGACGCCCGCGCGTGACCGCCGCGATACCCTGCACGTCGTGCTTCGCGCCGGTCGACGTCTCCGATGCGGTCGCGTAGACGGCGCGGATGGCTCCGTCCTTGTCGAGCGCGGCGGCCACGGCGGCCGGGTCCACGCTTTCGCCCCACGGCACGTCGAGGTTGACGCACTCGATACCGTACGCGGCGGCGATCTTTCCCCAGCGCTCGCCGAACTTGCCGCCGCGGACGACCAGGGCCTTGTCGCCGCGCCGGAGGAAATTGGTCACGGCCGCCTCCATGCCCGCCGTCCCCGATCCGCAGAGCTGGAGAACCGGCTCGGCAGTCTGAAAGATCCAGCGCAGGCCTTCGGCGGTCTCCTTGAACAGCTCGATGAAAGCGGGCGCCCGGTGGTAAAGGACGGGCTCGGCCATGGCCAACAGGATTCGTTCCGGGACCGGCGTCGGTCCCGCGGTCAGCAGGTACTGTTTCATCGCCTCCGCTTCCGGACCCGCGTTCTGGCGGGCGGAGACGTTCTAGTACAAGTTCTCAGCGCCTCCAAACCCGACCACCGCCGCCGGGCCACCGCGACCAACACGACAGCCGTCACCACGTCACCCATCATGTCTTTGGCTCAATTCGCCGACGTCCATTTCGGCTACCCCGGCACCGAGATCCTGACCGGCGCTTCGTTGCTCATCCGTCCGGGCGACCGCCTGGCGCTGGTGGGGCCGAACGGAACGGGAAAATCGACGGCGCTGCGTCTGCTGGCGGGGGACTTACAACCCGACCAGGGCGACGTGCGGGTTCTCGGCAAAGCCAGCGTCCGATACCTGCGCCAATCCCAGGAGCTGTCCGGACGAGGAACCCTCATGGACTCGCTGCTCGAGCCCTTCGCGGACGTGCAGGCCCTGCACGACGAGCTCGCCGCCATCGAGGCGCGGCTGCCTGATCCGCGGCCGGACGATCTCGCGCGCTGGGGCGAGCTGCAGGAGCGCTACCAGCGCGCCGGAGGCTACGACCTGGAATCGCGGGTCCGGCGGCTGACCGCCGACGTGGGCTTCAGCGAGGCCGATCTCGGTCGTTCCGTGGATACCCTGTCGGGTGGCGAGCGCGGGCGCCTGGAGCTGGCCAAGGCACTGGTGCGTCAGCCCGATCTGCTGCTGCTCGACGAGCCGACCAACCACCTGGACCTGCAGGCCATCGAGCGCCTGGAGGCGTACCTGAGCGAGTACGCGGGAGCGTTCATCCTGGTGTCGCACGACCGCGCGTTCATCCGCGCCACGTGCCGCGAGATCGTCGAGGTGGAGGGCGGCAAGCTGGTCCGTTACCCATTCACGTACGACCGCTACGTCATCGAGCGGGACGCACGCATCGAGCGCGCGCGCGTGGAGTACGAGCGCCAGAAGGAGCACGTCGAGAAGACCGAGGACTTCATCCGCCGCAACCTCGCGGGCCAGAAGACGAAGCAGGCGCAGAGCCGCCGCAAGATGCTGGAAAAGCTGGACCGGCTGGAGCGTCCCGACGACCACTGGGAGCACGCCGGCAAGATCGGCCTTGTCTTCAACGTGGGCGGCGATCTCGGCGCCAAGGAGACGCTGCGCGCGCCCCGCCTGACCGTCGGGTATCACGCCGCGCCCATCCTGCGCGACGTCACCGTCAACATATATCGCGGCGACAAGGTCGGTATCGTCGGCCCCAACGGCAGCGGAAAATCGACGCTGCTCAAGACGCTGATCGGCGAGCTGCCCCCGCTGCGTGGCACCGTCGAGCGCGGCACCGGGGTGCGCATCGGGTACTTCGACCAGAAGCTGTCGGCGCTGTCCGAAGACCTGACGCTGATCGACGAAATACGATCCATCCGCGCCGATATGGCCGTAGATGTGGTGCGGTCCTACCTGGCCAAGTTCCGCTTCTTCGGCGACGACCCGTTCCGCGTGGTGCGCGGGCTGTCGGGCGGCGAGCGCAGCCGCTTGGCCATGGCGAAGATCATGCTCTTCCCGCGCAATGTGCTGGCGCTGGACGAGCCCACCAACCATCTGGACATTCCCGCGCGCGAGACCCTCGAGGACGCGCTCACCTCGTTCGAAGGCACGATCATCTGCGTCAGCCACGACCGCTACTTTCTGGACCGCGTCTGCACGCGCCTGTTGGTGGTCGAAGGCGACCAGCTCGCCGCCCACGCAGGCAACTACTCGGACTGGCGGGCGCGCACGCGCACGACGCCGTCCGCGCCGCCCCCGGTTGTGTCGGCGGCCCCCGCGCGCCCGCAGGCGGACCCGCCCCCGGCGCCGCAGAAGGTGCGACCGGCCGAATCGGCGGGCGCGGCGCGTGCGGCAGGCAAAGACCGCGAGCGGGAACGCCGCCGACTGGAGCGCCGGATACAAACGCTGGAAGCCGACGTGGCGAAGATCGAAGCCGACCTGGCTGCGGTCAGGGCGGACTTGGCCGGCGACCACGCGAAAGACTGGCAGAAGCTGCACGCCCTCGCGGACCGCGAGCGCGACCTCGACGCGTTGCTGACCCGCCGCATGGGCGAATGGGAAGCCGCCAGCGCGGCGCTCGCAGCGGCGGCAGACGCCTGAAGGACGTCCGCTCGACCAGACCGCGCCGCCGCCGACCGCAACATACATTCACCTACGGGAACCAGAACCCGTCAGGCGGCTGACGAGTATCAAGACCGTTGATCACCTCCCCCCTTCGAGGTCTACGATGATGAAGGCGCGCCTTGCAGAAGCTCGGTCGCTACCAGCTCCTCCGGCCCATCGCGAACGGTGGCATGGCGGATGTCTGGTTGGCGCTCCACCGGCCGCTCTTCGGCGAGCCGATGCTGGTGGTCATAAAGCGGATCCGGCGCCAGCGCCTGGACGATCGCCGCTTCATCGAGCTGTTCCTGCAGGAAGGACGGCTGTCGACGCAGCTCGACCATCCCAACGTGGTGCGCACCATCGAGATGGGTTGCGCCGACGGCCAATATTTCCTGGCCCTCGAGTACCTGCGCGGACAGACGGTGCTGACCCTGCTGGGACGAGCGGCCGAGCTGCGCAGCTTCCTCCCGCTGGGAATGATCTTGCGCATCGCCGCCGACGTCACCGCCGGGCTTTCGTACGCCCACGACGCGCGCGACAGTTGGGGCAGGCCGTTGGGCCTGGTGCACCGGGATATCTCGCCTTCGAACCTGTTCGTCACGTACGACGGCGTCGGTAAGGTGCTGGACTTCGGAATCGCGCGCGCCGGGACCTGGGAGCCGGGCCGAGCGCCGGTCAAAGGCAAGCTGCCGTACGTGTCGCCCGAGCAAGCGCGCGGGCTGCCAGTCGACCGCCGCTCTGATCTCTTCGCGCTGGGCGTGGTGCTGCACGAAGCCTTGACGCTCCGGCCGCTATTTCGCGGCAAGAGCGACCTCGAGACCGTGCAGCGCGTGCTGGAGGCCCCGGTCCCGAAGCCCTCGTCGCTTCGCTCGGCCTGCCCGCCCGAGCTCGACCGGCTGGTCCTGGCGCTTCTTGCCCGCGACGCCGACGACCGGCCGCCGGACGCCGCATCGGTGCTGCTGCAGATCCAGGACATCACGCGCAAGCTCGGCATCCCGTTGGCTCCCGACGGAGTGCGCGACGTGATGCGGGCCAGCTTCGCCGCCGAGTATCATGAGGACGCGCGGCTTTCAGCCGAGGAGCCGCCTTCGGAAACCGCCCTGGCGACGCCCGCGCACGCAACCACCGTCGCCGTCCCCGCCACCGGATCGAGCGACGTGACGCGCCCCGCCTTGATGTCCCCTCGTCGCCGCGGATCCCGCGGCCCGTCATCGGAAGTTACGCCGGCTCCCGCGTAACCGGCCGTCCGCCGTAACCATGCGGCCCTCCCGCCGCTCGTCCCACGTTGCCGTACATGAGCCGACTGGGGACAGGAACCCCACCTAGCCGTCGGAGGTCCGTGTTGCTAGCTTGAAAGGCACGAGGCGAATGGATGCGCCTCACCGGGAGGTTCGCCGGAATGAGGTACGGCTTGCTTTTCGTTGTTACCCTGGCGGGTGCCGTGGGGGGATGCGCACAATGGGTTGGGCGGGCAGGGTCGGCGGGGAGGACGACCGCGACAGCCGCGTCGTCATCGTCAACGGTCGCCGAAACATCGTCGTCGCGCGCGACCGCGCTGGCCGGCGTGTGGGACGGAATTTTCCAGGCCACCATCGACGAAGGCATGGCGGCGGGCGACACGCGGATCGAGCGGCAGGAGTGGCACTTGGCCCAGGCCGGCGGCGGCACCGTGTCGGGTTATTACGTCGTCGCGCTCACGATGGTGTCCGGTGACGGGCGCCCTTACGTGTGCAGCCGACAGCCCCAGTTTTCGTCGCTGCAGCGCTTCGACGTCCGTGGTCGGGTCAACGCCGGGAAGGTCGACCTCGAGGAGACCGCGCAACGGACGGCGGCCGGCGCGTGCAGCCCCGCCCGGCGGCCGCTTTCGCGCTATCGAGGAGAGCTGCGCGGCGACGTCCTGACACTCGTCGCGGCCGGACATCGCCAGACGCTGTACCGCCGCCACGGCGATGCGGGCGACCCCGCGGCGGTGGCGACTCGAACCATCGAGCCCGCGGCGGCGGCGCCTCCCGAGTCGCCGTTTCCCGCGCTGACGGACGGCCCTTCCGTCGCCCCGCGTTCAACGGCCGTCTCCAGCGCCCCCGCCGACGTTGCCGGCACTTGGGTGTGGGAACACCGCGGCCTGGCGCCGGGCGGCGACGAAAAGCATGAACGCGAGGAGTGGCACGTCACCCAGGAAGGAACGCGCCTGACCGGCTACTATGATCGGGTCGTGCGTCAGATCTCCACCGACGGCCACGCCTACCGGTGCAGCATGGCGCTGGAGTTTCAGGTCGCCACCCGTTACCGCATCAGCGGCGAGGTGCGCGGCGACGATCTGGTCATCCACGAGAATACGTTCGAAATCCTGGAGCCGAGCGCCTGCGACAGCGGCAAGCGCCGTCTGGATTCCTACCTCGGCCGGGCCGGCAGTGACGAGATCCGGCTGCTGTGGGGGGTCGGCAGCCAGGTCCTCAGGCGAGCGCGCCCCGACGTTCCCACGCAACGGTTCTGAGGACCCAAATATCCCCGCGACGGGAGCCCGAGCGTCGCATTGACGTCGAGGAGCCGGCCCGACCCAACACAACGCCAGCTCGCCGCCCCCCCCCCACGAGGCGGCGACGCGGCCGGCAAGAAGACATGGCAGCTCGGACGGATCTGATTCCACAATCCCAGGGCGCCTCCGACGCGCTCATCCGCGGGCGCCGAGGCCTGCCCACCCTCGCGGGTGCGGTTTGCTGCGCGCTCTGCGTCTACCTGCCGGCGGCCGCCGCCGCACAGCCGCCGGCGGCGCCGTCTGGCAGCCACCGAATCTGCTCGGGTTCCCTCGATCTTCACGTCGTGGACGCCCTCGACCACGTGCCGATCCCCGACGTGGCGATCGTCGTCAACCAGGTCGCAGCCGGGCAGACCGATGCGCGCGGTCGGCTCACGCTGACAGGGCTCTGCGAAGGCGACATCAGCGTCGAGGCCGCGCGCCTCGACTACCAGCCGGCGCGACAGGTGATCAGGCTCGCGGGCGCAGCCTCTGTGGAAATCGAGTTGGAGATCGCCTTCACCGAGACGGTCACCATCGTGGCGAAGGCACCCCCGCCGGTCGACATGCGGTCGACGGCGACGGTTTCGGGTGCGGCGCTGGAACGCAAGCGCGGGCAGTCGCTGTCGGAAACGGTCGCCGACGTTCCAGGAGTGAGCCAGCTTGGCGCGGGGAGTGGCGTGGCCAAGCCGGTGGTTCGCGGGCAGCTCGGGCGGCGCCTGCCGCTGATGGTCGACGGGGTCCGTCACCGCTCGCAGGATTGGGGCCTGGATCATGCACCCGAGATCGACCCGATCCTGGCGGATCGGATCACGATCGTCCGGGGCGCCTCCGGCGTGCGCCACGGATCCGACGCCATCGGCGGCGCCGTACTCGTCGATCCGCCGGACCCTCCCTCGAAACCGGGAACCGCCGGGCAAGCGCACCTGGTCGGATCCTCGAACGGCCTGGGCGGAAGCCTGGCAGGCCGGGCGCGGTGGGTCTCCGCGGCAGCCCCTCGACTCGCCTGGCAGGCCGACGGCAGCATCAAGCGCCTCGCGGCGCCGGCGACCCCCGACTACCCCCTGGACAACACCGGCGAGTCAGAGTGGAGCGCCGGATTGACCACCTCGTACCGCGCCGGTGGCGACGACACCTACAAGCTTTCGTATCGCCACTACCAAGCCGACCTGGGGGTGTGCACCTGCTATCGAGTGGAGTCGCCCGCCGATTTCTTCGCGCAGACCGGGCAGGGCAAGCCGCTCGGATCGGATCTGTTCACGTCCCGCTTCGAGATCGCGCGCCCGTATCAAGCGGTGGCGCACGAGCTCGCGATGGCGCGTGGCCGATGGACGGCAGGCGCGGCGGGGATCATCACGGGCACTTATGCGTTCCAGCTCGACCATCGGCGCGAGTTCGACATCGTTCGTCAGGCTACGACGGGCCCGCAGTTCATGTTCCGGCTGTGGACGCACGATCTGGATGCGGTCTTCGAGCACAAGCCGCTCCACCTCAGCGAGCACCTCCACTTGCAGGGATCGGTGGGGATCGTGGGCATGCTTCAGGTTCATTCGTATCAAGGTTTGCCGCTGGTTCCTTCGCACGAGGCGGCCGGCGCGGGCGCCTATCTGAGCGAGCGCCTCTCCGGGCACGACTTCGAGATCGAGGCCGGCATGCGTTACGACCTCCTGGCGCGAACGGCGTTCCTTGCGCGAGGCGACTTCCTCCGCTTGGTCCGCAGTGGACAGCTCGCCGAGAACGCCTGCGGTGAGCTGCGGAGCGACACCGGTCCGGTCGACTGCACCTCGGCCTTCCACACGATCTCGGCCTCGCTCGGCGGGCTGCTTCGGCTGTCGCCTCGATGGTCGGCCAAGGTCGATCTGTCAACCGCTTCGCGGCCGCCTAACCCCGACGAGCAGTACATGAACGGCACGTCCCCGTCGTTCCCCGTGCTCGGCCTTGGCAAGCCGGATCTTGGCCCCGAGACGAGCTACGCCGCGTCCGCCACGACCACGTACGCCGGCGACCGCATCTCAGGCGAAGTTTCGGCTCACGCGAGCTTCATCGCCGATTACATGTATTTCGCCCCCGCGATCGGTGACGACGGCCGACCGATTTTCGACGTTCTCATCCGCGGCGTATTTCCTCGGTTCGTCACCCGCCCGGTCGACGCGCTGTTCTACGGCGCCGACGGGAGCCTCTCGGTCGCTCCAGCCTCCTGGCTGGAGATCGGCGCCCAGGGGTCGATGGTACGCGCTCGGAACCTTACGGACAGCTCGTACCTGGTCTTCATCCCGCCCGACCGCGTGCGCGGGTCGGTGGCCGTCGCTCGCAAAGGCCTGCTGGGCCTCGAGAAGGCGACCGCCTCGGTGGCCGGGACATACGTCGCGCGGCAGACGCGGTTCGACCTGACCGCAGACCTGGCACCGCCTCCCGACGCGTACGCCGTCGCGGACGCCGAGATCGCGGCGGAGGCGCAGGTGGGTGGGGGCCAGGCGCTGACGTTCGCGCTCCGGGGCACCAATCTCCTCGGAGCTCGGTACCGCGACTACACGAGCCTGCTTCGCTACTTCGCCGATCGACCGGGCCGGCAGCTCATGCTCCGCATCACCCTCAGCTACGAGTCGTCGAACCCATCACCATGAAGGGCCGTGCCATCGCCAGCTCGGCCGCGGGTTGCGGCGGGTGGTCCCGAAATTCCGGGAAGCATGTACTAAACTTCCGCTCATGCTCGCGCGCGATTCGCACAAGCTGCCCACCCCCGATGAAGCCCTGCCCGGCCGACCCGAGCCGCTGACCGTCGCCCCGTCTCACTTCGTGAGCGGCGCTCGGATGCAGCCGCCCTTCCCCGACGGGCTGGAGACGGCGACCTTCGGGCTCGGGTGTTTTTGGGGCGCCGAGCGCGTGTTCTGGCAGGCGCCCGGCGCCTACACGACGGCCGCGGGCTATTCGGGCGGTTACACACCGAATCCGACGTACGAAGAAGTCTGCTCGGGAATGACCGCCCACGCCGAGGTGGTCCAGGTTGTGTTCGACCCGAAGGTCGTGCGCTTCGAAGACCTGCTCAAGCTGTTCTGGGAGAGCCACGATCCCACGCAGGGGATGCGGCAGGGCAACGACGTGGGGACCCAATACCGGTCGGCGATTTATACGACAGGCGAGGCGCAGCATCAGGCGGCCACGGCGTCGCGCGCCGCGTACCAGCGCGCCTTGTCCGCTGCCGGCCACGACCGCGCCATCACCACGGAGATCCGGAAGGCCGGCCCGTTCTATTACGCCGAGGACTACCATCAGCAGTATCTGGCCAAGAACCCCGACGGCTACTGCGGGCTTGGGGGCACGGGGGTGAGCTGTCCGGTGGGCCTGGGTCTGAGCGCCGGCGCCGCAGCGAAGTCACCGACGACCGACGTCGAGGGCGGTCATGTCTCGAAAACCGACGACGAGTGGCGAAAGATCCTCAGCCCCGCCCAGTTCCACGTGCTGCGCGAGAAGGGCACCGAGCGGGCGTTCACCGGCGCCTATTACGCGTCCCACGATGAGGCGCTGTATGTGTGCGCGGGCTGCGGGCAAGACTTGTTCAGCTCCGACGCCAAATATGATTCGGGCAGCGGCTGGCCCAGCTTCACGGCCCCGGTCTCCGCGAGCCACCTTGAATCGAAGGCCGACACCTCGCATGGAATGCAGCGCACGGAGATCCGGTGCTCGCGCTGTGGCGGGCACCTCGGCCACGTGTTTCCCGATGGTCCCACACCGACCGGTCTCCGCTACTGCATCAACTCCGCCGCACTGAAGGCGGTTCCGCGATCGTGATGCACAGCGCACCGCCGAATAGGGATCCTGGCCTGTCCTCGCACTCGTAGTCGTCCTCGTCGCCGCACTCGAAATTCCGGACCCGTGGCTCGCGGCGGCGCGTGTCCGTGGTGTATTTTGCCCGTTGATGAGCGCGCGTCTCATCTCTCGCGTGCTGCTCCGGGCTCCCCTGCTGCCGTTGCGAGCGCTCGAACGCGATACCGGCAAGGCGCTGCTTGCGCACCCTCTGGGCGTCGCGGCGCTGGAGCTCGCGAGCGCCGAGCTGGTGGCCACCCGGCGGCGCACGGGAGCGTGGCCGGCAGCGCTCGGCCGCTATGCGCGCAGGGCGGCGTTTCGCCCGACGCCGCACGGGCTGCTGGCGGGCGTGGGGATGGCCGAGCTCGGGGCGCGGACCCGCATCGCCACCGGCCAGCCGTCACCGTCGCTGGCGGTGAAGTGGGCGCGCCTGGCGCGGCTAGGCCGCGCGCTGCTGGAGGCCCCCCACGTACGGACGCAGTGCCGCTTGCGACGGGCGCCGTCGCTGTTGCGATCCGGCGACACGGCCACCTGGCTGACCTCCGGTGAACCGACGCTGGCCGTCGCCGTGGTCGCCGAAGTGGACGAGCGGCTCGGCGCGGTGCTGGGTGCGTCTGAGCTCTGGACGCCCTGGGACGACGTGCGGGCGGCGGCCGGGCGCGTGGGCGAACCGGACGAAGGCGATCTGGACGAGCTGCTGCTCCTCCTGGTTGACCAGGGCCTGCTTCACACCGACCTCACACCGCCCTTCATCGGTCCGCCGCCTCTCGACTGGATGTGCGAGCGCCTCGATCGCCTCCATCTTCCGGCGCCGGCCGCGGAGCGCTCGCACGAGGATGGCGGGCGAACGCCGTACGAGCTCCTGAGCGACGCCCGCCTCCACCTGACCGCGGGGCGGATCACCGAGGCGCGCGCGAGCCTGCGTTCCCTGCCGGGAGGCGAAGACGAGGACAGTGATCCGCTGACGGCGGTGCTGTTGTTCGATCCGGCCCGGCCCGCCACCCTGTCGCGCGCGGCGGTCGCTCGGGCGGCGGCCACAGCGCCGACGCTGTTCCGGCTGCAGGAGGCGCTGGCCCCACCGGCGGCCGAGCGGGCGCTGGACCCGGCGCCGGGTCAGGCGCTGGACGCGGTGACGGAAGTTTTCGGCGCGGGCGCGCTCGACCTCGCGGCGCTGGCGCTCGGCGACTACGGCACACCGCTGGGTGGGGACGACGATTCCGAAGTGGATCGACCGCCGCCGCCCGCCGGCCTACTGGCGCTGCTGGTCGACCGTCTGATGGCCGCCGCGGCTTCGGGTGCCACCGAGGCGTGCTTCACGGCGGCGGAGATCGACGCAGTCCTTCCCGACATGCCGCCGCCCCCCAGCTTCGAGCTCCTGCTCTCACCAACGAGCGAGCCACGCGGAAAGCCGGCCGGCACCGGCTGGTTGCTCGGCGTTCACGCCCCGGCGGGCGCGAGCTGGGGCCGCTTTGCACACGCCATCGGGGCACCGATGCGGGACGCGCTGGGCGCGCTGGCCACGGCGGAATCGGACGCGCGCCCCGGCGAGCGTCGTCTGGATGTGGCGTTTGCGCCCTCGGCGGATCTCGCGGACCTGGCGACTCACCCTCCCGTGCGTGAAGGAGCCTTGGCGCTGTCGAGCTGGATCGACGATGCGCCGAACGCATCGATCGTCACGCCGTCGCAGATCGAGCTTTGTGCAGATGCCGCGGCCCTCGACCCGCTGGCGCTGCGCACCTCAGACGGCGGCCCGGTGGTGCCCAGTCCCTTGGCGAGGATTCGGTCGACTACGGCGCCGTCGGGTGCCTACCGTCTGATGGCGGGCTGGAGCCTCTTTCGGCAGCATGCACCATGGGCGCTTTCGTGGGGTCCGCTCGCAGGCCTGCTGCGCCTGCCGCGGATCAGCATCGACGGCTTCGTGGTCGCTCCTGCCAGCTGGCGGATCCCCATCGGTCTCGGGCGTTCGGGGCTGCTGGGTCGATGGCGGCGGCGGTGGCAAGTTCCGCGCATGGTTCAGGTCGGGCACGAGGATGAGCTGTTGCTCGTCGACCTCGCGGCACGCGGGGCGGGCCGCGAGCTGGCGGGGCACGATCGCGTCTGGGAGGTGCTCCCCGACATCGACACCCCGGTGGACCGCGACGGGCGGCGCATCGAAGTGATCGCCGCTGTCGTCACCCAGCCCGACGGAGATCAGGCAGCGCTGGCCGCGGCGGGGGCTGCAGCGATCCGCACCGCCGGGCATGTCCCTCCGGCGCGCGTCCACCCCCCGGCGCCGGGTTGGTGCACGTTCAAGCTCTACGGAGCGCCCGACCGGCATGACCGTATGCTCACCGGCGCGATCGCGCCGGTCATCGCGGGGGCGCGCGCGGCGGGCGCGATCGATCGCTGGTTCTTCGTGCGTTACGTCGACGGCCCCGGCCGGCGCGACCACCTCCGCGTGCGCGTCCACGAGCGACAGCCGGGCGGGCTCGAGGAAGTCGCCCGACAACTCGATCGGGCGCTGGCTTCTGCGTGGGAAGAAGGCGACGTCGTCACCGCCGAGATCGGACGCTATCATCCGGAGACGGCTCGTTTCGGGGGGCCCGCCGCGATGCCTGCCATAGAAGCCGTGTTCGAATCCGACAGCGACCTCGTCTGTGATCTCCTGACCACCGGCGCGCTCGGCTCCGATCCCGAACCGGTCGATCTGGTGGTGCAGAGCTTCGATACTCTGGCCAGCGCCTTCGGCCTCGGCGAGGAAGCTCGCCGCGAGCTTGCGCGCAGCCGCCGTGCGGCCCACCACGGGCTCGTTCGCGAGGAAGATCTCGCCGCCGAGTATCGGCGGCGCCAGCGGGGACTGATGGCCACCCTCTCCGGGCGCGCCGAGGATGATGGAGCGAACCGGCCCTTCGCGGCCCACGCCGCCCGCGTGGCCAGCCTGGAAGGTGAGCTGCCACGGGCCTTGCGCGCCGCCACGCTCCCGGCGTTGCTGCATTTGACGGCCGTCCGCGTCGCCGGTCTTCACAGAGACGTCGAGGCGCGTGCCTACGTGTTCTGGGAGCGCGCCCTCGAGGGCCTGATGCGCAGCCGTACGAGCCCCGGGATCCGCGGGTCCTAACTTGCGTCCCAAGGTGAAGTCCAGTGAAAATCGCGCATGCGCTCCGCGCTCGCCCCCGCTCTGACGCTCGCTCTGTCTCTGTTTCTTTCTTTCTGGTCCGCGCCCGCCCACGCCTGGTGGGTCGACGACCCGCTTCACCGGTCGTGCCACGAACGCATCACCCACGCGGCGCTGCTGCAAGCAGGCTATGTGGCGCCGCCCCCTGCCCTTTCGAAAGACGACGGGCGCCTGCGCGCTTCGCTACAGTTCGACGCCTCGCCCTACGACGCGAACATCTACGCGCTTTCGTTGGTGATGGGCGTGCGCTGGCCGGACGCTCAGGGCGCCCCTGACTTCGATTTCTATCAGCTCGCCGAGGTGCACAACGACCCGGCCGGCCAGGGCCCCCATTGTTTGCGCGCGCCCGGCCACGACGGTGCCGGCCCGGGCGACGAGGCGGCGCTGCGCGACTGCCGCTCCCACATCGAGCGCCACTATTGGGCGGCCCTCAAGACCCTGGATGCGGCGGGCGAAGTCAACCCCGCGGAACGCGAGCTCATCGCGGAGTTCATCCCCTTCGTGGGGCGCGCCGCGGTCCCCGTGTCGGGTTTCTACGTCAACGCGGGCATCGCGCTGCACGCCGTCGAAGACAGCTTCACGCACAGCTATCGAACATCCGACTACCGGCGGCTGGTCCACGTCTTCAACTGGTCCGATCAGGTGCGCGGCACCATCGACGAATCGCGCGACGGCCATGGCCACGAAGGCTTACTCGACGACTGCGAGGACCGCACACCCGGCAACGACGTGGCGGCGCGCATGGGCGCGACGGTCGCCGCGGCTGCCGACTTCCTGCGCGCGCTCAACCAGCCGGGAGACCGCGCCGTTCGCCAGCAACGACTGGATCGGTTCTTCGCCGACTGGATGACCTACCAGCCGGGCTGCGATCTCGCCAACGAGTATTGCGACAGCCCGCTGCAGCGCGTGCTCCGCGACAGCGGAAAGTCGGACGTGTACGGCAGCGGTGGCTGCGCGGCCGCAGGATGGTCTGTAGATCCGTCGGGCGCGCCTCTGCTGATCGTCGCGGTCGCCGCGGCGCTGCTCGTGGCCACCACCACCGCGCCTTCGCGCCGGCGCCGCCGACGCAGCGATCCGCGTCGAGTGCTATCGACGGCACCGGCGTTGTGGGCCGCCGCCGCGCTCCTCGCGCCCAGCGCCGCGCGCGCTCATCCCCCCGGCGGGCCGACGCAGGCGTTCACCGACGGACCGCGCGGCTATCGCAGCGAGGTGCGCGCGTCCTTGAGCGTCCAGAACCCCGCTTACGCGGTTGGATTTACCGGTGCCTGGGCTTGGCGGCGGGCGGAGGCGGGCGGCTTCGTCGAGATCAACCCCTGGTACAGCGTCGAGAAGCGTTACACCCAACTCGGCGCCACCAATGTCGGGGCGTTCGCGCACTACTTGCACCCCATCCGGCGCGACGTCCGCGTGCGCGCCGGCCTTGGTCTCGGCGTCTCGATCCTGAACCAGGATTGGTACGGCACCGACGCCGGCAACCTCGGCCTCTACCTGAACCTCCGCCTCTTGGGCGTCGTGTGGAACCTGTCAGACGGCATCGCGTTGACCGTCGACGGATTCGACGTCGCGCTGCCCGCCCCCCAGCTCACCGGCTGGCCCATCCTTTACGCCCAGCACCGCCTGTCCTTCGGCGTGCAGTTCTAAGTACGGCGCCCCGGAAGTCCGGGACCAGATGGGCGTCGAGGCGCCCCGCCGGCAAAGTTCTCTCGGCCTCATGGATTCGGCGCTTTCGGTCAACCAGGGCGTCGGGCTCGAAACCGAGAACGCGGACATCGGGACGATCCCCCGGCGTGTCGGGCGCGGCGTCCGCTCGACCATCCGCGGCCGCAGTCCCAGTCGCAGTCGCAGCCGCAGCCGCCACGACCGAAGTCAGACAGCAGCCCACCAGAACTACCGCCAGCGCACGGCCGCATCATAGCTCATGGCTCAGGGGTGACCGCCGTGGCCGGCTCCGGCTCGGGCGGCGACACCGACACCGGCGGCGCAAGATCCGGATCCGGCTCTCCGACAGCCGGGCGA
>Ga0187894_10004830_pt1 | contig 14153 bp, 14 predicted proteins | sample GBC1701081metaG_FD_136650 | JGI IMG/M metagenome (GOLD analysis project Ga0187894, IMG submission 136650) | White microbial mat communities from a lava cave in the Kipuka Kanohina Cave System on the Island of Hawaii, USA - GBC170108-1 metaG ...
GCGCCCACGGCGGGCTTGGGCCCGAGGGGGCGGGTGTTCCGTCGGGATGACGCTACAGCGTGCCCGTCGAGGAGGCCCTGGCCGCGTTATCCCGCCGGGTGGTGTGAAAATTCAGGCTAACCTTCCGCTCCGCCACCTCGTTCCGAACTTCGGCGACAAGACCGTGTCGCTCATCGACGGAGTAGCGCAGGCAGTGGCGAAGACACTGCCCGGTGACGAGGAGGCATACGGCGTCAACTTCTCCTCAAAAACTCCAGGGAAGGCGTTCGTGATGAACCGCGTTCGGAAGGACGTCGCGGTGGTCGATACGGCCAGCGGTGACATCCTGAGCCGCATTCCCGTCGGCGGAAACACCGAGACGGCATCGACCACGGCAGACGGGAGCTACATCATCGCGGCCGTCAGCGGGGCGGACAGCGTGGTCGTGATCGATCCGATGACCGGCACCGTGAAGAAGACGTTCCCCAAGGTCGGCAAGTACCCCTGGAGCGTCACGATCCCGAACGGTCAGAACTACTGTCACTAGGCGCCGTCCATGTGGATGGGGTCACGGCATGCGGGAATTGCTCTCGCTGCGGCGGCGTTACTCGCCATCGCGGCTGTGGCGTGCCATCAACGCACACAGCCCGTTGAAAGCTCTGCCCGGCCCCGAGTCGTCAGCCTGCACGATGTGACCACCGAGATCGTGGTGGCGCTCGGTGCCGTCGACCGCCTGGTCGGCGTTGCCGGATCAGTGGAACTGCCGCGCGAAGTAGAGTCGGCAGTGGCGGGGCTGTCGCGTACTGGCGGCACCGAGTCCATTGTCGCCCTTCGACCGTCGGTGGTCCTTGGAACGAAGGTTATCGCGGAGCGTTCGCCTGACCTCGTCGCCTTCCTGCGCAAGTCGGGAATCGACGTGTTCCTCGCCGAACCGGCCAAGCTGGACGACGTCTACACGCTGGTAACCGAGGTGGCCCGGCGCACGGGCGTGCCGGCCGCCGGGGTAGCGCTTGCTGCCCGCCTTCGAGCGCGCGCCGGGATCGAAGCGGCCTCGAAGCCGGATCCGATGCGTGTCCTGGTCTACGACTGCTGCGATCCTCCGTTCACCGCCGCCGGTCGAACGGTCCTCTCGGATCTCATTCGACGCGCGGGCGGTCGGAACGTATTTGCCGATCTCGACTCGGGATGGACCAAGGTCTCGTGGGAGGACGTCCTCGCGCGCAGGCCGCAGATGGTCGTAATCCATTCGTACCACTACGACGGTCAGGAGGACGTCGAGGAGAAGCGGCGTCGGTTGCATAGGATTCCGGGTCTGGCGGACGTGCCCGTGACGGTGATGCCGCTCGGTCTCTCGCTCGGTGGAATCCGGAGCGTCGACGCTCTCATCCATCTGCGGCAGGCGATCGGCGGTGTTCGCGGATGACGCGCATCGGGGTTCCCGTGGTGGTTCTAGTCCTCGGGGCGCTTTGCGCCGGGGCGATGGCCCTCGGTCTTTCTATCGGATCGTCCGGGTGGCGTGGCGACGCCTTGCCCGCGCTATTCGCGGGCGACCAGATCATCACGTTTCTGCGAGCGCCGCGGGTTCTCACCTCCGCCCTGTGCGGCGCTTCGCTCGCCCTTGCGGGCGTCGCCATGCAGACGGTGCTTCGGAACGACCTCGCCGATCCCTACGTTCTGGGCATCGCGGGCGGCGCGTCGGCTGGTGCGGTGCTGTCGCTGGCGCTCTGGCCATCGCTCCCTCCTGGGCCGGCAGCGGCAGGCGGGGGCGCCGCCGCCACGATCCTCGTGCGAGGGATCGCACGCGGGCCGTACAACCCGACACGCCTCTTGCTTGGCGGTATCGCGGTCGGATCAATCCTTGCGAGCCTCACGGGATTGGTTCTTGTGCTCGCGCCGTCCGAGCGGCTGCTTAGGTCCGCTACCTTCTGGCTATTCGGGGGCTTCGGAACGCCCGTTCTGGGCAGCCTCACCGTGCCGGCCGTACTCCTGGCCACGAGCTTCGCCTGGATGACGTTCCACGCGGAGAGGCTCGACCGCCTGTCGCTCGGCGACGACGTCGCCGCCTCACTGGGAACGGACGTTCGGAAGACTCGCGCGGGCCTGCTCACCATCGCCATCGTGCTGACGGCCGCGGTCGTCGCCGTGGGCGGGCTCATCGGCTTCGTCGGTCTCATTGCACCCCACGCCGGGCGGGGAATCGTGGGCGCAACCCATCGTCGGCTTCTGCCCGTCGCCACACTCCTTGGAGCGTTGCTCGTGGTCGCCGCGGACGCCGTGGCGAGGACGGCGTTTTCGCCCCGTGAGGTGCCCGTCGGTCTGGTGACGGCCGCGGTGGGTGGACCGTTCTTTCTGTGGCTGCTCCAGCGGAGGCGCGCGTGGGCGTAGCGGCAAACGCTGTGACGCTGCCCGACGGCCAAGATGGGGACCCTGGGAGGGACCCTGGGAGGGTCCCCATCCCCCCCCGCGATGGTACGCGCCGGGCAGAGCCCGGCGACTCACCAGGCGACGCCACGGCAGCGCCGATCCTCGAAGCCCACGAGCTCGCTGTCGGGCGGGGTGGGCGTCCTGTCCTTGCTGGCGTCAATCTCCGCGTCGGATCCGGCGAGCGCCTGGCTCTCGTCGGCGCGAACGGCTCCGGTAAGACAACGCTGCTCCGCGCGCTGGCTGGCCTCGATGCCGCTTTGGCAGGTGTGATTCAGTGGGATGGTGGTGAGCTGCCGCGCGGCTCCGAACGCGTGCGTCAGGTCGGCGTCCTCTTTCAGGGCGAGACTCCACCCGGGTTCACGGTGCGCGAGCTTGTGTGTCTCGGCCTTGGCCTCGACGGACCTCCGTCAGGAAGCGCGGCGGGCCTGCTGGGCGACGTCCTTGGCCGCATGGATCTCGATCCACTCGTCGAACGATCATGCGCTTTCCTTTCAGGCGGTGAATGGCAACGAGCTGTCCTGGCGCGCTCGCTCGTCGCGAGGCCTGGCCTTCTCCTGCTCGACGAGCCAACGAACCATCTCGATCCCGCCCGGCGCGCTGCCCTTTTCGCGCTGCTCGATCGGCTGCGCGGATCAGTCGCCGCGGTGCTGGCGACCCACGATCTGGAGTGCGCCGCGACCTGTGATCGCGTGGTCCTACTGGGTGACAGTCGGGTTGTGGCCGTCGGCTCTCCATCGGAGGTACTGACCCCACCGACCTTGGCATCCGTGCTCGGAATCCGGGTCCGGCGAGTCGACGATCCTGAAGGGGGATCGCCGTTTCTTCGCGTGGTGGGCCCGTCATGAGAACGGCGATCCTGCTGGTCGGTCACGGCAGCCGCGAGGAGCGTGCGAATCGCGAGTTCGAGGAGCTCGTCGCCGCGTACCGCTCCGCTCTCCTCGAACGAGGTGACGCGACGACGGTTGTCCATGCCTACGTCGAGCTGGCGCAGCCGCTGCTCGACCATGCGTTGCGGGAACTGGCCGCTGTGCACGAGCGCATCGTCGTGATGCCGCTCTTCCTCTTTCTGGTCGGCCACGCCAAGAACGACATCCCGATCGCGCTTTCGCGCGCCCGAGCTGCCTACCCGAGCGTGGAGTTCCTCTCCGCACGCGAGCTCGGCGTTCACACGGCGATGCTGGAGATCGCCTTCGATCGGGCGAAGGCCGTAGCGCGGCTCGAAACTCCCGACGCCTCCAGGACCGCCGTCGTCATCGTGGGGCGGGGTTCGAGCGATCCAGGTGCCAATGCGGAGTTCTACAAGCTGGCGCGTCTCTTCTCCGAAGGGCGCGGATTCGCCTCGCTGGTTCCGTGCTTCATCGGCATCACCTCTCCGCTCGTTCCCGACGCACTCGAGATGGCGGCGCGATCCCGACCGGATGGCATCCTTGTCGTTCCCTACTTCCTTTTCGACGGCCGACTCACGGAGAAGCTCACCGGCCAGGTGGCGCAGTTCTCCGAGCGTTATCCGTGGATACGGTGCTCGATCGCGCGGCACCTGGGGGCCGACCTGCGCCTCGTCGGCGTCATCGACGAGCGCGTGACCGAGGTCCTCGCCGGCCGGGCTCCATTGCCGTGTGACAGCTGCCAGTACCGCGCGCCCATCGCTGGCGTGATCAAGAACGTGGGCGGCGAGCGTGCGCTGCTCTGGAGCCTCCGGCATTCCTGGACCCACGGCCAGGCCGCGCCCCACCGCCACGCGCACCGGCCGCTGACCAAGCACGTACTCGTCTGCGGCAACGTCGATTGTGCGGACGGCGGCAGCATTCCGCTTATCGAAGCGCTGCGCCGAATGGTGAAGGACGCCGGCCGGCAGAGCGACATCCGCGTGACCCGCACCTCGTGCATGGGCCGCTGCGGTGAGGGGCCGACCGTCGCCGTCTACCCCGACGGCATCTGGTACCGAAAGGTGCACGAGGGCGACGCCGAGGAACTGGTGCATGAGCACCTGCTCGGCGACCGACTGGTCGCTCGCTTGATCGACAACATCATGCAGTGAAGGAGAAGCGATGGCATGTCATGAGATAGCCGCACTACGCCTGGGACTGATGCGGGTGCTTGGCCGGAACGATGAGGCCGAGCGCCAACACGAGCTTGGCGAACTGGGCGCCGGCGCCGCAAGCCCCGGGCCCGTGAAGTCGCTGTGCGAGGCGAGCGATCTCGGCAGCCTGAAGCGCTTCTTCGAGGCGGCGCTGAGCGACCTGAACACCAAGATCGCCGCGACAGCGCCAGGCGACCCGAAGCTCCCCTACTACCGGACGCTCGTCGTGCTAACCAAGAAGGTCGAGCTCGACCTCACCAACCAGATCGAAGCGCTCTCGCGCTTCTACCGCGATCTCGACGAGATGCACGACTTCGTCCACGAGATCTATCCGGCATAACGGGGCAATGGTGGCGGTACAGAGGACAGCGCGCGTCTTGTCGTCGACCCTGGTCGGGGTCGGAACGCGCCATCTCACTTTCAAGATGGTCGACGGTGGCCCGCTCGGATTCATCGGGGGGCAGTACGTCATCATCGACAGCGGGCTGGTCCTGACATCGGGCAAGCTCGCGAAAAGGGCATATTCGGTCCTCAGCGCGGATTCGGACCAGGCGCGCTTCGAGATCGCCGTCATACGCATTCCCGAAGGGCCATGCTCGGGGTACATGCATGACCTGGCGCCCGGCGCCGAGGTCCGGTTCAGCGGGCCGTGGGGCAAGCTCTTTCCTGCCGAGAGTGCCGGAGGATCCACGCTGGTGCTCGCTACCGACACTGGTGTGACGGCAGCAGTCGGCCTCGTGCGGAGCCAGCGCTTCGCGCCCCTTCGCAGCGCCTGCACATTCGTTTGGCTGCGGACCAGCGCCGGCTACTTCCTGCCGGATGACTTTGTTACATCACGACTTCCCGAGGGTCTGCGCGAAACGCGTCTCGCAGTCCTGCCGTCCATCGGCCACCCCGAGCGCATCCCGATATGTCAGCAACTCATGCGAGAGGTCCAGGGTCGCGCTCCGCTCGGGCAGGCGTTCATCGCTGGCGACGGCCTCGTCAACTACGCGCTGCTCGACGACTTGGTTGCGGCGGGTGTACCGGCGACCCGCGACAGCGTCGAGTCGTTCTTCAACATGCCGAAGAAGTCGGCAGCCGTACGCGTGAGCGAAGGTGGGCTTTGCCCGCCGGAGCTTGTCGCGGGAGGTGTGGAACCCTCCCAGGGTTCCACATAAGGCCACGCGATGGAGAAGAACCCGACTCCAGATGAACGAAAGCGGATGCGCACCGGTTTCACTACCGGCGCCTGCGCCGCAGCGGCCGCCAAGGCCGCGACGCGGATGCTCGTGCGCGGGGTCATCCTGTCCGAGATCGAAACCACACTGCCCAACCGCATGCGGGTCACGTTTCCCCTCAAGTGGTGTGTCGTCGAACCGTCACGAGCCACCTGCAGCGTTGTCAAGGATGCAGGAGACGATCCCGACTGCACGCACGGAGCCGAGATGGTAGCGACGGTGGAGCTGACCGGAGTTGCCGGCGTCGAGATCCGCGGCGGCGCCGGCATCGCGACGGTGACCAAGGCAGGGCTCGGGCTCGACGTCGGGGCACCCGCGGTCAACTCGGTGCCGCGCAGGAACATCACCGAGATGGTCGAGGAGGAGCTGACGGCGGCGTCGGGGCGTGGAGCAATCGTCATTCTCACGGTTCCCGGCGGCGAGGAAATGGCCAAGCAGACTCTCAATGCGCGGCTCGGCCTCATCGGCGGTATCTCGATCCTCGGAACCACCGGGATCGTGCGGCCGTATTCTACGGCCGCGTTCAAGGCAAGCATCATTCAGGGCATCGACGTCGCCCGCGAGCGCGGGCACCGGACCCTGGTTGTCACGACCGGCGGAAAGTCCGAGGCGTACGCGATGAAGCTCCATTCGGAGATCCCCGAGGAGGCATTCATCCAGATGGGAGACTTCGTCGGAGCCACGCTCCGGCACTGCGCCCGGCGCAGCGTCGAGCGCGTTCTGGTGGTCGGGATGATCGGCAAGCTCTCCAAGATGGCAAACGGCAAGATGCAGACGCACGCCGCCGGCTCGGAAGTGAGCATGGAGCTTCTTGCGTCGCTCGCCGGCGAGGCGGGCGGCACGCCCGAGTTGCTCGACGAGATCAGGAAGGCGAACACGGCCCGTCACGTGCTGGAGCTGTGCGCGCGCGAGGGCCTGAACGGCGTGACGTCGCTCATCTGTCGGAAGGTGGTCGAGCACGGTCAGCGCCACGCGGGCGGGCCTCTTCGGGTCGAGGCGGAGCTGGTGGATTTCAACGGAACCCTGCTCGGACGGCACCCGCAGGCGGCCAGCGAAGGAGGGAGAGCACCATGAGCGACATGAGACAGATGACCGCACTCGGTCGCAGCATCGAGGACAGCAGCTTCGCCATCATCGACGTCGAAGCCGGTGCCCACGAGTTCGGGCCGGCCGAGTGGCAGGTGGTACGACGGGTCATCCACGCTACGGCCGATTTCGAGTTCAAAGCACTTATGAGATTCAGCCCAGGCGCTGTCGCAGCCGGCATCGGGGCTCTGCGCGGTGGCTGTCCGGTGATTGTCGATGTGAAGATGATCAGCGCCGGGCTCAATGAGTCGCGACTTGCGGCGTACGGGTGCTCGATCACTTCGTACATCTCGGACGAGGACGTCATTGCCACCACCAAGGAGCGGAACTCGACGCGCGCCATCGAGGCCATGCGCAAGGCGCACCGGCTCGGCAAGCTCGATGGAGCCGTGATCGCCATCGGCAACGCTCCCACGGCGTTGCTCGAGACCGCGCGCCTCGTCCGAGAGGAAGGCGCCAAGCCCGCTCTGGTGATCGGCGTGCCGGTCGGCTTCGTCTCCGCAGCCGAGTCGAAGGAGGCGGCACTGACACTGGCCACGCCGCACATCGTTGCGCGCGGCCGCAAAGGCGGAAGTCCCATCGCGGTCGCCATCATCCACGCTCTTCTTCTGCTCTCGACGGAGGTCAAGTCGTGAACCGTAGACGCGCGGTCACGATTGTCGGAATCGGCGATGACGGCTGCAAGGGTCTGACCAGTCGAGCGATGGACGCGGTGGCGACGGCCGAGTGGCTGTGCGGCGGAGAACGCCAACTCGCGTTCTTCCCCGAGTTCCGCGGGGAGAGGATCGTACTGAAGGACGGACTCGGCTCCGCACTGGATCGTGTCGCGGCGATCGCCGCCGAGAGCAACGTCTGCGTGCTGGCATCCGGCGATCCGATGTTCTTCGGCATTGGCGGTCTGGTCGTCAAAAAGGTGGGCGCGGAGCACGTGGAGATCATCCCGCAGCCGAGCGCGGTGCAGTGGGCGTTTGCGCGCGCCGGAATGAAGTGGGACGACGCGGGTTTCATCTCGCTGCACGGGCGGCCGCGAAGCGGCTTTCTCACGCGCCTCAAACGCCACGCCAAAGTGGCGCTCTTCACCGACGACGACAATTCTCCGTCGCGCCTCGCCGCCCACATGGCCGAGCACGGCGAGACTGCGTGGACCGCTTGGGTGTGCGAGAACCTCGCCGGCCCGGGCGAGCGCGTCCGCCGCTTCGATGTCCCCGGGCTCGCCGCAGCCACCGACGTCGGGCCCCTCAATGTGCTGCTGCTCGTTCGGACCGATGCCGCTTGGCGGCCGCCTGCGGTAATTCCGTTCATGCACGAGGACGCCTTCGCAAAGCGCATGCCCAAGAGAGGCCTCATCACCAAGCGCGAAGTACGGTTGCTCTCGCTTGCGGCGATGGGCATCCGCCCGGACAGCGTCGTCTGGGACGTCGGCGCCGGCTCGGGCTCGATCGCGATCGAAGCGGCACTCCTGGCGCCAGAAGGACGCGTCTACGCCGTCGAAGTCGATCCGGAAGGAGTCGAGATCTGCCGCGACAATCTTCGCACGCACGCGATCGACAATGTCGAGGTCATTGCTGGACGAGCCCCCGAGGCGCTGGCCGGCCTCGAAGCGCCGGACGCCGTGTTCGTGGGCGGCAGCAAGGGCAGCATGGAGGAGATCATCGAGGTCGCTCTCGAACGCCTCAAGCCCGACGGACGCCTCGTTGCGAACGCGATCACGCTGGAAAACGCGGCCGAGGCGTACCAGACATTCCGGCGCCGCGATCTTGTTCCCGAGGTGACGCTGCTTCAGGTCTCCCGTGGCGAGCCGTTGGCGCGGTATCTCCGCTACGAGGCGCTCAATCCGATCCAGATCTTCGCGGTCACGAAGCCCGCTCTGCCCGGAGCGCTCTCATGAGCTCCGGAACCCTCTATGGAGTGGGCGTCGGCCCCGGCGCCCCGGATCTGATCACCCTGCGTGCGCTCAACGTGCTCAAGGCCGCCGATGTCCTCGCACTGCCGCGCTCCAACGATTTCGGTACGTCGATGGCGTGGAATATCGTGAAGCCGACGCTCGGGGAGGTGAGCGGTCAGGAGCGCCTGTTCCTCACGTTCCCGATGAACAAGGACCCGACCCGGCTGCGGCCGGCCTGGGATGCGGCCTTTTCCAAGATCGGCGAACGCATCAAGCGGGGCCTCTCGGTCGCGTTCGTCACCGAAGGCGATCCGTCGGTCTACAGCAGCTTCATCTATCTCATGCGCGAGGCGCCGCAGCGCTGGCCCGGCGTCCGGATCGAGGTCGTTCCGGGCGTCACGTCCGTTACTGCGGTCCCCGCCCGGACGGGCATTCCACTCGCCGACGGGCAGGAGCGTATCGCCATCATCCCCGCCAATTACGGCGTCGACGATCTCGCCCAGGTCCTTCGGGACTTCGACACCACGGTCATCATGAAAATCGGCCACGAGATGCCGAACGTCCTCGCGGCCCTGGAACTGACGGGGCTCGCTGCCAAGGCGGTCTACGTCTCGAAGGCGACGATGGAGGACGAACGCATCGAACGCGACATCCGTGCGGTGTCGGCGGACTACGGCGACTGTTTCGCCATGGTAGTCGTCTCGCGCAAGGAGCGGAGTGGCGTGCTCGCGGGTGACGTCCCCGAGGTCGAGCGCGGCGCGGTGAGGAGGGTCGGAGCATGACCGGGCGGCGGCCCTTCGCGATCTACGCGATTACGAAGCACGGCATCGAGATTGCCAAGCGTCTCTTCGCCGGCTTACTGGAGGCCGACCTCTACGTATCCGAGAAACTCCGCGCCGCCGCACCGTTAGAGGCGAAGCCGCTGCCTCTGCCGATGGGGCCGCTGCTGGCCGACACGTTCCTCGCCTACGACTGTCACGTCTTCATCATCAGCGTGGGAGCGGTGGTCAGGATGGTGGCGCCGCTGCTCAAGAACAAGAAGGTGGACCCGGCGGTTCTCTGCATCGACGACGCTAGCCGCTTCACGATCTGCGTCCTGTCCGGGCATGTCGGCCGCGGAAACGCCTTCACCGATCGCGTCGCAGCCGTCCTCGGAAACCAGCCCGTGATCACGACTGCATCCGACGCGATCGGCACGTTGACCGTGGACATACTCGGCCGCGCGCTCGGCTGGACACTCGACGACATGGACCGCAACGTCACTCGTGGCTGCGCCGCCGTGGTGAACGCGACCCCGGTTTTGTTCGTGCAGGAGGCCGGCGAACCTGGTTGGTGGCCGGAGAACAAGCCTCTGCCGGAGGGCGTCCGTTACGCGACTTCGCTCGACGGAGTGGATCCGTCGGCATTCGAGATCCTTCTCATCGCGACTGATAGAGAAATCCGTGAGGTCCACCCAGGCTGCTGGGAGAACGCCGTCATCTACCGCCCGAAGACGCTGGTCCTCGGCGTCGGATGCGACCGCGATACGCCGCCGGACGTCGTCGAGCGAGGAGTGGGCGAACTGCTGGCGAAGAGCGGCCTCTCACCGAAGTCGGTGAAGACAGTCGCGAGCATCGACAAGAAGAGTGACGAGCCGGCGATCATCGAGCTCGGCCACCGCCACGATTGGCCGCTGCGCTTCTTCACCGCCGAGGAACTGGACGAGGTAGTTGGCATCGAGAACCCTTCGGAGACCGTCAAGCGCCATGTGGGCACGCGGGGCGTCGCGGAGCCTGCGGCGCTCAAGGCGGCGGGCGCGGAGCGGTTGCTCGTCCCCAAGCAGACCTACACCGAGCCTGGCGCGGGACGATCGATGACGTTCGCGGTGGCCCGCATCCCCTTCCCGCCCCGACGCCAGGAGAGCAACCATGGCTGATGCCTTTTCGTTGGTCGAAAAGAAAGGCGTCCTCTCCGTTGTCGGGATCGGCCCCGGCGCAAGGGAGCACACGACTCCGGCTGCGCTCGCCGCGATCGCAGAGGCCGAGCTGATCGTCGGCTACACGACCTACATCAAGCTCGTCCGCCACCTGATCGAGGGCAAGGAAGTGGTGAAGACAGGGATGACCGAGGAGATCGGTCGCGCCCGCGCCGCCGTCGACCGGGCACGCGCCGGAGGCAACGTCGTCATCATCTCGTCGGGGGACGCCGGCGTGTACGGGATGGCGGGCCTGGTCTTCCAGGTCCTGCGCGAGATGGGATGGAAGCGCGGCGAATCGCCCGAGCTACGGCTCATTCCCGGGATGACCGCGCTCAACGCAACCGGATCGCTGGTCGGGGCGCCTCTCGGCCACGACTTCTGCGCCATCTCGCTGTCTGATCTCCTGACGCCCTGGCCGGTGATCGCGCGCCGGATCGAAGCTGCTGCGTCAGCCGATTTCGTCATCGGCCTATACAACCCAGCGAGCGGCCGCCGCCAGCGTCAGATTGTGGAAGCCCAGCAGATCATTCGGCGATACCGCGACGGATCCACACCGGTCGCGTTGGTCAAGAGCGCCTACCGGACACTGCAGCAGGTCGACCTTTCCGATCTCGACCACTTCCTCGAGTTCGAAATCGGGATGCTCACCACCGTGCTGGTCGGCTCTTCAAACACATTCATCTTCGAGGGGTACATGGTCACGCCACGCGGCTACACGAACAAGTACACGTGGGACGGCGTGGCGATCGCCGGCCAGACACCTGGGCGGTCGCTGGTCGGGCCGGCCGGCGTCGAGATGGGAACCCTGGGAGGGTTCCCAAACCCTCCCGCGATGGGCTGCGGCGAGCGAAGCTCGCCTTCGCCCGCCGCGCTTCACCAAGCCACGCCCGAGGAGGAGGCCTAGTCATGGCGCGTATCGGACGGTTGGCCGGGGCGATCCTCGCCGAGACCGGGAACGACTACTTTCTCGTCGGCAGCACCAAGCGGCCGTGCGACTGGGTGTCGTCCGGCTTCGAGCCGCCCGGTGAGATTGATGCCCACGCGCGCCCCTTCGTCCGTCTCGGCCGCTCGGGACCGCTCAACGTGCCGGGACCCTGGTTGGCGATGTCGATCGAAGGCGAGTACCTGGCCGAAACCCTGGCGGCGCGGTTTCTCATCGAGCGTAACGGGTCGGTAAGCGACCGTCTGTGGCGGCTCGTGATCCGCGCCAACCCCGACGGTGATGATCCACCGCCCGAGACCGTGGTCGACGCGCGTTGGCTGGGCGAGATGCCGATCCACGTGTGGGCAATCGTCCGGGAGGTCGTTCTCAAGTGCGTGTGAGGATCGAATGAAGGTCTACATCGTCGGAGCCGGCCCGGGAGATCCGGGGCTTCTCACGCTGCGCGGCGCGGAGCTGATCGCCACCTGCGCGGTCGTCCTCTATACCGGATCCCTCGTCCCGCGCGAGGTGCTGGCCCGCGCTCGCGCTGAAGCAAAGGTCCTCGATTCGTCGGGCATGACGCTCGATGAGATCATCACCGTTATCGTGTCCGCTCGAGATGCCGGCCACGATGTCGCCCGGGTGCATACAGGCGATCCCGTCATCTTCGGCTCGACCGCGGAGCAAATGCGACGGCTCGATGAACTGGGCATCGCATGGGAGATAGTCCCGGGCGTCTCGTCGTTCACGGCCGCGGCGGCGGTGCTGGGCAAGGAGCTGACGCTGCCGGAGCTCTCGCAGACGGTGATCCTCACGCGCGCCGAAGGCAGAACACCGATGCCGGATGGCGAGAAGCTCGCGGATCTCGGGCGGCATGGCGCAACGCTTGCGCTCTTCCTCAGCATCAGGCTCCTCGACGAGGTCACCCGAGCGCTCATTCCGTGCTACGGCCCCGATTGCCCCGTCGCGGTCGTCCACAAGGCGACCTGCCCTGACCAGAAGATCGTGTTGGGAACGCTCGGCGACATCCGCGCCAAGGTGAAGGAAGCGGGGATCAAGACGCAGTCGATGATCCTGATCGGCCGCGTGCTCACGGCGAAGCACTTCGCCAACTCGCGCCTCTACGATCCCGAGTTCAGTCATCGCTTCAGAAAGGGCAAGAAACGGGCGCCCGGCGAGGTGCCCGCGTGAGCCGAGGCATCGTCTACCTGGTCGGCGCGGGGCCGGGAGATCCGGGCCTGCTGACCGTACGAGCGCTGGAACTCCTCCGCTCTGCCGAGGTCGTGGCCCACGATGATCTCGTCCCCTCAGCCATCTTGGACCTGGCGAGTCCCGCGGCCGAGAGGCTGCCCGTTGGCAGACGGCGCGGCGACACGAGGAAGGAGTACCGCCTTCATCCCGAGGTACTCGCCCGAGCCCGGGCAGGCCGTCGCGTCGTGCGGCTCAAGGCGGGCGATCCCCTGATCTTCGGACGCGGCGCCGAGGAAGCCGAGGATCTCGTGGATGCCGGCATCCCGTTCGAGATCGTGCCCGGTGTCTCCGCCGCGCTCGGCGCCGCCGCCTACGCCGGGATCCCGCTCACCGATCGCCGCTGCGCTTCGAGCGTCTCCTTCACCACCGGCCACGACGGCCTTCCGAGCGACCCGGACGGCCGCGGAACGGTCGTTCTCTACATGGGCGGCCACAGGCTTGCCGAAAACCTTCGGCGCCTCGTCGAGGGTGGACGCGCACCCGAGACTCCTGCTGCCTATATCGAGCGAGCCACCCACCGCGATCAGCGCGTGATTCTCGGGACACTCGGCGACCTCGCGCAGCGGGTCGCGGATCGGCAGGGCGACGGTCCGGCGCTCATGATCGTGGGCGAGGTCGTGCGCTTCCGCGAGAAGATCGCGTGGCGCGAGCGAAGGCCGCTCAGTGGGCACCGCGTGCTGGTGGCGCGCGCTCGACTTGGCGACTCGCAGATCGCGAAGGAGTTGCGTGGTCTCGGTGCCGACGTCATGGAGGCGCCGGCTATCGAAGTGGCTCCGCCAGTCGATGTCGCGTTGCTCGAAGCGTCCCTCGATCGCCTGGCTGGGTACAGCGCGGTGATCTTCGCCTGCGAGGCCGGCGTCGAGAGTACGCTCGCCCGCCTTGCGCGGTGGACCGACGGTCTCGCGACGCTGGCTACCATTCCCCTCCTCGCCGTGGGCCAGGCCGCGGGCGCTGCGCTCCGCCGGCATGGGCTGTCACCACGAATAGAGACCAAGGGTGCCTGTCGCGAGGAACTGGCCCGGCTCGCGCCGCGTCTCCGCCTTGGACTGCTCCTTGCCGTCGTGTCCGAAAACGGCCGCCCGAGCCTGCTGGAAGAGCTCACAGCCCTCGGAGCAAAGGTCGAAACCGTTCCCGCCTACCGCCTGGCTCATCGTTTCGAGGCCGGGTTCGTCAGCGCGCCTGACCTCCTGGTCCTTCCCAGTTCCTCTGCCGCCGAGGTCGTCCTCGACAGTCCTCTCGGATGCGTCCTCAAGCCATTGCCCATGATCGCGATGGGCCCGAAGACGCGAGCAGCAGCGCTCGGCCGGGGCGCGCGTGACGTAACGGTTTCCAACCGCGCAACGGTGCCC
>Ga0187894_10004831_pt1 | contig 14152 bp, 8 predicted proteins | sample GBC1701081metaG_FD_136650 | JGI IMG/M metagenome (GOLD analysis project Ga0187894, IMG submission 136650) | White microbial mat communities from a lava cave in the Kipuka Kanohina Cave System on the Island of Hawaii, USA - GBC170108-1 metaG ...
AGTTGATCGTTATCCGGGGCGCGGTTGCCGCCGGTCGACTGACGGTCGTGATGCTGCGCGAGAACGTTACCTGTATGGGCACGTCGCCCGCACCGGCCAAAGAGGCCGGCAGCGCAAAGTTAATAAAGTCGAACCCGTGATTCTCCCGGTTCGGTTGCACTGAGACAATCCCGTCGCCGCTGATTACGGTCGTGCCAACGGTCACCGTAATCTCAGTGCGCGCGGCAAAGCGCACACCGGTGACAGTCAACTGAATCACTGTCGGATTGCCATTGGTAGTGATGTCGAACGGTTCAGAGGTTCCGGTGGTGGCGTTGACAGCCAACGCGCGGCCGTTCGCATCGCCTGTGGTGCTGAAAATATCCGGCTGACCAGCCACGATATTCACCAGACCACGCAACTGCGTGTCAGTGTTCGCGCCCGCATCGAGAATGTTGACCACAACGTTGGCAGTCCCGGTGGCGGTTCCCACCGGCATGACGAAATTGATCTGTTTCTCGGCATTGCCGACGAAATAGAGACCGGCGGCCGCACCATTTACTGAGACGGAAACACCATTGAGCTCAATCGGCAGCGCGGGGGAGCGCTTCGTTTCCGAAGGGCACGGCGACATCGGATCGGGACAGGCCAGAGCATTCGATGGCGCAAGGGCGACGGTGGACCGAACGATGGTCAACTCACCGGGCGCCAAAGCGAGAGGCGCACCGGGTGATGGACTCGGCGTTGGTGTCGGACTCGGAGTCGGACTCGGAACCGGAGTTGCCGCCGCAACCGGCATGTTACTCGCGCCCGTAAAGAACGAAAGCGCCGCGCCTGATTGCGCTGTCGCTTGCGGACTCAACAAGTAAAACAACTCGAGTGAACTATCACCATTGCCAGTGCCGATATCGCCACCGCCGAGCAGGAACGCAGAGCGCTTGTGGGTCTCGCTGGCTACCGGAAGCATTCCGCCAAAAAAGATATTGCCCGGCACATTCGTCAGCCGCACAAAGCTTGCTGTGCTTGGTGTGGGTATAGGCGCCAGGAAAAGCTGCGCTCTTCTTTGCGGATTCAGTCCTTCACTGTCCTGTGCCTCCGGCGGGAAAGTGCCGTTCGCACGGAAGTTCAAAGCGGACGCGAAAACAATGCTCGCGGGCGTCAACGAAGAGTTGTAATCCGTAAACGTCGGGAAACGAGTGATGTCGATAAAGTTTGTCGGACGCGGGCAGATTTCCGCGAACGTGTCAGTCGCAATGGTGTAAACAAAAGCGCCGAGAATTATGCCACTGGGAGCGGTATTCGCTTTCGGATCGGTCGCGAGGGATTCGAAAGCGATGAAGGCGCCGTCGCGGCTCAAACGCCGGCCCGGACTGAAGACGTTCGTATTGTTCGGCCCGTTCCGTGTGCGCGTGACCTGGCGAATATTGCTGATGGCCGAACCACTGAAGTTCGCAACAAAAACCTCCTCGTTCCCATCAGCATTGTTGGAAGCAAGATTAGCGCTGGAAGCAAAAGCCACTACCGATCCATCGCCAGACAGCGCGGGATTACTCTGAAAAGTAAACCCGATTCCGGGCGTCGCGTCCTGTGTATTTGTTCCCTGACTAAAGGCGCCGGCGCCCACGTTGAAAAAGAAGAGCTCGGGATTGCCGTCAGTATTGCCGACACCGGGAACGAGATTGCGCGTCGAGATAAAAGCGATGATGTTACCGTTATCGCTGATTGTGGGTTCGCGATTGTCGTCCGCAAAGAACGGCGCCTTGGCTGGAGAAGTTGTCGTTGGCGGAGCGCCCGGGGTTGGCAGACGGCTCGCGGGAGTGTTCGTAATCTGCGTGAACGTACCCGTGCTCAAATCCTGAAGCGGAAGATCGGTTCCGAGTGTTAGATCGACATCAACGACTGCCGGTACGCGGTAGATCCAGAGCTCGGTGTTGGCGTCCTGCGCGAGCGTGCCTTCCGTGCCGTCGAAGTTTCCCGGATTCGGCGCGTTTGAACTGAAGACAATCACGTAAAAGCGTTGGCCTTCCACCAACTGCGGCGCCAGCGAGATCATTGGCGTTCGGTTAACGATCTCAATCTTAATCTGCGTTGGATCTGCGGGCGTTGGCGTTGGGGTCGGTGTTGGTGTGGGACTCGCCGTAGGAGTTGGTGTCGGACTTGGTGTTGGTGTCGGCGACGGCGTCGGTGTCGGGTTCGGAATGTTCTTCGTGTTAGTGATTTGGAAAATGCGTCGCTGGGCGTAATCGGCCAGGAAGATCTCGCGGTTTCCGTCGGCGTTATTTTTGTTTACGGTTGCAATGTCGGCGTTCGAAGTGAAAACGACGAACCGGCCATTCGCCGTCATGTCCCCGAGAGTGGTCGTGAACAAACTGCTCGGAACCGCAGTCAATTGGGAGATGAATGGGTCCGGCGTCGGAGTGACGGTTTGGGCCGCGACGGAGGAAAGCGACCCGCCAACGAGAATAGACATGATACTGGCGCACACGAACCAGAAAACTTGCTTCACGAAATCCTCCGCGATAATGACGTATATAACAGCAGATTAGATGCCCTCGGGGAGCTGAAGAGGGGCCATTCTAAGCAGAAGCCCCGCGGTATCGCAAGCATCTGTGCAATCTGCGGAATCTGTGGTCAAATCAGCATCGTGACTAAACGAGCGCTGATCACCGGCATCACCGGCCAGGACGGGAGTTATCTGGCCGAATATCTTCTAGGTTTGGGTTACGAGGTGCATGGCCTGGTTCGGCGCGTGGCCATGGAAACCCCGGAAACCCGGTTCAGCCGTATTTCCCACCTGCTGGACCGTGTGACGTTGCATCCGGCGAGTCTGGAAAGTTACGCCAGCATCTTCCATGTACTAAGCAAATACGATTTTGACGAGTGCTATCACCTCGCGGCCCAGAGTTTCGTGGCGGAAAGCTTTGCCGACGGCTTTTCAACGATGAATATGAACATCAATGGGACGCATCACGTGCTGGCCGCGTTGCGTGAGGTGCGCCCGCAATGTCGGTTTTATTTTGCCGGGTCGAGCGAGATGTTTGGCAATGCGACGGAAATCCCGCAAAAGGAGACGACGCCTTTTCAGCCGCGTAGCCCGTATGGAATCAGCAAACTCGCCGGGTTTCATCTGACCAGAAACTACCGCGACGCTTATGGTCTTTATTGTCTCAGTGGAATCTTGTTCAACCACGAAAGCCCGCGGCGCGGGCTCGAGTTTGTCACGCGCAAAACAACCAGCACCGTCGCACGCATCAAGCTCGGTCTCGCGTCAGAGCTGAGAATCGGAAACCTCGACGCCCGCCGCGATTGGGGTCACGCGGTCGATTACGTGCGCGCGATGCACGCGATGTTGCAACAGCACGAACCGGACGATTTCGTCATCGCGACCGGCGAGACACACAGCGTTCGTGAACTGTGCGAGATTGCTTTTGCGGAAGTGGATCTGGATTGGTGTGAATTTGTGAAGGTCGATGAGCGTTACTACCGGCCCAGCGAAGTGGACCAGTTGATCGGCGATGCAGCCAAAGCGCGGCGCGTGTTGGAGTGGGAACCGACGTACACCTTTCACGAACTGATCAAGGAGATGGTTGCTTCCGATCTCCGGGCTTTGGACTTACAGTAAAAACTATGCCGCCAGCCTTACGCGTCGAGAGTGTTTCCAAGCAATACCGGATCTACGACCGGCCTGCCGATCGGCTCAAAGAATCACTGACGCGCGGGCGCTGGAAGACGCATCGTGAATTCTGGGCGCTTCACGACATCAGTTTCGAGATCGAAGCGGGCACAACTACCGGAATCATCGGCCCAAACGGCTCCGGCAAATCCACGCTGCTGCAGATCATCACCGGCACACTCGAACCGACGCACGGCACTGTCTGGCATGAAGGACGTATTGCGGCGTTACTCGAGCTCGGCGCGGGCTTCAATCCGGAGTTCACCGGCATTGAAAACATCTTCATGAACGCGTCGCTGCTGGGATTGTCCAAAGCAGAAACAGAACGACTGCTGCCGGAGATTGCGAGTTTTGCGGAGATTGGCGAGTTCATTCACCAGCCGTTGAAGACTTATTCGAGCGGCATGTACATCCGGCTCGCTTTTGCGACCGCGATCGCCGTGTCGCCGCAGATCTTGATTATCGACGAAGCGCTTTCGGTCGGTGATGCGGTCTTTCAGCATCGTTGCACGCGCCGGATCAAGGAGATGCAGGAAGCGGGAACGACGATTCTGTTCGTGTCGCACGATCCGGGTGCGATTCGTGCGCTCTGTTCGCGCGCGATTCTTTTGAATGGCGGCCGCATGGAAGCGGACGGAGCGCCGGCGGACGTTTTGGATCGTTATCAGAAAGTGATCATGGCGGCGGAGGCAGCATACGCCGAGGCTCAGCTTGCGATGGTGCAGGAGAAGCCGCTGGTGTCATTGGCGGAGGAGACGGACGTCACTCCGCAGTTTACTTATCGACACGGCAACGGCAGCGCGGAGATCCTGCGCGTCGATCTTTTGGACGCTTCACGACGTCAGATCGCGATGGCTGAAACGGGCCAACTCGTTCACGTGCGCGTGCGCGTCGTCTTTCATGAAGACATCGAAGACCCGGTTTACGGTTTTGTCATTCGCAATCGTCACGGTATCAATCTCTACGGCACCAACACGAAGGTTCAGGAAATAAAACCCGGGCTGGTGAAGCGCGGCGAACGCGTCGAGACGACGTTCTCGTTCAACTGCTGGCTCGCGCCCGATCTCTATTCGATTTCGATTGCCGTGCACAGTCCAAATTCCGTGAGCTTTGATTGGCTGGACGGCGCGCTGTTCTTTCGTGTTTTTAGCGAGATCGCGATCGAGGGCGTTGCGAATCTGAACGCGCACGCCACGACCGAATCAATCGGCGCGAACGCAGAAGACACCGCGACGGTTTCGCAAACGACCTGAAGGCGACATGAAGGACGATCTGTTAAGGCTCGCGGGAATCGAAGACGTCGCGGGGTTTTACCGCGACCGTTTCTACACCGGCGGCGTTCTGGAAGCGAGCTACTTCGACGCGATCGATCGCTTCGATATGAAGTTCGCGCGGACGATGTGGATCTACGATAACGTCCGGCGTGGATCTTCGCTGCTCGATCTCGGTTGCGGCGAGGGATTGCTGGCCTTACTCAAACGCAAAAACGTCTATCTCGCCGGGATCGATCTCTCGCCGGAGCTCGTCGAAATGGCCACTCGCAACGGTTATGACCGGGCGTGTGTGGGCCAACTAACTGAATTGCCATTCGCAGATGCTTCGTTTGATTACGTCGTCAGTCTCGACGTGTTTGGTCACGTCGATTTCGCAGACAAGGATGTGTTGCTGGCGGAGATCAAGCGCGTGTTACGCCCTGACGGTGTAACGATGCACGGCATTGAGTCGCTGGATCGCAACCTGCACCCGGATTACCGTACGGCGAGTCGCGAGAAACTGGCAGAATTCATCGCTGTGGACGGGCACATTGGGTTGGAGTCAGACGAGGACATCGCACGTCGCTTCAGCAAGTTTTTCTCCTCAGTACAAACCGAACCGCGTTACACGCTCTGCCTGACGGCCGCAGAGATCATCAAGCAGTACCAGAACTACGGCGCGGCTTTCGATCCTGATTTTATCGACTATCTGAAAGGTCTTTCGTTTGACGAACAGCACGCGTTCGACATGGCCATGGGCTATGTTTTTCAAAAGATCTCCGACCTGCAGGTGAAGCTTCCGTCGAGCGGCTTGTACTTGCTGGTCAAAGCTTCAAACGCCGCGCCCGAACCGTTCTACAACGCCCATCGCGATCGACGCGATCTCTTATCCACCACAACCGGAGTTCCCGCCGAACTCGATAGAAACTCACGCGCCGTGTTCGGCAACGGCTGGTATCCCGCGAATTACCTGCCGCCCGTCGCGCGTTGGATGGGCTGCTATTCGTGGCTGAGGTTTGACGCCGAGCGATTCGCAAAACTCCGCCTGCAACTCACAACGCACATACCCGACCTGCGAACCTCACCAATGGAGCTCGAATTCAAACTCAACGGCGCGCCGGTCTGTGGCTTGTGTTTGTTTGACTATGGTTGGTTGGAACTGGAGATCGACGTGCCCGAAACGCTCACTCACAAAAACACCGAATTCAAACTCGAAATCAACGCTAGCCGCACCTGGCAACCATCGGTGGCCAACCCAAACAGCGGCGACGATCGTCACCTCTCAATCGCCGTCTGCAAACTCGAGATCACCTAACTCGCCACAAAGAAGCACAAGAGGCACAAGAAAGGCCGGGAGCTACTAACCTTCCCTTGTGCCTTTTGTGCCTCTTTGTGGCTCAAGAGAGCGCGTTCGTATAACTCGCCGCAAACAACACCGTCATGATCCCCAGCAGAAAGACGAACACGAACCTGATCGTCTGGTCCACGTGTTCAGTCTTCACTGCGACACCAAGCGCGATGAACACCGGAAAGAACCCCATCGTGTAACGTTCGAGCGACTGCAATATCCCTGACGAAAGCGGAACCGCGATCGACATGAATGTGTAGAGCGCCAGCGCCCATTCGCGCCGCCGCACGAGAAGGTAGACACAAACAAAACAGAGCAATGCGGCCGCGGCGTTCAACAAGTGGAAGTTCCACGACTCGGCAATCTGGTACGGGTGGATGAGGTATCTAATCAACGTATTCAGAAAAAAGATCGACGGCCTGCGCTGCCAGAACTGCGCTGCATGTTTGAACGCCAGCGCGTCTCCACTCAACCACCACGAATAAAACATGTACGAGAAAAGACCAAACGGAATAAGCAGCAAGCCTAAGATCTTTTTAACCTGCAACGAGCGATACATCTGCCAGCTCAGAATCGCCAACGACGGCAACAGGAAGACGCCTGTCAGTCTCGTAGCAGAGGCTAACAAACCAATCACGCCGGCAGCCCACCAGTGTTCGCGCCGCGCCGCATAAAAACTCGCGACCGTCAAAAGCACGAACAGTGATTCGGTAAAAGGCGCGGAGAAGAAATAACTCGCCGGAAAGATGGCCAAATAAAAGATCGTGCGCCGGGCAACGGATTCGTCGTAGCCGAAAGCGAGCGTGAGCTTGTACAGCAGCACCAGGGCGACAAAGAAGAACAAATTACAGAGAGCCGCTCCCCAGAGCACCACGTCCTGCGTAACCTGGCCCACCAGCCGGAGCACGAGCGGAAACAAGGGGAAGAAAGCGAACTTTTGACTGCGACTGTTGTTGAGGTCAAAGGGCGCCTGAAGGTAACCATCGCGCGCCAGGTCCAGATAGTGGGCTGCGTCGGCTTGCGCCATGATTGGACGGAGTTTCCGGGCGACCTGGACGCGCTCCAACGAGATATGCGCATCGTGGACCTCGGGGTAAGTCACGACGTTAAGTTGGCCGACGCAAATAAAAATCAGAAAGATGAAACCGCGCGTGAGTACGAAAACAAAGAAGGCCTCACGAATGCTTCGATCCTGCCGGAGGCGAACCAACCATCTGTGGCCGAGCAGTTGTCGCAGTCGTGTGAGCAAGATCCCAGTTGTTTTGCTTTCTATTACCAGTTAATCTTCGGGTCCATACCGATTCCGGCGACCAGCAGATGAAAAACCGGCTCCTCGATAATGAGCAAATCAGGCGAGCCTCACTATACATCACGGCGGCAGCGCTGTGTGTGTTGATCCTGTGCGTCTTCTTCAAGATTTGGCGGGCCGACCTGCGCGTTCCGTTTTTTTACTCGGGCGATAGTCTCTTTTATTCAATGTTCATCCGAACAACGCTCGATCAGGGCTGGTACTGGCAGAATCCAGCGATCGGTGCGCCCGGCGGTATGCAGTTGTACGACTTCCCTGGTATCGACAACTCGGTCGCCGTTGTGCTGCTGCTGTTCTCAGTCTTCACGCACAACGCGATGCTGGTCTTGAATTTGTTTTATTTGCTCACGTTTCCGCTGGTCACGCTCGCGTCGTTCCATGTTCTGCGGCAGTTCAACCTGTCGTTTGTTCCGGCACTTTTCTGTAGTCTCTTGTACACCTTCCTGCCTTACCACTTCATGCGCAACGAGACCCACTTTCTGCTTTCCGCCTACTACGTGGTGCCGCTCGCGGTGCTGGTCGTGCTGTGGGTCAGTGCGCAGGAATTATTTCTGCGCAGCAGGAAGTTCGTTATCGCCGTCGTGATCTGCGTGCTGCTCGGAGCGAGTGGCATCTACTATCCGTTCTTCTTCTGCTTCCTCTTATTAATCGCCGGAGCGATCGGGGCGCTGAAGTTTCAACGGCTGAGACCGCTCGGAATGGCGCTAATTTTTGTCGGCTTAACCTGCACCTCAATCGTCTTAAACCTGTCGCCGAGCATTATCTACAAATACCGGCATGGCGAAGCCGGAGTCGTGAAACGAAGCGCTGGAGAAGCAGAACGCTACGGACTGAGAATCTCGCAAATGGTCCTGCCGGTTACCAGCCACCGGCTCGATAGCCTGGGCAAGATCAAGGGGTTTCACAACGCGAGCACGCTCGTTACGGAAAACGACACGGCGTCGCTCGGGTTCGTGGCGACCATTGGTTTCCTTGCGTTGCTCGCGCAGTTGCTGTCTCGCAAGGAACTTCTGCCCGGCTCGAACGGTCTCTTTCATGATCTCAGCGTGCTGAACATATTTGCCACGCTGCTCGGAATCATCGGCGGGTTTGGGTTCTTATTCGCGGTACTAGTATCGACCGGGATCAGAAGTTTCAACCGGATCAGCACTTACATCGCGTTTTTCTCGCTGATGGCAGTCGGAATGGGCCTCCAACGAATCGACGCAAGCATCTATCGGAGAACTACAAAGGGTAGAAGCATCTTTCATGTGGTGATGGCGGTCGTCCTGGTCGCGGCTTTTCTGGACCAGACGATTCCGGGATACGTGCCCGATTACACGGGAACGAAAGCCGAGTTTAGTAGCGACGCAGAGTTTGTAAATCGGCTCGAGAGCAGCGTGCCGGCGCGAGCGATGATCTTTCAGTTACCGTACGTGCCGTTCCCCGAGGATGGCGGGCTCCAGAAGATGCGCGATTACGATCTTTTCCGCGGGTATCTGCATTCGAAGAACCTTCGCTGGAGCTATGGAACGATCAGGAACCGAGAAGCCGACCGGGCGCAGCAGATGGTGGCCACATTACCGGCGGAGCAGCTTGTTCAGGCTCTTGTGTTCGGTGGATTCAGCGGTATTTACCTCGATCGGTATGGCTATGAAGACGGCGGCGCCGCGAAGGAGGCGGAACTGTCGAATGTACTGCAAACGAAACCGTTGGTTAGCGCCAACGGCCGGTTGATCTTTTTCAATCTGACTGATTACACGACAAAGCTCCGTGAGAAGTATTCCGAGAGCGAATGGAAAGCACAGCAGGACACCCGTTTTTATCCGGTGCTGCTTGATTGGACAGGCGGATTCTCCGACCTGGAAACCTCGCCGGGAAAGAGCTGGCGGTGGTGTTCGAATGAAGGGGAGTTACACCTCAAGAACACTTCGGCACGGGCACGCGTGATAAGCCTGGAGATGGCCTTCGCCACAGGCTACCGGGAACCGGCCGACCTCGTCATCAGCGGTTTGATTTCGGAACAGTTAAAGGTGAGCTGGGACCTGACCTCTTATTCGAAGACGATCACGGTGCCGCCGGGCGAGTCGGTCATCACCTTTCGCAGCAATGCCAAGCAGATTGACGCCCCGGAAGATCCCCGGTTCCTTGTATTTCGAATCGAGAACTTCAAAATGACCGAACTGCAATAGAAACCTGATTGACAATGGAAAGAGCGTTTTCCTATACTCAAAACGGCTTTTGCGGGTGTGTAAAAACCCGGGAGTACCCTGGCCTCAGGTTCTCTATTCAACGACAACAATCCCACCATTCGTTAGTAGGAGTGACGTTCATGCGAAAATGCTTGTTTGCCTTTTTGGTGGTGATCTTCGCTGTTGGCGGTGTGTTGGCGCAAAGCCCACCGACCCTGCGGATCGTGACTGAGACTCCCAATCTCCCGTCAGACCTTTACTACGGCGACGTAAAAGTTAAGCCGCTGCGCCTGAGGCCGGGCACCAACATCCCGATCACCATCGACGACCCTGATTTCTTTGCCGCTCAGCACTACATCGACTTCCTGCGACGCTTCCCGGATGCTCCCGGCTGGGCTCACTGGACCGGCGAAATCACCGAGTGCAGCGACCCTGCCAAACGCCGTCCCGGCGAATCGGAGGCGCAGTGCACCGATCGCAAACGAACCAACACGTCGGCCGCGTTCTTCCTGTCGCCTGAATCTCAGAACACCGGATCGTTCATCGTTCGTGTTTATTGGGGCACGTTAGGAAAACTCGAAGCGGCCCAATGCCCGGGCGTTCCGCAGAATCTGCCGGCGTCGTGCAGACCTTTGTACAGCGAGTACATCGCCGACATGGCGGATGTTAACAAGGGCATCGTCGTGAACGACGCGTTGGATCCGAACGTGATCAACGCCAACAAGCGGGCCTTCGTCGAGAAGTTTATTACGCGTGCGGACTTTCAGGCCGCCTACGGGAACCTGAACGCGACGCAGTTTGTCGACAAGCTCGCGCAAACCACCGGCATCGCACTTTCGAGCGCCGACCGCACCGCTTTAATCAACGAAGCCGGCACGCCTGCAAATCGAGGCAGCGTGGTTTTCAAAATAGTCGATGGCACGCAGGCGACCGCCGGTGGAACGCTCGTTTTCCAGACCACCTACGGCCAGCAGTTTTACAACAAAGAGTTCGACACGGTGTTTGTATTCATGGAGTACCTGGGCTATCTGCGCCGCAACCCGGACCAGGACGGTTTTAACCACTGGCTTGGCAAGTTGAGATTCTTCGGTAACTGGGTTGACGCGGAGATGGTGCGGTCGTTCGTCGTGTCGCCCGAGTATCGCAACCGGTTCTAACCGAGCGCCCTGGCGTAAACTTCGCGAGTCAGCGCTGCTGTCCGTTGCCAGGTAAAATTCCTGGCGTATGCAACGCCACGCTCCGATAGCTCTTTACGTGCGCCGGGTGTCGTTAACAGCTCTACAATAGTCCGTGCCAAGTCTGTGTAATCCGTGGCCGAAACAATTCGCGCCACGGATTCTTTTATGCTCGGAACCCTACTCGCGATTACCGGCGCTCCGCACGCCATCGCCTCCAACGGCGGCAATCCAAAACCTTCATAGACCGACGGGTAAACAAACGCACGGCACGACGAATAGAGCGCCCGCAGATCTTCTTCCTCGGTTACAAAGCCAACCAGACGCACGTGATCCCGTATTGCTGATTGTCGCGCCTGAGCCAGAACCTTATCCACCTTCCAGCCGATCTTTCCGGCAACCACCAACTGCGGTCTCAGAGCAGTCGTCTGCCACACCTCTTCGAGCGCCGCGATCACCGTTGACAAGTTCTTTCGTGGTTCGATCGTCCCCACGAAGAGTAGAAATTCGTCTTCAATGCCGAGTCGCCTGCGCGTCTCGACGGTTTCCGGCAGGGGCATCGGAGTGAACATGCGGCGCGGAGCGAGTGGTGTTGCAAACACTTTGTCACGCGGTATTTTCAGATGTTCGCAGACCTCATTTCGCACCAGTTCTGAAGGTGTGATGATCAGGCTCGCCTTCCGCGCCATCAGCGGGAGCAGCAATCGCGCGCGACGGACCGCGCGCGCTTCGTGCGTGCTAGAATGCAGCAGTAACGAGAGATCGTGAATAGTGACCACCGTCGGGCACTGCGCTCGCAACGGCGCCTCGTAATTCGTGCCGTGAAAAAGATCGAGTGGATGGCTGCGTATGTAGGACGGCAGTCCGAGAGTCCACCAGCGCCGCTGCAAAAGATTGGGCCGCGAATAGGTCAGTTGAAGATTGGCGGGAGTGGGATCGACAGAAGCGGCGTCCCGAACAGTCTCGTCATAGGGCAACGGTGAGATCAACTCAAACTCATCTGCCGGCGCTTCCGCCGCCAACGCACGGGCCAGTTCGAACGTGTACGTTCCGACGCCCGTTCGCGGCTGGGCCAGCGGCATTCCGTCGAGACCTATGCGCATGAATCAACCTCGGCTCGAGATCGACGATCTGGCGGCTGTAATTCGCGAGTCAATGGCGGCGCAGCAGAACGACCATGCGCCGCGCCGTTCGGCGCAAAGAGTCTCACCCGAAACCAGCCCTCCAAAACTCCAGCTGCAACCCGACTTCGAACCGCGTTCGGACCATCGATATCACATCAACGATCTGTTGCGTTATCACGATCGCGTATTTGTGCAAGTTGCGTATCGTGCAGTCCTAAAGCGTTCGCCTGAGGAAACGGAATCGCTGCGCGATCTCAAGCGTCTGCGCGGCGGCTACGTCAACAAGGTCGACCTGCTGGCGGACCTGCGCTTTTCTCCGGAAGGACGAGCCAAAGGAGTTCAGCTTGACGGGCTGGTCTTCCCGGCTCTAATCAGACGCTTGGGCCAACTGCCGCTTATCGGTTATCCGATTCGTCTTGGTATTGCTCTGTTACGACTGCCAAACTCGATCTGCGAGCAGCGCGAGTTTGGCAGTTACGTTTTGTCGCAGCACGAACAGATTGCCGATTTTATCAATGTCACGGCGGATCGCTTAACGGAGCGGTTCAATAGTCTGGCGAACGAGCAACAAACCATCGTGCAACGACAACTGGACGGTGAGAAGTGGCAGGAGCACTTTGAAAGCGTCTCCGGCACTTATTTCGACGACTTGAAACAACGGATCGCCACTTTGCGTGTTGATACAGCTCAGGAATTAGCAGCTTTGCGTTTTCGCCTCGGAGACTTGACCGATCCCGATCTCGAAACGCTCTACGTTGCCCTTGAAGATCGTTTTCGCGGAACGCGCGCCGAGATCAAGGAACGCTTTCGCGAGTATCTGCCTTACGTGAAAGACAGCGCGCCGGTGATCGATCTCGGTTGCGGGCGTGGCGAGTGGTTGGAGCTGCTCGCTGAAAACGGTATCCAGGCACGCGGTATTGATAGCAACGCCTTGCAGGTCGAACAGTGCCGCGCGCGCGGTCTCGACGTCGCCGAGCACGATCTGTTCGCTTATCTGCAAAGCCTGCCCGACGAGAGCGCCGGGGCGATCACCGGCTTTCACATCATCGAGCATCTCTCGTTCAATGCGTTGATAGCCTTGCTGAACGAAGCGATGCGCTTGCTGCGTCCCGGTGGTGTCGCGATCTTCGAAACGCCAAATCCCGAAAACGTCATCGTCGGCAGTAACTACTTCTATCTCGATCCGACTCACCGCCATCCTTTGCCAACCGAGTTGATGGAATTTCTCTTCAAGAATCGCGGCTTTGAAAACGTCGAGCTGCTCATGCTGCATCCGTGGGAGAGTGGCCGCGTCCCGGGCGAGGGCCTCCTGGCAGAACGGTTCAATGCTTACTTTTACGGACCAATGGATTACGCCATCGTGGGCCGGAAGGTTGGTCCATGAGAATCCTCATCGCCACTGTCCAGGTTCCTTTCATTCGTGGCGGCGCAGAGGTTCACGCCGAGGGCTTGCGTGACGCTCTCGTTGACGCCGGACACGAAGCGGAGATCCTCGCGATTCCGTTCAAGTGGTACCCGCCCGAAAAGATTCTCGATCACATTCTGGCCTGCCGGCTGCTCGACGTTTCCGAAGTAGCGGGCACGCGCGTCGACCGGCTCATCGGTTTGCGTTTTCCTGCTTACCTGATTCCGCACCCAAACAAAGTGCTCTGGATTCTGCACCAGCATCGCACTGCGTATGAGCTCTGGGATCATGCGCTCAGCGACCTTGTTTACTATCCGAACGGCTCGCAAGTGCGCGACGCGATCGAACACGCCGATCGCACGTTGATTCCGGAAGCACGCGCTGTTTTCGCCAACTCGCAAAACGTCGCCCGGCGTCTCAAGCACTTTTGCGACGTCGATTCCACGCCGCTCTATCATCCGCCGCCAAATGCAGCAGAGTTTTACGCCGCAAGCGCAGCAGACTACCTGTTTTTTCCGAGCCGTCTTTGCATCCCCAAACGCCAGGAGCTCGCGCTCAAGGCGCTGGCCGCGACGCGCAATCCGGTGCGCCTCTGCTTCGCAGGGATTTCTGACCATCCCGATTACACCGACAAGCTGCAATCGCTGGCGCGAAAACTGAAGGTGCATAAACGAGTGGAATGGCTGGGTGGCATCAGCGAAGAAGAAAAACGCGC
>Ga0187894_10004833_pt1 | contig 14147 bp, 18 predicted proteins | sample GBC1701081metaG_FD_136650 | JGI IMG/M metagenome (GOLD analysis project Ga0187894, IMG submission 136650) | White microbial mat communities from a lava cave in the Kipuka Kanohina Cave System on the Island of Hawaii, USA - GBC170108-1 metaG ...
AGGCGGCCCGCCGAGCCGCGCGCTTGGACTCGCGCCGGTGGGCATTCACGCTCTTCTCGACGACCTTGACGAAGTCCTTCGAGCTGATCTCTCCCTTGAGGAGGCGCAGGTACGCTTCGGAAGCCGCAGGCTTCGCGGGGTCATGGCGGTGGCTGGTCATGGGGCTCCTCCTGGGCCGGGGGTAGTGCTGACTGTACAGGTCGGTCAACACGGACTGTTCCTGAATTCTCAAGTGCCGTGAGAGCCACATTGGTGATCGCAGCGAGCAACGCGATGTAGGTGTACTCGGAGACATCGAACGCCTCTTGCTCGGTGAAAACGACGTTGAAAACCCCGGCCGTATCCTCCCCGCTTCTCAGCGGGACGGAGACGATCGAGCGATAGTTCCTGGTAGCCCGCGGGTGTGCCTTGAATCGCGGGTCTTGCTCGACGTCGGGAGACGCGACGATCGTTCCCTGCTCATAGGCGTGCCGCGAGAACGATTCCGCGATCCGCATGCGGAACCGCGCATGGCCTTCCGGGGTGTGGCCAGCCGAGTAGGCCATCACAAATTCTGCTCCATCGGGAACGAGGACGGAGAGCCTGACGTCCGCGCCCCTCGGCTGGTTCTTCATGAGCATGTCGCGACCCGGATGCAGGACACCTCGCTCGATGAAGTGCTCGGGCGTCACTCCCGGAATCGCGCCAGCGAGCACGTTCTGCAACTGGTCAAGCGTCAGCGCAACGTGCTCGGCGTACTCGGCGTGCAAGTCCGCCTCTCGCCAAAAACGGTGCGCGACGAGCGCAACAGGGTCCGCCTCACGACGGCGATTTAGGAAGAAGCCGGCGAACCCGCCGAGAGCGAAGACGGCCATGATGCCCGCCGCCAGCACCCATGCGGGCAACGATGCGTCGCCGTCCACAACCGCCTCGAAAGCGCCGCTGATCCATCCGAGAGCTGCGGCACTGAGGATCGCCGCGCCGATGAGTGACGCGATGACGTTGTCGGCCACTCTGCCAGGGAGCCCCTTGAGCCAGTCGCTCATCGGGTTCAGGTTCGGGGCTGACCGCAGATCCCCTCGCCTCCCTCACGCGCTGTTGCCCCAACCGTTGCCCCGGAGGACCTGCACCGTGCCAGTCGAGAAGCGTTGGGCACGAGAAAACCCCGCCGTAGCGGGGCTTTCTGCAGGTCGGCCAGTGGGCCGTGAAGGACTCGAACCTTCAACCTTGAGATTAAGAGTCTCCTGCTCTGCCAGTTGAGCTAACGGCCCCGCGCGACGATTTTAGTCGGCCGCCCCCGAGGTGACCGCGGCGAGGGCGTCGTCGCGCGAGGAGTGGATCGGAAAGACCCGGTCGAGGCCGGTGATCTCGAAGATCTTCATGATGTTATCGTCGGTGCAGACGAGGGCCAAGGAGCCACCGGCGGGACGCAGCCGCTTCACGCCGCCGACCAGGACACCGAGCGTGGTGGAGTCGATGAAGGTGGCCTTGGACAGGTCGACCACGATCTGCTTCTTGCCCGACTCGATCAGCTCCACCATGCGCTCCTTGAATTCGGGCGCCGTGTAGAGATCGACCTCGCCGCCGAGCCCGATCACGTGGGTCGACTCGTCGACCGCCTCGTCTTCGATGTGGAAGTTCACTCTTCTCCCTGCGTTAGTCCTTTACGCCAGGTGGGCCTGCGGCCAGAAGAGTACGTCAGCCGCCCTGGGTCTGCTGCCGCTGCACCGGTTTCTTCAGTTGCTCGGCCTGCCGCCTTACCTGCCTGCGGAGCGCCCGGGGGGCGAGAGCGACGGCGCGCTGGGCGGCGAGGTCCGCCGTGCGCTCGTCGCCCGCCAGCCCCGCGTAGGCCACCACCTGGAGGTACGACTGGTAGTCCTCGGTCCTGTCCGCGACGATCTGCGCCGCGCGCTGGGCCTCCGCCGGCCGGTTCAACGCGCCCACGTCGTAGACCTGAATGGCCAGGCCGGCCAGCGAAGCGTCCGGATCGCCGTCCTCCGCCTCGAGGTAGCGCTGCCAGTACGAGCCCGCCTCGCGCAGCTCGTCTCGGGCGCCGGCGGGAAACTGGGCGGTGCCCTGCGGCAACTGCTGGGCGGCCAGCGCGTAGTGGTCGCGCACGAGCTGCTTCAGTGCCGCCTCGTTGCCGGGCCTCGTAGCCAAGCGGTTCTCGTTGCGCTCGATCCGCTGCTCGATCGCGTCGTTGCCGTCGTCGCCGCCGCTACCTCGAAAGGCGTCGACCAGACCGCCGGACACGTCCCCCCCGATGCCGAACAGCACCAAGCCCCCGCCCATCAACACGGCGAGCGTCAGATAGGTGGCCTGCACGGCACGCCGGCGGCGCCCTCTCAGATCGAACAGCATTCCGCGCTGAAGGCTAGCCTGAGCTCTCGGCGGCGGGCTGCTCGACCACGTCGCCCACCGGGCGCCCGAGCACCGAGGCGAGCCAGATGCTCAGCTCGTACAGGGCGATCAGCGGCACCATCTCGAGGATCAGGGTGAGCGGGTCCAGCGTCGGCAGGAGCGAGGCGAGCACCGCGATGGCCACGATCGCGTAGCGGCGGCCCTTGCGCAGCTTCTCCGGGCTGGTCACGCCCAGCCGGCAGGCGGCCAGCACGCCCACGGGGATCTGGAAGCCGAGGCCCATGGCGAGCATCAGGAGGGTGACGAACGAGTAGTAGTCGCGCGCCCGGACCTGCGTGTTGAACTCGTCCGCGTTGAAGTTGAGCAGGAAGTCGAGCGCGGGGGTGAGCACGACGAAGTAGCAGAACACCACCCCGGTGATGAAGAGCACCGGCACGAGCAGCAGCAGCGGCTTGGCCACGCGCTTCTCGCCCGGGCTGAAGGCGGGCAGGACGAACGCGTAGAGCTGGTAGAGGATCACCGGCAGGGCGATCAGCAACCCGGCGTAGGCGGAGTTCGTGAGCGTGGCGTAGAACGCCTCCGCCGGGCCCAGGGTGATGGGCTCGATCCCGTCCGGCAGCGGGCGGTTGACGATCTCCAGGACGAGGTGGTTCTGCCACCCGGTGAGCGCCCACGCGGCGCCGAACGCCACCGCGCACACGACCAGGCGGGAGCGCAGCTCGTCGAGATGCTCGACGACCGAGAGCCGGTCCTCGTGCGCGATCGGGCGAACCCGGCGCACTTACTGCTGCCGGTCGGCCGCCGCGCTCGTCGTGGTGGACTCGGACTGGTCCGGGGCCGCCTGGGGCAGCTCGTCCTTGTCCTTGTCCTTGCCCGTGACCGAATCCTTGAATTCGCGCATCCCCCGCCCTAGTGACTGGCCCAGGTCAGGCAGGCGCTTGGGGCCGAAGATGATCAACACGATCACGAGGATGATCACGATCTCTAGGGGGCCTGGAGTCCACATAGCCTTCCCTATCGTAGCGGCGCGCGAATCAGATCACGTCTTCGACTCCTGGGAGGATGCGCGCGTGACCGGCTCGGTGCTCTCGGACGGGACGATCCGCCGCCTGATCGCGGAGGGTCGGATCGCGATCGAACCCTGGGACCCGGCGATGGTCCAGCCCGCCAGCGTGGACCTCAAGCTGGGCACGTCGTTTCGCGTGTTCCACAACCACCGGGTGCCGGCGATCGACCTGGCGGAGCCGCCCGCGGGCGTCACCGAGCACGTCCAGATCGACGAGCGCCACTCCTTCGTCATCCATCCCGGCGAGTTCGTGCTGGGCATGACCACCGAGTGGGTCGAGCTGCCGGATGATCTGGTTGCTCGCATAGAGGGGAAGAGCTCTCTAGGCCGCCTGGGCCTGATCGTCCACGCCACCGCGGGCTTCGTCGATCCGGGCTTTCGGGGCACCCTCACGCTGGAGATCACGAACCTAACGCGGGTGCCGATCGTGCTCTGGCCGGGCAGGCCGATCGCCCAGCTCTCCTTCATGACGCTCGATCGCCCCGCCGAGCGGCCCTACGGGCACCCCGAGCTCGGAAGCCATTATCACGGCCAGACCGAGGCCACGGAATCCCGCTACGAGGGCGGTCGCGAACACGGGTCCTGACCTCGCGTAAGGACATCTCGCGGGGAGCGCGAATTCCTCTTCAAGTTCGGTCCCGGCATGCCGATACCCGGTGCAAGAGGCGAGCATGGAAAGCCACGACGAACAGATCCACTTCGTTAAGCGCGTGGTGCTCCCGAGCGGGAAGACGATCGAGGTCGTCTACTTCAGGGAGAGCGACCAGCCGCTGCCCGAGCTCGAGCACCAGGCACCCGTCCATCCGCCCGCCGAGGCGCACCAGGACCTCCAGGTCTGCCTCGAATGCTCCTCCGAGCTGGTCTACCCCGTGCGGTGGGAGGAATCGGGCCCGGAGAACTGGAACGTGCTGCTCCACTGCCCGAACTGCGACCTGTACCGGGAGGGCATCTTCGCGCAGGACACCGTCGAGTGCTTCGACGAGGAGCTCGATCGCGGCGCCGACGCGCTCGCCCGCGACTACAAGCGGCTGATGCGCGCCAACATGGCCGACGAGATCGAGCGGTTCGTGGGAGCGCTGAAGAGCGACGCGATCCTGCCCGAGGACTTCTAGGGCCCAGCCCGGCCAGCGCCGCTACGCGTACCGCTCCACCACGCCGTCCGCCACCAGCTCGAGCGCCCGCCGGCGCGAGTCGGCCATGTCCAGGCCGGCCAGCGCGAGCTTCGCCTCCGCCACGTGCTCCAGCGCCCGCTCGCGCGCCTCGCCCAGGGCGCCGGTGAGGGCGATGCGGTCGCAGATCCCCTCCGCCCGCGTCGGGTCGCTCACCGCCTCGCGCAGATCGAGCCCTCGCAGCCCGGCGTCCCGCTCGCGGGCCAGGATCAGCGGCAGCGTCACGGTCCCGTCGAGCAGGTCGGTCCCGTGCGGCTTGCCGGTGCGCTCGGCCGGGCCCGACACGTCCAGCACGTCGTCGAGCATCTGGAAGGCCAGCCCCACGCGCTCGCCGAAGCCTCCCACCGCCGCGGCGAGGCCGGCGCGACCGCCGAACAGGGCGCCCAGCCGGCACGAGGCCTCGAACAGGCTGGCCGTCTTCAGCCGGCAGCGCTCGAGGTAACGCTCGGGGCTGACGTCATCGCTCCAGGCGTCGGCGCGCTGCATCAGCTCGCCGCGCGCCAGTGCGCTCGACGCCGCGGACAGGGCGCGCACGGCGTCGGCGCTGCCCGTGGCCGCGAGCTCGGCGAAGGCGCGCGAGAAGAGCAGGTCGCCGGTCGCGGTGGCGGCCAGCCGGCCCCCCGCAGCGAACACGGTCGGCCGACCGCGGCGCAGCGGGGCGCGGTCGAGCACGTCGTCGTGGACGAGCGTGGCCATGTGCAGGAGCTCGACGGCGGCCGCGGCGGCCACGAGCCGCCCGTCCGGCGCCCCGTCGGCGCGAAGCGCGTTCCCCTCGCCGCGCGGCTCGCCCACCCCCTCGCCGCCGGCGCACAGGAAGACCAGCATCGGCCTCAACCGCTTGCCCCCGGCCGCCAGCGTCCCGCTCGCGTGGCGCGCCAGCTCGGCGCCGTGACCCTCCGCCACCTCCGCCAGCCGCGCCTCGGTGCGGTCCAACATGTAAGCGAGCCCTGGACCGCCGGCCGCGAGCACCGCGCCGAGCTGGGCCTTGGCGGTGTTCATCCGCGCCTTTTTCCCGTGTGGATCGCGATGATGCCCCCCGCCGTGATCAGCCAGCGCACGTCCTCCAGCCCCGCGCCCTCCATGCGCGCCGCCAGCTCGCGCGGACTCGGGAAGCGGCGCACGCTCGACGGCAGGTAGGTGTAGGCGTCGGAGTCGCCGGCCACCCGGCCGAGGCCGGGCACGACGCGGTCGAACCAGAGCGAGAAGAACCATGACAGCGGTGGCCGCTGGGGCGTCGTGATCTCCAGGACCACGACCCGGCCGCCTGCCTTCGTCACCCGCGCCAGCTCGCCCAGTCCGCGGTCCAGGTCGGAGTAGTTGCGCGCCCCGAAGCCCACCGTCACTGCGTCGAAGGCGCCGTCCGCGTAGGGCAGCGCGAGCGCGTTGCCGCGCACGAAGTCGATCCCGGCCTCCTTCGCGCGCGCGAGGGCCAGCATCCGCTCGGAGAAGTCGAGGCCGACCACCTCCGCGCCCCGGCCGTGCAGCTCGATGGCGAGGTCGCCCGTGCCGGTGGCCACGTCGAGCGCGCGACTGCCATGCCCCACGCGAGCGAGGTCCGCCGCGCGGGCGCGCCAGCGGTGGTGAAGGCCAGCCGTCATCACCGAGTTCATGCGGTCGTAGACGCGCGCGATGCGGTCGAACATCGCGCGCACCTGCGTCTCGGACGGCGTGTCCAGGCCCGAAGCGCCCGGCTCTGCCGGGTGCGCAGGGGACGGTGTCGTGGGGACACCCCCGCGCATCGCCGAAGCAGCCGGCTCGGCCGGCTGCGCCGGGACCGGCATCGCTCAGCCCTCGCCCTTGAGGGACGCGACGTACTCGACGAGCTTGTCGAACTGCTCGGGGCTCTCCTCCCGCAGCGACCGGTAGGAGGGCATCGGCGAGGTGGGGTTCACGAGCGTGCGGGCGATCGCGTCGCGCCCCAGCCGATCCCCGATCTCGGTCAGGGAGGGCCCCAGCGTGTTGCCGTTCTCATCGATCTTGTGGCAGCCCAGGCAGCCCGCCGACGCGGTGATCTCCTTGCCCTCCTCGAAGCGCGGCTGCGTGGCCAGCTCGATCTCGGTAGGCGACCCGGCCAGCGCCCCAAGCACCGTCAGGTAGGCCATCGCGGCGACCGTGGCGACGCCCGCGGTGGTGGCGACCGGCCGCCGCAGCGGGTGGCGCTCCGGGCCGCGGTCGAAGAACGGCAGCATCAGGAGCAGCACCAGGCAGAGCGTGGGGATGCCGACGGTGGCGAGAAACACCAGCTCCGGCGGCTTCACGACGCGCAGCAGCTCGAAGAGGAAGAAGAAGTACCACTCGGGACGCGGCGTGTAGGTGGTGGTGGTGGGGTCGGCCTTGGGTCCCAGCTCGGCGCCGAAAAGCACCGCCATCAGGATGATCACGCCCAGCGTGATCGCGGCCATGGTGCCGTCCTTGCCCACGGCGTAGGGGAAGAACGGCTTCCCCTGGTTCTTCAGGATGGAGTACTCGCGCAGGTACTGCTCGCGCTCGCGGGCGTTCACGGGAGAGCCACCGTCAGACCTCCTCGGTGAGCAGGTCCTTCTTCTCCGCCTTGAGCCACGGCGGCGCGGTGGTCCCGAGCTTGGCGACGAGATAGAGGTGGGCGCCGATCAGCGCCGCGATCAGGCCGGGGATGGCCAGCATGTGCAGCGCGTAGAAGCGGCTGATCGTGGTGGGCCCGAACTCCGCGCCGGCGCGCAGGAAATCGGCCAGGTAGGGCCCCACGATCGGCCCCGAGGAGTTGATGTTCACGGCCACGACCGTCGCCCAGAAGGAGCGCTGGTCGAACGGCAGCAGGTAGCCGGTCAGGCCCATGGCCAGCGTGAGCACGAGCAGGACCACGCCGATCACCCAGTTCAGCTCGCGCGGGTACTTGTAGGCGCCGAAGAAGAACGTCCGGCCCATGTGGAGGAAGACCAGGATGATCATCACGGTCGAGCCCCAGCGGTGCATGCCGCGCACCAGCTCGCCGAGGAAGACCTCGTTGGTGATGCGCGCGGCCGACTCGTAGGCGCGCGTCGGGTCGGGCTCGTAGTACATGGCCAGGAACACGCCGGTGACCGCCTGCGAGAGGAACGCGAACATCGTGGCCGAGCCGAGCGTGTAGAACCAGTTCGTGCCCTTCGGGACCTTGCGATAGAGGAAGCCGCGCAGGAAGGGCGTGCTGCCGGTGCGCTCGTCGAGCCAGCCGACGACGGTGGCGGCGCCCTCGACGGCCTGGTCCTTGGCGGTCGGCTTCGCGGCCGGCGCGCCGTCGCGCCCGTTCTCGCCCGGACGCGGCGGCGTGGGACGCAGCGCCCTGGGCAACGGCGGCGCGGGGAGCTTCATGTCGTCGGCCTCGACGGGTAGAGATACTGCCAGCCTCCGTCGAGATGGTTCGACGGGTCGCGCGGCGAGAAGCGCTCGAACTCGGAGTTGACCGAGAAGCGGTCGCCGACCTCGACCCGGCCGGCAGTCACCCTGGTGTAGAAGCGGTCGAGCGGGCGTACTGGCGGGCCGCCCTCGACCTGGCCCTCGAAGCCGTACACGCCGCCGTGGCAGGGGCAGAGGAACTTCTGTGAGGCCTGGATGTAGCGCACCGGGCAGCCGACGTGGGTGCAGCGGGTGGAGATGCACACGTAGGGCTGCGGCTCCTGGCCCTCCACGCTGGCGTCACGTCGCTGGTCGTAGCGGCGTAAGTAGACCGTGGTCTTGCCGGGATCGCCGACCTCGGGGACCAGGTTGATCACCCGCGGGACATAGCTCTCGTCGTCGAAGTCGTCCTCCGTACCCACGTCCTGCCAGCGCGTGGGGGTCGTGTCCTCGAACACCGGGCCGAGCGCGAAGCCGAGGCCGGGGAGGGCGATCGCCGCCACCGCCACCCCGCCCGCGAGCTGAGCGCCGCCCTCCATCAGACGACGGCGCGTGACGGTCTCGCCCTCGAACCCGCCCGGGATCCCGCGATCCGCCGTGTAGCGGGACTTCTTGTCGAACTTGGGTGGGTCGGCCACGGGTTGAGAACTAATTCTGAAGCCCGGCGAAGGCTAGTGCCAACATGGTGGCGGAGCGCACGATTGGCGCTCGCGGCCATGGGCGGCCGGAGCCTATCGCGGTCCGGGCGCGAGGACGCTCGCGCTGGCGTCCCAGAGCGGCTCCGCCTGGTCGCCGCGACCCTCGGCGTGGACCCGCGCGGAGCGCGAGATGAGGTCCGAGAGCTCCGCCACCGCCTCGACGTCCGCCCGCTGCGCCAGCCGAGCGAGGCCGTGCGCGTACAGGGCGTCGCCGGCCAGCAGGCGCAGGTCCTCGTCCATCCGCTCGAACAGGCGCGCGCGGCCGTAGTGCAGCAGGTAGCCCTCGTAGACCGCCTCGAGCACGGGCAGCCGCTCGCCGAGCTCGTCGCCGAAGCGGGCCGGCCCGGGGTCGGCGACCGCGTGGGAGGCGAGCGCCGGCACCGCGGCGGCGACGTCTCGCAACACGCTCACAGCGCCTCCAGCGCCGCACGGGCGGCCGCGAGCGTGTGCTCGACATGGGCCTCCCCATGCGCGATCGACGGGAACCACGCCTCGAATTGCGAGGGCGGCAGATACACCCCCCGCTCCAGCATGGCGCGGCAGAAGGCGGCGTAGTGTTCGGTGTCGCAGGCCTTGGCGTCCTCGTAGTCGCGCACCGGGCGCTCGGAGAAGAAGGGGGTCAGCAGGCCGGTCGTGCGCGCCACCCGCACCGGGATCCCAGCCTGACGCGCGGCCCCCTCGAGGCCGGCGGCGAGCAGCTCGGACAGCTCGTCCAGCCGGGCGTACGCCGCCTCGTCGAGCAGGCGCAGCGTGGCCAAGCCGGCGGCGGTGGCCAGCGGGTTCCCGGACAGCGTACCGGCCTGGTAGACGTCCCCCGCCGGGGCGACCAGCTCCATCAGCTCGCGCCGCCCGGCGTACGCCGCCGCCGGCAGGCCGCCGCCGATCACCTTGCCTAGCATGGTGAGGTCGGGGACCACGCCCTCGCGCTCCTGGACACCCCCGGGCGCCACGCGAAAGCCGGAGATCACCTCGTCGAAGACCAGCAGGGCGCCGGTGGCGTCGGCGCGCTCGCGGAGGGCCGCCAGGAAACCGTCGGGCGGCCGGACGAGGCCCATGTTGGCCGGGTAGGGCTCGCACAGGATCGCCGCGAACTCGGCCTCGGGCAGGACGCCCCAGGGGATCACGGCGGTGTCCGCCGCCTGAGCCGCCGTGACCCCCGGCGAGGCGGGGATGCCCGCCGTGGCCAAGCCCGAGCCGGCCTCGGCCAGCAGCCCGTCCACGTATCCGTGGTAGGCCCCGGCGAACTTGACGATCCGGTCCCGGCCCGTCGCCGCCCGGGCGAGCCGGATGACGCTCATCGCCGCCTCGGTGCCGGACGACGTCATCCGCACCATCTCCGCCGACGGCACCCGCTCGACCACCTCCGCGGCCAGCGCCACCTCGGCCTCGGTGGGGGCGCCGAAGCTGGTCCCCGCCGCGGCCGCCGCCGTGACCGCGGCGACCACCTCCGGGTGCCCGTGCCCGGCGATCAGCGGTCCCCACGACATCACCCAGTCGACGTAGCGGTTGCCCTCCACGTCGATCAGCTCGGGCCCCTCGCCGCGGGCCACGAAGATCGGCTCGCGCCCGATCGAGCGCATCGCCCGCACCGGCGAGTTCACCCCACCGGGCAGCAGCTCGAGCGCCCGGTGGTAGAGCTCCGCGGAGGACACCCCTCCCCGCGCAGCCGGCCGAGCCGGCCGCTTCGGGCCTAGACGTACCGCGCTTCCCACCGCTCGTGGTCGTCGGTGAAGTAGCGCAACCGGACCTTCTTGAACTCGGTGGAGGAATAGAGCGTGCGCCGCTCGGCGATGCCGGTGTCGGCGGCGATCGAGTCGAGGATCGCGTCGCACTCGTCCTTCGAGCGCCCGTGCGCCATCGTGAAGACGGAGTAGGGCCAGTCGGCGTACGTGGGGCGCTGGTAACAGTGCGAGATGCCTCGGAACGAGGCCATGCGCGGCCCGAGCTCGAGGATCCGCTCGTCGGGCACCCGCCAGACGCCCATCCCGTTGGCCGAGAAGCCGGCGCGGCGGTGGAAGAGGATCGCCGCCACGCGGCGCAGCGCGCGACGCTCCCGCATCGAATCGAGGTGGTCGAGCAGCGCGCCGACCGAGGTCCCGAGCCGCGCCGCCGCGCCCGCAAACGGCTCCGGCACCGCCTCCATCGGCCCCTGGGTGGCCCGGATGACCGCCACGTCCAGCTCCGACAGGTCGATCGGCTCGGGCTCGGCGTAGTCGACCGCCTCGGCCGCGGCGGCGAGGACGTCGGTGCCCTGCTCCATCTCGAGGTCCATGCGGATCTTGAACAGCCGCAGCGTGGGAAGCTGGCGCACCGATTCGGCATCGGTAAGGCGCTGGAGCACCTCGAGCGTTCCCTCCAAGCCGAGCTTCGACTCCGGCTCCGTGGCGATCGTGAACCAGAGGTTGAAGTCGTGGTCGCGCAGGTAGTTGTGCGAGACGCCGGGGTGGGAATTGATCAGCTTGGCCGCGCGCCAGGGGTGCTCCGGGTCCACCTTCGCCGCGACGAGCATCGAGCGGTAGCCGAGCACGCGCGTGTCGAAGATCGGCGTGATCTCGCGGATGATGCGCCCGTCGAGCAGGCGGCGCGTGCGCCGTAGCACCTCCGCCTCGGGCAGCCCGGCGAGCCGCGCCAGCTCGGCGTAGGGGCGCTCGGCCAGCGGAAAGCTGCCCTGGAGCAGGTTGAGCAGGCGGCGGTCGGCCTCGTCGAGCGGGACGGCGGCGCCGTCCCTGCGACTCCTGGCCTTGGCTACCGCAGCCACCCCGCGACCTCCTTTGCGTGATAGGTGACGACCACGTCGGCGCCGGCGCGGCGGATGGCGGTGAGCGACTCCAGCACGACGGCGCGCTCGTCGACGTATCCGGCGGCGGCGGCCGCCTTGACCATGGCGTACTCGCCGCTCACGTTGTAGGCCGCCACCGGCACGCGCGTAGCCTCCTTGACGCGGCGGATGACGTCGAGGTACGGCAGCGCCGGCTTGACCATCACGACGTCGGCGCCCTCCTCCACGTCGAGCAGCGCCTCGCGCACCGCCTCGTCGGCGTTGGCCGGATCCATCTGGTAGCCGCGCCGGTCGCCGAACGCCGGCGCCGAGCCGGCCGCCTCGCGAAACGGGCCGTAGAAGGCGGAGGCGAACTTGGCCGAGTAGGCGACGATCGGCAGATCCTTGTGGTCCTCGGCGTCGAGCTGCGAGCGCAGGGCGCCGACCCGGCCGTCCATCATGTCGCTCGGCGCCACCGCGTCGGCGCCGGCGCGGGCGTGCGAGCTGGCCGTCTTGGCCAGCAGCTCGAGCGACAGGTCGTTGTCGACCGCGCCGTCCTCGAGCACCACCCCGCAGTGGCCGTGCGAGGTGTACGCGCAGAGGCACACGTCGGTGATCACGACCAGCTCCGGGTGCGCCTCCTTGAGCGCCCGCACGGCGAGCTGCACGACGCCCTCCTCGTCGTACGCGCCCGACGCGTGGTCGTCCTTGTCCGCCGGCACGCCGAAGAGCAGCACGGCGGACACCCCGAGGCCGTCCGCCTCGCCCGCCTCCTCGACGGCGTGGGAGATCGAGAGCCGCTCGATACCCGGCATGGCCTCGATCGGCGTACGCTCGTCCTCCCCGAGCTGCACGAACATGGGCAGCACCAGATGCGACGCGGACAGGTCCGTCTCGCGCACCAGGTCGCGCAGGACGCCGGTCCGGCGCAACCGGCGCAGGCGGGTAGCCGGGAAGGCCATCGGATCCAGTCTAGGGGGCGAGGAGGGCGCGCAGGTCGTCGATCGTGTCCGCTTCCGCGGCGCTCTTGTCCGGGCGATAGCGCTTGACCCGGGCGAAGCGCAGCGCCACGCCGCCCGGGTAACGGGTCGAGGCCTGGACGCCATCCAACGCGATCTCGACGACGAGCTCCGGGCGCACCACCACGGCGATCCCGCGCCGGTCGGTCTCGCGGGCAAGTAGTTCCTTCGTCTGCCACTCGAGGAGTACGTCCGTCAGCCCCTTGAAGCACTTCCCCACCATCGGAAATTCGCCCGTGCGCGGGTCCGGGCGCCGAGGTAGAGGTTCGACAGCCAGCCCTGGCGGCGCCCGTGGCCCCACTCGGCGCCGAGCACGACGAGGTCGTAGGTCCGTACCGGCTTCACCTTGCGCCACGCCTTGCCGCGGCGGCCGGCTTCGCGAAGCCCCTCCTCGCCCTTCGCGATCGCGATCTCGGCCGTCCGCGAGAGATCCCCCGAGAGCATCAGCGCGCGTCGCGTGAGCGCGCCGGAGACCCCGGCCGCCGTCGCGATCGCGTCCACCATCAACCCGGCGAGCGCGCCCTGCCGTAGCTCACCCGTGAAGAGCCGCTTGACGAAGTCGGCCTCTTGCTCGGTGGCTCGGCCCAGGAGCTCGCCGAGACACCGCCTACGGCTGGCCGCCGATCCGCTTCCGGTTATCCCTTGGACCGCGGTGATCGTGCGATCGAGCTCAGCGATGGTCAAGGACGCCGCTCCGGCCGGCGCGCGCTCGACGCCATAAATCGTCGAGTAGCCGACGCCGATTCGGCCCTGTCGGGGCACGCCCGCCAGGAAACCCACGGCCGGCGCGACCTCATTCGGATCGAGCCGCGCCAAGAGCGCGGCGAGGATCCCGACCTTCCGAGAGCGCGAGCTCGTGTCGGTGATTTCCCGCGATGCAGCGACGAGATCGGCGAGCAGTGTCATGCTCAGCCGCCGCTAAAGCCCCATAGCTGTTCTCAAGCGAAGAACCTCGCTAGGAGCCCCCCCATATGGCAAACCGCAAATTTGTTACCGCTCGGTGGATATTGCACGTGGTGCTGGTCGCCGCGGCATGGGTGGCCATCGCTGTGACAGCGGCACCCGCAGATCCGTCAGCGGCGGCATCAGCATGTGAACAGGAGTGGGGGCCGGGCAATTATGGGCCGGGTCCCGACGGCAGAAGGTGTTGCGAAGACGCCGCCACGGAGGCGAGGAAGCAAGGACATCCAGCGGCTAATTGTCGCCTGGGAACCGGTTGGATACTCCGTCTTATCCCTCCTCGGGCATGACCTAGCGGATAAACCTAGGCAAAGCGCCGCAGCGCCAGGCGGCTGATCGCCCCGAAGCCGAGCGCGAGCGCGATCAGGTGCGCGAGCGGACCGGCCAGTCCGCCGGCGTCGTTGAGCGCGGCGTCGAGAGCGTCGAGGGTCGGCCTGAACGGGAACAGGGCGGAGACCGCGCGGATCGCGTCGTACACGACCGGCGCCACCGCCCCGGAGGGCACCAACGTGAGGAACGCGAGCGGCAGCGCGAGCATGAACGCCAGCAGCGACGCCGCCCGGACCTCCCGGGTCAGCGCTCCGATCGCGAGCCCGAGCGCCGCGAAGGCGAGCGCCCCGGCGGCCACGGCGACCACCCAGAGCGGCGCGCGACCCCAGTCGAGCCCGACGAACAGGCCCAGGCCGGCCAGCATCACCAAGCACACCGCCGTCGAGCACGCCGCGGCCAGACCCGCCTTCTCCACCAGCAGGGCCGTGCGCGAGACGAGGCCCCGCACGAGCCGGG
>Ga0187894_10004834_pt1 | contig 14145 bp, 12 predicted proteins | sample GBC1701081metaG_FD_136650 | JGI IMG/M metagenome (GOLD analysis project Ga0187894, IMG submission 136650) | White microbial mat communities from a lava cave in the Kipuka Kanohina Cave System on the Island of Hawaii, USA - GBC170108-1 metaG ...
AGAAGAAGGCGATAAAGAGAAAGATAAAGAAAACAATAACTTCTATATTAACAACATGCGGTACGGAGTACGGATGCAAGTCGGGGTTCGCTCTGCCGATTTCTTCCTCAACTATGATTTAAACGAATTGTTTATTGCGAACAGAGGACCCAAACTCAATGCCTTTAGTTTTGGAGTGATTTTTTAAGAAGAGAAACTCAAAAAAACAATGCGTCATCCCGGCCCTGCCTACCCCTGCCTACTGGCAGGCAGGCCTGGTGCCGGGATCTCCATTTTATGCCTTCCGGGAAACATGTTCGGTAAAAACTAATTATAAAACATAGTTGGCATTTAAGGCATTTTTGTACCGGAATGATTTCCTATTTTGCGCCTGCCTGCCGCCTGCCTGCCGGTAGGCAGGGGTAGGCAGGTGAAAATCATTCCAGTAGATGAAAAAGATAAATTTTTCCCAACACATTCTCCCCCACGCCCTTGCCATTATCGTATTTCTGGTTGTAACAGTTTTCTTCTTTAGTCCCGTTTTCTTTGAAAATAAAACTTTAATTCAAGGCGATATTCAACAATCGGTAGCGGTGTCAAAATCGCTGCACGATTATCGCGATCAAACGGGGGAAGAAGGATTGTGGGCACCCAACCTATACAGCGGCATGCCGGGTTATATGGTAAACGTACAGTGGGGATTTGGTCCTGTTTCTGTACTTAAACGAATTCTTACATTCAATTTACCCCACCCTATTGGCAACATTTTTTTAGCATTCACCTGCTATTACATTATGCTGCTTGCCTTTAAAGTCAGGCCGTACCTGGCCATTGCCGGTGCGCTTGCATTCGGACTTTCATCGTTTATGATCATCGGGCTTTCAGCAGGGCACAATGCAAGAATTGGTGCGATGGCATTTATGCCGTTGGTGTTGGCGGGCATTCATCTCTCATTTTCCGGTAAACGGATGCTGGGGTTTGGAATTACTGCTGCGGGGTTGGCCCTTCACCTTCACCAAAATCACCTGCAGGTAACCTATTACCTGATCATGATTGTACTTGGCTACGGTTTGATGCAACTCATTCTGGGTATACGCGAAAAGCGAGTAATGGAAGTTTTCAAAACAGTAGTGGTGTTGGTTCCGGCCGCACTGCTGGCAGCCGGTACGTTTTTTGGGCCGCTGTGGGCAGTGTATGAATACACTCCTCACTCCACACGGGGCAAAACAGAATTAGTTTCACCGGCATCTGTAAATAGTGGCAGCGGACTAAACCGCGACTACGTATTCAACTACAGCAACGGAATTCTGGAACCCATGACCATGCTGGTGCCGAATTTCTATGGCGGTAGTAACTCGCAGTTTTTATTTCGGGATCAAAACAGTGAATCGTATAAAGCTTTGATGGGTACAGGCAATGAACAACTGGTTAACAACTATGCCCGATACACCTCGCAATACTGGGGAGAGCAACCTTTTACCGCGCCCTATTATGCAGGTGCCATTGTGGTGTTCCTTTTTGTTGTGGGAATTATTTTTGCCGAACGAAAATACGTTTGGTGGCTGGTCAGTCTCAGCGCGCTGGCCATTATGCTGAGTTGGGGAAAAAATTTCGAAACCTTTAATTATTTCCTGTTTGATCATCTTCCGGGGTACAGCAAATTTCGTTCTGTTACATTCGTTCTGACTATTGTGTTTTTTGCCATGCCCTTATTAGGGCTTCTTGGCCTGGAGAAGTTTCTCGAAAATGGTGCCACCAAAGAGAACCAGAAAAAACTGTTGATTGCCTTTGCCGCAACCGGTGGTGTGTGTTTAGCACTGGTCGTGTTTGGCGGTATGTTCAGTTTCTTAAGAGAAGCTGAATCAACCCTTCCCGATTGGTTTGCAAACGCCTTGCGTGACGATCGCAAATCATTGTTGAGAAGCGATGCGTTTCGGTCTTTCTCTTTCATTGCTGCCATCTTTATTATTTTGTATTTTAATCTGCAGAAAAAAGTATCCCCTTATTTATTCTACGGTTTCCTGATATTTTTTGTGATGATTGATCTGGTGGTGGTTGACAAACGTCATTTTGCCAAAGAGAATTACAAGCGCAAACGTGAGGCGGTATTTACCGCTCGCCCATCGGAACAACAGATTTTACAAGACAAAAGTTATTACCGCGTACTGAGTGACGAAATGGACGGCCGGGCATCGTACTTTTTTAATTCGCTGCTGGGGTACCACGGAGCCATACTGAAACGCTATGAAAACCTGCAGGACTCGTGCCTGTACCAGGACGTTCAGGAGTTTTTTACAGATGCGCAGCAGCAGAAACTGGATTACCCGAAATACGGGATTATCAACATGCTGAATTGTAAGTACATTATTTTTGGTGAGCAAACCGGGCAATTTGTGTTGAACCGTGGTGCCATTGGGCCCGCATGGTTTATACATGAAGTGGTTACGGTCAATTCACCAACCGAGGAGTTGGCAAAAGTGGAAGAGATTGATACGCGCAAAACGGCTGTGGTGGATATTTCCAAATTCACCGCACCAGAGCCGCAGTACGACAGCGCCTCATCTATTAAACTCATAGCGTACAAACCTAACTATCTGAAGTATGAGGCCGAAACACAAACGAACAACACGGCTGTATTCTCGGAAATTTATTATGCTGACGGTTGGACGGCCACCATTGACGGAAAAGAAAGCCCCATACTGCGGGTAAATTATGTATTGCGTGCGCTTGAAATACCTGCGGGGAAACACATTGTAGAATTCCGGTTTGCCCCTAAGTCGTATACGGTAGGAAATAAAATTACTGCGGCCGCTTCATGGGTTTTAGTGGTGGTTTTGCTGGTTAGTATAGGGTGGAGTTTGAGGAAGGAGAAAGAAGATTAGATTAAAAGATACCTTTTTAAGTATCAATGAAATAATTTGACAGAAAAAAGTTGATTTTTAAGAAAGCGATATAGAGAGAGTATAAGCAATTGCATGTACACAGATATTGTGGCAATGCCCCCGAAAAGATTCTCCAACCCTCAAAAATGACTGAAAAAGTAGGTTTCTTTTCCAAATTCCGACATAAACTGACATCAAAAAAGAATAAATTTGACCAGTTAACGAGAGAAACTGAATGAAAGTAAAAGAACCGATTTTTGACTACGTAAGCCCAAACATAGATTATCAAATTAAGAAAGGGGACAGTTTAACAGTCCTCAAGAAAATAGAGGACGGAAAGTTTGACCTCATATTGACATCACCTCCTTATAACATAGGTAAATCCTACGAGACAAAGACGAGTATTGAGAAATACTTGGAGACCCAAGAAGAAATCATTGACCAATTGGTACGGATTCTTTCCGACAAAGGAAATCTTTGCTGGCAAGTTGGTAACTACGTTGACAAAGGGGAGATATTTCCGCTTGACATTTTCTACTACGAAATATTTAAAAAACACGGACTTAAGCTTCGTAACCGTATAGTTTGGCATTTTGGACATGGACTTCATGCTTCAAATCGGTTTAGCGGACGTTATGAGACATTGCTTTGGTTCAGTAAGACAGACGATTACATTTTCAATCTTGACAATGTAAGAGTACCATCAAAGTATCCCGGTAAACTTCATTTCAAAGGCCCAAAGAAAGGACAACCTTCTGGAAACCCATTAGGCAAAAACCCAAGTGACATCTGGGATATAATTCAACAAGACTGGGATACAGGAATGTGGAATATTCCGAATGTGAAATCCAACCATCCAGAAAAAGTAGATCACCCTTGCCAGTTCCCAATTGAGTTAGTTGAACGTTGTGTTCTCGCTTTGACAAATGAGAACAGTTGGGTACTAGATCCGTTTTCTGGTGTAGGCTCGACAGTTCTTGGTGCAATTAAAAACAATAGAAATGCGATTGGAATTGAGAAAGAAGAAGCATACTGCAAGATCGCAAAACAGAGAATTGAAGATTTAAAAGAAGGAAGATTAAAAGTAAGACCTATAAATAAACCTATTCATAAGCCGACAGGTAACGACAAAGTTTCACAAGTTCCCGAAGCATGGATGAAAATAAACTTTGTAAACGGACATAAATGAAAATTGCTCAAAAATACTCCCACTTAAATGGTGAGGAGTATCTTATTGTACATCATCGTAAGGAATACAAAGAAATCATAAGTGTAATTGAGGCAATAAATGCCAATACTCATAAAACAAAGGTTTCAGAAGAGAAAGGAAGACACGGGGAACTTCTATACAATCCAACTTCTCTTAATTTAGCATTTAAAAAGAAGCTCAATGATTTAAAATGGCAAGAACGAAGGAGAGACTTCTATGTTTCGACTGACTTTGATACTGTGAATAAAATTGAACCAATGACATATCAGGAGCAGAAGGCATATCTTGAGAGTATTGGACATCCATTACATAACTCATATAATCAAACTGACTTTATAAAAAATAAAATTGGCATTGAAGTTCAGTTTGGCAAATACTTCGCGGTTACTTACGACCTTTTCGTTAAGCATTTATCATTCTACAGCGGACAGATAATAAACATTGGAATAGAAATAGTTCCAACAAAGAAGATGCAATTAGACATGTCTTCCGGACCTCCCTGGTATGAAAAGGAAATTCATAATGTTATGAGACATGGTAGAACTAATCCACCTGTTCCCCTATTAATATTAGGTATAGAACCATAGATGCGTGAAGGGGCACTACCCACAACAAAAATGTTTATGCAACCTGCCTACCCTGCCTACGCCCCACAACACCTCTTGGCATGAAATTTAAAAATTGCCCTTCACAAAATCATTTAGTGGATGACCCTGAAATTAATAATTAATTAGTTGTGATGGCCAGGCCATTACGATAAAACATTTTAATCGTGCGTTCTTTATTCCCTTAAATATTTTTTATGACACAGAAACTAATCGATGGCTATTCCTTTGTTTCTTATAAAGCGGATGGCTTTCCGGAAACTGAAATGCTTTCGCGGAGCCAGGCTTTTTATAATTGGCTGGACAGGCGCAGAACGGTGCGCGATTTTTCAGGCAAACCCGTTCCCCAGGAAATCATTGAGCATATAATCAACGCTGCGTCAGCCGCTCCTTCAGGCGCACATAAACAACCGTGGACGTTTTGCGTAGTAAAAGATGCTGTCATCAAAAAGCAAATCCGTGAAGCTGCAGAGAAAGAAGAATTTGACAGCTACAATGGCCGCATGAGCCCTGAATGGCTGGAGGATTTACGACCGCTTCAAACGGATTGGAAAAAGTCATTCCTTGAAACCGCACCTTATTTAATAATCGTTTTTAAAAGGGCTTATGAAAATCAGCCGGATGGCAGCAAGCGAAACAATTATTACGTGCAGGAGTCAGTTGGTTTGGCTTGTGGATTTCTGCTGGCCGCCATCCATCATGCGGGCCTGGTGGCGCTCACGCACACACCCAGTCCCATGAATTTTCTTTCCAAAATTCTAAGTCGTCCCGACAACGAGAGGCCATTCTTGCTGATCCCCGTTGGTTATCCTGCCGATGAATGTTATGTGCCTAAGTTGGAGAGAAAGAAGTTGGAGGAGGTTATGGTGGTCTATTGAGATATTTCATCTCATGAATCTTTCGTTGATCCTTCACCGGGAAAGCCTCTGCAAGCACCAGGATACTAACTAATAGACAACAAGAAAACGTAAGAAAATGTATCAAAGAATAGCACATATTACCTTAGTAGTTGACGACTATGATGACGCTATTGAGTTCTATACCAAAAAACTTGACTTTCAGTTATTGGAAGACACTAAGCTAAGTGATGAAAAGAGGTGGGTGATGGTAGCACCCAAAGGTGCAAAAGAATGTTGCCTATTATTAGCGGAAGCTGCAAATGAACGACAAACAACATTTGTCGGTAATCAAACAGGAGGAAGAGTTTTCTTGTTTCTTTTCACTGACGACTTTTGGCGAGATTACGAAAAACTGAGCAGCAGGAAAATAAAATTTGTAAAACCGCCACAAGAATTTGAATATGGAACAGTTGCTGTATTTTGAAGATTTATACGGAAATATGTGGGACTTAGTTGAGCCAACTGAAAATAACAAAGGGCTAACTAACAAACAATAATCAATAAAAATGAAAGGGCGAAGCCAAGCTCAACAAAATTCCCATTACTTCAACGCTTCCAGCCTTTTCAATAAAGGCGGGTGTGAGTAGTGAAAGAACACATACGCTGGGTGCGGATAGAGGTCACTTAAATTATCGACCGAAAGCTTCTTCAACGCATTGGAAAGGGCAATACCATCAAAGGTTTCTTTTGCATAGGCATCTGCCTCAAACTCGTTCTTACGGCTGAGCAGGTGCATGAACAAACCTGTTATACCGGAAATAGGTGAAAATAAAATTCCGAAAGCCAGCAGGTTTAAGTGGATAGCCAACTGACTGCCACCCAACGCCAGTGAAACATTTTCATTGAAGATCATGAGTGACAATACAAATAGCGTAACTATAATTTGCGCTACAGACAGCACATATCCCCACACAATGTGTTTCTTTTTGAAGTGCCCAACTTCATGTGCCAGCACGGCCACGAGTTCTTCGGTAGTATGGTTGGCCATGAGCGTATCGTAAAGCACAATCTTTTTCTTTTTACCAATGCCCGAGAAAAAGGCATTTGCTTTCCTGGAACGCTTCGATCCATCCATGATGAAGATATTATCGAGCGGAAAATTCACCTTTTCTGCAAATGTTTCAATGGCCGATTTTAACTCTCCATCATGCAACGGTGTCAATTTATTAAACAGGGGGAGAATTAAAGTTGTATAAAACATGTTGACGAACAGAATAAATAAAGCGGCAAGGATCGAAAACCAAATCCAGAAATTTGGACCAATGGTTTGCACCAGGTAGATCAGTGCCGAAAGCAACGCACCACCTATTACCGCACCCAGGGCATACCCTTTGAGCTTATCGGTAATAAATGTTTTTACAGTGGTTTTATTGAACCCATACTTATCTTCAATAACAAACGTACTATACCATTGAAAAGGAATCGTGAGTATGTCTGAGGCCAACATTAACACGCCAAAGAAAGAAAGCGCTAACAAAATTTCATTGCCGATAAAAGGTCGCAGCCAACTATCTGTTAAGCCAAAGCCCCCGAAGTACAGCATGACGATGGACAGGAGGAAACTAAATCCTGATGTGAGAAAGGAGAAGTGCGTCAGTTCCCGATGATAGGCCAGCGACTTGAGGTACTTTTCTCTTTCATAGAAAGCCAGCACCTCGTCAGGAATGTCAGTGCGTTGTGCCTTCAGGTTGATGTAGTCGAGAAGTTGATCGAAACCATAACTCACCACTACAATACACAGAATAATAATTAGGATAACAGAAGGAGACAATGACATCGTTCGGCCTGATTTGATTTTGAGGACGCAAATTAAAGCTTCAGGTTACAAGCTGCAAGCCTCCGGCTTATAACTTACTTCTCTACCAGATTTATTTAACCAGGGCATTCAATGCACGCTCCACTCTCGTAAACGGAAATCTCCCTATAACTTCTTCCATCATCATAATAATTTTGTCATTAGATAAATTTCCTATGCTGCCCTCATGCGTGTGGTTAATTTCCGTTGAGTAGTTAAACGATCCGTTTTCAATTGAAAGCCCGACCTGCCTATACGCATCCCGAAAAGGGATACCAGCCAATACCAGCTTGTTGACTTCCTCCACGCTGAATAAAAATTTGTACCTTTCCTCTGCTAAAATATTTTCTTTCACCCGGATACCGGATAACATGAGCCGCATCATATTCAAACAATCCTTCAGACTTTGAATGGCAGGAAAAAGCTTTTCCTTCAGCAACTGCATATCACGGTGGTAGCCTGAAGGAAGATTGGCGGTAAGCAACGCAATATCATTCGGCAAAGAAATCAACTGATTGCATCGCGCCCGGATCAGTTCAAACACATCCGGATTCTTTTTGTGAGGCATGATACTCGAACCCGTGGTCAGTTCATCCGGGAAACTAATGAATCCGAAATTCTGGCTCATGAACAGCACGGCATCCATTGATAGTTTGCTGAGTGTTGCTGCCATGTTAGATAGTGCGCTGGCTACGATTCGTTCGGTTTTGCCTCTGCCCATTTGTGCATATACTACGTTGTAATTCAGATCATCAAACCCAAGCAAATCAGTTGTAAGCTTTCTATTAAGCGGAAAAGAAGATCCATATCCGGCTGCCGATCCAAGCGGGTTTTTATTGACCACACGATACGCTGCTTCAAGTGTAATCAGGTCATCAACTAAACTTTCTGCATATGCGCCAAACCACAATCCGAAAGATGAAGGCATGGCTAATTGAAGATGTGTGTAGCCTGGCAGCAGGTATCCTTTGAATTTTTCGCTCTGATGGAGAAGCAAATCAAACAACGCTTTTGTCTCGGTAACTATCTTTTGAATCTCGTGACGCAAATACAATTTAATAGCTACCAGCACCTGATCGTTGCGGGAGCGGCCGCTGTGAATTTTCTTCCCTACATCTCCAAGTTTTTTAGTGAGCTCTAACTCGACTTGAGAGTGAATGTCTTCCACCCCGGTCTCAATCTTAAATTCACCCGATTCAATTTTTTTATAGATACTCTTCAATTCAGTTGAAAGGGTATTCAATTCTTCTTTGGATAACAATCTGATGGACTCCAGCATTTGAATATGCGCCAATGAACCCAGTACATCAAACCGAGCCAGGAACATATCCATCTCCCTGTCATGACCCACGGTGAAGCGTGTCACATCTTGCAGCGAGTCATTACCTTTTTGCCAAAGTTTCATGATTAGTTACAGGTTCCTGGTTTATCAAAGTCATTCCAGTAACAATTTATAGATTTTTAATGAGTTGAATATAGGTATCAATTCCGCGATTTACCTCATCCACGAAAATAAACTCATCCGCAGTATGTGAACGTGCCGAATCTCCCGGTCCGATTTTAACAGAAGGCACCGGCATCAACGCCTGATCAGAAGTGGTGGGCGATCCATACAATTTAATATTCATTTTCTTAGCCGCAGCTACTAAGGGGTGTTCCGTGTCAATACCAGAAGGACGCAACCGTAACGAACGAGGTGTTACATCACATGTTACATGTTGCCGGATAACTTCGAGCGTTTCTTCTAATGTGTACGCATCGGTCACCCGAACATCCACAGTAAACTTACATTCAGCGGGAACAACATTATGTTGACTCCCGGCTTGAATGATTGTGACCGTCATTTTTATTTCGCCCAATACCTCCGAAACCCGGGGAAATCTGTATGTCCTAAACCATTCTATGGCAGTCAGGGCTTTATAAATCGCGTTAACTCCTTCCTCCCGTGCAGCGTGCCCCGACTTACCAGCAGATACACAATCCAACACCATTAATCCCTTTTCAGCAATGGCCATTTGCCCAAGGGTAGGTTCGCCTACAATTGCAAAATCAATGGCTGGCAATAATGACCAAATGCTTTCGATACCATCAACACCCGAAATTTCTTCTTCTGCAGTAGCGGCCAATACGACATTGTACGTACTATCAGGTTGATCATGGAAATACAGAAAGGTTGCTATCAATGAAACCAATGGCCCCCCTGCATCATTGCTTCCCAATCCAAATAATTTACCATCGGTGATTTCAGGTTTAAACGGGTCACGTGTATATCCGTTGTTGGGTTTAACCGTATCGTGATGTGAGTTGAGTAGAATGGTTGGCTTTGCCGGATTGAAATGTTTATTTAATGCCCAAACATTATTACCGGAACGATTTACCAGCACACCTTTTGATTCAAGGTGTTGAGCGATAGCCAACGCTGTGCGATCCTCTTCCTTACTAAACGATGGAATAGCAATCAATCTTTTCAGAAGATCTATAGATTCTTCAATTGCCTTTTTGTCTATCATACAAAAAAAGTTCCGGTTTCCGGTTCCCAGTTACCGGTAACAGGAGACCGGCAACTGGCAACCTCTTATTTAGTAATCAGAGTTCCCATCGTTTCATGTCCAGTATTTTTCAACAAATATTCAGCTTGACCGATTAATACCTCCTTCACACCTGCATCAATAGCTGAAAACGCATTCTCCAGTTTGGGTAGAATTCCATTTACAAAAATTCCCTTTGTTAAATACTCTTCATAAAGTTTTCTGTGCAGGTGATGTATAACAGAATCACTTTTGTTTACATCGTGCAATACACCTTTCTTTTCAAAACAGAAAATCAATCGCACATCAAAATGCTTGCTCAACGCCACCGCCAACACCGATGCGATGGTATCTGCATTTGTATTGAGCATCTTTCCATTGGCATGGGTTAAGGGAGCAAACACCGGTGTTGTATTTTGCTTTAACAAAAAATGCAACAATGCTGTGCTCACATCTTCCGGCCTGATGTCGCCCACAAATCCGTAATTAATATCCTTCACCGGCCGTTTAACGGCTTTGATCAGGTTTCCGTCAGCACCCGTTACACCCAGGGCATTGCACCCAAGTTGCTGAAGCGAAGCCACAATTTGTTTGTTTACCAATCCGCCATATACCATCGTAACCAGGTCAAGTGTTTCGCTATCGGTAATTCTGCGACCGTTGATGTAGTTTGATTCAATCCCTAACTGGTCACCAATTTTAGTAGCAATCTTACCGCCCCCATGGATGAGAACTTTAGGTTCACGAATAGAAGCGAAGTCTTTTAGGAAAGTACTGAGCGCTGAAGCATCATCCAGTACGTTTCCTCCTATTTTTATGATGTAGAGTTTATTCATTTCAAATTCTTTATTATTTCATTCAGTACTGATTGCGCAGCCCATACCCGGTTGGAGGCTTGTTGTGTTACCAGGCTGTTGGGCCCATCCAATATTTCATCACTTAATTCTACATTTCTGCGAACCGGCAGGCAATGCATCACCTTTGCGTTATTGGTCAACTTCAATTTTTCATTATTCAACATCCAGTCCGGGTCATTGGAATAAATCTTTCCGTAATCCCGGTAGGTACTCCAGTTTTTCACATACACAAAATCCGCTCCCTGCAAGGCTTTATCCTGATCGTGTGTAATGGTAGCGCCTTGCGTGAACCTGGTATCTAATTCATAATCTTCCGGGTGCGCGATTACAAAATCCGATTCTCCCCAGGCATTTACCCATTGTGAAAAACTATTCACCACACATTGCGGCAACGCTTTCACATGAGGAGCCCAGGTTAGGACAATTTTTGATTTACGATCTACGATTTTAGATTTACTTATTTCCTCGGTAATTGTAACAATGTCTGTAAGGGATTGTAGAGGATGGAGCGTTGCACTTTCCAGGCTTACAACCGGAATGCCAGAATATTTCACGAATTGTTGAATGTAAAACTCGCTGTAGTCTTCGTCCTTATTTTTTAAAGTGGGAAACGTACGCACTCCGAGAATATCAAAATAGTTTCCAAGTATCGGAGCCGCATCCTTTACATGTTCCACCGTAGTGCCACTCATGATCACCTCTTCTTCAAACTCCAACGCCCAGCCATCCTGACCAACGTTGAACACGATGCTTTCCATTCCAAGATTTGATGCCGCAATTTGGGTGCTGAGTCTTGTGCGCATGCTGGGATTGAGAAACAATAGTCCAATACGCTTACCAGCGCCAAGTGATTTATTCAGTTGCGGACTAACCTTAAAGTCGAGTGCTTGTTTTACCAGCAGCTTCACATCCTGAACATCTTCTATTGATAGAAAATTTCTCATTTCAATTCTTCCTTCAATGCTGTTAAGAAAATATCAATTTCATCTTTATTTACCGCCAATGATGGCAACAGGCGAATGGTGTTAGGCTTGGCCTCTCCTGTAAAGATTTTATGTTTATTCAGAAGATTTGCCCGTACTGCTTTTTTTTCTTCCGGAAGATCAAATCCGATCATCAACCCTCTTCCCCGAACATCTTGCAGTGCACTTAATTTCTTTAATTCAGAAATCAAATAATTTCCAAGCTGAGTCGCATTTTCCATCAACCCTTCCTGTTCCATCACTTCCAACACTGCCAGGGAGGCTACGCAGGCAAGATAATTTCCGCCAAATGTAGTACCCAGCATTCCGCTCCAAGGTTTTATATCAGGATGAATAAGCACCCCGCCCACAGGGAAACCATTACCCATGCCCTTTGCGACAGTGATTAAATGAGGTCTTATTCCGGAATATTGATGTGCGAAGAATTTTCCGGTTCGTCCGTAACCTGATTGAATTTCATCCAGAATAAGCAGCGATCCGTTTGCTTTGCATTGCTTTCCTAAAAATTGAAGAAATGTATCGGTTGGCAACTTGATACCTCCCACGCCCTGAATCCCTTCAATAATGACAGCCGCTACATCTTTATCCAAAACAGCAGTAAGAGCAGCTTCATCGTTGAGCGGAACAAATACAACCTCATGACCCGCATTGAAAGGTGCTACAATTTTTGGATTGTCGGTGGCAGCCACAGCTCCCGATGTACGCCCGTGAAAAGCGTTTTTGAATGCGATTATTTTCCTTTTTCCTGTTACAAACGAAGCAAGCTTCAAAGCATTTTCATTTGCCTCGGCACCGGAGTTGCAAAGAAAGAGTTGATACTCAGGATAACCTGAAAGTTGACCCAGCTTCTCTGCCAACTTTACCTGCAACGGATTTTGAACGCTGTTGGAATAAAATCCAATCTTATTCAACTGATCAGTGAGTGACTTCACATAATGAGGATGTGAGTGACCTATTGATATCACTGCATGACCTCCATACAAGTCCAGGTATTTTTCCCCATTCTTTTCCCACAACCATGAACCTTTCGCTAAAACAGGTTCGATCGGAAAGAGCGGATATACATCAAACAAATTCATTTCCGGATGGTATTGATTTTTTCAAACGAAGTAAGAATACCTTTAATCAACGCAGAGCTCAATCCCTGATGTTCCATTTCATTGAGGCCGGCAATCGTACAGCCTTCGGGTGTAGTGACTTTATCAATTTCCATTTCAGGATGTGATGAATTTTTCTGCAAGAGCAAGGCCGCGCCTTTAGCAGTTTGCACAGCGATACGCTGAGCTTCTTCGGCATCAAATCCGAGTTGAATTCCTCCCTGTGAGGCTGCACGCAAGTACCGCATGAAGAAGGCGATACCACTGGCCGCCAATACGGTTGCAGCTTTCATGAGTCGCTCTTCAATCAACAGCGTTTCTCCTAAGCTGTCAAACAACCTGGTAACAACAGCGAGTTGATCATCGCTGGCATGTTTTGCACAGATACACGTCATGGAGGCTCCTATGGCAATAGCCGTGTTGGGCATGGCCCTTATTACAGGCACATTTTTGCCGGATATATGAACGGCCATCTCATCGGTGGTAACACCTGTAATAGTAGAGACGAGCAGGTGTTTCTTTTCATCCAACAATGGAGCGATTTCACTTAGTAACCCGGCTACCTGCTTGGGCTGCACACAAAGAATAATGATCTCCGATCTTTTTACCGCTTCACTATTATCACTGGTCAGGTTGAATCCTGTTGTTTTTAAGAACTCAAGTTTACTTAAGTTTCTGCGCGACAGGGTAATATGCTGAGGCTTGACAACCCCCGCCTTATGTGAGCCTTGTGCGATGGCAACTCCAAGATTTCCCGCACCGAGTATAGCTATTCTCTTTTCCATAAAATCAGAAGGCAATAGATTTAAGTTGTAGACCCAGCGTTTCAGTCAACCCAAACATCAGGTTCATATTTTGAACTGCCTGACCAGAAGCTCCTTTCAATAAATTATCAATTGCCGAGTGAATCACCAGTTTATTTCCTTCTCTCTCAAGGCCAATCACACACTTATTGGTATTAACCACTTGCTTCATATCAATTGTTTGATCAGACACAATTGTAAAGGGGTGTTGAGAATAAAAATCTTTGTAAAGAGATTTCAATTCACTCAACGACTTGTCAATGGTAATTACGGAGCTCACAAAAATTCCGCGGGTAAAATCTCCCCGCCAGGGAACAAAGTTTATATCACCCTCAAAACCGGGTTGAAGCTGTTTTATCGTTTGGTTGATTTCATTCAAATGCTGATGGACAAGAGTTTTGTATGCCGAGATATTATTTGCACGCCATGTAAAGTGAGTCGTGTCCTGGAGTTTTTGTCCAGCCCCTGTTGAACCGGTAATGCCGGTGGTGTATACTTCTTTAAGTA
>Ga0187894_10004836_pt1 | contig 14138 bp, 17 predicted proteins | sample GBC1701081metaG_FD_136650 | JGI IMG/M metagenome (GOLD analysis project Ga0187894, IMG submission 136650) | White microbial mat communities from a lava cave in the Kipuka Kanohina Cave System on the Island of Hawaii, USA - GBC170108-1 metaG ...
AGATCAGGGCACGATGGGCGGTGAGGGTACGGATGGTAGCCTCTTCATCCTCGCCCATGAGGCGGCTATAGCCAGCGACATCAGTACTGAGAATGGCAGTGAGCTTGCGTTCCATGCCGACTGAAGTCGTCTGGTTAGGCATCGCTGTTTCTCTCTGGCAGGTGATTATCCGGCTGATGGCTTGTCTTTGTCAAACGGTAGCAGAACTTTGCTCGGAGTATTTGCCCGACGACGCTGGCGGAGGCGAGGGAGGGTCTATTTCTGCTGTGAATATCCACATGTCAAAGCTGACTTTTCCCAGCAGGAAGGATTAGTATCGTCATGTCCTACGGGTGGACAAAATGCTGACCTTTTTCTACAGTAGCTTCATGATGATCGAAAAGCATGTTTCTATCTCATCGGCAAAAACCAGACTCCTCGAATTGCTCCGCCAAGTAGAAGAAAGCCGTGAGAACGTTGTGCTCACCAAAAATGGGCAACCAAAGGCGGTATTGCTCAGCTACGAGGATTTCGCTGGGTTGCTGGAAACTATTGAAATCCTGGCGGATGCCAAGACGCTACGTGGTATCAAAGCCGGACTGCAAGATGTGAAATCTGGTCGAGTCGTTCGCTTTGAAGACGCTTTCAAAGAATGAAACGCGTTCCTGTTTTTCTTACCACTACCGCCTACCAGCTTCTTCGTCATCTACATCCGGACTTAAAGCGTTCGATCCGGCAGGCGCTCGATGAACTGGCAAGTCATCCGGGAAAAGGCAAACCACTCCAAGAAGAGCTGGCCGGTCTCTGGTCGCTCCGCGTCTCCCACTATCGTGTGATTTACCAGCTGGATGAAGGTTCATCTCTCTCTCTACTAATCTCAGCAGCCAGAGATCCTGGGATTGCGGCCAGAGCTTTCCGGACTTCTTCGATGGATACATTGGCGTCAGCCTCTGCTGCCATGTACTGTCCCAGTTCGTTCTCCCAGAAACTTTCGTCCTCGACTTGTGTCACTTGCTCTTCAGACTTTTGGCTAGTTCGTGCGGACAAAGCGGCCTCAGCAACGCGTAACAACTGCACTAACAATTCGGTCGGTAATTGGTCGATAGCCTTGACCAAGGCACCAAAGGGGATAGGAATCTGCACATCGCTGATCTGCGGTTGTGACATAGAGTATCTCCGCTTTTTTCACTCGCAGGCAGTGTACTCTGTCAGCAAGATCTGAACAAGTTGAGCCGTCGTCCTTCTGTGTCTGTACTCCCTTGCTACTTCAGCCCTGTCTTACGCAATGCGGCAAGATAGTGCGTTCAGACTTGATCCGGGTAAGCAAGCCTTTGACATCGGCGCTGAGGATCGCCGCGAGCTTGCGCTCGACGCGGCGTAGTTCCATAGACCGCCCTCCTTGAAGGACTGACTGGGAAGCCGATTCTAAGGGGAGCCGAGAGTAGCTGTCAAACACTATCCGGGGCTAACGGAAGCAGAAATGAGGACTCCTGGATTCCGGGTCGCGCTCACTTTCGCTCGCTTGCCCGGAATGACGGATGTGTCGTTTTTGTCATTCCCGCGCAAGCCTGTCCTGAGCGTAGTCGAAGGGCGAGAATCCAGCAATCGTAGGGCACCCTGCACGCCGATCCATGACACATGTAACGCGTTCTACAATTACTTGCCATAGGAGGAAAAGAGAGTAGATAAGGAGGCAGAGTGGCACAATAAGGAGGGACTATGAAAAAAGTCATACGGCTCTACAGCCTTTTTGCCGCAGTCATAGTATTCGGCACCGCAGCGCGAGGATGGGCCGATGTGAGCCCGGGAGACACTATCACCAAGGACAACGTCGCAAAGGCCGAGGAGCTTCTTCCCCCGTCTATCCGGTGGTTCGTCGAGCAGGGGATGCCCATACCAGTTATCGAGACGAAGAAAGTCAATTGGCCCCAAGCATACAAAGAGGCCACAGAAAAGTATGCGGGGCAGGTAAAGCTCTCGCCAGATGGGAAGGATATGTTCAACTACGTGGCCGGGTGTCCCTTTCCTGCCGTGGACATCAATGATCCCCTGGCCGGTTTTAAGCTCATGTGGAATCATGAACAACGGCCCTACATTATTGACAACGTCGGTTCGGAATGGACTGTCGAATTAGTCAACCACAAGGGAGAAATGGAGCGCGCCTATGGGTCGAGCTTCTGGCGACGGATGATGTGGTCGGGCCGACTCTATACCGAACCGAAGCCGGTTGTCCCCCATAACCCTCCCATCCGCTACACCGAACAGTGGGGACCGCTGTTCATCCCTAATGATCTCAAAGGAGCAGGCGTGGTGAACTTTCGCTACCTGCCCCCGGACGTGCCAGATGACACCTACATGTATCTGCCTGAGTTGCGTCGCGTCCGACGCATCAGTGCAGCCAATCGTAGTGACGCCTTCTGGGGAACGGATGGGGACATTGACTCCATCGGGGGATTTAACGCCAAGGTAAGCTACTGGACCTTTCGCGTCTTAGCGGAGAAGAACATCCTGGCAGTCGTGCACAGCGGCAAGTATGGAGATCCCTCGGAATGGTGTGCCCCGCGAGATGGAACGCATGGATTTCTCGCTGCGCTACCGTGTGTATCGTGGGAGAAGCGCAAGGTCTGGGTGGTCGAAGGGATTCCCACCGGCTACAGCGGACAGTATGCGTACTCCAAACGAATCCTGTACCTCGATCAGGACTTCTTTGGCCCGCTGGTCGCGGAAATGTACGATCAAGGCGGAGAGTTATGGAAAGGCATACTCGGGTGCATCTTCTACGCCAAGAAGCCTTACGAAGGGTACCCAGCCAAACCCCTGAGCGGCGGGAAGTATAACTATGAAGATGAATGGCCCTTCACTCCGAACGGGATTCTGGTAGACATCCAGCAGACGCATGCCACTACATTTGACGCCCCATCCAGCCACACCGAATCTTCAAAGTGGTTGAACGAATGGTACTTCAACGAGGAGGTGGCCATTAACACGCCAGAGGCGTTCAGCGTTAACTATCTAGTCCAGAGCGCCCACTAAGAGCGGCAATGTCATGGCGAAGATAAGTCCCCCTATTTGTCCACGGCAAGGTGATCAAGCTTTTTTTCCAATTTCTTGAAGAACCAAGCTGGTAGCTCCTTAGCGTTGGGAGCAGGCCGCCCGGTTTGCCAATCGAACGCTAAAATTTTCACCTGCACGCGGCTTGTGTCAGAAGTGGCCCCGGGAATGACACGTACCAGATAGTAACCGCGTGGTCTCAACCTATTATGGACACGAGGTCGTAACTCTCTCTGCAGAACTTCCCCGTAGAAAATGCCCTGCCCTGGATCTTCGAGGTGCAAGACATCGGTTTCCTGCGCCATAAACTCTTCAATGGTTTGCCAAAGTTGAGGCAGAGGATACGCAAACAGACGTTCGCTGACGATGAAATCCGCGTCGTGCGGAAGCTGCGCGGAGAGTACACTCAGAGGGTTAACCACAACCGGAGCGGGAGCACTTTGCCGAAGTTCCTCCTCGATTTTCACCGCAGCCTCAGGGGCTAATGGTGAGGGCACCTTTTCCCTTGCTTTAGTGCTCTTCGCTTGCTCTTGCATGAGCTTTGTGGGTGCATCCGGGGGAGGTTGTTTCACTGCCGCCGCAGTCACGTCTTTTCTGAGCGCCACTCTCGAAGAGGGGTCGCGCTCTTGCTGAAGAGCTATCTGGAGGGAAGACTGATTTTTTATCTCTTCGTTAGCTATACGACTTCCTGGCTTGCTAACAGCTTCCCCCGTGTCTCGGTGTAGAACTTCCTGTGATAGTTCTTTCGCTGGGGCGACACTCTTCGGGACGGCACGGGAACTAGGAATTTCCTCCTCTCCAGGCGGGGAAGGGATCTGTTCTTGAGGGACTTCAATAATCTGTGGACGGTCTATTGCTTTCGTACCAGAGAAGATCTGTGGCTGAGATGTCCAGGCTTGATCTTTATTGACCGGCGTAGCCGGTTTCTCCTGGGGTGGAGGTGGCTGAAACCATTCCCACACCAGGCGAGACATCGAGATGCTCTCCAGGATAAGAAATCCGGCAATAATACCCAGACCAACTTCTTTGCCCTTCGCTCTCCAATTCGTCCTCTGGTCGTGTTCTTGCTCTTCCCGCGGAAGATCTTCTTGCCTCGTTTCATCAGCAGCAACCTGACCCACGAGATGGGATGCTGAGGCTTCAAGATCAGTCATCGTCTGAGCAGAGTTCCGCCTCTGTTGCGGTTGTTCTTGTTCGTGCGGCTTTTTTTCCGTCAGTGTCAACAGTTCACGAGCAAGTCCTCGCTCTTCCGCCGTTAAGTCTAACCACTGTTGCACCTTGGCAATGCGGTCGGCAAACCCATTAAGACCTTCGCATTTTGTGCGAGCGAGTAGCCAATAGAGTTCGAGAACCCGATTATCGTTTCTCTCAGACTGTGATTGTGCAAGAGACAGTAATCGTTCGAGATACGGTATGGCCTGCTGGTACTCACCTCGACGATAATGCTGCCGCGCGAGGAAGAGTTGCGAGAGGCGGAGAGTGGGATTCACTTCCAGTATGCGCCGATGCCACTGTTCTGCGTCATCCATTTTCTGGCATCGTTCTGAGAGCCGGGCCAGGATAGTCATAGACGCAACATCATCAGGTTTTACGCGCAGAGCTTCGGTTACAAAGGTAATGGCACTCTCGGAGTCGGCATTGGTTTCGCACACTCGGGCTAAAAGCCGCCATAACGGCGCGCTGTTTTTCCGTACTGCTATTATTGAAAGCTCGGCTACTGAACGGGGATATGTCTTTAGCAAGAAGTCTTGACAAAACAGCGCAGCTTCAACCTCGGAGCCACCGATGCCGTTCCACAAAGCGTCGACATAAACATTCAGGGCCTTATCATGGTCACCCTCAGCTTCCCAGGCTTTTCCCAAGATAAGATACGCGCGACGATCCTCTGTGTGGTGAGCAACGGCTCGCTCCAGCGCCCTCACTGCTGAGCGTGCTCTTCCCGCTTCGAGGTAAAGATTTGCTAGTTCGACTAGCTGAGCGGCTGGTACGGACGGTTCGGTGAGCTGCTTTTCCAACTGGGTTATCCTCATGATAACGGCTGAAGCACGGGTGCTCTGCACGAGGATGGCTCCTTCTCATCTAGAGACTAATGGCCTTTCGCGTTCCGTCGACGAGCTCAACAATAAGCAAAGGTAGGGCATCGACAGATACGTATCCGCCGCGAGAATGGATTGCGCTGAAGAATTCACGCTATTGCGCGTGAGGGGGGACCGCACCCGCCGGATAAAACCTGGCTCTTGCCTTGTGAATCCCTAATGTTTTATAGATATCTGCAGCCGTGACGAGGTTGCCCGCGCGGACTCATCGTTGAAGGAGGGAATCATCAATGTCGACCTATGATGTACACATTAAAGGGGGAACAGTGGTCGATGGCACGCGTGTGCCGCGACGCCATGCGGACGTGTGGATCAAAGACGGTAAGATCGCCCAGCTTGGTGGGGAGAAACCTGGGAGCGCTAGGAAGGTAATCGATGCCGATGGCTTGATCGTTGCCCCTGGCTTTGTTGATTTGCATACCCACTACGACGCGCAAATCCGTTGGGATCCCTACTGCACGATCTCCGGGTGGCATGGCGTCACTTCGGTGGTGTTAGGGAATTGCGGTTTTGGCTTTGCGCCAGTGAAGCCTGATTTCCGCGAACGCTCCATGCTGACCATGACACGGACGGAGGCTATCCCGTTCGCCTCTATGAAGGCCGGTATGACCTGGGATTGGGAGACGATTCCTCAATACCTCGACTCCCTCGCCCGCACCCCCAAAGGCGTGAATTGCATCCAATACATGCCAACGGCTTCCCTGATGACCTACGTGATGGGGCTCGAGGCAGCGAAAAGCCGACCGGCGACTGAAGCTGAACGCAAAGAGATGAAGCGACTGCTGCACGAAGGCATAGGTGCGGGTCTGTGTGGTTTTTCTGTTCAGCGACTGGGCCGCAACTCCACGCAAGCCGATTATGACGGATCACCAATGGTCACTGACACCATGTGTGACGAAGACATTCTTAATCTAGCTGAGGTATTGAACGAGCGCGGCGACGGCTTTATTCAGATCACCCAGGCGACTGGTCATATTAAAGAAGACCTGGCCTTCCTCGAAAAACTGGCCGCGGTGGCTCAGCGACCGGTGCTACACAACGTCATCGTGCCGGCTCGCAAAGATCCCAAAGTTCACCGGCGCAGTTTACAATGGCTCGAACGCGTCCGTGCCAAGGGACTGCCGATCTTCGGCCAGACTGGCACGGTACGCACCGGCTTCGCCTTCACGCTTGAGCACTGGAACCTGTATGACGCCAGCCGGGCCTGGCGCGAAGTCACCACTGGAACCAATGAAGAAAAGCTCGCCAAGATGCGTAATCCCGCGCTGCGGGAAGCGCTTAAACGCGAGTATGACGCGGCCAACCGCAAGCTGGAGATTATCCAGGCGGGCGTGGGTGGTCCTATCCGTGTCCTGATTGTTCAGAGTGACGGCGGCAAGCCCGAGTTGGAAAAGTATGTTGGCAAATCGCTGGGGCAGATCGCCGAGGAAGAGAAGAAACATCCGATCGATGTCATGCTTGACTTGTCGGTCGTCGGCAACCTCAAGGTCGAGTTCCTTGGTCCCAACCGTGGCTTCAATGCGGAATTCATGGCGGAGATGATCAACGACTCGCCGGCAACTTTCCCCGGCGTGTCGGACGGCGGAGCTCACACGAAATTCTTTACCGGTGGCGCTTTCACGACTGACTTCTTGAAGTGGCTGGTACGTGATGAGCAGAAGATCACGCTCGAAGAGGCGCATTATCGCCTGTCCGCGCTGCCGGCGCAGGCCGCAGGCTTCCGCGATCGCGGGGTGCTCCGCGAAGGGGCGGCGGCGGATGTCGTCATCTATGATCTTAATGGATTGGGAGTCGAGCCCGAGTGGATTGGTGAGATCGCCCATGATTTTCCAGGTGGCGAATGGCGCCGGGTGCAGAGGGCCAAGGGCTACCATGCCATCCTCGTCAATGGCGAGGTCACTTTTGAAGACGGGAAATGCACTGGTGCTACGCCGGGCAAGCTTCTCCGTGGTGGGCGCGGCTAAGGGCGAGAAGCGACCTTGGTAGGGGCGTAGCATGCTACGCCCCTACAGAAAATGCAGCCACAACGGCGAGTACACCAACCACGACCTCGGATACTGTACTACCCTCCGAGGCTTACTTCGTGATCGGAGGCTACGCTACATCCGAGGTGAGGCTTCATTCGCAACGGGCTCGAGCGTAGCTGCACTGAGTTCCGGCATTTCTAGGGCAACCGCTGCGGCATAGATCGTCGCGGCGATCCGCGCCGCATCATGCACCTGATCTTCACTGAGCCCGCCGTCGCGCACGACTTGTTCGTGCGCCCGGATACACATCTCGCAGCCGTTGATTGCGCTGACTGCCAGCGCAAAGAGTTCGAACTCGGCAATCAATGAAAAAAACACTCTCGGCTAGCGTCGTCGCCCACTCCGTTTACGACCACGCATGACCACCTGATAATCACGCACGGCAAACCCCTCTAACGGATCTCGCTGCACCACTCTCCTCCAAAGGCCCAGGCTCATTCCTTCGTAGTCCTCCCCGTTAAGAAACGCGACATTCTCATAAGACATGTTTTTCTTACTATGACGTAACCCAAAACGCACTGATGTTCGTCTAAAGAAAATGAGAGCGCGCACCAAGTATGGGGCCAGGAGTTGACGCATTGGCGATAGAGGCCGCGGCTGCTGAACGCGAAGAGTGCTTTAGTGCATTCGTCGGCTCGCATCGCGAGCGTGCGCGACGGCTGGCGTGGCGGCTAGTTGGGGGTGACGAGGCTGCTGCCGAAGATGTCACCCAAGATGCCTTTGTCAAAGCATATCAGGCGTTAGGGAATTTTCGCGGCGACGCCAGCCTGGAGACCTGGTTTTATCGAATCCTCGTCCGTCAGGCCCATAATTACCGTCGCTGGCGCGCCGTGCGAGACGTATGGAATCGGACATGGGCGGAAGACCTTCCTGATTCCTCTGCAGAAATTCTTGGCGACCCCGGCCTCAGGCAGCGGATTGCCCAAGCCCTTGCTCGACTTTCCCACCGACAACGGGAAGCATTCATCTTGGTCCACCTCGAAGGGTTCACTGTCCAGGAGTGTGCTGAACTTCTCGGAAAACCGCTTGGAACGGTCAAGAGTCATCTGCATCGTGCCCTGACGACGTTACGTATAGAACTGGCTGACCTGCAAGAACTCATAGGAGACGCGTAACTATGACCTCTGATCATGAAAGCAAACTGCTCAATTCTGAAGAAAAGGAATTCGTGCAGTGCCTGGCCACGCACTACACGCCATCACCCATGACCCTGGCCCAGCAGGTTGTCTTCGACCGCGCCCTTGAAGAGCGGATCGCCCACCGAGCACATCCTTTTTTCTTTCGCCCTATCGCGGTTATCACCGCCGCATGTGCGGCCCTGCTGCTCTGGTTCACCGTGCCCCATCAGAGCACCGAGGTTTTGCAGGGGGAGAAGCAGCCTGGAACGGTCGCCGTAACAAGGGGGAACACGACACCGCCGGAAAGTGAAGAAGAGCTACTTACCTATGCGTACTATGATCCCGACTTCTATGGAGATGAAAATGACGAAGGGGAAGAAGAGGGCTTTCTCCCCGATGAATATGAAGCACTCGTCTCTGCCTTTGCGCTTCCGGATGTGTGAGATGGCACCGGAAGTAACCCAAACAGTCAGGCAACGCGTCTAAACAGGAGGAAGCAAACTCGCACGAAAGGAGAACGATCAATGCGGCGGACAATCACCGGCGTTTGATGAATCGGGATTTCTTGGTTCGCTACGATCCTGAGGAAAATAAACTTTTATCCACACGAGGACCAAAAGCAAAGGAGTAATGCAATGAAAACGCTACGGAATCTTGTTGGTGTAGGACTGGTGGTGTTTAGTTTGATGGCAGCGCTGACCGCGTACGGATGGGCCGGCCACGGACATGGCGGACATCGATTCGGCCACGGAGGAGAAGGGTTTCCTTTTCGGATGCTTAAAGCCCTTAATTTGACGGCCGACCAGGAAGCACAGGTACAAGCAATCAGGCAAGCCCATGAGCAGAACTTCAAGACTCTCTGGCAGGATTTGCGCTCCGCCAAGAACACGATCACTACGAAACTTCTCACTCCTGGTGAGATAACGACTGAAGGACTCAGTGGTGACACGGACCGTATCGCCGCACTCACCGCTCAGCTCGTGAAAGAGCGACTTGCGGTAGGGGTAGAGGTGCGCAATATCCTCACGCCGGATCAGCTTGCCAGGGCGGCTGAGCTTGTTGCCAAGAAAAAAGCGCTCCGTGAAGAATGGAAAAATTCTCTGAAAAACGAGCAATAGTTCTTCGAGAAGAGCAACCTCTACCAGTGTTCCTCTCGCTTGGCCCTGTTAAGATTCCCGATGAGGAATTTTAATGGAGAGAACAAAGGCGTTAGCAACGTGAAAACCACAGCGACTAGACAATTCCTGAGTTATGTCCGACTTAGCTTGTTTATGATGTGTGGATTCATCAGCGTGCTAGCGCCTGCGTTGGCTCAACCTCCGAGCGCGTCTTCGCCTCATCGAGAACGCCTTGAACGTCTTTTTGAAGAGATCGGTTTAGACGACAAAACACTGACCGAGGTCCGCAAAATCCTCGATGCCTCAAAGACCGACCGCCAAGAGCTACACCATAAGCTACGTGAAGCGTACGCGCACATGCGCCTTCTCTTAGAACAGCCGCAACCCGACGAATCCGCAATCATGGTCCAAGCCGATATTATTGGTGGGCTGCGGACGGAAGCGCGAAAACAACGGCTTCGGACCTTGATTCAGGTGCGTGCGTTACTCACCCCTGAACAACGTGCAAAGCTGCTTGCATTGAGGCGCGTCAGACATGCAAGTGATCCTTGCGGGCCACGCTCACCTACCGAGCGCGGACTCGAAGAGTCTGAAGATCCTTCGATCCATGGCAATCCCTAGCCTTCGTGTAAGGATAAGACCCCCCGCCCCATCTGTGTTCCTCTGAGCGAGAGGGAATCACTATCCAACTAATGGTAGTGGTAGTGGTGCAAGGTGAATTTTCCGTGATGATCTTGTAGGGGCAGGGCTTGCCCTGCCCGCAGAGGACGCAGCCAGCAGCGCCCTTACATGTTTACACCGCACCACGATACAACTATTCGCCGTGTGGACAGAGCATTATGAGAACGGTAATTTAGCCAAATAATGCTAGATTCAACAGGACAAAGGCTTTCGCAAAGGAGGAGAATAAAGCCTTGTAAGGGTGCAGCATATCGTGCCCTTGCCTGTTGCGGGAGAGGTTCATCATGGTGATAACCGTTGCCGCGGCTTTCGTGTGAGCATGATTTGATCAGACCTGTTTTGGCTCTGAGAGCGGAAACTTTAGAAAGTGGGGTGGGAATGAGGGGGATGCGGATCGCGTTTCACGTTTCTTATCTGCGAATGGCAACACGTTGGCCTCTCATTCTGCTGCTGATCATGCCGCTAGTGACGGTGACTGCACCACCAGCAGCCGCCCGCCAAAGAAAGCCGCCCTCAGCGGCTCGTCAGAAGACCCCGCAACCTCCGGCGACCCCGGATATCCTTTTAGCGCGTTCCGGCTTCGCTGATGAGGATGTCGGGTATCTGTTGTTTGACCCCAGCGATGGGAGTGCTATCGAGGTCCACCGAGCTGACGAACCACGGATTCCGGCTTCAACCAGTAAGGTTGTGACCATGATTGCGGCGCTCAAAATTCTTGGCGAGGACTACCGCTTCGAGACTACGCTGCTGACCACTGGCGAGATTAACGATAATACCTTACGCGGCAACATCTACCTGCGCGGCGGCGGGGACCCGACGCTAACGACTGACGATTTACGCGAGCTTGTCTTTGCCTTACAGCAGGCTGGCGTTGAGAGAATCATAGGGAGTTTCATCTTTGACGATAGCCTCCTGACGCGCACCGACTTTATCGACCCGAAGATCTCGGTCACTGCTCCCTACAATCCTGGTCTCAGTGCCTTGTCGGTCAACTACAACCGCATTCAGCTCCATTGGCAGCAGAAGCCTCGCCTGGCGACCCTGACGTCAGCGATCTTTTCCCACGCGAAAGGGGGTGCGGTCTCGGTGGAAGGAATCACGATTGACCGTCTTCCTGACGATTTCGACCGTCATATCGCTTTCTTACACGAGCCTGTTGCGAACAATGGGGTCAGCGGAGACCGCTGGCTCCTTTCTCCAAGACTGCCGCTCGAAGGCTGGGAAGTACTCCCCGTCAAACTGGATCCCGGTCGCATCACCGCTTCATTGTTTCGCACCATGTGCCGGCAGCGTGGGATTGAATTACCAACTCCCGAACGCGCCCCAGTACCAGCCGGCGCACAGGTTCTCGCGACGCATCAGAGTGAACCGCTCCCAGACATTGCCGCAGGAGTTTTGCACTATAGCAACAATCTGTCGGCTGAGCTGGTCGGCTTAGTCGCCTCACGTAAGCTCTGTGTTCATCCAGTATCCTTACAGGAATCAGCCGCGACCCTGACCAACTGGTATCAACGGACGCTTCCGGATGCGCCGTGGGAGAATTTTCTTTACGCGAATCATTCTGGCCTGACCACGGCGACCCGTATTTCGCCCCGGCAAATGGCGGCGATTTTACGTTATGGTTGGGCATTACCGATCGGACAGTCGACCTTTCCGGAATTACTTTCCCCCCCCCGTTGGGAACGCGTCAAAGGTCCCGAGCATATCGCGGTGCGGGCGAAGTCCGGCACGATGAACTATGCCGACGGCTTGGCCGGGTTCTTGACGACAACTCAAGGCCGCCAGCTTGGCTTCGTCGTGCTTATCACCGATTTCCCGAAACGCTTAGCCCAAGATGGAACACAGGATGTGAGGGCCGCCGCGCCAGAACCAGAGGGAAGCAGTTGGACCATGCGCGCGAAAGGACTGGAACGAGCGTTGGTGAACAGTTGGATGACGCGGTACTGATTGCTGAGCTGGCGGCGTCCACTCTATCAACTGTTTCCCCTACTCATATGTCATCGAGATTGCGCAACCTCGACGATGTCCGGTTTCGTACTTTGGATAAACGCCATGACCTCGCCTCGTTCCGCCGTAGGGACTCGAAACGCCTCTAGTGTGGCATTGAGGTGCCCCAAAAATGCCGACCAATCACTTTCACTGATTTTCATCCCTTTATGGGAGGTCTTCATGTCTCGCCCGGTGTAATAAAGAGGGCCGCCGGCACACGAGCACAGAAAATCCACGAGCAGCTGCTTTTCCCGCTTGATGCCGTCCTCTCCACGATGTTGCCAAAAGCGAGCTAGTAGTGCATCCGTCTGTAAGCGCGACACCAGATCGTTGGCAACTGCAGCAATAGCATCATAGCCACCAAGACGTTCGTAGAGTGTCTTCTTATCCATCGCCGTATCTCCTCCCAGCCTGGAATAGACTCACAGATAATAAATCGCCGAGACGAAGCAGGTTCCCGTACTGTCGAGACAGCTACTGCTTTCTTCTCTTTCTGTCAAGAATTTTTTCGCCCGGCGAAGGACCTGAGGAAGGATGGAGAGCGAGACCACCCCATCCTCCTCTGTCTCTATCTCTGTCTCTGTTTTTGTCTCTGTCTTGCTGACTCCCGGATTGCATCCGAGCTACGAAGCTGGCTTATCCTGGATCTGCTCCTCTAACCATTTCGCCGCATCGGAGACATTGGAGAAGACTCGGACATTGACTCCGCGGTTGACTGCTACCGTCTCGGCAAAACGCATCGCGCCTACGTTATGTTCTTGATTGAGATCGACGTAAGCGATGCGATGGATCTCCGGCCAGACGGCTTGGCTGGACCGAGTAACGATATCGTGAATGGAAAAAGTGCGCAGACTTGGGCCCTGGAGGTTCTCCACGATGAGCACTCTGGCAAATTGGTGTTTCAGACAGACTTCACGTACTTCAGATAAGTATTCCGTTACATCTTCCGGCGTGTTGTCTCCAGTCACGGTTACTACCAGATACGACCCTTTGGGCTCTAGGGTGAGGACATGAGACATAGGCACCTCCAATCGTTTGCCGCTTAACTTGTAGTCGACTCCCGAAATGGGGCGTTCTTCTATACTACTTCGGATGGAGCTACTAACTTCTCCTTTTCCTGTCAAGGATTTCAGTTCCGGTGCTAGACTTCGCGGGGTTCAACCTAGCCTATGTTACGTGGCTAATTTCGGGTGGACATGGAATTCCTTCCGTCAGGGTTTTCACACCCCGCCACGCTGTGTCACGCTATTCAATCCTGACCGGATCGCCACGCTGGATTATGCCGCCCCGCACTACAGCAGTATACACACCGACCCGGTGCAGTGGCTCAGTTAGGCCGCACGCTTACTTGTGGATACGCTCAGATGCCGATGAGTTTCTGCCCTCTCTGTTTACTCCCAGATGCATCCACTCAATATCAAAATACTTCTCACCAATCTTGAGATAGCGCGGCTCTATCGCCACCGGGGTGAACCCTACAGCAAGATACAGAGCGCGCGCCCATTCGTTGCCTACCGTCACCGCGAGAATGAGGTCTTCGAGACCACTCAAAGTATGGGCGCGGGTGATGGTGTCCAATAGCAACGCTTTGCCAATTCCCCGGCCGCGGCATTCTGGCGGTACATACATCCCGCCGATACTCGCGCGATGTCGAAGCTTCAGTCCTTCCCACCGATGAAAGAACAAGAGACCTCTGAGCTCTTCTCCGTCAAAGGCACCAAGACTATACCGTTCAGCTGAGGACTGCTGTAACCGGCGGACGATCGCCTCTAGCGGAAGCTGTTGTTCGTCCTCAAAGGCAGAGGCGAACGCTTCCGGGTGCTCCCGTAATGCGCGCAGGCGCAACGGCAGGTAGAGTGCTGCGTCAGTTGCTGTTAGGGGCCGAATCAACATCTTAGCCTCGAATGATTGTGAACATCTCACGCCCCAGCCTTAGGACCGTGAGACAAAACCCTGGCTAATGAGTTTTGACTACCAAGTTCGGTACTCTGCTCAAAATGTAGGCCGGAATAAGCGGAGCGTTTCCGGCATAAAGCCCGCCGGGAACGACCTTTGGTCTTATCCCGGCCTACGCCTGAT
>Ga0187894_10004837_pt1 | contig 14137 bp, 9 predicted proteins | sample GBC1701081metaG_FD_136650 | JGI IMG/M metagenome (GOLD analysis project Ga0187894, IMG submission 136650) | White microbial mat communities from a lava cave in the Kipuka Kanohina Cave System on the Island of Hawaii, USA - GBC170108-1 metaG ...
GTTTTTGCGATGGTAAACACTTTCTGAGATACTTCCACTCTGCGTCAGAAAGGTCTCATGGATATATCTTTTTGTTCATCAATCCAGATCACCAGACTGACGCAGACTTTTCAGACACGCTCTTAGAAATAGACCCGCACTTTTTGAATTCACAAATCGGACTTGCCTGGGCGTTCGCTAAAAAGAAGATGTTCCGCGAGGCAATTTCAGTTATTGAAAATATAGATGTTTCATTAAGCGACGAACCGAATGTACTTACGGCACAAGGTTATATTAATGCTGTTTCAGGCAATACGGAAACGGCGCACCAATTCTTACAAAAACTATTTGAGCTATCACACAAACGTTTCGTTTCAGCTTATGACATCGCCACCATTTATGCGGGACTCAATGATGTCGAACAAGCTTTTGATTGGCTGGAAAAGGCTATGAATGAACGTGCAGTCTGGCTGGTATTTCTAAAAGCCAATCCGCGTTTTGATTCCCTAAGGCACGACCCGCGTTTTGAAAATCTGTTGTTACGAATCGGCTTTAACTAAAACTATTTTATTGCTTCACTTGTCAGTGCGGTCAAAACATTGTTTTGAAGAATAGGATTATTCGGGATGTTGCCGTGTAAATCACAACCAAAGACAGCATAGCTCAGTGGCAATGCAGTATTAAAAAGTTTGCTTTCGCGTTGTGTTTCCGCAAGTGTTTCGGCAAGCAAAGAACGTCGCGTAACACGACCGTCGCCGGGCGCAAACATAACTTTAACAACTTCACCGCTCGGGATTTTCTTGCCGTCTGCGGTTTTTATCTCTTTCGGACGAATCAATGTCACCCATTTTTCGTGTTTCTTGTCGCGGATTATAACGGGTGCGTTCAAAGTTTCTTCGCAATCGCCGCCAAAGATAAAAAACATAACAGGCGAACGCCCTTCTATTTCAACATCCAGCGATTCGTGAAATCTCTTTGCCCGTTTAAGAACGGTGTCCATATACCCGTCCAACTCTTTCAAAGCCTCTTCGTTGCTTTCGGCGTGCGCCGCAATATTACGCTTACGTTTTGCAATAAAATTTTGCCTGTATTTTGGGTCAAATGCCGCAGACCAACCATAATAACGCCATGTCTCAACATCATAAATATCAACTTTTATGGGCTGTAAATTTTCATCAAGAAAACGAGCCGTGCCGCCGTGCGGCAACAGTTGATAGATGGCGGGCGATGTCAGCATATCTTCACGCGAAAGTTTGCTGAGCAGGCGAATGGGGCGACGAACGCCCTCTGTTATTGAATAGCCCCGTAATAAAGTTGCAAATGCTTCAGCCGACCCTTCGTTCGGTGTTCCGAACATGAAAATTTTGGATATGTGTGCCGAGCCCGCCCAATTTGGTTTTATCGCTTCGCCGTCTTTCGGCAAATCGCTTTTGCCGTACATTGCCGCATAACGCGCAATCAAACCGCCCATCGAATGACCGATTATGTTGAAGCGTAAATCGGGACGATTTAGTTTTTGTTTTAATTCTTCGACTTGAGTAATGAATTTTTGTGCGGTCTCAACATTATCGCGCCGCCAATCGTAAGGATAAACATAGAACGTATCCTGATAGCCTTCAGCAGACGGGTTGTTCCAATCGCCTTCTTTGTATCCGCCGTTATTTTTTAGCGATTCCAACAAACCGTTATAGACATAAACTTCCGGCAAAAACTTTGCGAGTTTTATCTTGTCAATAATTTTGGTTGCCACCAGATTATCGCGGTTGTTTGCAAGGTCAGGCGAGATTGGAAGACCTAATTCGTCATCAGTCTCGCGAAACACTGCGGGCCAAACAACATTTCCCGTTTTGGAATTAATCAATTCCGAACCGAGCGCACCGGGCAAAATTATCAGCGGGGCTTTGCCTTTTTTCGCACGCGCTTCGGCAAAGATTCTCTCAAGATTCGGATTCCGTTTCGCGGCGCATCCTTGAAACAAAATAAGAAGAATCAGGCAAAGCGAAATGAAAATTATCTTTTTTTGATTTTTATTATTTTGTTTAATCGCTGAGAAAAATCCTATCTTCATCCGTTTTGAACTCTTTGCTCGGTCTGTCGCCTTATAATTTGAAAAGCATTCTAGCATTAAGAAAGTTTTGCTTGAAACGTGACTCTTGCTTACACTGTTATAAAGACGAAACGTCATGTCAAAATGTTTACATTATGGAGATAACAATTGCAGTCACAGGAGCATCAGGCGGGATTTATGCCTGTCGCACATTGATTCACATCGCCGCCAGCGGTGTGGTCGAACGTATAAACCTTATAATGTCTTCAGCCGCGCAAATTGTAACTCAAGTGGAACTCGGAGTTAATTTACGGGATGCGGATGACAAACGGATTAACGAATGGATTGGATTGCCTGCGGATTCAAAAATGATTCGTCTCTGCCGTCTTGATAATCTTGCGGCAAAACCTGCATCGGGTTCGCATCCGCAAGTGGGAATGGTTATCGTTCCGTGTTCTATGGGAACACTCGGCTCCATCGCAAACGGTATTTGTACAAACCTGATTCATCGTGCGGCTGATGTGACATTGAAAGAAGGAAGAAAGCTCGTAATCGTTCCGCGTGAGACTCCGTACAACGCAATTCATCTTGAAAATATGCTCAAACTTTCGCGTGCAGGGGCGCGAATCTTGCCAGCAAGTCCAGGTTTTTATCATAAACCGAAAACTATCGAAGAGCTTGCTGACCATCTTGTTTTTCGCATTCTTGACCAATTTGGTATTCCGCACTCACGCGCAACCCAGTGGAAAGGAATTGAGCAAAAAGAAGAAGAATAGAACCCAGCCGATGCTTCTGCCCGGCTTATACAATGAGGGTTAGCTTCATTCTTAATCCTCATTAAAACCTGGCTCTCTATCGGTTTTCCCGGAATCAGCCTCACGCTAAACATATGTTTCCTCTTTCAAATAAACCCTCGCACGCAATATCTAAAAGTTTCTTAAAATTTATCTGTTTGTCTTTTACAAAATCCAATTCTCAAAAATTAAGCGTAATAAACAGCAATGATTGAATAGGGTGATTTGAGAAAATCGCCCTATATTACTCAAAGAGGTAAATCAGAATGGTTAAGAAAAAAACAAATAAGAGCAAGGTCAAAATTGATAAACTTAATGTCGAAAAGGAAACCATACAAGACTTGGATGGTGACGATATGAACAAGGTAAAAGGCGGCGATGCCGGTGCGACATTTTTTTGCGGTCAATCTATTGGGTGCGGACCTTCATTGCTTGGAACGTGCGCCGGAAAAACTTGCGGCAAGAAATGCAAACCGTAGTTCTTTGTTCAAATCAAATCTTAAAAGAGAGAGAGTAAAATATGATTAAAAAGAAAACGAGCGATAAGAAAGTTAATGTCAGCAAATTGAAAGTAAACAAAGAGACGGTCAAAGATTTGACTGATGACGAGGCAAAAAAAGTCAAAGGTGGGGTTGGTGGTGACTTGGGTCATCATGTCACAATTCCTGCTCAATGTTACACATCAGGGTTCTGTGATAAGGATGCCGCCTGTAAGAGGAAATAAATAATCTTAGAGAAACATTACAAACACCGGGAAAAGCGCGATATAAGCAGGTCAGAAGATATTTACAGGGATAATCCAAATCCAGAAACACGCATGAAACAAGCGTGAAATTGCGCTCTTACTTCGTGCGGGCTTGCGGCATTATGCCTGAAAACTTTTGCTCACCCGCTTAGTTACGAAAAAAGAGAAGAGTAGCCACGTAAAAGTCAGCAAATTGAAGGTAAACAAAGAGGCAGTTAAAGGTCCGACCGACAAAGAATCAAAACCTGTAAAGGGCAGAGCAAGGTCAGGCACTTGTGTCGCAGGGCAAGATGTTTCGGCGGCTTGTAACCCAGCCGTTACCCAACAAGCGGCAACTTGCGGGTAATCCTCGCTTCAGGTGATTTGCGCCATTTCAAACGCGGCAGAAGCATCAGATTTTGAATGAAAGAGACAAAGGAAAAATTTAACTTCATGCCGTCAGGCTTCTTCACCCTTCGCACTCCGTTGTTGCCGTTGGCAGAATGGATTGAGTGGGGCGAAGGACTTGAAGCTGTTTCGGTGTTTGATAATAGAGCAAGTTTTGCTCAAGCCTATAAATCAGATGTGGCGAAACTGCGCGAACGACTCTTGAAAATAGTGACTCGTCCTGAAATTCATGACGCGCTCTTTGTAGCTTCGCCAAATTTGAACGACCGTTTTTCTTCTTGGGAAAATGAGCCTGACAGCGAACGCGGGCGCAAACTTGAACACGTTCTTGTGCGATATTTTGCGCGTATGTGCGGACGGGCAACGCCTTTCGGGCTGTTCGCGGGTTGTTCCGTCGGCACTATCGGCGATGAAACAAATTTACAAATAGAATCGCGCGAACAGTACAAACGCCACACGCGCCTCGATATGGACTACCTTTTCGCGCTTGTTAATGAATTGAAACAAAACCGAGAGATTTGGGGCGAGTTGCTTTTCCGTCCAAATTCAAGTTTGTATCGTGCCGCAGGTCGTGTGCGATATGTCGAGGCAAGAGTAAAAGAGAATAAACGCTCGTATCATCTTGTTGCAGTCGAAGACACAAATTATTTGCAAACAACACTTGAAAGTGCACAACGCGGAGCAAGAATAAATGACCTCGCAGAACAACTCGTTAGCAGTGAAATCTCTTACACGCAGGCGCGAAATTACATTCATCAGTTAATCGAAAATCAAATTCTCGTTCCCGATTTGAGTTTGTTTGTGACGGGCGAAGAAGCAATTCACCCTTTAATTGAAGATCTCAAAAAAATCTCTGCGGCAAAAGAAATTAGTGAAGTTCTGGCAGAGACCCGTGACAAAATTGATGCGATTGACCGTAAAGGTTTGGGCGCCGCGCCCGAAAATTATCAATCAATCGCCACACGCCTTGAAAGATTGCCTACAAAAGTTTCTCTCGCAAAACTCTTTCAGGTTGATTTGGTCAAACCCGCGCCCGACGCTGTGTTAGGAAAATCGGTAATCAAAGAGATAAAAAACGGAATAGAACTTTTTCATAGCATGGTTTCTTCGCCAAGCCAGTCTTTGTCACGTTTCCGCGAAGAATTTACAAAGCGTTATGAAAGGCGCGAAGTTCCGCTGGTTGAAGCGTTGGACGAAGAAATAGGGATAGGCTTTGGTTCGGGTTCTGAAAACACTCCTTTATTAAAAGATGTTGCGGTGTTTTCACCTTCAAAAAATTTGGATGAGTTATCCCCTCGGTTGAATTTGTTGCTTCAAAAACTCTGTTTTGCTTTACAGAACGGTTCAAACGAAATTGTGCTGACCAAAGAAGATATTGAGAAACTTTCGGCTAAATCCCCGCCGCCTCTGCCTGACGGAATTGAAACGATGATTACTTTGGTCGCAACTTCAACAGAAGCTTTGAACAAAGGCGATTTCAAGATTGTCTGGAACGGCGCGAACGGACCTTGCGGCGCGAGAATGTTGGGGCGTTTTTGCCATGCTGACGAAAAGTTGCATTCCCACGTCGAAAATCATTTGCGGGCAGAAGAGGCGCATTCCCCCGAAGCCATCTTTGCTGAGGTCGTTCATCAGCCCGAAGGGCGCATCGGAAATGTTCTTGCACGTCCTGTCTTGCGCGAATACGAAATCGCTTTTTTGGGCGATTCGGGTGCGGCACACGACAAACAAATTCTTGTGACTGATTTAATGGTTTCCGTGGATGGCGGTCGCGTGCGTCTGCGCTCAAAAAGTCTAAACAAAGAAATTATCCCGCGCATGACCAACGCACACAATTACAGTTGGGGCAGTCTTGGTATTTATCGTTTTCTCTGTTCACTTCAAGACCAAAATACGGCAAGCGGTCTAGGCTGGTCTTGGGAATCTTTAAGCAGTGCGCCATATCTACCGCGTGTGACTTTCGGCAAATTGGTGTTGTCGCTTGCGCGTTGGAATATCGCAAAAGACGACTTAAAAAAGCTTGGCGAAAAGAAAGATGCGGAACGATTTCACGCTGTGCAGGAATGGTGCAATGAACGCCGCTTGCCGCGTTATGTTTTGCTAAAGGACAACGATAACACCCTGCCGATTGATTTAGACAATCCCCTCTCTGTTGATTCGTTCATTACGCTTGTACGCGAACGCGGCGGTGTGACTCTGACGGAACATTTTCCTAATCCTGATGAACTTTGTGTTTACAGCGCGGAAGGTACGTTCGTACACGAATTGATTGTGCCATTCATTAAAACAGTAAGGGAGTCGGGGAGAAATGGAGAAAGGGAGACAATATCGCTGTCAACAGACGCTTCAGAAAATAACATTCCGACTTCATCGGCAAATTCTCCATATCTCCACATCTCCACATCTCCCTTTCTCCGAAACGAAGCGAAGCGAAGTTTTGCGCCCGGTTCAGAATGGCTTTACGTCAAACTTTACACTGGCACGGCTACGGCTGACCAAATCCTGCGCGATACAATTGTGGAGTTGAAAGAAAAAGTCATTAAAGAAAAGTTCGCAGACAGTTGGTTCTTTATTCGATACGGCGACCCTGATTGGCATTTACGTCTGCGCTTTCACGGCAAACCAAACGATTTGCACAGAAAAGTTTTGCCCGAACTTCAGAAGGCTTTAGAACCTTTGATTGAATCGGGAAAAATCTGGCGCGTACAGGTTGATACTTACGAACGTGAGGTTGAGCGTTACGGCGGAACAAACGGAATCGAAATAGCCGAACGCCTTTTTCATGCCGACAGCGAAACCACACTTGAGATAATTGAAATGCTCGAACCGGGCGATGCCGGGCTTGATGAACGCTGGCGATTGACCTGTGCGGGAATGGATTTGTTATTGGACGATTTTGGTTTTAACTTGCAGGAAAAGCATTCAATTTTACAACGCGCACGCGATGGATTTTTTAAGGAATTCGGCGGCGAAAAATATCTTGCGATTCAACTTGGCGAGAAGTTCAGAAAAGAGCGTAAAGAATTGTCCGAATTGATTGAATTCAAAGACGGGCATCCGTTATCACCGGGCATAGATGTCTTTCGTCAACGGTCGCTTTCGTTGAAACCGCTTTTTAACGAATTAAGAGAGCTTGAACAAGCGGGTCGTTTGACAGTTTCTCTTCATGACTTTGCTTTGAGTTTTCTACATATGCACGCAAATCGTTTATTGCGTTCGGCACAACGCCAGCAAGAACTTGTCATTTATGATTTGCTTACGCGCCACTACGACTCGCTTTTGGCCAGAGAGAGGAAATAAAGCGTAATTGGTCAGTTACATATGGATAAAGTACAACAGGCTGGCAGCCTGTTATCAGTAGCATTGATTTTGTTAAGAAAATCAGCGACAGGCTGCCAGCCTGTTTTATTATCAGCAACAGGCTGCCAGCCTGTTTTATTATCAGCAACAGGCTGGCAGCCTGTTGTACAAATGCTCACGTAACTGACGCATAAAGCGAAGAATGCTATACCTTTGTGTTTCATAACTCTGTTATAATTTCGCCCGTTCATCAACTTCACAAACGGGTGAAACGATTGTCATAAAACCCTATAAAAAGCTGCGGAAAGTAAGGCGGCTGGAAAAATCTTTTCTAAACGACATTCAATCGGTCATAACGTGAGAGTGTCAACATCCACACTGTTCTGAATTTGCGTATAGATACGACAATGACAACAAAGAATAAAACAACAAAGAGTAAAAGCCGCGTCAGGGTCGGCAAATTGAAGGTGAACAAAGAAACCGTAAAAGACTTAATCCCTAATGAAACCAAACAAGTCAAAGGTGGTATAGGCGGTCGTTGCGCTCCCTCATTGGTGACATCGTGTCCGGGTCGCTGTGCAGTGGAATAAAGCAAACTGCATGCTTTTTCAAACAAGCCGATTAAAAATCTGAATTCTAAACACTTGATTGTTAATGTCTGAACAAAACGAACAACAAGATATTGATTTTGGCGAATTGGGGCAAAACTATATTCCGCCACAGACATTTGATACTCCGCCTGAGGTCGCAGATGTAATTGCAGAACTGCCATGGTGGGCGTCGAGAGGTCTGCTTTACATTATCGTCGCCACGATTTTGGTTATAGGTGGATGGGCTTATTTTGCCAAAGTTGATGTCGTCGTAAGCGCACGCGGTTCGCTCGTTCCCGAAGGCTACGTTCGCCCCGTGCAAACAGCAGGCGGTGGTGTTGTTCAACTTGTCTTTGTTCGTCAGGGCGATACGGTTGAACGCGGGCAACCGCTCTTTCAATTGGACGCTGCAGAACTAAGAACGCGACTCAGCAAACTTCGTGATGAACTGAAAACAAGCCAGGAACAATTAAGGCAGTTGGAAACAACAGGACCTGTATCACAGGCACTAGAACAAAAGAATCGAATCGGACGACTTCAAAGCGAAATAAATGCGGCTGAACTTTCTTTGCAACAAACGACAATCACGTCGCCCGTCGCCGGAGTAATAACCAATTTGAATGTGCGCGCTCCGGGCGCAATTGTCCAATCAGGTCAGGATTTAGCTACGATAGTTCCGACGAATGCCATACTGGTTGTTGATGCAAAAGTCCTGAACAAAGACATTGCTTTTATTGAAAAAGGCTTAATGGTGAAACTCAAGTTTGATGCCTTTCCATATCAGGATTACGGCAGTATCGAAGGTAAAATCATAGACATTTCGCCCGATGCACAAACAGACGAAAAGACGGGCGAGTCTTCTTACAAGGTAATTATTGAACCGCAACAAACAGAGATAAAAGCAAAAGATAAAAAGGTTACGTTGCGTCCGGGTTTGACGCTGACGGCTGACATTGTGACGGAACGCAAGAGCGTTTTGAAACAGCTTTTCGGACCGCTTAATGAATTAGGTGCAAAGTAATTGATGGAAGATTTGGATGAAATCATTGCAATCGAAATCGGTGACGAATCAATTAGCCTCACTGATGTTCTGCGTCATGCTAAATTGAATGAGCGATTACAAATTTTTGACGATGCTATTGCTACAGTTTTGATTCGCCTCGAATGCGAGAAACGCGAAATTGAAGCCACAGGCGATGAACTGCAAGAAGCCGCTAACAACTTTCGCTCAAAGCGCGAACTCTACGATTTAGAAAGAACGGAGCAGTGGCTAAAACAGCATTATTTGTCTTTTTCGGATTGGGAAAATTTGTTAGAGGCAGAGATTCTAAAAGACAAATTGATTAAAAGCCTGATAGGAGGACAAATCGGGCAACACTTTGCAGAAAATCGTCTCACTTTTGATTCTGCAAAACTTTCGCGCATAGTGGTGAAAGAAGAAGATATAGCGCGTGAACTGCGTCTGCAAATCGTTGAAGAAGAAACAGACTTTCACGCTCTCGCAAGAAAGTATTCGATAGACGAGCAAACAAAACCAGCGGGCGGTTATGTCGGAAACGTACAGCGAAAAGATATGGAAGCAGTTGTTGAGTCGGCTGTCTTTGGTGCTTCAAAGGGTCAGGTCATAGGACCATTCAAATTATCATCGGGATGGACGCTTTTCAAAATTGAAGAAATCAGCCGCGCCGTACTTGATGACACCATGCGAAAGAGCATCAAGAATCAGCTTTTTGACGCGTGGTTAAACGAGGCAAAGCGCAAAGCCAAACCGACAATTCCATTATTAGAAGTTAAAGAGGAAGAGGACGATGCGGAATAAAATTAAAAATCTACAATTAAGTTTCTTTTTCAATTGCATGATAGTTTTTCTTCTACCGTTTTGCGCGGGTTGTACAACAGGAAGCAAAGCCCGAACAACAACGGACGAGCGCAATTCGTCTTCGATTGCGGCGAAAAACTCTTCGCGCCCCGTCGAAGTCAACGCAGTTGAAGTAAAACAAACATCTTCATCAGGTCCGATTCTCGTTCCCGCATCCATTACGGTTGAAGATGTTGCCGAAGTTCTATCGCAACGTAATGGCACAGTCGTTCAGATATTTGCCCAAGAGGGTCAGCGTGTGAGCAAAGGCGCAATTCTTGTTCAATTGAGCAACGACGATTTACAAACTCAATTGCAACAAGCCACTTTGGAAGTCAGCCGTTTGAAGGTAGAAGAAAAACAATTTCTTGCGGCGGTTAATCTGAACCGTACAGAACTCGAAAGAGAGAAGGTTTTGTATAAAGATAATGTTTCAAGTCAAAGTGATGTCGAACGCTCACAGTTTCGTCTTGACCAGGCGACACAAGAGTACGAAAAAATTCGCATAGCCACACAGACCGCGCAATCCCGTGTCGAAGCCGTAAAACTTGAAATAGAGAAAAATAAAATCCGCGCACCGATTGATGGCGTAATTATCAAACGACAGGTTTCGCTTGGCTCAGGTGTGACCGCGAATCAAAAGCTTTTTGAATTATCGCGTCTTACGCCGTTGAAAGTTAAGTTTCAGTTGCCGCAAACAAACGGTACGCGCCTTAGCGTAGGACAGACAATCAGTCTTTCGTCTGTCAGCAATAATCAAGTTATTGCCTCTGCACGCATTAGCCGCATTTCGCCTGTTGCCGATGCCACGAACTACACCTTTGGTTATGTCGCGGATGTTGCAGGCGGAAATGGTTTAATGCCGGGAGTTGCGGTCAACATAAATATCTTGCCGTCAGGCGGCGCATCTGTTGTTTATGTACCACTCGCTGCGTTTCCGCACGGGTTTGAACTTCAGGCAAATTCAACGGCTATTTTGTTGATTGTTGAAAACAACCGTTGTGTTGAGAGAACTGTCACCATACAAGGTACTGACGGCGACCAGGCAATAATTTCGTCAGGTCTTTTAGGCGGAGATAAAGTCATCATCGCCGCTCCGCCGAATTTGAAAACAGGCGATTCAGTGATTGTGAAGTAAAAGTTTTGAAGTTTTGAGTACCGACTTTAGTCGGCTGACTGTCGAACAAAAGCCGACTAAAGTCGGTACTCAAAACACACTTTGAAAGATGGATTTGCAAGAGCTAAAAACAATACTAAAAGATACGGTCGCGCTGTCTGTGCTCTCTGATGCCGAATTGGAAGAGATAGCAGAGCGCGTGGAGTTTGTTCATTACCCGCTAGGGCAAATTATTTGTCGGGCGGGTGATGAAGCAGATGCGTTCTATCTTGTTTATTCCGGACGCGCCCGTGTTATTTCTGAAAAAGAGGGGCAGGAAATTACGGTCGGAGTTCTCACACGAGGGCAAGGGTTTGGTGAAAAGGCTCTGCTCACGGATTCGCGTCGTGATTACACTGTTCGCGCCGCGTCCGATTTAGTTGCGATTCGTTTGGGCAAACAGGCTTTCAAAGATTTATTGATGAAGCACATCGAACTACGCGAGTATTTCGAGAAATATCTGACGGACAACTCCATCTTAAAATTCGTCAAACTCTGCACTGCATTAACTCCATTATCACCCGATGAAATCAAGAAACTTCTTGACGCAATGGAGACACGCCAATACAACGGCAACAACTACATCATCAATGAAGGCGATGATGGCGATGCTTTGTATATTTTGCGCGAAGGTAGTGCGAAGGTCGTAAAAGAAAGTGAAAACGGAAAGGTTCTTGCACACCTAAAAGAGGGCGCGGTTTTTGGTGAACTCGCTTTACTTACAGGAGAAAAGAGAGCCGCAAGCGTTGTTACGGGCGAACCTACTTCTGTTTTCAGACTTGGTAAAAACGATTTTGACCGAATCATAGAATCTTCACCAAAATTCAAAGCCGCTCTTGTCGAAGTTGCTTCGGGTTACAGCACTATTGCTCTTAACGAAGGCGATACAGAAACTCTGCCAACATACATTTCAGCCGAAGAATTACCACAAGCCCCAAATAAACTAAACGGTTATAAACCGAAACGTGCGCGAAAGTACCCCGCGCTGATGCAGTTAAGCGAGACAGATTGCGGTGCGGCGTGTACGGCTATGATTATGCGCTATTACGGCAAGCACGTTTCAATCAATCGCCTGCGCGATTTGGTCAACGTCAGCCGTGACGGGGCTACTCTGTACAGCGTCGCAGAAGGCGCGGAAAGATTGGGGTTTCATACACGCGGCATACGCGCAAACTACGAAAGTTTAATAAAAGCAAATCTTCCTGCAATCGCACACTGGGAAGGCTTTCATTACATAGTTCTTTACGAAGCAACGCCTGAGCGAGTCGTCGTCGCAGACCCTGCAAGAGGCTTGATAAAGATGTCCCGTGAAGAGTTTGAAAAAGGCTGGACGGGTTATCTTTTATTATTAACTCCAACGGAAAAAATCGAAGGAGTTGAAGAATCAAAAACGACTTTCGGACGTTTCTTGCCGATGTTGAAACCTTACAAACGTCTGTTGTTTGAGATATTTTTGGCGTCGCTTATATTGCAGCTTTTCGGTCTTGCCACACCAATCTTTACACAGGTCATTTTGGACAAAGCGTTGGTGCAAAAAAATACTTCACTGCTCAACACTATGCTACTCGGAATGGTGTTGGTCGCGCTTTTTGAAACGCTGACAACGGTTCTTCGTTACTATCTGCTGTCACATACAACGCGGCGGATTGATATGCAGATGGTGGTTGATTTTTATCGCCACATTCTTAGTTTGCCCATGCGTTATTTTGAAGAACGCAAAGTCGGCGACATACTGAAACGCTTCAACGAAAACGCACGCATACGCGATTTTTTAACAGGCCGCTCGCTCAACGTAGTCCTCGATTGCATGATGCTTTTTGTTTATTTGGGCTTGATGTTCTACTACAACATACAGCTATCAATCGTCGCACTGATATTTATACCGGGCTACATTGTCTTAACTTTTGCTGCGACACCGATTTTCAAAAAACAATTCCGCGAAGTTTTTGAGAAAACCGCTGAAGCCGATTCGCAGATGGTCGAATCCGTTACAGGCATCGGAACAGTAAAAGCGACTGCGACAGAGAAACGAATACGCTGGAAACTTGAAGGTTTAATTGTTAAATCACTCAACATTCAATTTCGCGGCGGGATGACACAAATAACAGTCATTTCTATCAGTCAGATTTTGCAGACAATGAATACCGTTGTTCTGCTTTGGTTCGGAGCGCACCTTGTAATTAAAGGAGAATTAACAGTTGGTCAACTCGTAGCCTTCAACGTAATTGTTGCAAGCATAACGCGCCCGATTTTAAGCCTTATTGATTTGTGGCGTGAGTTTCAGGAAATAAATATCTCGCTTGAAAGATTGAATGACGTTTTTGATTCAAAGCCTGAGGAAGATCTGTCTTCTGCAAATCTAATAAATTTGCCACGCATTAAAGGTCATATACGTTTTGATAATGTTACATTTCGTTACCCGACACGCGGCGACCGCAACGCCCTTCAAAACATAACGCTTGAAATTCAACCCGGACAAACCGTCGCACTTGTCGGGCGGAGCGGTTCCGGCAAATCAACATTTGCAAATATGCTTCTGCGTCTTCATCAACCAAACGAAGGACGCATTTACATTGACGGTTACGATTTGCGGCAATGCGCTATCAATTCGCTTCGTTCACAGGTTGGCGTTGTACCGCAAGATGTCTTTTTATTTAGCGGAACGATACGAGAAAATATTGCTTTCGGTGACACGGACGCACCACTGCGCGAAGTTGTCGGCGCATCAATGCTTGCGGGCGCACACGAGTTTATCAGCGAGCTTCCTTTAGGCTACGAAACGAAAATCGGTGAACGCGGGCAGAGTCTTTCGGGAGGACAAAAGCAGCGCATAGCAATCGCCCGCGCTCTTTTCAAAAAACCGCGCATACTGATTTTCGACGAGGCTACAAGCGCGTTAGATACTGAAAGCGAACGTGCGATTCAACAAAACCTTGATGCTATCCTGAAAGACCGTACCACGTTCATCATCGCACATCGTCTCAGTACGGTTCGCAACGCCGATTTGATTATAGTCATGGACAAAGGCGCAATTATCGAAATGGGCAATCATTATAGTTTGATGGCTGAAAAAGGAGTTTACTATTATCTGAACAGCCAGCAACTTGCAGAGTAACGCAGACCACAAGTTTGCATCACTTAGTACTCTGTAATCTAAATTATTTGTAACTGATAAGGTCAAGTGATAATAATTCAAAAACTATAATCAGGAATCGGTTTTAGCTGTCGAAGACAGCGATATATTCTTAGCCCATAGTGCAGCTATGGGGAAATTAAACAGA
>Ga0187894_10004838_pt1 | contig 14137 bp, 17 predicted proteins | sample GBC1701081metaG_FD_136650 | JGI IMG/M metagenome (GOLD analysis project Ga0187894, IMG submission 136650) | White microbial mat communities from a lava cave in the Kipuka Kanohina Cave System on the Island of Hawaii, USA - GBC170108-1 metaG ...
CGGCGTAGCGCCAGACGCCGCCGAGGCCTTTCTTACCGTCGATGCGTAAGGGTCAAAGAAAAACAGCAGTGAGCAAAGTCGGTTAAACAGCTCTGCTCACTTGCTGCAAGAGACGCTATGCGGCGGTTCTTTCACGTTTCACATCAGGCGGGGTCGCCTCATCGGTGAGCTGGCGGATCACCTCTTCGAGCTTGAGCGACTGCTGCGTTTGAGAACCGAGCCGGCGCACATTGAGCGTGCCCTCTTCCATCTCGCGCTTGCCGGCGACGAGGATGACCGGAACCTTCGCCACCGAATGCTCGCGGACCTTGTAGTTGATCTTCTCGTTGCGCAGATCGGTCTCGACCCTGAGCCCCGCCCGCGTGAGCTCGGCCGCCACCTTCCTCGCATAGTCGTCGGCATCGGAGACGATGGTGGTGACGACCGCCTGCACCGGCGCCAGCCATAGCGGGAAGTGCCCGGCGAAGTTCTCGATCAGGATGCCGAGGAACCGTTCCATCGATCCGCATATGGCGCGATGGACCATGACCGGGATCTTCTTCTGCCCGTCGGCATCGACATAGAAGGCGCCGAACCGTTCCGGGAGATTGAAGTCGACCTGGGTGGTGCCGCATTGCCAGTCCCGGCCGATTGCATCGCGCAGCGTGTATTCGAATTTGGGACCGTAGAAGGTGCCCTCGCCCGGATTGATGCCGGTCTTGATGCGTCCGCCCGATTCCTCCGCGATCCGGTCGAGCAGCCGGCGCAACACCTCCTCGGCATGATCCCACAGATCATCGCTGCCCACGCGTTTCTCCGGCCGGGTCGCAAGTTTCACGACGAATTCCGTGAAACCGAAATCGGCATAGACCGACAGGATGAGGTCGTTGATCTTGAGGCACTCCTCGGCGAGCTGATCCTCGGTGCAGAACACATGCGCATCGTCCTGGGTGAAGCCGCGGACCCGCATGAGGCCATGCAGCGCGCCGGACGGCTCGTAACGATGAACCGCGCCGAATTCCGCAAGCCTGATCGGCAGATCGCGGTAGGACTTGAGGCCGTGCTTGAAGATCTGAATATGCCCAGGGCAGTTCATCGGCTTGAGCGCGAAGACCCTCTGGTCCTCGGCATCATCGCCCGCCGTCTGCACCTTGAACATGTTCTCGCGGTACCAGCCCCAATGACCGGAGGTCTCCCACAGGACCTTGTCGAGAACTTGCGGCGCATTGACCTCATCATAGTCGGCGCGGAGCCTGCGGCGCATATAGGCGATGAGCGCCTGGAAGAGCGTCCAGCCCTTGGGATGCCAGAAGACGACGCCCGGCCCCTCTTCCTGGAAATGGAAGAGATCCATCTCGCGTCCGAGACGCCGGTGATCGCGCTTTTCAGCCTCTTCGAGCGCGGTCAGATAGGTCTGGAGGTCCTTATCATTGGCCCAGGCGGTGCCATAGATGCGGGTCAGCATCGGATTCTTGGCATCGCCGCGCCAATAGGCGCCCGCCACCTTCATCAGCTTGAAGGCCGAGCCGATCTTGCCGGTCGAAGTCATATGAGGGCCGCGGCAGAGATCTATCCAGCCGCCCTGGTCGTAGAATTTGATCTCCTGGCCTTCAGGGATCGCATCGACCAGTTCGACCTTGAACAGCTCGCCTCTTGACTTGAAAAATTCCTTGGCCGCTTCACGTGAAACGATTCGTTTAGAAAATGGGCGGTCCCGGGCGATGATCTCCCGCATTTTCTTCTCGATGGCCGGAAAATCTTCAGGCGTGAACGGCTGGTTGCGGAAAAAGTCATAAAAGAAGCCGTTCTCGATCACCGGACCGATGGTGACCTGGGTGCCGGGAAAGAGCTCCTGGACGGCTTCGGCCAGCACATGGGCGGTATCATGCCGGATCAGCTCGAGCGCTTCGGCATCGTCCCGGGTGATGATTCGCACCTTCGCATCCGCCGTGATCGGATCGGCAAGGTCGGTCAAGACCCCGTCCTTCATCAGGGCGACGGCTTTCTTCTCGAGCGATTTGGAAATCGAGGCGGCGAGGTCGACGCCGCTCAGTCCCGCTTGCACCTGGCGCCCGGCGCCGTCGGGAAAAGTCAGATTGATCATGGCCTTACTCCTGCTCACTCCTGCATACGCAGCAGGTAAGCTTCATTTGTTGCGGGGCCGCTTATGGCAGTGCCGGCCTTTTCGGTCAACCGTGGACGGATGATCAGCCCGGCGGAATGAATACAGGTCGCTAACTTCCCATTAACCTTAACAAGTCATCATTCCTGTCCGAACTGCAAGGCAACTCAGGGGTGACTTATGACTAAATTTCTTCTCCGCCTTACTCTGTGCACGGCTGCTCTCGCCGCTGTGACCACGACCGTGGCCAATGCCGCCGACTATGAGCCGCCACCGCCGCCGGCCGACTTTTGGACCGGCCCCTATATTGGCGGCTTCGTCATGGGGGTCGGCGTCGAGAGCCACTATGATTCGGAATGCAACGATCCGAACGACTGCGCTTACGATCCGGAAATGAGCGGTTTCACCTGGGGCGGCGGCATCCTGGCCGGCTTCAACTTCGAACTGGGCGACGGTTTCCTCCTCGGCATCGAGGGCGACTGGGGCTGGGCCGGCAAGGTCGACAATGACGATCCGATCGAAGCGACCGAAATGAAGATCAAGGACATCGCCACGCTGCGCGCTCGCGCCGGCTACATCTTCAACGACGACACACTCTTCTATGCAACGGGCGGCGCTGCCTGGGTGCGTACGACTTTTGGCGGCGAGGTCGGCGATCCGAACAACCCGAATCGTCCCTTCATCGACGACACCCAATGGACGACGGGCTGGACGATCGGCGGCGGCATCGAGCATGCCTTCAACGAGGCCCTGCATGCCCGCCTCGAATATCTCTATATCGACCTGCCGGACGAAGAATATGACCTGGAAGTCGGCACGGTCGATCTCAACTTCGAAGGCATCCATTTGGTCCGGGCTGGCCTGACCTACAACTTCGGCAATCTCTTCTGAGCGAAGGCCAGGTCGGCTGACAGTCGGCTTGAGTAATTCCTGGTAAGTTGTCTACCTGCCTGCAGTCTGGAGGCGCCGGTTCCCTTTCGCCGGCGCCTTCATTTTTGCCGCCATGGAACATGGCGCCAGGCACGCCAATCGGCGCGCGGGAATTTCTCGGGAACCGGATCGAACCCCTCCCCTCCCCAGGGATGGCAGCGTGAAACACGCGCAAGGCCGAGCCAAAACCCGGCCCAGGTGCCATGGCGTCTGATGGCTTCCGCCGCATAGTCCGAGCAGGTCGGCAGATAGCGGCAACGCCGGCCGAGGACCGAGGAGACCGTCAGCTGATAAAGGCGGATGAGTCCGAGGAGGGCGAGCCCCACCGGTCCCGCCCTCTGTCGCTTTTCCGTTTCATCATGACGTTCGCACATCTGGTTTGATCTTCAAGCCGCGTAGAGTTGCGCTCACGACCTCCGGAGATAGGCATGCCTGACGCCAAGCCCAATATCCTGTTCATCATGGCCGATCAGCTGGCGGCGCGCTACCTCAAGACCTATGGCCACCCCTTGGTGAAGACACCGCATCTCGACCGTCTGGCGGCGGAAGGCATCGTGTTCGAGAACGCCTATACGCCGAGCCCCCTCTGTGCTCCTGCGCGCGCGACGGTCATGAACGGACTGCTCCCCTCGCGCACCGGCGTCTATGACAATGCCGCCGAATTCCCGTCCTCCATCCCGACCTGGGCGCATTATCTGCGGCTCGAGGGCTATCGCACCTGCCTGTCGGGCAAGATGCATTTCGTCGGCCCCGATCAGCTTCACGGCATTGAGGAGCGCCTGACCACCGACATCTATCCGGCGGATTTCGGCTGGACGCCCGACTGGCGGCTCAAGCAGGAACGCATCGACTGGTGGTACCACAACATGACCTCGGTGCTGCAGCCGGGCATTGCCGAGATCACCAATCAACTCGAATATGACGACGAGGCGGCATTCCTCAGCCTCCGCAAGATTTATGACTATGCCCGCTATGAGGCCGGAACGCCGTTCTGTCTGATGGTCTCGTTCACTCACCCTCATGATCCCTATGCGGCACGGGCAAAGTTCTGGAACCTGTATCGCGACGAGGACATCGACCTTCCCTCCTTCACGACGACGCCCAACGATCTCGACCCGCATAGCCGCCGCCTCCATGACATGTCGGCGATGGACGACTATGTCGTGACAGAGAAGGATGTGCGCGCCGCGCGCCATGGCTATTACGCCAATATCTCCTATGTCGATGATCTGATCGGCAAGCTCATGGCGGCGCTCGACGCGACGGGCCAACTGGACGATACGATCATCGTCTTCACCTCGGACCATGGCGATTTCCTCGGCGAGCGCGGGCTCTGGTACAAGATGTCGTTCCTCGAGCCCTCGGCCCATGTGCCGCTGATCGTCTGGGCGCCGAAGCGCTTTGCGTCGCGCCGCATCGGCGAGCCGGTGACGCTCGCCGATATTCTTCCGACCTTTGCCGATCTCGCCAGCGGCGGCAAAGCCCATCTCGCCCGCAAGGTCGATGGCCGGAGCCTCTATCCCTTGCTCAAGGGTACAAGCGAGACGGCGGAGGCAACCGCCTGGGGCGAATATCTGGCGGAAGGGGCTGTGGCGCCGCTTTACATGCTGAGACGGGGCCAATGGAAGTTCATCCACACGCCGGTGGATCCCGACCAACTCTTCGATCTCGCTACCGATCCGGACGAGCGCCGGAACCTCGCCGATGATCCTCTGCATCGCGCCGATGCGCAGTCTTTCCGCCGCGAGGTCGAAAACGCCTTCGATATTCCGCGCGTCACGCAAGAAGTGCTGGAGAGCCAGCAGGCCCGCCTCATGATGTTCGAGGCCCTGCGGCGCGGCGCGCATTTCCCGTGGGATTTTCAGCCGCTGCGCGATGCCTCCGAGCAATATACCCGCAACCACATGTCGGTGACCGATCGCGATCTCAAGAGCCGCTTCCCGCCCGCCCCCGATCTGGCGGACAGGAAACGCTGATTACGCCCGGTATCAGAAATACCGACTGAAGACGCATTGGCCGGAGGATGTGGCCGATGTCAGGCCGGGACCTTGGCCTTGGCTTTCGCTTCGATCTGCTCGACCGCGTCGACGACGGCATCGAAGGTGAGGAGTGTCGAGGCATGCCGGGCCTTGAAGTCGCGCACCGGCGCCAAGGCTTCGAGGTCCTTCCATTTGCCGGAAGGGGCCGACCCAGCCTCCTTGAGCATCTCATACATCTGCGCGCGGACTTGTCGCAGCTCTTCCGGCGTCGAGCCCACGACGTGGCGAGCCATGATCGAGGATGACGCCTGGCCGAGCGCGCAGGCCTTGACCTCATGGCCGAAGTCGCTCACCTGGCCGTCGGCCATTTTCACATCGACCGTCACTTTCGAGCCGCACAGCCGGGAAATTGCCGTTGCCGTTGCGTCGGGCGCATCCAGGCGTTGCAGCCGGGGAATATCAGCCGCGAATTCAAGGATCTTGCGATTGTAGATTTCGTTGATCATGCACACATTCCTAAAGCATCGGGCCGAAAAGTGCGACGCGGTTTTCGGGTGACCCGCTGCGTAAACCAGGAATGCCGGAAACGCTGGGCAAAGCGGCGTCCGGCAAGTTTGCCCCAGAAACCCGCCCATGATATGGGAACGGCCAAATCGGAAGTCAAAGTGAGCCCTGAAATGGATGCTGTCGTCAAGAAACTCGCGCGGGAATCCGCCCTCAAGCGCCCCTCCCAGGAGGAGGCCGAGGAGGCCGTTCGCACGCTGATCGCCTGGGCCGGTGACGATCCGACCCGCCAGGGCCTGATCGATACGCCCAAGCGGGTGGTCAAGGCTTATAGGGAATTTTTCAAGGGCTATAGCGAAGACCCGCTGCAGGCCCTCTCGCGCACCTTCGACGAGGACGAGGGCTATGACGACATCGTCATGCTGCGCGACATCGAGTTCAACTCCCACTGCGAGCACCATATCGTCCCCTTCATCGGCCGCGCCCATGTCGCCTATCTGCCCTCCCATGCGGTGGTCGGCATTTCCAAGCTGGCGCGCGTCGTCGACATCTATGCCAAGCGGCTCCAGACCCAGGAGACCATGACGGCCCAGATCGCCAAGGCCATCGACAAGGCACTGGAGCCCAAGGGCACCGCCATCCTCATCGAGGCGGTGCATCAGTGCATGTCGCTGCGCGGCGTCAACAAGCGCAATGTCGCGACCATCACCACCCAGTTCACCGGCGAGTTCAAATCCAATCCGGTGCTCCAGGCCCGCTTCATGGAGCTGGTGCGCGCGCCTTCGGGCGGTTTCTCGCTCTAAAATGACGAAGGGCGACGAAGAATCGACGGTCTTCGCGCCGCGCTATGACGACAAGGGACTGATCCCGGCCATCGTCACCGACGCCAAGGATGGTTCCGTCGTCATGCTCGCTTACATGAACGCGGAAGCCTTGCGGCTGACGCTCGAGACCGGCGAGGCGCATTATTGGAGCCGGTCGCGCGGTGAGCTCTGGCGCAAGGGCGCGACGTCCGGTGACACGCAGAAGGTCGTCGAGGTCAGGCTGGACTGCGACCAGGACGCGGTCCTCCTGTCGGTGTCTCTCGGCGAGCGCGGTGTCGCCTGCCATACCGGCCGCCATTCCTGCTTCTATCGCAGGGTGAGCCAAAGCTCACAACGTTACGAGCTTGAAATAATCTGAGATTTCCCGATCTTCCGTGCACGGTGTAAAGTCGTGTCATGAATGGGAAGGTGAGAAAGGCCATCGGGCTCGCGCTCGGTGCTGGGGCGGCGCGCGGTTGGGCTCATATTGGCGTCATTGAAAGGCTCGAAGAGCACGGCATCCACGCTTCGGCGATTACCGGCTCCTCGATCGGCGCGCTTGCCGGCGGACTTCACGCCGCCGGCCGGTTGTCGGCGCTCAAGGACTTCGCCTTGGGCCTGACGCGCCGGCGCGTGCTGTCGCTAATCGACATTTCCTGGCGCGGCTCCGGCCTCATCGCCGGTGAAAGGCTGGGCGGCCTTCTCGATGAGGTCGTCGGCGGCGCCACCTTCTCCGATATCCAGATCCCCTTCATCTGCATCGCGACCGAGCTCGGCACCGGACATGAATTGTGGCTGCGCTCGGGCGAATTGGCGCCGGCGATCAGAGCCTCCTATGCGCTGCCCGGCGTGTTCCGCCCGGTGCGCGTCAACGGCCACTGGCTCATCGATGGCGGCGTCGTCAATCCCGTCCCGGTCGCTGCCTGCCGGGCGCTCGGCGCCCGGATGGTGATCGCCGTCAATCTCGGACCCGAGACGGCGGCGGGCATCGCCATCCAGAACCCGCCGGATATCGCCTCGAGCGACAAAGGCGCATCGGCGCCGAGCCTCACTTCGGTGATCTCCGCCGCCTTCAGCATTACCCAGGACCGGTTGGCCCGATCGCGCCTCGCCGGCGATCCGCCCGACATATCGATCATGCCGCGCACCAACGGCATGGGCCTGTTCGAATTCGACAAGGCAGAGAAGGCGATCGCAGCCGGCCGCGAGGCCGTCGACCGCGCCATGCCCGACATCGAACGCGCGATCGCGGTGCTGTGATATCGCCCGGTTTCGATCTGTTGTAGCGCCGCCGAGACAATTTTCGTCTCGCGCTTGTTCGCGTGGCGAAGCGCCGGGAGCCGGCTAGCCCGATGAGGCGATGTAGCTCTTCATCTCCTCGGCTTCGCGCTCGATCTCTTCGATCCGGTTCTTGACCACGTCGCCGATCGAGATCATGCCGCCGAGCTTGCCGCCGTCGACCACCGGCAGATGACGGACACGATGCTCGGTCATCAGCACCATGAGCTCGGCCTCGGTGTCACGCGGCGTGCACGTCCTGACGGATGCGGTCATGAACTCCCTGACCGGCTTGTCGAGCGCCTTCGGGCCGCCAAGCGCCACGGCGCGCACGATGTCGCGCTCGGAGACGATCCCGCCGATGTGGCCCTGCGTGTCGACGATGACGACGGCGCCGATTTTCTTGGCCGCAAGTGTCTGCGCCACGGCGAGCACCGTATCGCCGGGCTGTGCGGTGATCACAGCGCGGCCCTTGGCGGTGAGAATCTGCGCAACGGTCATGCACACCTCCTTCTTCGCTGGCGGTTACTGTAACACGAAGTCAGCGCCTCTGCACCCCTTCTCGACTGATGACGAAATAGCTGAGAAGACCCGCAGCGAAGCCGCCGAGATGCGCTTCCCAGGCGATGCGTCCGCCATCGGCAAAACCGGGCAATCCCTGGACGCCGGTGAGCAGCGTCATGGCGAGGAAGATGAGCATGAAGATGAGGGCGCGCCGGTCGTGCAGGAACTCGCCGAAGGTCAGCGGTGCGCCAGGCCTGCCGAACATGACGGGGATAGCGGCCGCTAGAAGTCCGGACACGGCGGCCGATGCGCCGACCACGATGATGTCCGCGCCCCAGAATCTGGCGAGCATGGCGAGGGCACCGCCGAGCGTCGATATGAGCGCGATAGCGAGGAAGCGCAGGGCTCCGAATTGCCGCGCCACCGGCGTGCCGAAGATCAGAAGCCACAGCGAATTGAACAGCACATGCACCCAGCCGTCATGCAGGAAGCCATAGGTGATGAGGCTCCAATATTGCGATCCCTCGATCATGGCGATGCGGGCAATGCCGTCGAAGCGCGCCGGAATGAGCGCGAATGCGTAAAGCGACCAGATCTCCCAGTCCTGCCCGCCGATCTGGATCAGCACATGGATGCCGATCAGGACGGCGATGACCGCGAGCACCACCGGCGGGGCGTTAACCATGGCGCCGCCGCCGCGCGATCGCCCCTCCGGCGGACTGAATTCACCGCCGTTCCTTTCCGTAAAGTCTGGCACGGTTGCTGCACGCTCCCCTTCGATTGTCCACTCTTGACACAACTGCTTACAAGTGCGGTGCCTTATGACGACCACTGATACCATCCAGGCCACGGCAACCCCAGAGGAAATGCTCCATCCGGGCAGCCGCGCCCTGTTTCGCTATTGGGAAGCGATTCGAGGCGAAATGTCGGCGCCGCCGCGCGATTGGCTGGATCTCAAAAAGATCCGCAGCCTCGTCCCCTTCCTGTTCATGATCGAGCGCAAGCCCGGCAAGTCCTATGTCTGGCGTCTCGCCGGCACGCGCGTATGTGAATTGTGGGGCGCGGAGCTCACCGGCAAGCCGGCTTTCGCACAAGGCGAGAGATTCGAGCGCGAGACCGTGGCGCGCCTCCTCGACGGCGTCATCGATACGCATCAGCCCTTCGTGCTGCGCTTCCGCTTGAACTCCTCTTTGGGACTGAATGTGGCGGCGGAATTCGTCGGCCTCCCTTTGCGCGCCCGCAACGGCGCCGCAACCTATGTTTTCGGCGTCGTCATGCCGTTCCGGGAGGTCAGCCGGCCGCGCCATGACCAGGTGACGGGTTTCGAGCTCTCCGCCGCCCGCACCATCTGGACCGAGCCCGTGCCCGGTGCCGGGAGCACATTTGCAAAAAATTCTCAGCAGGCCTTCCAGATCATTAATGGCGGGCGCAGCTAGTCCTGCGCGTCCGCGCACGACTTGCCCCTTCCTTAACCACTTATTTTTAGACCTTGGCTAGATTGCCGATGCTACATCTAACGAAAGCATCGGTGAACGAGAGGCAATACCGGCCGTGACGGCAAAAATCGCGACGGGCGAGGAAATTTCGTCAACTGAAAGGGTGGCGGGACCGACGATCATGTTCGGTCGCTTCATGCTGCCCGATTTGAGCGAGCATCCCTGCCAGGTCAGCGAGCTGACGCCGGATGGCGCCGTCTTCATCACCACGACGGTCCCTGAAAAGGACGCGCAGATCGTCGCCTATCTGGATGAGATCGGGCGCGTGGAGGGCCTCGGCGGCGAGGTCGTTCCCGGCGGTTTCCGCATCGTCTTTTCCCACACCGGTCAGCGCAGAGAACGCTTCGCCTCCAGGCTTTCCGGCCGCTCGGCCAAGAACACGACGGCCGGCACCGATTTGCGCCGCCACTCCCGCCACGCGCCGAGCGACGGCCAGTCCTATATCACCTTGCCGGACGGCCGGGTCTATCCGTGCGAAGTCATCGACATTTCGCTGTCGGGTGCGGCAGTCAAGGTCGACGTCATGCCGAGCCTCGGCACCTATCTCATGCTCGGCAAGATGCGCGGGCGTATCGTGCGCTATGTGGACTCTGGCATCGCCATTGAGTTCCTGAAACCGCTCAACACCACTCTGCTTTCCACCCAGATCCGCTGAACGACAGGGCTTCCGCCCTGCCCGCGCCCTTCACGCGAGCGCCTGATGGTTAATAGTCATCATTTGCACCCTTTCCAATTTGTTATTGTTTTTCAGAGAGTTGCGCCAATAAACTGAACGCGATATCAAAGCCTTGCCGCTAGTCTGACGCCCAACGATAAGGGGAATGGACGTCAAACAATGACTATCTTGGCAAGACTCGGGGGAGTTGCGCTCGGATTGGTCTGCATGATCGGCACGGCGCAAGCCGTCGAAGCAGACCTCGTCCGGGCAGAATCCGCAACCGAACAATTTGCAACCGTCTACGGCAAGGCCCTGCCGCCGATCGGCTATGTGGAAATGTGTGCGCGCGAGCCGAAAGAGTGCCAGGCGCTGGGCGCCAGGAAGACGCGTCTTGCGCTGACGCCGGAGCGCTGGAACCTGGTCTATCAGGTGAATGCCTTCGTGAACGGCAAGATCGCGCCGGTGAGCGATGATGAACTCTACGGCAAGCCGGAATACTGGACCTTCCCGACCGATGCCGGCGACTGCGAGGATTATCTGCTGCTCAAGAAGCGCTATCTCGAAGGTTTGGGCTTCCCGTCCGCCGCACTCCTGATCACCGTCGTTCTCGACGAGAAGATGCAAGGCCATGCGGTGCTGACGGTGACCACCGACAAGGGCGATTTCGTTCTCGACAATCGCCGCAACGACGTCATGCGCTGGAACGACACCGGCTACACTTTCCTGAAACGTCAGTCGGCGGAGGATCCGCGGCAATGGGTGTCGCTCAGCAAGAAGGCGCCGGCGCACAATGGCACCGTCTCGGCGGGCAGCGCGAAATAACGAACGGATGACATTTGGGAGCTACGGCCCGGTCGGCGTCCCCCTCCCCATCCCCCACCAGACCGGGTCTAGAGGAGCCGGCTCAGCCCCACCCTGAGCCGGCTCCGACTTATTCAGGCGAGTGCTCGCGCATGCCGGCGGCGAAGCGCCGCCAGTTCTTCACATAGTTCTTCGCCGAGCGGGTCAGCGCTTCGGCCATTTCCGCCGACACTTCACGCACGATCTTGCCGGGAGAGCCCATCACCAGCGAATTGTCCGGGATGACCTTGCCTTCCGGGATCAGCGCATGGGCGCCGATCAGGCAATTGCGCCCGATCTTGGCGTGATTGAGGATCGTCGAGCCCATGCCGATCAGCGTGTTGTCGCCGATCGTGCAGCCATGCAGGATGGCCTGGTGGCCGATGGTGCAGTTACGCCCGACCGTCAGCGGCGCCCCCATATCGGTATGGAGCACGCAGCCATCCTGGATGTTGCTGCCTTCGCCGATATGGATGAGCTCATTATCGCCGCGCAACACCGCGCCGAACCAGACGCCGACATTGCGATCGAGCTTCACCTTGCCGACCACTATCGCATTGGGCGCGATCCAATAGTCGTTCTCGGGCGGAAGCTCCGGCAGGACGCCGTCGAGCGAATAGACCGTCATGCGCTAACTCTTTCCTTCGTGGAGTATTCAACGACTATACAGCCTCGGACCTCGCGCGCCAGTCCAGCTTCATTTAAGCCGGTGGACCGCAATGACCGCATCCTCGATGCGCGCCAGGATGGTAACGGCAGGCGGGCTTACTCCATGGTTCGCAAGTTCATGGCGGACATCGAATGAAGCGCCGGTCACATAGACCCTGACGCCCTGACGCGCCGCCTTGCGCACGACGCCGCCTATGACATTGGCGCCGGTCGAATCGAGGAACGGCACGGTCGAGAAATCGAGCACCAAACCCTTGTGCCGATCGGCGATCCGCTCGAGTACTGCGCCAACCGCCGAAGCAGCACCGAAGAAGAACGCACCGCTGATGCGATAGACGACGACATCGGGGTCGCTTGCGAGATCGGCATCATAAGGTTTTCGCACATCGGAAAGATCGGGAAGATCATCGGCGACCAAGGGTCCGTGAAATTCGACACGGGTCATTCGCGCCATCCGATGGATGAAGATGAATGCGCCGATGGTCGAGCCGACGACGATGCCTTCGGTCAGGTCGCGGAAGATGGTGAGGAGGAAGGTCGCGGAGAGGATAGTGGCATCGCCCCATGAGGATCGGATCAGTGTCGCAAATGCATGCTTCTCCGCCATGTTCCAGGCGACGACGGCAAGGACGGCCGCGAGAGCGGCGAGCGGGATGTAGCTCGCCCAAGGGTGCCGCCGCCAGCATGAAGGTCAAGAGAAAGACCGAATGGAACATGCCCGATATGGGCCCGCGCGCGCCCGCCCGCACATTCGTGGCCGTGCGGGCGATCGTGCCGGTAGCGACGATGCCGCCGAACAGGCCGGAAGCGATATTGGCGAAGCCCTGGGCCACCAATTCGCAATTCGAGCGGTGCCGCCGCCCCGTCATGCCGTCGGCGACGACGGCGGAAAGCAGGGATTCGATGGCGCCGAGAAGCGCGAAAGCCATCGCATCGGGCAGCACCGCCTGCAGCTTTTCCAGCGATAGGGGCGGCAGTTGCGGCGCGGGGAGCGTCGAGGGGATGCCGCCGAAACGCGTGCCGATGGTTTCGATCGGCAAAGACAGAAAGTAAGTGGCGACTGCCGCCAGCATGACGGCGATGAGGATGTTCGGCCAATGCGGACGCAAGTGCTTGAGCCCCACCATTACCAAGATGGCCAACACAGCGACTACAAAGGCTGACGGGTTCGCCGTGTTGAGAACACCCCACAAGGCCTCGATCTTGGGGATGAGAGCTCCCGGCTCGTGAGCGAGCGTCAAGCCGAGGAGGTCGTGGATCTGGCTTGCGAAGATGATGACGGCGATGCCGGCGGTGAAGCCGACCGTGACGGGATAGGGAATGAACTTGATATAGGTGCCGAGCCGCAGATACCCGGCTGCAACCAGGAAAAAGCCCGCCATGATGACAGCGAGCAGCAAGCCGTCGACGCCGTGGCGCTCGCCGGTGGCGGCGACCAGCACGATGAAAGCGCCGGCAGGCCCGCCGATCTGAAAGCGGCTGCCACCGAGAAGCGAGATGATAAAACCGCCCACAATGGCGGTGTAGAGGCCGCGATCCGGCGTCACGCCGGAGCCGATGGCTATGGCCATCGACAGCGGCAAGGCGACAATGGCGACGGTGAGGCCGGCCATGAAGTCGGCACGCAGATCGGCGAAGCCGTAACGCTCGCGCAATACGGTGATGAGCTTAGGTGTGAAAAGCTCGACGAAGCTCGGGGCCGGCGCGGCCGGTGGCGTCTTTTCCGACCAGTCCGTCATTTGGCGCCGCCGGGAAAATCCTTATTCGAGATCGAAATCGAGGATGGCCATGTTGAAATTATAGGAGAGCTCGCCATCTTCCTCGTCGCGGAAGATCACGCCGATGAACTCATCGCCGATATAGACCTCCGCTGAATCGGTCTTTTGCGGCCGCCGGCGGACTTCGATATTGGCGAGCTGGAACTTGGCCCGGAAAAATCGGGTGAGCTTCTTTATTTCATCGGGATTCACGAGGGCGGTCCTTAGCTGGGAGACTGGCCCCAAGCTCTACCCCGACCGTGAAAGGCATGACAAGCCTATTCTGATCCCGCTGGAACGTCCGTTTTCAGCTGGTGGTCCATGATTCGGGACGGCTCCTCGCAGCCGGCATAGCCCACGACCTTGGCCGGGACGCCCGCGACGGTGCGGTTGGGCGGCACGTCATGCAGCACGACCGAGCCCGCCGCGACCCTGGAGCAATGGCCGATCTCGATATTGCCGAGGATCTTGGCGCCGGCGCCGATGAGGACGCCCTGGCGGATCTTCGGATGCCGGTCGCCGGTCTCCTTGCCGGTGCCGCCGAGCGTCACTTCCTGCATCAGCGAGACATTGTCTTCGACCACCGCGGTCTCACCGATGACGATGCCATGCGCGTGA
>Ga0187894_10004840_pt1 | contig 14133 bp, 5 predicted proteins | sample GBC1701081metaG_FD_136650 | JGI IMG/M metagenome (GOLD analysis project Ga0187894, IMG submission 136650) | White microbial mat communities from a lava cave in the Kipuka Kanohina Cave System on the Island of Hawaii, USA - GBC170108-1 metaG ...
GGGTAAGCCTGACTGGCCCAGCAAAGGTAGTTGGTAAGGCCGCTGTGAGGGATCATCACGCCCTTGGGCCTGCCGGTGGAACCGGAGGTATAAATGACGTAGGCCAGGTTCTCGGGCTCCGCCGCACGCTCGGGATCGCCGTTGTCGTCGCCGGAGGCTTCGGCGCCATCGCTGTCGCTGAAGATGACGGTCTGCCTGATCCCAGATATGGTTTCGGCGAGTCTTTGAGAAGTGATGACGACCGGCGCCGAAGCGTCTTCGAGTATGAAGGATATACGTTCCAGGGGATACGAAGTGTCGAGCGGGAGATAGGCTCCCGAAGCCTTGAGCACGGCGAGCGCGGCGACGACCATCTCGAAAGAGCGATCCAGGTAGACGCCGGCGATCACTTCCGGGCCGACGCCGAGCGAGATCAGCCGCCGGGCGAGACGGTTCGCCCGTTCGTTCAACTCGCGGTAACTGAGGCCGCGCCCGTCGAACGTGAGAGCGATGTCGTCGGGAGTGAGCTTCGCCTGCTCTTCAAAAAGCGTCCGGACGCATTTGTGTTTCGGGAATTCCGTCGCGGTCGAATTGAACTTTGCGAGCAATCCGCTCTCATCCCGGCTTATCACGCTCAGGTCGGAGATGGCGGCGTCCGGGTCCTGCAAGGCGTCCGCGAGCAGCGCGTCGAATCGCCCGGCGAGCAGCCTGATTTCTTCGGGCCGGAAAACGGTCGAATCGTACTGGAACTCCAGCGAAAGCGAGTCGGCGGAGAGCAGCGAGAAAAGTTTCAGCTTGTGCCTGTCAATCAAATGGCGGCGCCGGGTGACGGCGAACGAGACTCCGCCGGCGTCCGCCGGATCGCAGTTGCGCGAAAATTCGAAGCAGATCGAAAGGGATGAAGGATCTCCGGCCTCTGCCGCCTCTCCCATCACTTTGTCCCGGTTGAAATATTCTTGCCGGTCGCCGGCTTCGCCGAGAGCGAGAGCAGTCAGCTCGACGGACTCGCGAAACCGCATGTCTTCGGCCAAATCGGACTTGATGGGCAAATGCGAGGTGAACAATCCCAGAGATCCTTCAAGCTCCGGATACTTTCTGTCATCGAGGGCGACGCCGACGACGACGCTCGATTGACCGCTCAATCGGCGCAGCATGATGTTGAAGCAGGCGAGCAACAGGCTCTCGATCGACACTCCTGAATCCCGGCAGAACGCCCGGAGCTGCGCCAGGCGCCACTCGTCAACGAACACCGATTGGGCGCGCGGCTCGAACCGGCCCGGCTCCCTCTCGCCCGGCAATCGCGTCGCCGCGAGCCGAGGGGCGAAGTCCCTGCGCCAGCGTTCGTTCGCGGCCTGGGCCGCGGGCGATTCCATCAACTCGTGGCGCCATTCGGCGAAATCCGCATATTGCATCGGCTCGTCCGCCGCTTGCTCGCCTGACAGAATCGAGGCGTAAGAACGGGCTATCTCGCGCGCCAGATTCGCGAGGCTTCCGGCGTCGGCCGACAGCGCGGGAAGCGAGACGACGAGCGTGTGTTTGCGGCTCGACATCCTGATTAAAGTAGAGCGAAAGACCGGGCCGTTTTGAATATCGAAAGGCTCTTCCCATTGCGCTTCCCAAACCGCTTCCAGCCGGGCGCTCCGCTCAGCCACCGGAAGGCCGGTGAGATCGAATTCCTCGAACCGCCACAAGCCTTCATCGCCGATGACCTGAACCGGAAGCGTCATGCCAGGCAGCGTGTGAAAGGTCGTGCGGAGGATTTCAAATCGCTCGGCGACAGCCCCGATCGCCGAACGCAGCGACGACGCTTCCAGAGCGCCTTTGATTCCGATCGCGCACTGGGCCACGTAAGGCCGCCCGTCCGACGCCTGTTGCGCCGACCACAAATGCCGCTGTTGAGGCGATAATCTGAAACCTTCAACAACCTCGCGCCGCATAATTTTCTCCTGGGAAAAATAGGTTAGCCCTGGGAGCGCACGCGGCCTCGCGTGCGGGGCTGATAGAATGATCCGTTTCCGTGGAAAGAGCCGTTTCCGCAAGTCCCGCACGCGAGGCCGCGTGCGCTCCCAGGGGCGACCGATCTTCTTAACTTAATGCTATTGAGCTTTAGCCTGCCGCCTTTACAACAGGATGGTTTTTCGCCCGAACAATCGTTCCGAGATGACGCCTCGGCTTCGGCACTCTTCGACCAGCTTGTCCGATTCGGTGATCTGGGGCGATTCGGGCGTGTAATTGATCGAGAGCAGGAAGGTCAGCCACGGCTCGTGCCCCATCGCGTAGACGTAGACGTGTTTCGGGTTGAGCCTTTTGATCATCTCGCTCGCCCTCGCGCAGTCCGACCCGGTGAATCTCCTCGTTTGATCCATCTTCCTGGCCAGCGGTTTGGTCAGCAAGGGGCCGTAGAGCCAGGTGAGCGGCCCGCCGACGCACTCCATTCCGAGAAAGAGCGCGTCAACATCGCCCACAATGGCATGGACGCGTTCATAGAGCCTTGGCTCGATGTTGTTCGAATCGGCCGCGCACATAATCTTCTTCCCGTTCAATTTCACCAGGTGCGCGGTCTTGGTTCGGATGTCCAGGTCGGCGTGCTCGCCCAGGAACGGCACGCTGGTGACGCTGCCGCCTTCTATCCCGATCTCTTGCAGCTCGTCGATCTCCGTCACATTGCGAAAGCCGATGTTTTGAAGGATCGCTTTTAAAGACGGGTCCGCCAACGTCCCTCCGGCGCTCTTCGGGACGATGATGTTATTTATCTTGTGGCGCAACTGGATGAGGCTCTCGATCAGGCAATGATCCTGGTGGTTGTGGGTGATGAGAACATAGTCGATCCGGTCCGGCGTATCGGCGAAGCTGAAGCGGGCGACCTCGCTGTCGCATTCGTAGCTGATGAGCGGGTCGATCAGGATCGAGACGTCTTTGGATTCGATCACCACGCAGGCATGACCGAAGTAGCGGACTCTCACGCCGTCGCCCTCGAACGGCTCGTATTTGCGATAGCCGTGGGGCGTGAAGAACCCGGCGAAGGCCGCCGCCTGATCATTGGCGACGCCGGCGGCTTCCTTGATCTCGCCGAATGGGCGCGGCTCGACTTTCATTTTGAACAGGAGGTCGTATGCCTCGTCGCCGAACGGCAGATTGAGGCGCACGCTTCCTTCTTCGTCCAGTCTCGGCGTGCTCAGGATAAACGGCCGGTCGTCTCTTTTGATCGGCGACAGAACCACGCTCTGCGAAGAGGGTTTGTAAAACTTGCTCCTGTAAAGCAGACCCTCGATGAATCTGGCCGAGGGGTTGTTGTTCAGATCGTAAACCAGCTCGACCATCCCTCTCAGACAGTCCGGCGTTCGAGGATAGAGAGGCTCCATCGAGTAGCCGGCGGCCTCGCCGCTCAACATCAGATTGAGCGTTTTGATCCCCTCGGCCAGCTCCAGAAGGTCGGCCTGTTCGCCGGTGGTCTTGTTGATGAGCGCCTTCACCTCGGCAATGCGGCTCGCGTCGTAATTCATAAACGGGCCGCCGATCATGGCCGGATTCTTGAGCGCCGCCGCGTGGGTCTGCGGGGCCGCCACGAACGATTGCATGATCTTCAGATGCCAGTTGGCCACGTACATCGCGGCCGTTTGCGGCGCGATCAGATACGGCCAGGCGTACCATTGGTTGAATAACGGCTCCGCCAGCACATTGTGGCGCAGGTATACGTTTTCACTGTCGTTAAACATTGCTTTGGCTCTTTATAGGGGTTCGTTTGGCCGCGCGAAGGCTGGCGCGGTTTCGTTTTGCGTCTTCGACGGCCTGGCGTTCCCGCTCGATTCGTTCTTCCGCGGTGTGAATTTCGAGCGAGTCCAGTCTCGCGTCGGGCCGCGCCGTCACGTCGGCCAGCAACCGCTCGAAGCGGTTCGCCATGCGCGAGATCGTGGATTGATCGAAAAGGTCGGCGCCGTATTGAATCGCGCCGCTCAGCCGTTCGCCCGATTCGGCCATGTTGAGAATGAGGTCGAAGCTCGTCGCGCCGTTGTCGAATTCGAGCCGCGTAATCGTCAAACCTTCCACCTCGACCGGCTGGGCGGGCGTGTTTTGAAAATTGAAGAAGACCTGGAAAATCGGAGTGTGGCCCAGCGACCTGACCGGTTGAAGCGCCTCGACCAGTTTATCGAACGGGAGATCCTGGTTTGAGAAGGCTTCGAGCGCCGTTTGGCTCACGTCGCGCAGGAATTGCCGGAACGGAATGCGGCCCGAACAATTCGCCCTGAGAGCCAGGGTGTTGAGGAAAAGCCCGATCAGCCCTTCCGTCTCGACCGCCACGCGCCCGGCGACCGGGCATCCCACAACGATGTCCTCCTGCCCGCTGTAACGGCCGAGCAGCGCTTGAAAGGCGGCCAGCAGCAGCGAGAAAAGAGTCACGCCTTCGCGATGGGCGAACGCTCTCAGATCGCGGGTGATTTCCGCCCCAATCGTGAATTGCAGGGTCTCCCCGCGAAAGGAACGCTTCGGCGGGCGCGGCCGGTCAAGCGGCAGATTGAGGATCGGGGGCGCTCCACCGAGCCGCCGCTTCCAGTAAGCGAGTTGCGAGGCCGCAATGTCTCCATCGAGCCGCTCGCGTTGCCAGTAGGCGTAATCGGCGTACTGAATCGGCAACGGGGCGAGCGGCGAATCTTCTCCTTTGGCAAAGGCCCGGTACAACTCGACCAGTTCGCGCGTAAGCACGCCGAACGACCAGCCGTCCGTGACGATGTGATGGGTCGAGATGAGTAACGCGCTCTGACGGCCGGAAAGCTTGAGCAGCGTCGCGCGCACGAGAGGCCCTTCGCTCAAATCGAAAGGCCGGCGCGCTTCTTCACGAGCCACTGCCTCGACCCGCGCCTCGATCTCGGCTTCGGGCAATTCGGAAATATCAACCCGCGCCAGGCGCATGCCTGAAGGCGGGGCGATGACCTGCGCCGGGACGCCTTCGACAATCGGGAACGTCGTCCGCAGCGATTCGTGGCGGTTGACGATCTCATCGAGGCTCCGCTTCAGCGCCGGTATGTCGAGATCGCCGGTCAGCCGCGTCGCGTAACCCAGGTTGAAGACGGCGCTGCCGGGCGCCGATTGATCTATGAACCACAGGCGTTGTTGGGCGTACGACAACGGCAAATGACCGTTACGCGGAATCCGCCGGATTGAAGAATTGTTCGGCGAACCTTCGCCCCGCAGCGCGGGCAGCGTCGCCAGCTCGGCGATCGTTTGCCGCGAGAGCACTTCTTGCAAGTTGAGATCGGCGTTGAACTCCTGCTTGAGGCGCGCGAAGACCTGCGTCGCCAGCAATGAATCTCCGCCCAGGTCGAAGAAGTTATCCGTCACGCCAATGCCTTCAAGCCCCAGCGCCTCGCCCCAGATGCCGGCGAGCTTCCCTTCGATCCCGTTTCGAGGAGCCGTGAACTCTTGCGGCAGCATCGATCTGTCTACTTCGTGGCGGTCTACTTCGTGGCGGTCTACCTCGTGGCCCCGCGACAAAGAGACGTTTTCCTCGGCCTTCATGCTCGTGGGCAGACTCGCGGGCTGGCTCGCGGACTTTTGAGAGGGCAGATCTATCCAATACCGCTTGCGCTCGAATGGGTAGGTCGGCAGCGGCGTTTTTTGACGCCGCTCCTCGCGGTGGAAGGCCTCCCAATCTATCTTCGCGCCAGCCAGCCACAACTCCCCGAGCGTTCTGAAGACGCCCGCGGCGCGGCCGGAAGAATCGGGCTCGGCGGAGTGGCCGAGCGAGGGCAGCGCCCGGATGTCGCGGCTCTTGCGGAGCAGCCGTTTCGCCATCGCGGTCAGCGTCTGGCCGGGACCGGCTTCGAGCAGAGCGGGAGGCTCGATCTCGATCAACCGCTCGACGCCGGCCGCGAAACGGACCGGGTGAAGCATCTGATCGGCCCAGTAACCGGGATCTGTCGCTTGTTGTGGACTGATCCAGTCGCCGGTCAGGCTGGAGATGTAAGGAATCGAAGGGGCGTTCAGCTCGATCCCGCCGATAAGCTCGCGCATGCCGGCGGCGATTGGCTTCACCATCGGCGAGTGATAGGCGAACGGGACATCCAGCCGGCGGAAGCCAATCCTCTTTGCGTCGAGGAACGATTCCAGCCGCTCGATCTCCCGGAGCGGGCCCGATGCGACAGTCCTGTCGTCCGAGTTGACCGCGGCGATCGCGAGCCGAGGGCCGAGCACGTCCTTCAATTCGGATTCCGAGAGCCGGATGTCGAGCATGCCTCCCGGTTCGAGCCGCTTCATGAGCCGCCCCCGAGCCGCGGCCAGTCTCAGCCCGTCTTCCAGGGAGAAGACTCCGGCCAGGCAGGCCGCCACGTATTCGCCGAAACTGTGCCCGATCATCGCCGCGGGCCGCAGTCCCCAATCCATCCACATTGCGGCCAGCGCGTATTCGACGGCGAACAACGCCGGCAGGGTGTTTTCGGGCCGCGCCAGGTTGATCGCGGCTTCGTCTTTTCGGCCCGGCCGATCGGAGTTCGGCCGGTCGGAGTTTGGCCGGTCGGAGTTTGGATAAACCAGGGATAGCAGATCGATCCCCTCATTTTCTTTGAGAATCGCCGCGCAGTGGTTCAGGCGCTTGCTGAAAGCCGCTTCCGAAAGGTAAAGCTCCCTGGCCATGTTGACCGATTGCGATCCCTGCCCCGGAAACATGAAGGCGATCCGCGTTTGCTTTCCTTCGCCTAGCGCCGCCTTCGGGCGCGCGGAGCGAAGCGCCGTGACGGCTTCCGCGACGCTGTGGGCGAGCGCGAAACTCCGATGATTGAATTGCCGCCTGCCGGCGTTCTGCGTGTAGGCGACATCGGCGAGGTCTATTTCGGGCTCTTCCTCCAGGCGCGCGGCGAGAGCCTCGGCCCGCCGGTCGAGGGCTTGAGCCGTCCTGGCGGAGATGGTCAGCAGCTGTAGAGGTCTGGTCCGCCCCGAAGACCGTCGCGGAGGGGCCTCTTCGAGAATGACGTGGGCGTTGGTCCCGCCTATGCCGAAGGAGCTTACTCCGGCCCGGCGTCTGGCGGGGCCCGCGTTCCACTCGGTCAACTTGTTGTTCACATAAAAAGGGCTCTCGGCGAAATCAATCGCCGGGTTGGGCTTTTCAAAATGCAGAGTCGGCGGAATCATCCCGCGCTTGAGGACGAGCGTTGTTTTGATCAGGCCGGCCACGCCGGCGGCGGCGTCGAGGTGCCCGATGTTGCTCTTGACGGCGCCGAGCGCGCAAAAGCCTTTGCGCGAAGTGTACTGGCGATAGGCGCGGGTGAGGGCTTCGACTTCGATCGGATCGCCCACCGGAGTGCCCGTGCCGTGCGCCTCCACATAGCCGATTGAATCGGCGTCGCCCCCGGCCATCGCCAGGGCCTTGGCGATGACGCCGGCCTGCCCCTCGACGCTCGGAGCGGTGTAACCCATCTTCAAATGGCCGTCATTGTTGATCGCCGAGCCTTTGATCACGGCATGAATATAGTCGCCGTCCCTCAAGGCGTCGGAAAGCATCTTGAGCGCGACCACCCCGACGCCGTTGCCCGCCACAGTGCCGCGCGCCCGATGGTCGAACGCCCGGCAACGGCCGTCGGGAGAAGAGACCATCCCCTCCTGATAAAGGTAGCCGGTCTTTTGCGGGATCTGAACCGAAACGCCCCCGGCGAGCGCCATGTCGCACTGGCCGCTGAGCAGGCTCTGACAGGCGAGATGGATCGCGACGAGCGAGGTCGAACAGGCCGTCTGGACGGTCAGACTCTCGCCGCGAAGGTCGAGTTTGTAGCTGACGCGCGTGGCCAGATGATCCTTGTCGTTGGCTATCGACAGTTGGAATGAATCGAGCGGCTGCCCGAGGCTCGCCAGATAGGGCAGCCGCGACAGGATATAAGTGTTCAGGCTGGAGCCGGCGTAAACGGCGATCAGCCCTTTGTAACGCTCCGGATCGCAGCCGGCGTTTTCGAGCGCGGTCCAGGCGCATTCCAGAAAGAGCCGGTGCTGCGGGTCCATCAACTCGGCCTCGCGGGCGGAGATGTCGAAGAAAGACGCGTCGAACATCTCGACGTCGTCGAGTATGGCTTTGGCCTTGACGAAGTTCGGATTGGCGAGGTCCTCGGGAGACATCTCAACCTCGATTTCTTCGTCGGAGAAATGGCTGACGCCTTCCACGCCCTGTTCGAGGGTTCGCCAGAACCGGTCGATGTCCGGGGACTTCGGGAACCTGCCCGCCAGGCCGATGATGGCGATGTCACAACTGTCGGGCGTATCCATTATTTCCGGATTGCTCATTACGGTTCCTCATTTGTCTTTGCCTTGCAAGAGCTTGTTTGCGCCGGTCGGCCCATTCGCCGGGTTGCTCGCCGGGCTGTCCCACAAGTTGTTCTATGGTTGGCGATTGGCTTTCCCGCCCTTCGCTCAGGAACTCCGCCAGGGTTCGCACGGTCGGGTATTGAAAGAGTTTCAACAGCGGCAGATCGGGGTTGACCTCTTTGCGCAGGCGCTCGTGAATTCTGACGGCCAGAAGCGAATGGCCGCCGAGGTCGAAGAAGTTGTCGTTGACGCCGACGCGGTCGAGGTTCAGAACCTCGCGCCAGATGACGGCCACGCTTTGCTCCAACGGCGTGCCCGGCGCGAGGAAAGGCGTCGAGGCTTCCTGCCTCGCGCTGTCCGGAGCGGGCAACGACTTGCGGTCGATCTTGCCGTTGGGCGTTCGCGGCAGCTCAGGCGTCAGGACGAAAGCCGACGGCGTCATGTAATCCGGCAGGCGCTCTCTCAAAAAGGCGCGCAGATCGCCCGCCGAGACGGCCTCACGGCCGCCGGTTCCGACGTACGCGATGAGCCGTTTTTCGCCGTGCTGGTCTTCGCGCGCGACGACGACGACTTCGCGAACAGTCTCGTGTCCCGCCAGCGCCGCCTCGATCTCGCCGGGCTCTATGCGAAAGCCGCGAATCTTGACCTGGCCGTCGATCCTTCCAAGAAACTCTATGTTTCCGTCGGCCAGGTAGCGCGCCAGGTCTCCGGTCCTGTACAACCGCGCGCCCGGCGCGGCCGAGAATGGGTCGGGGATGAAACGCTCCGCCGTCAACTCCGGACGGTTCAGATAGCCGCGCGCCAGGCCTGCTCCGCTGATCTGCAACTCGCCCCCGACGCCGATGGGCGCGGGTTCCATGTTGTCGTCGAGAATGTATGTCCGCGTGTTCGCGAGCGGCCTTCCGATCGGAGGCGGCGCCGAACCGCCGTTCGCGGGCGCGACCGCGAACGAAGTCGTGACGATGGTGTTCTCCGTGGGCCCGTAAAGATTGAAGACCTCGAACGGCAATCCGGGCCGCGGCCTGGTAGTCAGCTTATCGCCGCCCGTGTGCAGCGTCTTGAGCGAGGATTGCGCGGGCCATTCTTCCTTGAGCGCCAGTTCGGCCAGCGGCGTGGGAAGAAAGCAAACCGTGATTGAATGCTCGGACAGGTAATCTTTGATCGATCCGGCGGAGGCCCGCGTCAGGTCGTCGGGAATGTAGAGGCTCGCGCCGCCCGCCAGGCAAGGCCAGATCTCCAAGACCGACGCGTCGAAGCCGGGACTTGCGACCTGCGTGGCCCGGTCGAGCGCGCTCACCTGATAAGTCTCGTTGTGCCAGCGGACGAGATTCATCAGGCAATCGTGCTGTATCAGGACGCCCTTGGGCCGTCCCGTCGATCCCGATGTGTAGATCACGTAAGCGAGGTTTGCGCCGGCCGCGCCGCCGTCAATTCGTTCGCCGCTTTCCAGGTCTATCTCAGCCCGGTTTGTGTCCAGGCAAACGAGCTTCACTCCATCCCGCCTGAGCCGATCGGGGAGAATCTCGGCCAGATTCCGCTGGGTCAGGACGAGTTCCATCCCCGCGTCTTCGGCCATGTAAGCGATCCGCTCGGGCGGATACGACGGGTCCAGCGGAACGTAGGCCGCGCCCGCTTTCAATATTCCGAGCAGCCCGACGATCATGTCTATGCCGCGCTCGACGCATACGCCCACGGTCTTTTCCACGCCGATCCCGCGCCCGTTCAGATACCTCGCCAGTTGATTACCGCGCCTCTCCAATTCCCCGTAGGTGATCATTTGCCCGCCCGCGACGACCGCCGCCGCTTCAGGCCTGAGCCCGGCATGCTCGCTCACCAGGTGATGTATCAGGCGGCCCGTCTCGTACCGCTTGCCGGTGTTGTTCCATTCGTGGAGGGCGCGGCGCCTCTCGGCTTCGCTCATCATCCGCAGCGCCGCTATCGGCCCGTCGGGATCACGGACAATCGATCCGAGCAGCGTCACGAAATGGCCGGCCATACGGTCGATGGTCGAATCGTCGAAGAGGTCGGTGTTGTACTGGATCGAACCGCTCAACTCGTCCGCCGTGTCGAGCATCGAGAGAGACAGATCGAACTTGGCCACCTGATTATCGAACTCGAACGCGTGGACGGTGAGGCCGTTGAGCGAGGGCGGATTTATCGCGGAGAGAGTTTGCAGATCGAAGGCCGCCTGAAACAGAGGACTGCGGCTTAAACTCCGCTCCGGCTTCAACTCCTCCACCAGCTTCTCGAACGGCGCCTCCTGATGGCTGTAAGCTCCAAGCGCCGACTCCTTCACTCGCCTCAACACTTCCACATAACTTTTCGCTCCTCCAAGATCCGTCCTCATCACCACCGTGTTGACGAAGAATCCTATCAGCCCCTCGGTCTCCACCAGCCGCCGGTTCGCCACCGGCGTCCCGACGCTGATCTCTTCCTGCCGGCTGTATCGGCTCAGCAGCGTCTTGAACCCGGCCAGCAGCCCCATGTAAAGCGTCGCCCCTTCGCGACGGCACAGCGTCTTGAGCCCCTTGCTCACTTCTCTCGGTATTTGCAGTCGCCGCCGCGCCCCTCGATGAGTCAGCGCCGCCGGCCTCGGACGATCCGCCGGCAGATCGAGCGCCTCGTCCGCGCCCTTCAATTGCCGCTTCCAGTAATCTATCTGTCGCTCGACGACCTCTCCTTGCAGCCAGTCGCGCTCCCACCTCGCGTAATCGCCGTACTGGATGGCCAGTTCCGGCAGCGGCGACGGCAGGCCCGCGCTGAAGGCGTTGTAGAGGGCGCTGAGTTCGTTGATCAACACGCCGCTCGACCAGCCGTCAGAGACGATGTGATGCATGGTGACGGTCAGGACGTGATCGCGCTCGGCGAGATTGATCAATCCCGCTCTGACGAGCGGTCCCAGGCTGAGGTCGAAAGGCCGCCTCGCCTCCTGGAAAACCATCTCGCGCGCTTGCCGCGCCCCTTCGCCGGCCGGCAAAGAGGACAGGTCCGCCACGGACAGATCGGACAGCCTTTCCGGGTGAACGATCTGAATCGCCTTCCCCTCGATCGTCGGAAACGTCGTGCGCAATATCTCATGGCGCGACACGACCTCATCCAGCGCGCGCCGCAGCGCGGCGACATCCAGGCCGCCCGTCAGCCGCAGCGCGGCTGGGATGTTATAGACCGGGCTGTCAGGGTCGAGCAGGTTCAGGAGCCACAGCCGCTGTTGGCCGTACGACAACGGATTGTCGGCCGCCAACAGCGCCAGTTTCTCCGGAGAGAGTGCGGAAATGCGTTCCAGGTAATCGCTCACGGCGTTCCTCGAAATTGGAAAGTTGCGGGTTGAAAGTTTCAGATCTGATCCGGCAGGTTCACGGGCAGAGCCGCGGGGGCGATTTCATCATCCACGCTCAGGCGGAACTTGCGCTTGAGCGACATCAGCAGGCATTGATAAAACTCGCCACAATCGGAAAAGAGTCTTACTCCCCACTCGAAGCGGTCGAGCGGAGAGCGGCGGTCAAAAGGGAGGAGTACCACGCTCAGCAGAAATCCGGCCATCGCCATGGGAATCCTGCCCCAGAGATGGCTGGGCGCTCCCAGGAAATGCGGCCGCTGAGTCTCCCTGGCCAAAAAGCCTCTCCCGCGACCGTGACGAAACGCCCGGTCGAACAACCATCCCAGCCTCGTCTGCCGCTCATACACGTCGTGTCCCACGACGGCCGTCGGCACGTAGACGACCCGCTCGCCCCTGCGGAAGAGGCGATGTAAAAGCTCGGTCTCGCCTCCGAGGGGAGCCCCCTTCTGTTGCGGGCCGATGTCCGTTCTGAAGCGCAGGCGTCCGAGCGCGGAGGCTCGTATCGCGTAGTTCGCCCCGCAAGGGGTCACGCGCAACTCCCCCTCGGGTTTGTCGAACGACCAACTGCCGAACGCAATGACGGAGAAGCGATGGCTGGTGAGCCAATCGGGCGTTCCTTCCGGGTAGTTCGGGCTGATCGGCCCGCAGAAAATGTTATACCCGTTGCGCTCTTGCGAAGCCCGGTGAATTTCGCTCAACCACCCGGGGCCGGGATCCGCGTTGTCGTCGGTGAACACCAGCAACCTTCCCCTGGCCGCCTCCAACGCGCGATTGAGCGATCTATTCTTGCCCGGAACGGGTTCGTAGAGAGCGACCAGCGGCAAGTCCTTGCCGGCGCGTTCGATCACCTGGGGAGTGTCATCGGCGCTGCCGTTATCGACAACTATGACCTCCCAGCAGGCGCTCGAAGGCGCCTGGCGCCGGAGCCGCTCAAGAGTCGCTTCCAGACTTCGCGCGCGATTTCGCGTCGCGATGATTAAACTCAGATCAACCATAACCTCCTCTGAAAAAGAGCGCGTAGTTCAGCGGCCTGAAGGCTGAACTCCATGCTCTTTTGTTATGCCGCTCGCGATACGAGCGGCGCCACTGTTTAGCCCTTTAAAACGGTTTTTGCGCGACAACTATCATGTCCTCGGACGCGTTCGTCAGCGGCGTCCCATCCCAGTCGCCATAAGCGCGCGCGTTCGTGAATCCCGCGGCCCGGCAACTCTCGGCGAACTCTTCCGCGGTGTAGATTCGATGGGAGTACTGTGGAAGCTCGCGCCTGGCGCCGTCCGTCTCGATCAGTATCCACTGGCCTTTGAGCCTTTTGTCCTCGGGATAGAAGCTCTCGACTATCTCAAGATGCTTGCCGTTTACGAGCTTGCGCCTCTCGTAGAGCTTGTAATCGCCGCTGGTGATCCTGGGCACGTTGATGTCGGTATGCATCATGAATTTTCCGCCGGGTTTGAGCGCGTTGAAGAAATTGCGCAGCGTCTGATCGTTGTCTTCCTCGCTCTCGAAGAAACCAAAAGAGAAAAAGAGGTTGATCACGGCGTCGAATTCATTCGAGTAATCGATGAACCGCATGTTCTCCTTGGCGAAGCTGATGCCGCTTACCCCTTGAGAGTTTTTCACGGCCTGTTCGAGCATTTCGCTGTTGATGTCGCTGCCGACGACGCGAAATCCGCGCCTGGCCAGGCCGATCGAATGCCGCCCGTAACCGCAGGGGCAATCAAGGACGCGGCCGCCGGGCTCCAGGCCGAGTAACTCGACGACTCCCGCAAGCTCGCGGGTAGTGCGCTCTTCCAGCCGGAGAGGAGTCGACAAATACCCTTCGACGGAATTGTCTCCCTCCATATACGGCTTTCCGAAAAAACCGGCCCCGTCTTCCCAAAACTTCTTTCTCTGTACGGTCTCTAGCATCGAATTATTCCTTTCTTTCTCTTTCTACAGCGGCTTTCATTCGCGTGAATAGTGGAAAGCGCTGTAACAGGGTTTAGTTATTCATGCGCTCCCGCGCTTCCTATGACGACAGTCTCTCAAGATCCAGGAGCTGCTGATCCATGCTTCTCGCGCGGCGGGCGATTGAAGGACCGGATGGCGAGCCAGACGGCGAAATGGCGGAGCGCCGCTCCGTCCGGGCCTCGGCGACCAATTCGGCCAGCCTGGCGATGGTGGGATGATCGAAGAGTTTCGCCAGCGGCAAATCGGCCCCGAACGACTCGCGCACGCGAGCGACGATTTGCATGGCCAGGAGCGAGTGCCCTCCCAGATCGAAGAAACTGTCGTTCACTCCGATCTTTTCGATTCCCAGCGTCTCCGCCCATATTTCCGCGAGCGTTTGCTCGACCGGAGTGCGCGGAGGCAGGTAATCCCCGCGCCTTTCCGCGCGCGCATGTTCCGCCGCCGGCAGCCCTCGCCGATCCACCTTCCCGTTCACCGTCAGCGGCAGACTCTCCATCCTCACCCATTCCGCCGGCGCCATGTATTCAGGCAGACGCTCTCTCACTCCCGCTATCACTCTTTCAAGTTCACTCTCTCCTCCGTCCAAC
>Ga0187894_10004841_pt1 | contig 14131 bp, 10 predicted proteins | sample GBC1701081metaG_FD_136650 | JGI IMG/M metagenome (GOLD analysis project Ga0187894, IMG submission 136650) | White microbial mat communities from a lava cave in the Kipuka Kanohina Cave System on the Island of Hawaii, USA - GBC170108-1 metaG ...
GCGCACGGGAAAGACGTCGACCGACCATCTCATGTACGGCGCGGTTGAGAAGTAGACGGGTGCCGCGTACTCAAAGCGATTGCCCCATTCGTCGATTCTCGACATGGTGCGATACTCCAACGAGATCGCCACCACGCCCGATCGAGACACCGCCTGCAGTTCGTCGGTGGTCGAACGACCATCCTGGTTTCGGTCGCGCCACAACACGAGGCGACCGAAGACGGCATCGTGGGCATCAAGTCGTCGATCCCGGTTGTCGTCAAGACTGGCCAGGGCGTCGTAGCCGTGCTGGGCGAATTCGCCCGGCCGAATCGCGGTGGTGTTGCCGAACAGCTCAGCCCCGCTATCAATAGCGCCGTTGCGATTGACGTCGAGCGCGAGCCACGCGTCGTCGGACCCCACAGGCCAACTCAGCATCGTCCATCGACCGAGGCCGGCGATGTCAAACAAGGGACCGCGGTAAGGATTGCCCATCGAGATGCCCCGGCCGCCGACGTCGATCAGAATCGGCGTGAAATTCCAGCAACAGCCGCATTCATCCTGTTCGCGGTCGCCGCCGAGGCTGCAATCGCGTCTGTATCCGGGCGTACAGCCGCCCCCGTAACACCAGGAAAAGAAGGGGTGATCCTGCGGACTGAACATCCGTTGAAGCCCGCAGCGATCGGCCTCGGTCAGAGACAACGGCGCGAATGGTCCCGCAGCAAAAATGGCTTCTGCCATGATGCTTCTGGTGGGGTCGGCGCACGTTCCGACAAACCCCAGGTGATGGCCGAGTTCGTGCCCGAGCACGTGACGCCACAGCGCGGGGTCCGTATGGTCCATTTGATTGATGTTGACAGCGAGCGACCCACTCCCATCCGAAAACGTTCCGGCGAGAGCGAACATCCCGTCGGGCAAGACGGCGAGGTTGATCTGGATGTCGGAGTCTGCCGTGGACTCGACCGTTGTCAACCCGCGACCGTACGATTGCAGAAGGGCATTCCAATAGTCTTGGGCGGGCGCGAGGCTATCGCGCACGTAGGGATACGCCTCAAACCCAGGCCCAAAGGCGATGCGGAGCGGACCTGCCACATGGACGAACGGGTCCGGTGCGGGCTCACACGGACACCCGGCCCCGACGCCTTGACACAGTGACGTCGAGCTGATGCCGGGAAGGTACAGCGGATAGAGCGCCGCTGCGGCCGTGGCGCCGAATGCGGCAGAGAGGAGTCGTACCCAAAGATGGTGACGCATGGTCAGTCGGCTCCTATTGAGCGCGATGGTTATGCAGGCCAGTGTGCCCGGGTTGGTGGTGAGCGATGGATCGTCCTGCTCCTCTGTTCGGAAAGCCGTGCTTCGGACGGATCTGTGTCGACCATCCAACGGTGGCGTGAATGACATGTCGCCGCGAGGTGTTCATATGACAAAGGGTCCTTCGCGAAGACCGCAAGCCGTCGAGCATTGCCATCAGCCATGTGATTGAGGACGCGGCGCGCCATCACTGCTGCATCGCTTCAGGGACTGTCACCAGGAACCGGCGCGACGGACGGGACGATGGTCGCGCGGCGTAGCGAGCCCACCAGGACAGAGACGACTCCGGCGCTCCGAGATACCAGCACAGGGCCTGGTGCACCATCCCCGCCGTGATCGTGTCCTGGCGCCGCAGATGCGCGAGGGTACCCGCGAGTCGTGCGATGCGGCCGCGCTCTTCGTCGCTCAGAGCGTATGCAGCGGCCACGAGATCAAGAAAGCGTGCGACGTGCGCTGCGCAGCGTGCTGTGAGCGGGCGCGCATCTCGCGCGATGCGCGCCCGCGCTGCGGCGATGTCCGCGGCGCTGTATCGCCGACCGGTCCGTGTGGGCGCGGTCCTGACCCACAACGTCACATCGAACACGGCGCGGATCGATCGCGGTACACGCTCGTAGTGCCGCGCGAGATCCGTGGCGTTGCAATGACAGCGTCGATTGGCGGTGCCCCGCCACCCGCACACGCACGCGGCCGTCGTGGCCACCAGGAGAGGTGCACACGGAACCGAGACGGTCTGCCCCGGCAGCCGATCGGGCACACGCAACTCGCCGCTGCGCACGGTGGCCACGACGGCATCGAGGGCTACCGCGTTGAATCGGTCGATGTCTTCCAGTACGAGCACGCCCTGATCCGCAAGCAGGAGGATTCCGGGCCGTTGGACTGTCCCGCGCAGCACGTCCGCCGCGACGGAGCAATGCGGTGCCTCGCAGGGGCGGTCGGTCGCGAGGCGGGACACCGACGTCTTCAAGGACTGCCGCAGCGTCAACGCGAACCGCTCCCGCAGCGACGGTGGCGGCAGGAAGTGGCGAAGGTCCCGCGCGATCAGCGCCGCGCCGCTGCCGTGCCCGCCCACCAACAGCACCGGATGACCGCCGGCCACGACCGCCGCGAGGGGTTCGCCAATCGTTCCGCGTGCGCTCCTCGCGGGACTGGCCGGTGTCACTGGGACCGTGCGCACCGTGTGCCGCCGCGTGAGTTGTTGGATGGCTTCCCGCAAGTCATCGGCAGGCAGGAGCGACAGGCCGGGCAGGAGGTGTGCTTCGGGGACGTTGGCGCGTGGAAGGAGCGCTGTCGCGATCCCGCGCGCTTGAAGACACCGCAACATCGGCAGGACCCCACGCACGGGCTCTATCTGTCCATGTGGCGTTAAGGCACCAAGGACCATGACATCCGCCAACGCACTCCACGGCAACACGTCGTGTGCGGCGACCGCGCCTAACGCCACCGCCAGTGCCGCCGAGGCCACCTCGTCCCCGCTGTACGACAATCGCACCCGGATCGAGGCGGCCTGTGGGAACCCAGCGGCCGTCAGCGCATCTCGCGCCACCTGGCCGCACGTCTCTGTCCAGCGGTATGCGTCAACGCTCGACGAGCAGTCGTGAAGCCGAGGCCGCGACGAAGACACGAGCGAGACATCGACATGGACATGACGTGCGTCGATGCTGTAGGGCATGGCTGTATGCACCGTCACTGGCGTCGCGGTGTCGCGGCCGAACAGATTCGCGAGTGCATGCGTCTTGACAGACATGGCTCGCCCAGTGGGCATACATCCCTATGCCGGCTCGTCCGCCCGGACCGCGTGTGCCGGCGGTCGTGGGCGCGGGTGGGCGCGCGAGGGATACGTTTGGGTGTAGCTCAACGCGTCCGCCGCGATCGTGGCGGGCGGCGTGATGTTGATGGTGACGATCGATGCTGTGATCGAGGTGAAGGTCAGAATGGAATGCATATGTCCGTATGAGCACACGACGGCAGCCGTCCTCGCGCGGTGGCGGCGCGCTCGCGAGCGCCGCTGCCCGGACGCTCGCCGTGATCGATAGGGCCGAGGTACATCCCGGCGCGTGTCTCGCTGACCGGCCCTCACCTCCTTAGCCGCAGCCGGCCCTCGATCGGGACACGCGATCGAAAAGATTTCTTTGTCAGCGCCATCCAATTAGATTGGGCGGTGGATGTGCGATTCTGAACACTTGACACACTCAAGTATGTGACCGATGAAAATACTTGGTACCTAACCCATTGCATTGACCGCGCCCCTGCCACACATTCGTTCCCTGTCGTTCTCCTGCTCGACGGAGCGTTGATCCCACCGCTCTCTGTCAGCGGCTATGCCCATGCGCTGCCCTTGTGCCCGCGCGCTCGTGACGCTTCTCTTGGTTGGCGTCGCCTCGGCCGCGTTCGCTCAATCGCTGGTCGCGATTGTTCGGGACCCGGTGGGCGCCATCGTGGCCGATGGCGTCGAACTCCTGCTGACCAACCTCGACACGGGTGGGACGCTGACCGCGCGGCCACTCGCCGGCCCGCGTGGCGCGTTTCTCATACCGCTGGCGCCTGGGCGCTGGCGCGTGACCGTGAACGTCGCGCCCTACCACCCGGCTGACGAGACGTTTCGGATTCGCGCGGGGCGGAGCACGACACTCGTGCTCTGGCTGCACTTCCGCGACGTGGTCACGGTGCAGCACACGGACGAGACTGGTGACACACCGACCGCGTTCGGGCCGCACCTCACCGGCGATGATCTCGCGCGCGGGCCGCAGCCCTACGGCCCGACCGTGCTGTCGGCGATCTGCCTCGCGCCGACCGTGGTGTGTACCCCGCAGACGGGCACGCAAGGCCAGTTCAGCACGAACGGCGCGCGGCGGCTCTCCAATGTGGTGTCCGTCGATGGGGTGCGTCAGCAACTGCACTTGAACCCGACAAATGCGGTCGGCGACGGAACCGGTGCGCTGCATGCCCTGACGACGATCGGGGACTTCTCCGCCATCGTCTCCGTCGAAGCCATCCAGGACATGGCCATCCAGACGAGCGCGGCAAGTCCGGCCGACGCGCGCGGATCGGGGGCTCACGTAGCGATCACGACACGCGCAGGCGGGCCGCGGTTTCGCGGTTTGATCTTCGGCCAGACGCAGCCGGATGCCTTGGCCGCCAGAGACTACTTCGACCCCAACCGCCGAACCTATCGCAATGGCGGCCTGACAGTCGGCGGTCCGGTACGTGGACATGTGCGCTACTTCGGATCGATCGACCACCAGTTCCTGGACCAGTCGCTGGCGACGACCGTCGAAGTCCCCTCCGAGCGCATGCGCACACAGGCGTCGCCGGTCGCCCGGGCGATGCTGGCCGCATGGCCGCGCGCCGGCGCGGCCGACACGCCATCCCCGATGGTGGCGGCGCCGTATACGATTCCCGCGGTGTCACAGGTGACCGCCGTGAGCGCCCGCGTCGATGGTCTTGCGCTTCGTCATCAGGTGTTCGGGCGTGTACATCAGGGAGGTTCTAGTGGCCGAGGCCTGGCCGCAGCAGTGCGCGGACCAGGAGCCTTTACACAGACCGAGCGGACGCGCACGGCGCTCGCTACTATCGGCGCTGCCTATGTCGGCCCGGCCCTGACGCATGAAGCGCGAGTGGGCATCACCAGGAACCGCGTGTCCACGCTGTCGAGTCCGGCGGCGTTTGGCGGCGCGCAACTGCTGCCGCTGGACATGTTGCTGCCCGAAGGCCGCTCCCCGGACAACTCGTTACTGATGGTCACGTTGTTTGAGGGACCGATGGGGCAGATATTTCAGGGCCCGTCGGCGCGTGGCACCCATCACCAGGCGTACGCCAGCAGTACGGTGTCGACGACGCGTGGCGGACATTCGTGGACCTTCGGAGGGGAGTACCAGCGTCGGATCGCGAGTTCGCGTCCGCCGGAGTGGGTCGGGCGATACCGATTTAATGGCATTGCCCAACTGCTCGACGGTCAGGTCGGGCAGCTCACCCAAACCTATCTGCACCCGACCCGTGTGAGATTGCAGCAGGTCGTCGGGTTCGTTCAGGACCGAGTTGCACTAGGCGCACGAGCCTCGGCCTTGATGGGCCTTCGCTATGATCTTGCGCTGTCACCTGGCAGCCTGACCGATTTAGACCCGACGTTCTACTTCGCCGACCAGTTGCCCCTGCTCGTGCCGCGGCCGATGCGTACCCCGCTATGGCGGCCGACGTGGAGGGACCTCACGCCGGTCGTCGCGTTCGAGTATCAAGGGCCGTTCGACTGGACTCTGAAGGCAGGCTGGCGTGCCCTCGTTGATGACCCGAGCGGCACCGTCGTGAGCGCCCACGGTCGCGCGGAGCCCTACACCTTCACCAGCACGACGAAGCTCCCGGCCTTTCCGGTGCCCGATGCCATCTTGAGCGCTGCGCCCACTGGTTTGTCCGACATCGTCGAGCAGTTCGCCATCGCGCAGCGCTTTCGTCGCCCACACGGCAGTACCTGGCATGTGAGCGTCGAGGGGCCGCTTGCGCCTGCGCAGCGGTTGGCGCTGACGTACGTGGGCTCGCGAGGCACTGACTTGATCTATCGCTGGTCGTCGGCGATCACGCCGCGGTCTGTGGCGTTCGCCGTCTCCAATGATGCGCGGTCGACCTACCACAGCGTCCAAGCCCACTACCGCGCTCACTGGTCCGCAGCGCTGCGCGCGGACGTGTTCTATGGCTGGTCGCAGGCCCGCGACAGCGATTCTGGCGAAGGCGGCACCCGTCCATCGCCGAGTGCTAGCTCCTTAGCGTTCGAATGGGGACCCGCGGATTTCGATCGGCCTCACGTGCTGCGAGCGAGTCTGACCGCACGATCGGCGATGCCCTTTCTTCCGCGCTGGGCTCGCCTCGCTTGTGATGCCTGGGATGTGTCCGTGCTGTTCCTCGGCGAGTCGGGAACACCGTTCTCAGTGACTGAGCCTCGCCAAGTGGGCACAAGCGTCTACCTCATGCGGCCTAATCTCCAGCCCGGTGTTCCGCTAGATATTCCTGATGCGACGAGCCCGACGGGCCGCCGGCTGAATGGTGAGGCGTTCCGGACGCCCGACACTCCGCGCCAAGGGACCTTGGGCCGGAATCAGCTCCGGGCGTCCGGACTTCGACAAGTCGATCTCTCGTTGCAGCGCGCCTTCGCGTTGAGTGATCGGCTGGTGGCCCATGTGCGACTCGACGTCGCCAATGTCTTCAACGAACCCATGTTCGCGCCTGCCGACAACCAGCTAAATACGATCGAGTTTGGAGCGCCGACGCGTACCTATGCGGCGGCGCTCGGGACGGGCAGGTTTGCCGGCGGGCTCACGCCCCTGCTTCAAGTGGGCGGCGCCCGGAGCATCCGCCTTGGGCTGCGGCTCGCGTTCTAGGCGACCGGGAACGACCCGAATGCGACGCTGCGATTTCGGCGCTACATTCCGCACCGCCCGTTGCAAACCTCGTCTCCCAAGAAGCCGCAACCGGGCGGGTCATTCGGAGGTATTCGACAGTTGGCCCCACTGCCGCAGGTTCCGGCGGCTGGACAATCCCACATGCCCACCGATGCCGTACTGCAGTTGCACCAGAGCGTCGCCGCGCGCGCGAGAAACCGATCTGCAATGCGTGTCCACCGCGTCGGGACCGTCGTGCTCGCGCCGAGATCCGACCACAGGTGCCGGTGTGCGGTCGACGGGAAGGCGTGCCACACGCGCGCCGCGAATGCGCGCCGCTCATCTCCGAGCCCCTCGGTGCTGTTCATCAGGCTCGGCACCAACGTGATCGCCTCACGAAGGACCGTGCGCTGATCGAGCGTCAGCGTCGGGTCCTGGCTGAATCGGTGCAACTGCTCGCGCCAGAGCGCGACGCGCACACGAGGCGCGATCACAGATAGCACGGCGAGCCGCGCGGATCGATCGAGCCGAGCCAGTTCGTCCAAGGTCGGACTCGCCTGGCGATAGGACTCGGCCCATGCGGCCACCGCCGCGCAAGACCCAGAGGGGAGATCCGCCGGCGCGAGAAACGCGGGTAGCGCCACCAGCGACAGAGTCAACGACAGACGGCCGAGGAATCGGGGGAGCATGCTCGGGCCTCCTCAAAGCAAGACAACCACACGAACAAGTGATGGACGCGGGGGCAGTGTACTGCCGATGGGAACTGGCCGACCGTGGGTCGCGCGGCCCGTTCGCCGATCACAGGCGGATGTTTATTTTGTTCGCCCTGTCCCGATCAGAGGTCGGCTGCGGCTAAGGACGTAGAGGGTGTTGCGAGACACCGGCCGACCACGTGCGGATCAGCGCCGGCGCGCCGCTCGCGGCACCCTCCACGAGGAGGCCGCATGTTCCGTCTTGGTGTCGTTCGGATTGTCGCCGTCGTCGCGCTGCTCGTCGCCACAGGCGCCTGCGCATTTCGCCCGGTTGTCTGGCCCTCGCCCGCCGAGCGGCCTCGTGTCGCGCGGCACGCGGTTCCTCAGGCGGTGGCGAGTCTGGTGGAGGGGGGCCGATGACGCCGCGCCTGCCGCTCCGGTATGAGGTGCCCGAGCGCGATGTCCAATGGCTCGATAGCGGGTCCATCCTCGACCAGATCGCCGCCACGCAGCGGATTCGTCATGACGCCGTACGCCACGCGCGCAAGGTCGGCGGAGATTTCGTTGAAGCGTTCAGCGGCGATCGCTATATCTGCGCTGCCGCCGTTGGTCCCGACCAGGCGCCATCGTCTGGTCGCCTGCGCGGTGGCCTTCGTGAGGTATTCGCTGCGCTGGACTGGATGGATGCGACAGGCGCGTGGCGCGCCCGAACCTGTGTGCGAGATCTGGCGGTTGTTGGCCTCTCGATCGCCTTGCTCACGTGGCTGCAATGGCTCCAATGAAATCTGACGCCGCCCGTCTTCCGGTGTTCACGATGTGTGACCAGCCGATTCGCACGGACGACACGCGGGCGCGCGCGGAGCCACCTGACCAGCCGGGCGCACCCGCCGATCTCTCGGAGATTGATCATCAACGCCTCTTTGGGTTCATCCGGCGGCGGGTCGCATCCGACGAGGTCGCCACGGAGATCCAGCAGTTGGCCTATCAGCGGTTCGTCGCCCGCGCCGCGGGCGAGCGCATTGCGTCTGCTCGCGCATTGATTCTGACGATCGCCGTGGCCGCCATCATCGACTGGCAGCGTCGGCAGGTCGTCCATCGCGGACGCCTGGCGGACCTGGATGATCAGATCCCCGACGCCGCGCCATCCGCCCTGGACGCCCTGACGTTCGCCGAGACGCAGGCAGACGTCATCCGCCGCTGGCGGCAACTGACGCCCACGGAACGCGCCAACTTCCTGGCATGGCGTGGTCGGATCAGCGCCGCCGAGCGCGCCGCGCAGTTCGGCATCACCGAGGACGTAGCCAAGAAGATGGCCACGCGCACCCAGGAAAAGCTGCTCCGCGCGCTTGACCCGAACCTCACGCGCCGGATCGTCCGCCGGGTAAGACAGCGCACGGCCCGTATGAGACGCGCAGTCCAGAGATTGAGCAAGGGCAGGGGAGGGCAATCGTGAACACTCGCCGCCGCTGCGAGCGGTCGCACACACTCGCCGAGACGATCCTCGAACCGCTAACGGATGACCTCGCCGATCATCTCCTGTCATGTCCCGTGTGCCAGCGCGAATGGCAGGCGTTGCATCAGCTCAGCGCGTACCTGGATGATGCGTCGGCACGCGGACTCCTCGACGAGCCAGCGCCGCGCGCTACTGCGCCGTCCATTCCTCGGCCGCTGCTGCGCGGATTGTCCGTCGCCGCGCTGTTCCTGGTGGTCCTCGGCGGCGGCACCTGGCAGTACACCACGACGGTGCGCGCGGACGCCTTCTTTCTGCAGGCGGTGGCGCGGGAACGCGAGCGCGGCACGCTCTGTCAGCCTGGCCATGAACAACGCGTGAGCGCCAGTTGGATACCTGACATCGCGGCGCCGCAGACCGCGCAGTGGACCTTGCGCGATGGCCGTCGCGTTGCCGCAGCCGCGCCCGCGCCGGTGGTTCCCTCCGCGACCACGGCGGTCCTCTCGCTCGTCATCGACGACGAGCATCCGCTGAGTCTTGAGCGCGCAGCCGCGTGGTGGCGGAGCCAGCCGTGGACATGGGACCGGGTGGTCGATCGCGACGGCGAGATCACGATCTTACAGACGCGCACTCCTGCCGGGCGCGTTCGTGAACTGCGAATCACCCTGCGTGCCGAACGCGTCGTCGACATCAGTGTGGTCGTGCGCGGTGCCGGGCGGTTCCAGATTAGCGAAGTTGAATATCGGGCGGCCGTGTATCCGCCGACCGCGCCGTCCCATCGGGAGCCTGCAGCACCCGCCCCGCGTCCAGAGCGGAGGCCGGTTCCACTCGTCCCGCCGCTCCCCCTGCCCGCGTGGCTGGTGCTCCAGTTGCAGCACACGGGGCCAGAGGAGTTTTGGGCCGCGCTGACGAGTGATCTCGCCGCGATCGAGACGCAGCTCGCAAGCCTGGATGTCGCCGCGCGTGCCACCACGGAGGCCGACCACACCACCGTCGCGGTGGCGTACCGTGGATTGAGCGCGCGCCTCCGCCACCTCGACACGCTGCTCCTACTGCTCCTGGGCCACGAGCGACCGGATCTCTGCGAGGCCTCTGCCACGGTCCCCAGCGACTGGCCGCTCCGTGTGACGCGCGCGCATGCGGACGTGCGTCGACTCCGCGCCGATCTCCAACGGCTCTTACGTCAACCGGAACCACCCACGCCTGACCGCATTGCGACCGTCCGCGCCCGCGCGATGGCCGTCTGGACGGTGATGGAGTGCGCCCGCACTCCGCCCGTGCCCGACTGATCGCCCGTCGCGACTCTCACCACGCTCGTCTACTTGAAAGGATGCGTCATGACACGATTCGTGTGCTTACTCACCGCCGCTCTGCTCATTTCTACGCCGCCGGTCACTGGCGAACACCGCCCGGTATCGGCTGCGTGCCCACAAACCCCATCGTCCCCACGGGCGCTCCATGAGCAGATCGATACCGCATGGCGCGACGCGGATGCCATCGTCTTGGCCACGGTGACGGGCCGCAACGTGACGGCAATGATGACACGTGCTGCCCCACCGGACCTGGGCGCCCCTGTCGTCGCGGACATTGCAGCGGTCGCCGAGATTGTCGTGGTCGAAACCTTCAAGGGGGCCATTGCCAGCGAGGAACGTCTGACCATCCACGAAGCCACCGACGATGCGTTGTCGCGTGCGCTGATCCCCCTGATGACGACCGGCGGACGCTATCTCCTGTTCCTGCATATTGAAGCCACCGATCCGCTGCTGGTCGTAACCTCGCGAGACGTCCACGTCGTCAGCGACGAAACCCCGCAGCTAGACATCATCGCGGCGTTGCGCCAGCGACGCGAGGACAGCCATCCCTAGGCCTGCTCGATGCTCGGGTCCGAAGTTGAGTGGACAGTGAATCTGATTGATGTGCGAAACGGTGCGTCAATCGTCGCGCCGAGCCGAGGGATGGAGAGTTCGGCGTGCGCGGGCGTGAGAGCATCCTAGCCACGTGACGCAACTGAGCCTCGTCGCCAAGGCGAGGCTCAGCACCGGGCACTGGCCGCAACGGTGGGAAGATCTCGGTATCATCGGCGGCTCTTTCTGTCTCATCCTCGCGGCGTTCCTCCGGATGCGCTACGTCTTCGGTGCGGCATACGTACTCGCTGTTGCCGTGGCCATCTGTGTCAGGCCGCTCCGTGAAGCATTACGTGAAGCGTCCTTCAAGCCTTGGCATCTCGTGGTTCCCACCTGCGCGCAGACGGTGATCGCAATCCTCATTCACGTCGATCCCTGGTATCTGCACACCTGGTGGATGGACTAGTAGTGCCTCTCAGGCATCGCTGGGGGCGATCGATCCCGACCGCAGATCTCCAGTGGTCCGGTGATCCCGCGCCGACGCCCACGCTCCCGCGCACGACCCAGCCACGCCCACCAAGGAGCGATCAATGACACCCCAGCCTACGTGACGCTGGGCCACTGCTTCGGCGGCGCGCTCGCGCGAAGCGCGTCGGCCACACGCTCCACGCATCACCTCTCGCGCGGTACCGCTAAGGGCTGCGCCCTCGCGCGCGTCAAGGGTCCGCTCACGCCGTCGCGCCGGGCCCCTCCCATCTTCCGCGGCGCGCTCCCGCGCGCCTTGTGCAGACGGGGCCCTCCCACCGCGACGCCCTTGACGCTTGCTACCCCCCGGCCAGTTGGCACTTGTCCGGTGCATCCGCACCGGCCTTTCCATTTCCAACAGGAGCCAACCCCATGCCGACCACCGACACCGCACGGCCCCCGGACGTCCCTGACGACACGAACCCGCACACCGCCGAACCGCCAAAGACGACCGCCGCCCTCGTGCACGCGCTCCGCGCGGCGGGCGAGGACCACGAGTGGTATCCGACGACGCGCCGAATGGCCGCCGCCATCATCGCGGATATGCGCACGAGCCTCCGCAATCGATGCGACTCGATTCTCGATGTCGGCGCGGGCGACGGCCGCGTCCTCATGATGCTGGCCGAGACGAACGCGCACGCGAAGCTGTTCGGAATCGAGAAATCCGTCATCCTGCAGCAACAGCAGCCCGACCTCGTCATCCCCGTCGGAACCGACTTCATCGAGCAGGATCTCATGAGCCTCCCGGTCGACGTCCTCTTCAGTAACCCGCCCTATCGCGAGTTCGAGGAGTGGATCCACCGCATCATCACCACCGCGAACGCGTGGCTGCTCTACTTGGTGTTGCCGCAACGCTGGGAGACGTCGACCCTCATCCAAGCCGCGCTCGACTCGCGCAGCGCGAAAGCCAAGACAATTCACCACGACGATTTCGTCGATGCGGACCGCCGGGCCCGCGCCATCGTGCACGTCATCCGCGTCAGCTTCACCGAACGCGAAGCATCCTTGAGCTACGACAACTACGAAAGACAAGATCCATTCGATGTGTGGTTCGATGCCAACATTGATACCTTCGACAAGGAAGAGCCGCTCAGCGAGGACGAACAGGAGCTGCGCGCGCTCGCGCGCATCCACGCGCTCGATACCATCCCCGATATGGTCGCCGCCTACACGGAGGACTACGCGCGGATGGAAGAACACTACAAGGCGATCTTTCGTCTCGATGCCGCGCTCCTCAAGGAACTCGGCGTGAGCAAGACATCCGTCCGCGAGGGCTTGAAGAAGCGCATCCAAGGGCTGAAGCACAGGTACTGGGCGGGACTGTTCGACCGGTTGGACGTGATCACCGCTCGGCTGACGACCCAGACAAAACGTCTGTTCCTCAACCGGCTGACGGGCCAGACCGCCGTGGCGTTCACAACCGCGAACGCTTACGCTGTCGTGCTTTGGGCGATCAGGTCCGCCAATCAGTACTTCGATACGCAGCTCGTCGCACTCTTCAGGGCGTTGTCCACGCACGACGGTGTCTTGAACTACGCCAGCAATCAACGGACTTGGCAACAGGACGGCTGGCGCTACCAGGCGGAGAGCCACAGCCACTACGCGCTGGACTATCGCATCGTCCTTCACCACTACAGCGCGATTCAGAAAACCCAGTTCGGCGCGTACGAATACCCTGGCGGACTGCATACGAGCTGCCACGAGCTCATCGACGATCTGATCGCCGTCTTCGGCAATCTCGGCTTTGCCGCAACGGACGTCCCGTCGAGACGGCGCAAATGGCACCCGAACCACTGGCAAGACTTCCGCCGAGCGGACGGCCGAACACTCTTTCAGGTAAAGGGATTTCTCAACGGCAACCTGCACTTTCGGATCGACCAACACGCCATCAAGGCGTTCAACGTGGAAGCGGGTCGCCTGCTCGGCTGGCTTCGCGGCAAGGAAGACGTGGTGACCGAGTTGCGATACACGCCCGAGGAGGCCGCCGGATTCTTTGGCTCCAATCAACGGCTGGGACCCAGCGCCACACGACTGCTCGGCGCAAGGTCAGATGCCCCGCAAATGACGGATGAGCGCCGGCAGGAGGGGTAGGGAACAGAGCACGACACACCAAGCGCGGTCGGAAATGGAGGCCCCGAAGCTCACGACTTCGGGGCTCCTGCGTATTCTGAAACGAAGGAGGAGCGGAGGAGCCGATCGAAGAAGGACGCAGCGTCGGGCTGCCGTCAGCGCGGCGAGTCTCAGCAGGCTCGCGCCACGCGCTACGCGCTCTGCGACGCCGGATACCGGTAGGTGTTGCACTGCACCGACCAAACTGACCGGATATGAGCCGTTGATCCAATTCGAGCACGCGCCAACGCCGAAGCGATTGCCGTTTCGCCGGGTGACCAACGTGTGCTGGAAGGTGTCGCCCAAGAACTTCCAACGACTGACATCCAGCCCGCCCCGGCTATGCCTGCGGCGCGCCATGATGCGCGGTCCAACAATTCGGGGTGGTTCGTCGCTGCGGCAATGACCGTGTAACTGGGAAGGTCGTCCATCTGCATGAGCAGCGAGGTTACGACGCGCTTGATCTCTCCAGTCTCGTGCAGGTCGCCGCGCTCCCGTGCCGATAACATCGAACTCGTCGAAGAACACGAGGCAAGGCGTCGTCCGCACGTCGTCGAAGACACGCTTGAGGCGGGCCGCTGTCTCGCCGAGATATCTGCCGATGATCCCCTCGTAGCGCACCACATAAAGCGGGATGCCGGCCGCCTCCGCCACAGCCTCGGCCAAACTGGTCTTCCCCGTGCCGAGAGCGCCGACCAACAGAAGTCGATGCCGTGGCTCGAGTATCGTGCGGCTCGCTTGGACTGATGACGACGCGAGTAATGGGACGTCCTCCGCGATTGACCATCGCATCCTCCTTGTACACGAGGTACGACGGTCCGCGCGGTTTTGTTACCGAACTTTAGATCCGGGACA
>Ga0187894_10004843_pt1 | contig 14129 bp, 7 predicted proteins | sample GBC1701081metaG_FD_136650 | JGI IMG/M metagenome (GOLD analysis project Ga0187894, IMG submission 136650) | White microbial mat communities from a lava cave in the Kipuka Kanohina Cave System on the Island of Hawaii, USA - GBC170108-1 metaG ...
AGGATTGGCACTATGGAAATGACTATGGATGGGCACAGAAAAAGCCCGCCGAGGTATGACCACGACGGGCTAACTCCTTCTGCTTATTGAGTGGGCCTGGGTAGAGTTGAACTACCGACCTCACGCTTATCAGGCGTGCGCTCTAACCACCTGAGCTACAGGCCCTGGCCGCTCAAAAATTTCTCCAACCGGCCACCTAACTTATCGCGGTGCTGCTCCACGCGGTACTCCGGGACGGCCGAGCGGTGAACGCCTAGGGCCAGAGAACGACGCCTCCCCCGACCGAGTTGGTGAAGCTGGGGCCGTTGGTGACGTTCGTCCCGAACGAGGGCAGCTGGACAGACAGGAACGGGGAGGCCGCGTCAGTGTCCTCCACCAGGATGTAGAACCCCGTGTCGCCTGTCGTCAGGGGCACGAACGTCAGGAAGCCCGTCGTGAAGTTGCCGGCCGCGAGCCCGGGATGGCGGATCGTCAGCTGCGTGACGTTGGTCGGCAGGTTCGCGAACGTGACCCCGTTGATCCCGAATTGATTCGTCCCGCCCGGATCATCGAACACCAGCTGCACGCAATCCAGATTCAGTGGGCCACTGGTGGAAAAGCCTGTGAGCGTCAGGACCGTGGGGCAGCTGGTACCCACCATGGTTCCGCCGAAGCCGTCCCCGCCGCTCAGGGACCCGAGCACCGTCACATCGGAGTTGAGGTTGAACGTGGCTCCGAAGAAACTCTCCGCCAGGTCGCCGAAGTGCGACAGCGTCGGTCCGGGATCGGTGAAGCTGATATCGACCGGATTGGCGCTCAGCTGGGTCAAGTGCCCGGGGTCGGCCGCGAAACTCTGCTTGCTGTTGGTGCCGATCTGGCTGAAGTTGCCCGCGATCGTGATTCGGCCGCCCCTGAGTAGCCCGGCCGTGCTGCCGCCATTGAAGATCGCATCACCCGTGACGTCGAGGACGTCGGCGACGTTGACCATTCTCAGCACGCCGTTGTTGATCGTGAGGAACGATCCCCCGACCTGGGCCGTGAATCCCGCCAGCTCGAGGCTGCCCTGCACCGACAAGTTGCCGCTGATGATGAGGGTTCCGTTCATCACATAGCTCCCCACCACCGCCGCCTCCGCGTTGATCATGCCGCGCACCGAACTCCCGCTTCCGGTGAGGGTGACACCCCCGCCGCCGACCCCATCGACGATGGATCCCGCCAGGTCGACGTTGCCGTTCGTGACCAGCACGAAGCCCTTGAGATCGAGAATGGACCCCGTGTTGGAGGTGAGGCTGTTCACGACCGCGTTATTGGTCAGCGTCGGCTGGTTGGTGATCGGCACCAGGATCACGTCATCGATGGCGCCTGGGACGGCGTTCCGATCCCAGTTGGCGGAGTTGAACCAATCGTTGTCCGCCGAGCCGTCCCAAGTGAAGGTATTACCGGTCGCCGGCCAATTGATGACTGCGCCGTTGCTGGCCTGGCTGACGCCCGCGCCCGAGGCCGGCGTGCTCGCGAGCACGTTGATCGTGAGCGCACCGTTCACGGTCGGCCCATCGAGATCGTTGGCGACGAGGTAGAACCCGCCGGCCGAGAGCTGGTCGGTGAAGGTCAGCCCGCCGAAGAGGTACGGCGTCGGCGAGCCCACGTTGTTGACCGTCAGGTGGGTGCCGCTCGGATTCTGGTTCTGGAAGGTCACCCGGCCGAAGGCCGAGATGGTCCCGCCCGAGAGCACCAGCGGCACGCCGTTCATGGTCAGCGCGGTGAAGCCGGAGAATGCCGAGACATCGGCGCCCCCTGCCGTGAGCGTGACGCCCGTGCCCGTGATCGTCGGGCCGTTGGCCGAGATCGGCAGTGAGATCAACTGCCCCGCCACCGTCACGTTGGATCCCAGCGTCAGGGTCGCGGAGACTCCGCTCACGTCCAGCTCCTGGAACCGCGAGGTAGCCGGATTGGCGAAGGTCACGGTGCTGCTCGAGGGTCCCCCGAGGATGACCTTGAGGTTCCCCCCGGTGAGGAAGGAGGTCGTGACCGTTCCGCCCTGGTTGAGACTCTGAGTCCGGATGACGCCCGCCGTCAGCCGGCCGGTTTCGTTGCCGCCGCTGAAGTCCATGGAGCCAGCCAGCACCTGGTCGGCCGCGTTGGTCATGGTGAGCAGCCCGGTGCCGTTGAGTGTGCTGAACGTGCCCTGGCCGGCGTTCAGCGTGTTGCCGTTGAGGATCAGCTCGCCGTTGATCTGAACGGTACTGCTGGTCAGCGTGGTCGCCCCGTTCAGGGTCACGACCCCTCCCGGGCTCACGCTGACGACCACCTGGGAGAAATTGCCCTTCAGTGTGCCGCCGCTCAGGGCGATGAAGTCGCCGCAGCAGCCGGCGATGCTGCCGGAGGCGTCGAGATTGCCGGTGACATTCAGGCTGATGTCACCCAGGCTGAGGACCGCCCCGGGTTGCACGGTCAGGTCGTTCACGGCGGTCGAGCTGCCGATCGTCGGCGCGAACGACGTGCCCGCGGGGATCGTCACGTTATCAGTGCTGGCCGGCGCCACGCCGCCCACCCAGTTCCCGGAGAGGAACCAGTCGGTGCTGATGGTGCCGCCCCAGGTCCGGAGCGGGGTGGCCGGTGGCCAGTTGACCACCGCGCCGTTGGCCACCGTCACGAACCCACCCGGCGATGCCGGCGTCGAGTTCGTAACGTTGATCGTGAGCGGCGTGGGCGACGGACCATCCACGTCGGTGGCCGAGAGGTACCGACCGGCGCCCGTCGGTGTCACGGTGAAGGTCAGGTTGTCGAACGTGAAGGGGCCGCCGGTGCCGGGATGGCTCACCGTGAGCTGGATGGCCGTGGCCGCCAGCCCCTGGAACGTCGCATTGCTCAGTGCGAGCGGGCCACCGCTCGGCTCGTTCAAGCTGAGACGCGTGTTGTTGAAGGTGATCGGGCCGGCACCGACGTAGCTCCCGACCGCCAACAGACGGCCCGCGCCGTTGATGATGACTGGGGACGTGCTCGTAGTGGTGAAAGAAACGTGAGCGTACGCGTCGCTCGTCAGGTTGAGCGTGCCGGTACCGGTCCACGTAAACTGCTGGAAATGCGATGTGCCGGGGACGTCACCGGGCGTGGCGAAGAAAATCGTCGGGTTGTTGCCGGTGAACACGGTCTGGTGCGTGCCCGACGTATGGTACGTATCGCCGGTCGATCCTGTGTTCTGAGTGAGGTTCCCGCCGATGCTCAAGGTCCCGGCATCGAGCGAATCCAGCTCGAATCCGCCCGAGAAGACCGCGTTGCCCGTGACCGTGATCAGGTCAGCTGGGTTCAGCATGATCAGGCGGGCACCACCCTGGACGCCGAGATTCCCGCCCATGGTCAGAGGCTGGCCGCCGATGACGTAACTGCCTGCTGACCCGGTAACGGTCACGTTTCCTGTGGCCGAGACTGGCGCCGACTGGGTGATCTTGGCGCTGAGGATGAGCGACGGGAAGTTCCCCCGGATCTGGGCCGGCGTGGCGATCGCCACCGCGCCGGTGCCGGTGATGGCGCCGTCGGCGAAAACGTTCCCGGCGACGGAACAATTGAACACGCCGAGGTTGAGTGTCGCACCCGTATTCACTGTCAACGTCTTGGCCGAACAGCTCGTGGTCACCGCCGGCATGTTGCTCGGTCCCGAGGGGATCACCACGTCGTCCGTGGTGGTCGGCACCACTGGCGGATTCCAGTTAGTGGCGACGCTCCAATTGGTGCTCGTTGCACCGGTCCAGGTGACGCCCGCCGGCAGGGGCCAGTTCACCACCGCTCCGCCGGCCGTCTGCACCCGCCCGGCCGGAGAGGCAGGGGTGGGATTGGTCATGTTGATGACGAGCGGGACCCCGTCCGCCGGATTGGCGTCCGTCGCGCTGAGATAGAACCCGGTCGTGGGCGTCACCGCAAACGTCACGTCGGAGAAGGTGAACGGACTCACGGCGCCCGGATGCGAGATGGTCAGCGGCGTCGCCGTCGACGCGTAGCCCTGGAAGGTGACGGCGTCGAACCCCACCAGTGAGCTACCCGCGAAGTTGAGGAGCAGGTTGTTGAACGTGAAGTTGTTCACATCCAGAATCGTCGTGAACAGCGTGCTCCCGTTGCCCGAGAGGGTGCGCACCGCCGTCGGGGTCACCCCCGGCGTGCCGGTGGCGTAGAGATCGCTCGTCGCCGTGACGCCGCCCACGGTGTTGTTGATGATCACGTTCTGGAACCGCGACAGGGCGAAGCCCGGCGTGCCGAAGTTGATGGTCTGGGCACCGGTCCCGCTCAAGAACACGGTATGGGAGCCGGAACCGACGAAGCTCGTCGGGCTCCCCGACCCGCTCTGGGTGAAGTTCCCGCCGATCGAGAGTGTCCCAGCCGTGAGCTGCCCGGCCTCATCTCCGCCGCCGAAAGCGGCCGAACCAGCAATGTTGAGCTGGCCGGCGCCGGTGGTCATGCCCAGGCGCCCGCCGGAGCCGGTGCTGAAGCCGCCCCCGACCTGCAGCGTATTGCCGCCGATATCGAGGCGTGCGGTGCCACCGGACACCGCCACGTTCCCGGTCACGTTCGTGGTGCCAGCGAGAGCCACCGTCCCGGTAACGGACGCGCTGGCGAGGTTGCCGACCAGCGTCTTGCCGGTGCCGCTCAGCTGGATCGTGGGTGTCCCGCTCGAAACCACCAATCCACCGTTCGCGGCGAGGCTGCCAGCCACGTTGAATGTGAACGATCCGGCCAGGGTAACCGTGGCGCCCGTGGCGATGGTCAGGTCGTTCATGTTCGCCGTGCTGGACACCACCGGCTGGATGCTCGGCCCGGCGGGGATGGTCACGTCATCCGCGAGCCCCGGTATCACAGCCGGCGTCCAGTTGTTCGGGTCGGTCCACGCGTTCGAGACACTGCCGTCCCACACGATACCGCCCACCACACCGGTCGCGGTCTGGGTGAAGACCACGCTCGTGAGCCCGGTCGAGCTGGCCGTGAACGTCTGCGGGCCGGCGGTGCTGCCCAGCGTGGCGCCGGTCCGCGCGATGCCCTGAGCGTCGGTGGTAGCCGTAGCACTGTCCACACTGCCCCCACCGGTGGTGGCGGCGAAATTCACGGCCACCCCGGGGAGTGGCAGGTTGTCCGTGCCGTTGACCCGTACGGCGAGGAGTTGCGTCAGCCGGGTCCCTGCAACGGCCGTCTGCCCATCACCACCAGTGATCGTCAAGCTCCCCGGGGCCGGAATGACGAAGACCCGGGTACTGTCCTTAGTCGTGTTCGGTGCCGGCGCCGAGACCGTGATCGTGATGGTGTCCCGGGTCGCCGGCGCGGTAAACTGGCCCGTGCCGGTGATCGTGCCAGCGGAGGCCTGCCACCCAACGTAGAAGCTCGTCACCGGCTGCTGCAGTGCGTCCGCCGCGGTGACCTGATAGGTGTACACCGACCCAGGCCTGACCGTCGTATCGCGTGGCGTGAGTGTCAGGGCAGCGAGGTTCGACCCCGGCCCCTGGTACAACATCGGGATCGACGCCGGCTGAGGCGTGATCCCTTCTGTAACTGTGACCGTCTGGGTGCCGGTGAAAAGCAGCGTCGCCCCGGCGTACAGCTCGATCGTAACCAGCAGGTCCTCAGTGGCCGATTCGAGCTGGATGTCAGTAGCCGTGATCGTCACCGAATTGGCATTGGCCGGGAAGGGCTGGGTGATGGTTTTGAGTATCTCACTGGGGGGGCGGATCACGATCAGCCGGAGGTTGTCGATGGCAAGCGGAGCGAACAGCGCCCTGCCATCGAACGTCGGCTGGACCAGAAGCCGGCCGGTACGTCCTGAGGCGATCGGATTGTCGGTACAGGTGCCCAGCAGCAGGGCGGCAAGCGCGGTTAGCCCGGCGCGCAGCACACGGGCGGGCACAGTACCGGGACGCGACAGGATTCGCAGACGGGGCATGGCTCGTTGACCCAGAGGGGATGCCCCAATTGTCCGCGCTATGGGATAGAAGTCAATGGTGTGCGGGGGATGCCACACCAGGTGGGAAGGGGACGACGATGACGATCCGCCCACGCCGTGCCGCGGGCGCGAGCGTGGCTGGACCGGGCGAGCCTGCGTCGGTTCACAAAGGGTCAGGTCTGAAACGCCGTCCGCTCCCTGAGCGCCGTGGTTAGACTGGGCCGGCCTGGACACACTCCGAAAGGATCCGTGAACGTGAGGGCCTTCTTCCGACAGCGACGGTCAGAACGCGGCAGAGTGAGGGTCGTCTGACGATTTCGGGGTCGAACGATCCGCGCGAAGTCGTGGTGCCAACGGTGGTGCCAACGAATTTCGTTGCTGGCTAGCGAGGCGGACCTCGCCCTCGAGAAAACGGCGGGCCCGATGCCCTCGCTAGTCCGGCCCGCCGCCCCAATCCCGGCGCGGTCCCTTGCGGGGCCGGAACCCGTCCTCGTCCTCGTCGTCGAACTCGTCGTCGAGATCGTCATAGTCGTCGAGGTCTTCCGAGTCCTCGTCGTCCAGATCGTCCTCGTCCAGCTCGTCGTCGAAGTCCTCGTCGAGATCCTTGTCCTCTTCGAAGTCCTCGAACTCCTCGTCGATGTCGTCGCTGCGACGCTTGAGCGACCCGACCATCGACGTCTCCACGGACAGCATCGGCACCCCCGGCTGAGGTTGGCGGTCGCGAGCCCCGCTGGATCCGGGACCCGAGCGTCTCTGTTCCGCTACTCTTCCTGCGCCCGCGCCGCCCGGGCAAGTTTGCGCCGCGCCACGGCTCCCAGGGCGCGCTTGCGCAATCGCACCGATAACGGCGTCACTTCAATCAGCTCGTCGTCCTCAATGTACTCCAGGCCCAACTCCAGCGTGACCGGCCGCGGCGGTTCCAGAATGATCATCTCGTCCGACGCCGTGGTGCGCATGTTCGTCAGCTTCTTTTCCTTCGCCACGTTGACGTCGAGGTCCCCCGGACGCACGTGCTCGGCCACGATCATCCCTTCGTACACGGGGTCGCCCGGGCTCACAAACATGGTGCCCCGTTCCTGCAAGTTGAAGAGCGCATACGCGACCGCCACGCCCTCCCGATCTGCAACCATCACGCCCCGGCTGCGCCCCGTCAACGGCCCCGCCCACGGACCGTAGCCGTGGAAGCGGTGGTGCATGATCCCCGTCCCGCGGGTATCCGTCAAGAACTCCGACCGGTAGCCCAGCAGGCCCCGCGCCGGGATCGTGAAACGCAGCCGCACCGTCCCGACCCCCGCGTTCTTCATGTCTTTCAACGTGCCCCGGCGCGGCCCCAGTTTCTCCATCACGACCCCCAGGTAGCCCTCCGGGCAATCGATCAGCAGCTCCTCGTAGGGCTCGAGCTGCTCGCCATCCGGGCCCTCGCGCGGAATGATGCGCGGCCGGCTCACCTGAAACTCGTACCCCTCGCGCCGCATCGTCTCCATCAGGATACCCAGGTGCAGCTCCCCGCGGCCCGACACCGTGAACGTCTGCGGATCGTCGGTATCCTCGACGCGCAACGCGACATTCCGCTCCAACTCGCGGTACAACCGGTCGCGCAGTTGGCGGCCCGTGACATACTTGCCATCGCGGCCCGCGAACGGCGCGTCGTTCACCTTGAAATCGACGGAGATCGTCGGCTCCTCGACCGCGATCCCGGCCAGCCGCTCCAGATGATCGGGGGCGGTGATCGTCTTGCCGATCTCCACGCCGGCGATCCCCGAGATCGCCACGATCTCTCCGGCCGCGGCCGCTTGCAGCTCGACCCGCTCCAGCCCTTCGAACCCGAACAGCTTCACCACCTTCGCCTGATCGAACAACCCGTCGCCCACCGGGCCCGGCTCGCCCAGCGGCAGCAGCGCCACGGTGTCACCCACGTGCAGGCGCCCGCGCTCGATGCGCCCGATGCCGATGCGGCCCAGGTACGAGGAATAGTCGAGCGTGGAGATCAGCATCTGGAGCGGCCCGCTGGCGTCGCCCGAAGGCGCCGGCACGGTGTCGAGAATGGTCTGGAACAGCGGCACCAGATCCGTTCCTGTCACGGCGAGATCGCTCGTCGCGATGCCGTGCCGGCTCGACGCGTACAGAAACGGACAATGGAACTGCGTCTCGTCCGCTTCCAGGTCGAGGAACATCTCCAGCACCTCGTCGTGCACCCGAGCCGGCTCGGCGTCCTGCCGGTCGATCTTGTTGATCACCACGATGGGCTTGAGACCGAGCGCCAACGCCTTCCCCGCCACGAAGCGGGTCTGCGGCATCGGCCCCTCGGCCGCATCGACGAGCAGCAGGAATCCATCCACCATCCGCAGGATGCGCTCCACCTCGCCGCCGAAATCGGCATGCCCCGGCGTGTCGACGATATTGATCTTCGTCTCGCCCCAACGCACGGCGGTGTTCTTGGCGAGGATGGTGATGCCCCGCTCCCGTTCCAGGGGATTCGAGTCCATCACGCGCTCGGCTACCTGCTGGTTGGCGCGAAACACGCCCGCCTGGCGAAGCATCTGGTCCACCAGAGTGGTCTTGCCGTGATCGACGTGCGCGATGATGGCGATGTTGCGGATCTGCAAGGAGCTACGTCCTGAGATGGGGGATCGTGAGGGGCGCAGTATACAGGGACCGGCCACGCCGGGGCAAGACGCCGAGCCCCGTGGCTATTCGCAGGTCTCGTCGCGCTCCATCTGTACCGTGACGTGATGGATGTCCAGCAACCGCATCCGCTCCTGGGCCGCTTCGAGCACGCGCTGGTGCTCCGCCGGCTCCCGCACCACCAGGTGCCCGCTCATCGCGATCACCCCGTTGGTCAGGGTCCAGACGTGCAGATCGTGCACGGAGGTGACGCCCGGAAGACTCGCGAGCCGCTCGTGCACGGCGCCCAGGTCGATGTGGGCCGGAGTGGCTTCGAGCAGGATGTCGGCGCTCTCGCGCACCAGCCGCCACGCGCCGGCGAGAATCAGCAGGCCGATGACAAAGGAGATCAAGGGATCGGCAGCGGTCCAGCCGGTGAGCAGGATAATCGCCCCCGCCGCGAGCGCCCCCACCGAGCCCAGGGCGTCGCTGACGACGTGCAGATAGGCGCCGCGCTGGTTCAGCGAATGCTCGTGGCCATGATGCAGCACGCGCATCGCCACCAGGTTCGTGGCCAGGCCGAGCAACGCCACGCCGATGACGGTGGCGCCTTGCACCGGCGCGGGGGCGTGCAGCCGGCGCCAGGCTTCGAACCCGATGGCCACGGCGATCAGGATCAGGGTCGCCCCGTTCAAGAGTGCGGCCAAGATCTCGAGCCGGACCAGTCCATAACTGCGTTGCGGCGTGGCGGGCCGCTGCGCCATGCGCGCGACCCACAGCGCCAACCCCAGTGTCGCGACATCCGCCAGCATGTGACCCGCGTCGGCGAGCAACGCGAGCGAGTGCGCGACCCAGCCGCCCACCGCTTCGATCACCGTCACGCCGACGGTCAGCGCCAGCGCCAGACCGAGCCGCCGGATACTGTCGGCGCGAACCGGGGCGCGATGGGCACACTGTGCGTTGAGGGGAAGGGCCTGGGTCATGAAGGACTCCGCCCCAAGGATACGGTTTCCGCCGCTTGAAGTCACCCCTGCCGGGGCTAGCTTCCAACCCCTCCCATGGCAGACACTTTGGGGCTCCGCCTGGCCGCCGTGGCGGCCCTCGTGGCGGTGAACGCCTTCTTCGTGGCCGCCGAATTCTCCCTGGTGGCGGCGCGCCGCACGCGCATCGAAGCCATGGTCCGGCGCGGCGATCTGCGCGCCAAAACCGTGCTGCGGGCCCTGCACGACATCAACCGGCAGCTGTCTGCCGCGCAGCTCGGCATCACGGTCGCGTCGATCCTGCTCGGGTACGTGGCCGAGGACACGCTCGCCGGACTGTTCCATACCTGGTTCGATACCCTGCCCTCGCCACTAGGCTTTCTCGCCCGTGGCGGCGTGGCCTCCACCGTCGCCGTGACGCTGGTGTCGTTCCTGCACGTCGTGTTCGGTGAGCAGGCGCCCAAGACGTGGGCCATTCACTACCCGGAGTCCACCAGCCGCTGGGTGGCGGCGCCGCTCATTCTGTTCAGCTGGGTGACGCGACCGGTTACCGACGCCCTGAACTGGAGCGCGAACCAGGTCGTCCGCCTGGTGGGGATTCGCGGGGCGACCCCCGAGCACGAGCGGGTGCATTCCCCCGAAGAGATCATGATGCTGGTCGAGCAGAGCCGGAAGACCGGCCGGCTCGAGGCCCAGGACGCGCGCATGATCGAGGGCGTGTTCGAGTTCAGCGAGAAGAATGCCATCGATGTGATGACGCCGCGCACGCAGATCGTCGCCCTGCCGGTGTCCATGTCGCTTCCCGAAGTGGCCGACCGGGTGGCCAGCGCCGGCCGATCCCGTTACCCCGTGTATCGCGAATCGCTGGACGACATCGTCGGGACCGTGCACGCCAAAGACGTGCTGCGCGCGCTGCGCGGCGACGCGACCAAGCCGCTCGAGACGATCCTCCGGCCGCCGCTCTTCGTCCCGGGCACGCGCGAGGTCGAGGACGTGCTGGCCGACATGAAGCGGCAGAAAGTCCACCTCGCCATCGTGCTCGACGAATACGGCGGCACTGCCGGTCTCGTGACGATGGAGGATCTGCTCGAGGAGATCGTCGGCCAGATCTACGACGAATACGACCGGCCTGACGCCGGCCCGGCCGGGACGGCCACCGTCCTGGCCCCCGTGATGTCCGGGAGCACCGAGGTGGCGGATGTGAATCGCAATTATGGCTTGCGGCTCGACGACACGGACTACACGACCATCGGTGGGGTCGTGTTCGGCAAGCTGGGGCGCTTGCCGCGTGTCGGAGACCGGGTCGAGCTCCCGGGCGCGACGTTCGAAGTGACCGAAATGGACGGACGGCGCGTGGGCAAGGTCCGGGTCACGCTCGCCCGCCCGGCCAGTACCGCCTAGGCGAGGCTCCGCTCGGCGAGCGTCGTCGCCAGCTCCAGCGCCGCCCGCATGCTCGCCGGATCGGCCACACCCTTCCCCACGATGTCGAACGCCGTGCCGTGATCCGGCGCGGTACGTGGAAACGGCAAACCCAGCGTGACGTTCACGCCCTTCCCGAAGGCGGCGACCTTCACTGCCGTCATGCCGACGTCGTGGTAGGGGGCCAGCACTGCGTCGAATTCGCCTCGTAACGCCCTGACGAACACGGTGTCGGCCGGCAACGGGCCTGTCGCGCCGAGCTGCTCGGCGGCCGGTCGCAGGACGCGATCGTCCTCGTCGCCGAACAGGCCGGCTTCACCCGCATGCGGATTGAGCGCGCAGAGGGCGAGCCTGGGCGTCGTCTTTCCCCACCAGCGCGCCAGCGCGGTCGCCGTGATCCGCCCGGTGGCGACGATGCGCTCGGTCGTGAGCAGCCGCGGGACGTCGCGCAACGGGACGTGGGTGGTCACGAGTACCACGCGCAACGGACCGGCGGCCAGCATCATGGCGCAGGGAGTATTACCGGTGAGGTGCGAGAGCAGCTCAGTAACACCGGGAAAGCGATACCCGGCGAGGTGCAGCGCCCGTTTCTCGACGGGGCCCGTCACTACTGCGTCCACGTCGCCGGCCCGGGCGAGCCACACGGCCCGCTCGATCGAGCGAACGGCCAGCAATCCGGCCGATTGTGCCGTCGCGTCGTCGCCGCCCCTTCCCCCTTCCCCCTTCCGCCTTCCCCATTCCCCCACGCCAATGCGACTACGAGCGGGAATTCCGTTCAGGAGGTCGTCCGGCCCCACCAGCACAATGTCGGCCCCGAGCGGCGCCGCTCCACCTCCCAGCGCAGCCGCGACCACCTCGGGCCCGATGCCCCGCGGGTCGCCGAGGGTCACGGCCAGACGCGGGCGGCGTGTGGGCATGCTTACAGCCGGATATCGATGTAGGTCTGGCGGCGCAGCCGGTCGAGGTAGTGCTGCAGCCCCAGATCCTGGGCGAGGCGGCTGCGGATTTGCTCGCGCACGTCTTCAAACGTGACGTCGCCTTCCGGCAGCCGCTTGGTCACGTCCATCACGACGAATTGCGGCCGGGCGCTGCCTGCGCCGATCACCAGCACCGGCTTCAAGCCGAGGGTGCTGTCCGCGGCGAGCAGGCGCTGGTATTCCTGCCCCAGCGTGCTGGGCGGCATCAGCTCGGCGAGCTTGGGCGCGTTTTCGTCGGCGAACCGGCGCGCCAGGGTATCGAACGCCGCGCCGGCGGTCCGCGCCATCACACCGTGAATGGAATCGGCCAGCGCGCGCGTCTTGGCGATCTGCGCGGGCGAGATCTGGGGCGCGATCAGAATGTGCCGGGCCAGGACTTCGGCGGGCTGGACGCGATCGACCTGGATGATGTGGAAGCCGAAACTCGTCTCCACCACGTTCGAGATATCTCCCGGCCGGAGCCGGAAGGCGACGGCCTCGAACGGCTTCACCATGGTGCCGCGCCGGAACCATCCCAGCGACCCACCGGAATCGCGCGTGGCGGAATCGGCGGACAGGGCCCGCGCGGTGGCGGCGAAATCCGCGCCAGCCCGCAGCGCGACGAGCAGCGATTCCGCCGTGGCCCGGGCACGAGAGCTTGCCGCCGAGTCGGGCTGTGGATTCAATACGATCTGACGGAAGGACACGACCGCCGGTCGCTTTTCGGCCGCGCCCCGGTTCTCCTCCCAGAACGCGCGCATCTGCGCGTCAGTGGGCGGGATCGGCTTCAGCATCTGCTTCTGCCGGAGCTGCTCCTGCAGCCGCTGGGATAGGATGGCCCGCCGTTGGCTCTCGGCGAGCCAGCGGCGGTATTCCTCCGAGCCGCCGAACCCCGCGAGGCGCAATTGGCGCTGAAACTCGGTCTCCGACGGGAAGCGACTGCGAACATTGCGGACCGTGGCTTCCACCGCGTCCTGCACTTCCTGCTCGGTGACCTTGACCGTGGTATCGCGCTGCGCCTGTTGCACCATGAGCTCCATGTCCACCAGGGAGCTGAGAATGCGGCGCCGCAACGCGGTGCGCCCGGCGGAATCCTGGGGCAGCGTTTGCCCGGTGGCCTGCGCTTGCGCCAGCTCTTCTTCGAGCTGGGAGGAGAGAATCGGCTGGGAACCCACGATCGCGACGATGCGATCCACCGGAACCGGCTGCTGGGCGCAGAGCGGCGGCGCGACCGCCAACACCATCGCGCCGAGTCCGGACCACACCGTCGCCCGTCGGGTCATTGCACGGAGCGGCGCGCGGGTGCCTTCTGGAGCACCGAATCCGGGATCGCCACCGGCGGCGGGCCCGGCGCCGGTCGGAGGCCGGTCCCGCCCGGTGCGGCGCCGGCCGGTGGAGCCAACGAATCCGCGCTGGCCCGCAGGGTGACGGCGCGTTGGGCAGCCTGCCGCACGCCGGAACCGTCGACCGACCATTCGCTGCGCTCGCGGAGTACCTGCGCCATGAGCGGCGGGATCGGACTGAACTGCGCCTGCCGGGAGACCACGCGATCGAAGTAGTCGTTCACCCTCGCCATGGCGTAGCGGATCCGGCCCTCGGCCGTGGTCGTCGAGTCGCGCATGGCTTCGGGCGAGAGACCGAGACGGTTCCGCAGGAACGACAGACTCGAGTCGTATTCGAGGCGGACATCGGCCCACTCGGAATCGGTGAGCTGGACCTTGGCCGACTCGGCCTGCTGTAACGCCACGTTGCGCGTCACCAGCTGCTCCACCAGCGTCCCGATCTGCGAATCGCTCGCCTGGGGTATCGCGTTGGCATAGCGGGGATCGATCGCAAACAACCAGCGGACGAAATCGCTCACCTCGAACGCCCCGCCCCGATACCTGGCGAGGCGCTTGTGGCTGCGACCGGCCGACTCGAGATCCTCCATCGCATTACGGACCGTCGTCGCCGCCCCGCCGGTGATTTTCACGTCCTTGGTCCTGGCGAGCTCGACGAAGTAGGCCGAGTCGTGCCGGGCGACCAGTGCGCGCTCGATGCCGGCGGCGAAGGAATCGCGTACTTCAGCGAGGGGCGGCCGCCGGATGACGTGGAACCCGAAGCTGGTCCGTACCACACCCGACATCGCCCCGGGGGCGAGCTGCCACGCCGGATCCTCGAACTGCGGCACGAAACGGCCCCGCGGGCCCACGTCGAGCCAGCCGCCCTGCCCTTTCGACACCGGATCGTCGGAGCTGCGTTTCGCGACGGCGGCGAAACTCGTCCCACTCG
>Ga0187894_10004844_pt1 | contig 14128 bp, 12 predicted proteins | sample GBC1701081metaG_FD_136650 | JGI IMG/M metagenome (GOLD analysis project Ga0187894, IMG submission 136650) | White microbial mat communities from a lava cave in the Kipuka Kanohina Cave System on the Island of Hawaii, USA - GBC170108-1 metaG ...
CTCCGTCCCTCCATCCCTCCGTCCCTCCATCCCTCCGTCCCTCCGTCCCTCCGTCTGTTCCGTTATTTCCGTTTTTTCCGTATTCTCTCTTCTTCCTTTCGATTATCGATTTGATCGGAAACTTATGGCTATCGAGATTCGCCCAGTCAAAACGGAAGAGGAGTATCACGCGGTCGAACAGCTCCAGCGCGAAATCTGGGGGGCGCAGGATATAGAGATCATCGCCTTCGAGACCTTGATGACGGCGCACAAGAACGGCGGCGTGATGCTTGTCGCCTTGGACACGGTTGAAGGAGAAGAACGGACGGTCGGCTTCGTCTTCGGCTTCGTCGGCCTGACGGCGGACGGCCGGGTGAAGCACTGCTCGCACATCGCGGGCGTGCTGCCCGGTTACCGCGACCGCAACGTCGGCTACGCGCTGAAACTGAAACAGCGCGCGTGGGTGTTGGCGCAGGGAATCGAGTTGATCACGTGGACTTTCGATCCGCTGGAGAGCCGCAACGCCAGATTCAACTTTCATAAGCTCGGCGCGACGTGCGGCGTCTACCTGCGAAATCTGTACGGCGCGATGCGCGACACGTTGAACGCGGGGTTGCCGAGCGACCGGTTCCAGGTTGATTGGCGAATCGCAAGCCCGCATGTCGAGGCGAGGTTGCGCGGCGAAGACGCCTCCCTCTCCGCTTCGTCCCTTCCTTCGTTATTGATGGCCGAGGGCGTTCCATTAATCAACCCTCCGGTCGCGGGCGAGCGGCTTCGTCCGATGGAAAGAATGGCGCTTGAGGGGGAGCGAATACTCCTTCAAATCCCTTCCGATTTTCAGAGCCTCAAAGCCTCCGATAAAAATCTGGCGCTCGAATGGCGGCTCCATACCCGCGATTTGTTTGAACGAGCTTTCGACAAAGGCTACATCGCGACTGACCTGCTGGTGGAAGACGGGCGGAGCTATTACCTGCTCGAACAAAATCCGCCGGTGAAGCAGATCCCGCAAGGATGATTCGACAGTGATCAATCAGTAGCGGAGGATTTCTCCTCCGCGCGCGCGCCATTCGTCTTCGATAAGCGCGGATTCTTCGTCATTATGGGGAATCACGCTGATCAAGATGCTGCCTTCTCTGACCTTCCGTTCGAGTTCTTGAGCTTTTTCCCACGGTACGCCCGCGCCGTAAAGAGCGCCGAGCGCTCCGCCGACCAGCCCACCCGCGCCGGCCAAGGACGCCGCCAGTGGGCCGGCCACGGCCAGGCCCAGCCCGGGTATGATCACCGCCGCACCGACAGCCGCGACTATGCCGAGCGTGGCGCCGATTCCGCCGCCGACAGCCGCGCCGGCTTCGAGTCCTTTCATCGTGTCCTCTTCCGTAGTCTCCGGTTCATCTCGCCACGGGTAATGATACTTTTGCCTGGTCTCTTCCGACATCAGCAGGTGGATCTCGTCACTGTTGTACCCATACTTCAGCAGCCATTCGTACGCCGAATCGGCGTCCTCTTTATTTTTGAAGAGCGCGGTTAATGCGCGCGGGTCAGCCGCCAGAGCAGTCGAATAATCTGTCGCCATATTTCACCTTCCTTATCATTGCGCGGCTTAGATCGGTTTGCGATTGCGTATGCGGGAAAGCGGCGCGGCCTCCGGTACGGTACCGGGAGCCAACACGTACACCCATTTGAAAACCGATCTAAAGCCGCCGCAATTATTGTAATCAGCAAGTTCTATTCCGCTTGGAGCACGAATGGTTGATCAATGATGGGAATTGGACTTGGTCTAGCCATTGACATAAGTTACCGGTAACAGGGATGATGACACGGCTCTTAATTTAAGCGATCAAAATCCACATCAACGACGGCGCTACACGAAAAATAAATTGCCGGTCGAATGAAATTGATATGAGGAAAATATCAATGTCAGACACTCGAAGACTGATCAAAATCGTGATGGTGTTCACTTTTCTCTCCGGCCTAGCTGCTTCGCAGACGCCATCGGTCCAGGGAAGAGTCGATCGCGCCATCTCGCCGGTTGTATTTCAGGCTGATGGGCAGGCCGATGAGCGGCATGAGTTTTTTGAGAAGAAGATTCGCCCGATCTTCGCCAACGCTTGCCAGCGCTGCCATAACGCCAAGGCGAAGGTCGCCGGACTCGACCTGACGACCGCCGAAGCGTTTCAGCGCGGCGGCGACAGCGGCTCGCTCGTCAACAGAGAGAAGCCCGAAGAGAGCCGGCTGCTCAAGGTCATCGGGTACGAGAGCGAGATGAAGATGCCGCCGTCGGGCAAATTGAAAGATCACGAGATCGCCGCCCTGACCGCGTGGGTGAAGATGGGCGCGCCGTGGCCCGGCGCCGTTGAGGCCTCGGCTTCCGAAAACTGGCCGAAGAATTCGACGGGCAGAACATTCACCGAAGAGGAGAAAGCCTTCTGGTCATATCAACCAGTGAGAGCTGCGGCCGACGCCGCGCCGCCGCGGGTGAAAAATGAATCCTGGGCGCAATCGCCGATTGACCGTTTCATTCTGCGAAAGCTGGAAGAGAAGAACTTGAAGCCCGCTCCGCCCGCCGACAAACTGACGCTGCTTCGCCGCGCGACCTTCGATTTGACGGGGTTGCCGCCGGCTGAAAGCGAGATGCGCGATTTTCTCGCCGACCAGTCTCCCGACGCGTTCAAAAAAGTCGTCGAGCGTTTGCTCGCCAGCCCTCGATACGGCGAACGCTGGGGCCGTCACTGGCTGGACGTGGCGCGTTACGCCGATTCGACAGGCAACGACGAAGACCACCGTTATCCATACGCCTGGAAATACCGCGATTACGTTATCGAATCGTTCAACAACGATCTGCCTTACGATCAATTCGTCCGCGAACAGGTGGCGGGCGATCTGCTTCCCGCCCCCGCGTCATCAAGGGGCGGCGGCGAGGTCAATCGGCGCGGCGTCATCGCCACAGGCTTTCTTGCCTTAGGTCCGAAGGCTATCGCGCAGCAGGACAAAAAGAAGATGCTTTATGACGTGTACGACGAACAGGTTGACGTTACGACCAGAGCGTTCCTCGGGCTGACGGTCTCTTGCGCGCGCTGCCACGACCACAAATTCGATCCGATCCTGACGAAAGATTATTACGCGATGATCGGCATGTTCGCCTCGACGCGCAGCTTCACCAATCCGGAATCGCACGTCTCGGTCGTGCTTGAAAAACCGCTCGTGCCCAAAGAGGAGTTCGAGCGATACAAGGCCGCGAGAAAAGAGTATCAGGCGAAAGAGAGCCGCGTCAGAACCGCGATTGAAGAGATCGTGGATGAAGTGAGGGAGCGCGCAGTCAAACAGCATTCGCAACATCTGTCTGGTTATTTCCTCGCCGCGCGCAAGGTCTATCAAGACGGCGTGACGCCGGCTGACGCCGCGAAACAGTCGAATCTGGCCGAAGAGGCGCTGAAACGCTGGGTTGATTTCCTGAAGCCGGGCGACAACGTCCGCGGCTATCTGAACGAATGGAACGCGGCGCTGCCGGACAAACTCGCCGCGACCGCGCAAGACTATCAGGAGCGCTTCCAAAAACGCTTCGCCGAATGGACAGAGAACACCGCCAAGTGGCGAGCCGAATATCGAAAAGCCCTGGCCGAGAACAAAGCTCTTCCCGGCAAACCCAAATTCGAGCCGGGCGACGATCGTTTCTTCAACGATGTCTATTTCGATGGCGGGCCTTTCGCCGTGAGTGATAAAGACAAGAATCGTTTTTCGCCCGAACAATGGTCCCGGCTTACCGCGCTCCGCAAAGAGCAAGGAGAGTTGAAGAAGTCGGCGCCGGTGGAACCCGAAATGGCCTGCGCGATTGAAGACGGCAATCCCGTCGAGCAGAAGGTCTTCATCCGCGGCGATTACAACAACCACGGCGAGGCCGCGCCGAAAGGCTTCCCGGCGATCCTCGCGCGTTACGACACGAAGCCTGCATTCACGGGCAGCGGGCGATTGCAGTTCGCCGAATGGCTCACGCAACCGAATCATCCGTTGACCGCGCGCGTGATGGTCAACCGCGTCTGGCAATGGCATTTCGGCGAAGGGCTGGCGCGCACGCCCGACAATTTCGGCAAGATGGGCGAACGGCCCACGCACCCTGAACTGTTCGACTATCTGGCCTCGCAATTCGTCAAAAACGGATGGTCAATCAAAGCGATGCATCGGATGATCATGTTGTCGAGCGCGTACCAGATGACGACGGTCAACCCGAACATCGCTGAAGACGCCGATCCCGATAACCGTCTGCTGACGCGATTCAACCGCCGCCGTCTTTCTGTGGAAGAGATGCGCGACGGGTTGCTGGCGATTGACGGGACGCTCGACCTGGCGATGGGCGGCACGTTGCAAACCGGGCGCGGCACCGACGGAGAGAACAACCAGGGAAGGTTGAGCGTCAATCCCGAGAAGCTGAAACGCCGCACGGTCTATCTGCCGTTGCGGCGGGCGAACCTGCCGACACTGCTCAACCTCTTCGATTTCGGCGACGCGACCACGGCCTCGGGCAAGCGGCAACTGACCAACGTCGCGACGCAGGCGCTCTTCTGGCTCAACAGCGAATTCCTGACCGAGCGGGCGCAGATCGTCGCGAAATCCTTGCTCGATCAAAAAGAGATGAGCGACGCGGCGCGGATCGAAACCGCATACGCGCGAATCCTCAATCGTCATCCGGGCAAAGATGAAGTTGATCAGTCGTTGAACTACATCGTCGGCTTCAAACAGAAGTTCGCGGGCGAGAAGGCCGATCAGAAGGCGTGGCAGAGTTTGTGCCGCGTCCTGATGTCGTCGAATGATTTTGTTTATGTTGATTGACACGTTGAGGCGGTACCGCGAGCGGTAGCGAGCGAGGCTATGTCAATCGGCTCATGCCGATAGCTTCGCTCGCTACCGCACGCGGTACTGACCAGACGCGGCATCCGTATTGTTACAACAAATGTTATGAAACAGATTCACGCTCTCTACCAACGGACGGAAAAACCAATATCACGCCGCGCATGGTTGCGCGCCGCCGGTTGTGGCTTTGGCTATTTAGGCTTGTCAGCGCTGCTGGCTGATGAATTCAAAGGGCTCGCCGCGTCGCCGGATAACCCGCTGGCGCCTCGCCCGCCGCATTTCGAGCCGAAGGCCAAGCGCGTGATCTTCCTGTTCATGCACGGCGGCCCGTCTTCGATTGACACCTTCGATCCAAAAGAGCGCCTGTATCGCGATCACGGCAAGCCGCTGCCGATCAAACGCCCGCTCGCGTTCGCCGATGGCCCGGTCGGCCCGCTGATGAAGCCGTTGTGGGAATTCAAACCCGGCGGCAAGAGCGGCATTCCGGTCAGCGATCTCTTTCCGCATGTGCGCGAATGCGTGGACGACCTGTGCGTCATCCGCTCGATGGTCGGCGAAGGCGTGGATCACGGCGCGGCGTTGTTGCAGACTTTCACCGGCACTTCGACTTTCATCCGGCCGAGCATGGGGTCGTGGGCGGTTTACGGCCTGGGGACCGAGAATCAGAACCTGCCCGGCTTCATCACGATCAAACCCGCGCTCTCGCACGGCGGCGCGAAGAACTGGTCGTCGGCCTTCCTGCCCGGCGTCTACCAGGGCACGGCCATTGGGAATTCGGGGCTGAAAGTGGACGACATCAAAAACGAGCCGATTGAATACCTGCTGAGCAAACGCTTCTCGCCCGACGAGCAGCGCTACGAGCTGGAGATGCTGCAGAACATCAACAACCGTCACAAGGCTCTGCGCAAACAGGACGCGCAGCTCGAAGCGCGCATCCAGGCCTTTGAACTGGCGTTCCGCATGCAGACCCAGGCGCCGGAAGCGTTCCAAGTCGAAAAAGAATCCGAAGCCACGAAGAAGCTTTACGGGCTGGACGATCCGATCACGCAGGATTTCGCGTGGCAATGCATTCTGGCCCGCCGTCTGGCCGAACGCGACGTGCGTTACATCCAATGCACGCATAGTTACAAATGGGATCAGCACAGCGACCTCTACAACCTCCACACCAAGAACGCCCGCGAAGTAGACAAGCCAATCGCCGGGCTGCTGAAAGACCTGAAATCGCGCGGCCTGTTGAAAGACACGCTGGTCGTCTGGGCCGGCGAGTTCGGGCGCACGCCGGTCAGCGAAAGCGGCGACGGGCGCGACCACAACCCCTACGGCTATTCGATCTGGATGGCCGGCGGCGGCCTCAAGGCCGGGTTCGTTTACGGCGCCACGGACGACATCGCCTACCACGCCGTCGAAGACCGCATGCACATCCACGATTTCCACGCGACCGTGCTGCATCTGCTCGGCCTCGATCACGAGCGGTTGACCTACCGATACAGCGGGCGCGATTTCCGGCTGACCGACGTGGCCGGAGTCGTGGCGAAAAAGATCATTGCCTGAAGTCCTGAATGCCTATGCGCGATAAATCCGCCGCCCCGGTAGTCTCTCCGGACGGCCGCTTCGAGGTCATCATTGAAGATACCTATGACCGTGGTATTCATGACCCCTACACGGTCTTGGTCGATCGCGCCACGGGCAAGAGACTGTTCACCTGCCAAGGCGCGCCGCGCGCGGAGTTCGCCGGGGATGGCATGCTCACCATTCACTATCCTGGCTACGAGCCGCTCGGAGTGCAGATCGATCCAGTCAATTGCGCCTTCCGCACGCATCCATCCGACCCATGGGTTCCGGCCGCGGCATGGGGAGTTGTGGAATCCGCCTACCAGCGCGGTTGGGCGCAAGGGATCGCATACAAACCTCAAAGCCAGCCGACCCCGTTTCCATGGGCGCCGATCACGCTTTTGCTCGGCTCGGTCGTCGCGCTGCCCGCGCTGGGCGCGCAGACCTTTCTATCAGATAACATGAGCGCCGCGCTTGTAGTCGTGGCCGCCGCCGGGGTACTGTTCTTCGGCTGGTTGACGGCCAGTGATGTACGGGCATGGACGCGGGAAAGGATGCGGAAAAGAAAGTGAGCGAAGGCGAGAATCTCACGAAAGTTCATGTTGACCTCCCCAACCACTGGGCCACGGGTGGCGAGTTCATATGGGCTGTGGATCTCAGTGGCGACCTCTATGAGATTCGGAACGTCCCCTTCTATGCCTATGATCTCAACTATGGTGATGTCGTCCGTGCGACGTCAGACACTTCAGACCTGATACCCGAGGTCAAAGAGGTTGTGAGACGCAGTGGGCATAACACGCTACGTCTCTTCTTCAAGGAGTCGGTCGATCAGAGCCGTTCGCTCGAACTCTTAGCCACGCTTCGGCTGCTGAGCGCATCCTACGAAGGCTTAAACAACTTCTACTTCGCTTTGGATTTGGAGCCGGAAGCCGGTGTTGCCGAAGTACGAGATGTCCTCGACATCTGGGAGAAGCATGGGCTAATTGAGTACGAGACATGCGAGGCAAGGATACAAGGCGGTTTCGATGCGGCGCCTGAGCGCGACTTGGAAGACACGTAATGGGCGACGTTCAACATTGCCACGCGCAAACGTATAATCATGAATCATGAAACTTAAAGTTATAGTTCACGAAGCGGAAGAGGGTGGTTATTGGGCGGAAGTCCCGGCGATCCCTGGTTGCGCCACGCAGGGCGATACATTTGAGGAGTTGCTTAGCAACCTTTACGAAGCTGTTGAAGGGTGCTTGTCTGTTGATGTGTCTCCCTCCCAGGTCGTGGCAGGTGATCGCATCCTGGAGATTGCGGTATGAAGGCGGTTTCCGGCAAGGATTTCGCTAAAATACTTGAGCGTCACGGCTGGTCATTGTTACGCGTGCAGGGCAGCCATCACATCTACGGGAAAGCTGGGAGCGAGGTTCGGCTGTCTGTCCCCATTCATGGCAATCAACCGCTCAAAACGGGTTTGCTCCGCCACCTGATGAAACTGGCCGGCATCACGGAAGGTGATCTATAACCTCACGCCGCATCTGATACCTGGCATCTTCGATTGACGCGCAACACCGCGACCTTCTCGAAATGAGACCGGGTGTGCGCCGTTGATGCTGGCGTCGGGCTGCTCAATCGAAGACAAAAGGAAAAACGACATGAACACAAAAGTGACTGAAATCGCCCCGGATGTTTACCGGATATCCACGTTTCATCCCGACTACGGCATCCAGTTCAACCAGTTCCTCATTAAAGATGAGGAGCCATTCCTGATGCACACGGGGTTCAAGAAGATGTTCTCGAACACACTTGAAGCCGTCTCGTCTGTCATTGATCCGTCGTCGCTGCGCTGGATCGGGTTCAGCCACTTCGAGGCGGACGAATGCGGGGCTTTGAATGAATGGCTCGGTACCGCGCCGCACGCTCAGGCCGTTTGCAGTTTCGTCGGCGCGGAGGTGAATTTGAAAGATTTTGCCGATCGGCCTGCGCGCGCGCTCAGCGATAACGAGGTGTTTGAAATCGGCCGCCATCGCCTGCGGTTTTTAGCCACGCCTCACTTCCCACACGGATGGGACGCGGGGCTTTTCTTCGAAGAAAACGACCGGACGCTTCTGTGCTCCGACCTCTTCTTCCATCCCGGAGATCCCGAGCCGATGATCGAGTCTGGCATTATGGAGCGCGCGCGGGGATCGATCATGGCGGGCTTGGCGGGGCCGCTGGCGAAAGACATGCCTTACACGCCGTATACGGACAGCACGCTTCAGCGGCTGGCCGCCTTGGAACCGCAAACGCTTGCGTTGATGCATGGGTCTAGCTTTCGGGGCGACGGTCGCGCATCGATTATCAGCCTTGCGGACCGTCCTGCTGAGAAAGCCAGCTACAAATACACCCTGGAGGTGAAGACCACGTCAGCGAAGCAGATCTCCAGGGTAGCTTGGGACTATGTTTTTACCGACCCAAGAACTCATCGGGAAGCGTTGCGCCATAGTTTCGAGAGCAAGGTGAAGATAAGGCCGGGCGGGAGCGCGAAGGTTACGGCATACAAGAACGAAGGGCCTTATCAAGTGGTGGACGCTAACGGGTCGAGTGGTAAAAGTGGCGAGCGTATAGTCATCAAGCGGATAGTTTATTCGGATGGGTCGGTGTGGGAAGGCTAAATATGAAATTGGCGATAGCCATTTTTGCCAGCCTGTTGGCGGTAATCGTGATCAGCGCCAACCGAGGGGCGCTGCCCAGCTTCGTGCGAACTTTGTATTCATTCCCTGGCGGCGATAAGGCCGGGCATTTCCTGTTGATGGGCACGCTGTCGGCGCTGATCAACCTGGGGTTGAGGTCACGTCTGGCGCCGCTCGGCCCTCGAGGCTTTATCTTAGGAAGTATAGCGGTGATGATTGTGGTTACGCTGGAGGAGGTTTCGCAGCTATGGTTCAAGACCCGGACATTCTCGCTGGTGGATCTGGGATTTGATTACGCGGGCATCCTCTGCGGCGCCTATTTGGCAAATTTTTTCAATTTCAGAGGGGAACAATGAAACGACTATTACGGAGTCTTCTGTTTTTGCTGAGCTTCGCGTTCATCGGCGCGAGCATGGCGCGCGCCGATGTCAAACTTCCCGCGCTCATCTCCGACGGGATGGTTTTGCAGCAGGGAATTGACGCGCCGCTGTGGGGCTGGGCCGATGATGGCGAATCTGTCACCGTGGAATTTCAAGGCCAGAAAGTCAGCGCCACAACCAAAGACGGCAAATGGATGGTTCGATTGAAAGCGCTCAAAGCGGGCGGCCCGTTCACGCTCACCGTCAGCGGCAAGAACAAAATCGAGTTGACGAACGTGCTGGTCGGCGAGGTCTGGATCTGCGGCGGGCAATCGAATATGGCCTGGCGGCTCAACCAGACCGACAACGCCGAGGCCGAGATCGCCGGCGCGAAATACCCGATGATCCGTCTCTTCACCGTGCCGCGATCGGAAGTTGACGCGCCCGCGACGGACGTGAAGGCCGGTTGGAAAGAATGCTCGCCGGAAACGGCTGCGGCGTTTTCAGCCGTCGGTTATTACTTCGGACGCGATCTGCACAAAGCGCGCAATGTGCCCATCGGATTGATCAATAACGCCGTCGGCGGCTCTCCCGCCGAATCGTGGACTAGCGCCGGCGCGCTCAACGCCGACGCCGAATACAAACAGTTCGCCGCCGAGTATCCGCAGCGCATGGAGCGATACGAGCAGGCTCTGGCGAAGCATAAAGAAGACGCCGAGAAAGCGAAGGCCGAAAACAAGCCCGCGCCGGGCGCTCCCGGCAGACCCCCCAGCAAACCATGGATGCCTTCGGGCTTGTACAACGGGATGCTCGCGCCGCTTGCGCCATACGCGATCAAAGGCTCGATTTGGTACCAGGGAGAAGCGAACGCCACGCGCGCTTATCAATACCGCCGCCTGTTCCCGGCGATGATCGGCAATTGGCGCGCGGTTTGGGGGCAGGGCGATTTCCCGTTCCTCTTCGTGCAGCTTGCGGCGTTCGGCCCCAATTCGCCGAAGCTCGGCGAAAGCGACTGGGCGGAGCTGCGCGAGGCGCAATTGATGACGCTCTCCGCTTCGCCGAAGACCGGGATGGCCCTGGCGATCGATGTCGGGACTTACGACGACATTCATCCGCGCAACAAACAGCCGGTGGGTTCGCGTCTCGCGCTCTCGGCTCGCGCGGTCGCTTACGGCGAGAAGATCGTTCATTCCGGTCCCGTTTATCAATCAATGAAGATCGAAGGCGACAAGGTCGCGCTCAGCTTCAAGCACACCGGCGGCGGGTTGGAAGCGCGCGGCGGGGAATTGAAGGGCTTCATCATCGCGGGCGACGACAAGGTCTGGCGCGAGGCGAAGGCCGAGATCAAAGGCGACCGCGTGGTCGTGTCCGGCTCCGAAGTGTCGAAGCCGGTGGCTGTGCGTTATGCCTGGATTAAATACCCGACATGCAACCTGTACAACAAAGAAGGGCTGCCCGCCACGCCGTTCAGGACCGACGACTGGCCGGGCGTCACGCAATCGAGGGTGACTCCATAGCCGAGATAGGCGATTCGAGGCAGGAATAGAGTACGGAATGGACGGAGGGACGGAGGGACGGAGAGACAGAGGGACGGAGGGACGGAGAGATAAGAACTCCGTGCTCTGTCTCTCTGTCCCTCCGTCCCTCCGTCCCTCCGTCAGAGGTTTTCCACTGAATGTCACGCGCTGATCAATCGAAGGACGCGCCATTGAGGGCGGACATTCGCCGTCTGGGCGATCTGCTGGGCGAAACGCTCAAACGGCTCGGGGGCGAACGCCTGTTTAAAATCGAAGAGAATGTCCGCGCGCTTTGCAAACAGCTTCGCAGCGCGCATCCGGGCAAGAACGCCGCTTCAGCCGAGCGGAAGCTCAAACGGCTGCTTCAACGATTGAGTCTCGATGAAACGATAGGCGTGATTCGCGCCTTTTCGGTCTACTTTCAACTCGTCAATATCGCGGAGCAGCATCACCGCATCCGCCGCAAACGTTACTACGACTTGAACACGCCCGACCAGCCGCAGCGCGGCTCGCTCGCCGAGACGTTGAGGAGTCTGCGGCGAAATGTTCCCGAAGCGGATTTGTTGCAGCGGACGCTCGATCGTTTGGAAATTGTACCGGTGATGACTGCGCATCCGACGGAAGCCGCCCGGCGGACTCTGCTCGAAAAACATCGTCGCATCGCCGGGTTGCTTGCCGATTTCGATGATGAAAATCTGGCTCCGCGCCGGCGCGCCGAATTGCAGGCGCGGCTTGCGGCCGAAGTCGAATCGGTCTGGCAGACCGACGAAGTGCGCCACACGCAACCGACGGTGTTGGACGAAGTCAATCAGGGGCTTTATTACTTCGACGCGACCTTGTTCGACGCCGCGCCCGCGCTGCTCGAAGAACTGGAGCGGCGGCTGGAAGAGAACTTTCCCGGCGTCAAACTGCGCGACGGCGCGTCGCCGCTGCGGTTCGGTTCGTGGATTGGCGGCGACCGCGACGGCAATCCATTCGTGACGCCTGAGATCACCTGGGAGACGCTGCGGCTGCAACAGCGCATGGTCTTTCGTAAATATCGTGACGCCGTGGCCGACCTGGGCCGCCGCATGAGCGAATCGTCGCGTTTTGCCCCGCCAACCGATGAGTTACGAGAATCTCTGAAAGATGACGCGAAGCAGTCGCCGACCCTCGCGGCGGAGATCGCCGCGCGCAACGCTGAAGAGCCATACCGGCAGAAGCTCTCCTACATCTACGCGCGGATCGAAAACACGCTCCGCCGCAACCGCGACCTGGCTTCGGCGCTGCGCCTGACCGAACAGCACGCGCTGATTTCGATTCGACCGGGGCTGCCGATCATCACGGCGCTCACCCGTTCCGATACCGACACCGCCAATGTCTACCGCGACGGCGCGGCGCTCTGGGAAGATTTGCGGCTCGTCCGCGACAGCTTGCGCGCGGGCAAGGCTGTTTACGCGGCGCGCGCGGTTGACCGTTTGATGCGTCAGGTGTTGGTGTTCGATCTGCATCTGGCGACGCTCGATCTGCGGCAACACAGCGAGCGGCACACAGCGGCGTTGGCTGAAATCACCCGCGCCTTGGGATCGAGCGATTATTCGGGGATGAGCGAAGACGAGAAGGTCGAATGGCTGACACGCGAACTCACCACTCCGCGCCCGCTGGTGGCGACCGACGCGCGTTACAGCGCCGAGACTACCGAAACGCTCAACGTTTTCCGTGTCGCCCGCCGCGCGCTCGATGAGATCAGTCCGAAGGCGATCCGCACGTACGTCATCAGCATGACGCGCGAAGTCAGCGATCTGCTGGCCGTGCTTGTCCTCGCGAAAGAAGCGGGGCTGGTGGAGTGGGGAGTGGGGGAGTGGGGGAGCGGGAGAGCGGGGGAGCGGGAGAGCGAGGGAGCGAGAGACAAAGAGAATTTCTCTTCATCTCCCACTCTCCCGCTCCCCCACTCCCCCACTCCCCACTCCCCGCCCCGCATCGCCGTTTCGCCGCTGTTCGAAACGATCGAGGATTTGCGGCGCGCGCCGGAGGTTATGCGGCGATTGTTCGAGCATCCGGTCTATCGTCAGCAAATCGCCGCGCATGGCGATTTGCAGGAGGTGATGATTGGGTATTCCGACAGCAGCAAAGACGGCGGCATCCTGACTTCGAGTTGGGAGTTGTACAAAGCGCAGGAGCGGTTGTGGGAAGTGGCGCGCGAGTACGGCGTTGAACTGCGTCTGTTTCATGGCCGCGGCGGCACGGTCGGCCGTGGCGGCGGCCCCAGCCACGAAGCGATCCTGGCGCAACCGCCCGACACCGTGGCGGGCCGCATCAAGATCACCGAGCAGGGCGAGGTCGTTTCGTCGAAATACAGCCTGGCCGAGATCGCGTTGCGCAGTCTGGAATTGACGACTTCGGCCGTCATCGCCGCAAGCCTGCCGCAAGCGTCGCGTAACGCCGGCAAGTTATCCCGCTGGAAAGAGGTGATGGAAGAAATCTCGGCGGAAGCGTTCGTGGTCTATCGCCGCGATGCGCGGGCGCCGGGATTTTACGATTACTTCGTTCAGGCGACTCCGGTCGAAGAGCTTCAGCATCTGCGCATCGGGTCGCGCCCGGCGAAGCGCAAACCTGGGTCTAAGAGCCTGGACGATCTGCGCGCGATCCCGTGGGTCTTCGGCTGGACGCAGAGCCGTCACCTTTTGCCCGGCTGGCTGGCGGTCGGAACCGCGCTCGAAAATTTCATCAAGGCGAGCCCTCGCGAGAATCTGCGGTTGCTGCGAGAGATGTATCGAGAGTGGCCGTTCTTTCACAGCACGATCTCGAACATCGAAATGACGCTGGCCAAAGCCGATTTTCAAATCGCCCGCCAATACGCCTCTCGCACGCTCGACCGGCGGCTCGGCCAGCGCATCTTCCGGATGCTGGAAGAGGAATATGACCGCGCCTGCCGCATGACGCTTCAGATCACTGGCGAGAGGCGACTGCTGGATCAATCGCCCGTGCTGCAACGATCAATCGCCGTGCGTAATCCATATGTTGACCCGCTCAGTTATTTGCAGGTCGAGTTGTTGGCGCGCCGCCGCGAATCTGTCGAGAGGAGCGAACTCACCGCCGGTGACCGGGAGAAGCTTCTTTACGCGACATTGCTAACGATCAATGGTGTTGCGGCGGGGATGCGGAACACTGGGTGATGACCGGCGGAGAGGGACAGAGAGACGGAGGGACGGAGGGACGGAGGGACAGAGGGACAGAG
>Ga0187894_10004845_pt1 | contig 14127 bp, 9 predicted proteins | sample GBC1701081metaG_FD_136650 | JGI IMG/M metagenome (GOLD analysis project Ga0187894, IMG submission 136650) | White microbial mat communities from a lava cave in the Kipuka Kanohina Cave System on the Island of Hawaii, USA - GBC170108-1 metaG ...
CCCATGCCGCCGCCGATGCACAGGGTGGCGAGGCCCTTCTTGGCGTCGCGCTTCTGCATCTCGAACAGCAGGGTGGTGAGGATGCGCGCACCCGAGGCGCCGATGGGGTGGCCGATGGCGATGGCGCCGCCGTTGACGTTGAGCTTGGCCGGATCGAGGCCGAGCTCCTTGCCGACCGCCAGCGCCTGAGCGGCGAACGCCTCGTTGGCCTCGACCAGGTCGAGGTCCTTCACCGTCCAGCCGGCCTTCTCGAGCGCCTTCTTGGTGGCGGTCACCGGGCCGATGCCCATGATCGACGGATCGACGCCGGTGGTGGCCCATGACACGATCTTGGCCATCGGCTTGACGCCACGCTTCTTGGCTTCGTCCGCAGTCATCAGAACGACGGCGGCGGCGCCGTCATTGATGCCCGAGGCATTGCCCGCCGTCACCGAGCCGTCCTTGCTGAAGGCCGGGCGCAGCTTGCCCAGCGCCTCGACGGTGGTGCCGTGACGCGGGAACTCGTCGCTGTCGACCACGACGTCGCCCTTGCGGGTCTTCACGGTGACCGGGACGATCTCGTCCTTGAAGCGGCCGGCCTTCTGCGCCGCTTCGGCCTTGTTCTGCGATGAGCAGGCAAACGCGTCCTGCTCGGCGCGGGTGATCTGGTACTTCTGTGCCACGTTCTCGGCGGTGTTGCCCATGTGGTAGCCGTGGAATGCATCCCACAGGCCGTCCTTGAGCATCGAGTCGACGAACTTCAGTTCGCCCATCTTCACGCCGTCACGGATGTGCGCGACATGCGGCGCCTGGCTCATGCTCTCCTGGCCGCCGACCACCATGATGTTGGCATCGCCGTTGCGGATCGCCTGATAGCCCAGCGCCACCGCGCGCAGGCCCGAGCCGCACAGCTGGTTGATGGCGAACGCCGTCTTCTCGACCGGCAAGCCGGCGTTGATCGCGGCCTGACGCGCCGGGTTCTGGCCCTGGCCTGCCTGCAGGATCTGGCCGAGGATGATCTCGTCGACCTCTTCCGGCTTCACGCCGGCGCGTTCCATCGCTCCCTTGACGGCAATCTTGCCCAGCTCGTGCGCCGGCAGCCCGCCGAACGCGCCATTGAAACTACCCACCGGTGTGCGTGCTGCTGCGGCGATGACGATATCGGTCATGAACATCCCCTCCGAAAGGCGGCGCGGCGCCCGAGGCGACCGCCACGTCCGCGATATGTGTGGTTACGCGGGACTGCGATCGCCCCTGACTGTAGACCTGTCATTCCGGCCGGCTCAAGCCAACCCGACAATGTCCCGGAGCGATGTCGGCGGCTTGTCTCATAGCTCATGCTGCAATGCAACATGGAACGCGTGCATCGCATCCATGCGGCGTCAGAGGATAGGTGTTTGCCGGACTTGTCGCTCGATTCGCGACCCGTACTTGTTACTCCAACCGCCCACGGGAGAACTTCACCATGCATGCTTGCGATTGGGCCTTAAGGCTTGTTGTTGTTGACAATTCCATGACGTTCATTGCGCTTGACAACATCAGTATTTTCCCTGATATGAGTAAATACGCACTTTATTTTTGGCGTTGAGCGCTGCCTACGCGTGTCACAGGTCGCGAATCCTCGATTCGCGCCACGGATCATTGCGCCTAGGGAGGAAGAGACACGATGCCGACCGTCCAGTTCTGGCTGAACGCTTTCATTCCCCGCACGGTGACGGGCTACACGCAGACCCTGACCGCGGGACCTCATGCCGGCAAAACGGCGGTGCCGCTGCCCGGCATTGCGCGCGCGTGGCCCGGCAACACGTTCAAGGATTGGAACGCCGGCTACCTCAGCGACCAGCGCTCGTTTGACTCGTCGCTTGCCGCAAGCTGTCGCATGCAGTCCCTCCTCGAGGTCGATGCGTCCGGGCCGCCGCCCCGGATGATCGGGCAGACGCACCGCAGTTCCGGCACCACCGAGGTGAACCTGGTGAGCGGCGTGCAGACCGGCTTCGCCGTCGCCAACATGTCGCGTTGCAGCTACACGGTCCTTCCGCCGGTCGCGCCGCCGGGCGGTGGCGTGGGTGTGTTTGCGGGCCACACGTCGGCGGGCCGTGGCAGCGTCGGGTTCCCGGTCCTAGCGGCCATGAGGGCGGGGACCGAGATCAGGGTGCAGCTGGTCGGCCAAGCCGGCGATCCCTTGGTCGGCATGGCGGCGGACATCGACTACACCGGCACTGTGACAATCGCGTTGCGCGGCGCGCCCGGCTCGATCTATGTCGCGTTCGAGGGCCTGATCGACGCCTTCCCGGCGTACGACTGCTATGCCCGGTTCAACGGCGTGACCAAGACGTTGTTCATCAACAGCCCGCCGCCTGGCAACACGGTGGCCGACCTGCTCGGCCCCGCGAACCGCCCGGTCAGCGGCAGCGTGGGCTTCCCATAGAAGGACGATCCTTCCCCGGAGCGGGAAGGATCACCACGTATCGACCCAGGCGCGCTTTTTTCCCTCGCGCCTGGCGGGCGGCGGCAGCGAACGCAGGCCGCCCATGATCCAGCGGCGCGTCTCGGCGGGATCGATGACGTCGTCGATCTCGAACAACGACGCGGCGCTCAGCCCTTTGCCGTTCTCGTAGAGCTGCGCCACCATGCGATCGAAGAAAGCCTTGCGCTCGGCCGGATCGGTGATGGCGGCGATCTCGTTGCGGTAGCCCAGCTTCACGGCGCCCTCCAGGCCCATCGGGCCGAATTCGGCCGTGGGCCACGCCACGGCGAAGAACGGTGCGCGGAAGCTGCCGCCCACCATGCCCTGTGCGCCCAGCCCGTAGGCCTTGCGCAGCACCACCGAGAACATCGGCACCGTGAGGTTGGCGCCGGTCACGAACACGCGGCAGCAATGGCGCACCAGCGCCGCCTTCTCAGCCTCGGGCCCCACCATGTTGCCGGGCGTGTCGCACAACGACAGCAGCGGGATGTCGAAGGCATCGCACAGCTGCATGAAGCGCGCCGCCTTGTCGGCGGCGTCGCTGTCGATGGCGCCGCCCAGATGCATCGAGTTATTGGCGAGCACGCCCATCGGCCGGCCTTCGATGCGGATGAACGCCGTGACCAGCGCGCGCCCGAAGCGCGGCCGCAGCTCCAGGACCGAGTCGGTATCGGCCAGGGTCTCGATCACCTGGCGCACGTCATAGACGCGCAGCCGGTTCTCGGGGATCAGCTTGCGCAGCTTGCGCTGGTCGGCGCAGTCCCAGTTGGCAATGGTACCCTGGAAGTAGGACAGGTATTTCTTCGCCGCGCGCGCCGCTTCCTGCTCGTCGGCGACGGCGATGTCGACCACGCCGTTGTTGACCTGCACGCTCATCGGACCGACGTCTTCGGGCCGGAAGATGCCGAGCCCGCCGCCCTCGATCATCGCCGGGCCACCCATGCCGATATTGGCGTTGGCCGTGGCGATGATCACGTCGCAGCAGCCCAGCATCACGGCATTGCCGGCGAAGCAGCGGCCCGACACCACGCCGACCAGCGGCACCAGGCCGGAGAGCTTGTTGAACAGCTCGAAGGCGCGTGTGGTGAGCTGGGCGGCGAACACGCCGTCGGTATCGCCGGGCCGGCCGCCGCCGCCTTCGGTGAAGAAGACGACCGGCAGGCGCCAGTGCGTCGCCAGCTCGAACATGCGGTCCTTCTTCTCGTGGTTCTTGTAGCCCTGCGTGCCGGCCAGCACCGTGTAATCGTAGGCGATCGCCGCCACGCGCGCCTGCGCATCGGGAAACAGATCGCCGTTGACGCGGCCCAGGCCCATCACCATGCCGTCGGCCGGCGTGCGCTCGATCAGCTCGTCGAGCGTGTTGCGCTGGCGGCGCGCCGCCACCACCAGGGACCCGTATTCGACGAACGAGCCGGGATCGCACAACGCTGCGATGTTCTCGCGCGCCGTGCGCTGGCCGGTCTTGCGCCGGCGCGCCACGGCATCGGGCCGCGCCGCGTCCTGCGTGATCGCCTGGCGCTTAAGGACCTCCGCAAGGTCGGGACGGATCGCATCGAGATCGCCGTCATCCGTGCAGGCCGCGGCGGCGCCGGCGACCTCGGCCGGCTCGATGAAGGCGAGCGCATGGCCTTCGAACACAGTGTCGCCCTGCCCGACCGTCAGTTCACGCACGATGCCGCCCGTATCGGCAGCAATCACGTGCTCCATCTTCATCGCCTCCATCACCAGCACGGGCTGGCCGGCGCGCACCGAATCGCCGACACGCACCGAGAGGCTGACGATGGTGCCTTGCATGGGCGCGACCAGCGGCGTGGTACCCTCCGGCCCTTCCGTCTCGCCGGCGGCGCCCGCGACCAGTTCGTCGAACGCCACCGACGGCGCGGCATTCTCCTGCTTGCCCAGCGCCAGGACCGCGAGCGGATCGGCGCTGTCGAGCTTCACGCCGGCCAGCCTCTGCGGCGATGCAGCCGTGCCCGCCGGTTCGAAGAACAGCCTGGCATGATCGCCGTTGCTGGACGCCAGCAGCGCAGCGATATGCGTTTCGACGAAGCGCGTATCGACGCGGCCGGCCGCCACGTCGGGATGGCGCAGCAGGTTCTGCAGAAAGGCAGTGTTGGTAGCGACGCCGGCGATGCGGAACTCGCACAAGGCGCGATAGGTCTTGGCGACGGCGGCCGCCAGGTCGCCGGCGCCAGCATGCACGATCAGCTTGGCCAGCAGTGAATCGAATCGCACGCCGGTGCGATAGCCGGCATAGCCGAAGCCGTCGACCCGGATACCGGGACCCGACGGCGGATCATAGGCGGCCAGTGTCCCGCCTGCCGGGCGGCTGGTGCCGTCGGATGCCATGGTCTCCATGTTGATGCGCACCTGCACCGCCGTGCCGCGCGGCGCCGGGACGTGCTCCTGCGTCAGGCCCAATGTCGCCAGCGTTTCTCCGCCGGCGATCGCCAACTGCAGGCGCACGAGGTCGAGGCCCAGCACCTCCTCGGTAACGGTGTGCTCGACCTGCAGGCGTGCATTGGCCTCGACGAAGAAGAAGCGCGGCTTGGCCGCCGGTTCCGTCTCGACCAGAAACTCGATGGTGCCGAGACCGGTGTAGCGCGATGCCGTGGCGATCGTCGTGGCGGCGCGCAGCAATTCCTCGCGCATGGCAGCCGGCAGATGCGCCGCCGGCGCGATCTCGACCAGCTTCTGGCGCTGGCGCTGCAGGGAACAGTCGCGGTCCCACAGATGGGCGACAGCACCGGTGCCGTCACCCACCACCTGCACCTCGATGTGACGGACTCGCGGCAGCAGCTGCTCGGCATAGAGAGCGCCGTTGCCGAACGCCTGCTGCGCCTCCGACGCGCAGCGGGCGTAGGCCTGCTCCAGTTCGTCAGGATGGTGCACCGGCCGCATGCCGCGACCGCCGCCGCCGGCCACCGCCTTGAGCATCACGGCGCTGCCCTCGCCCAGCGACTCCATGAAAAGCCGCGCCGCCTCGAGCGTAGCGGCCCCCGACGTGCCGGCCGGCACCGGGACCTTGCAGGCCTGCGCCAGGGCCCGCGCCTGGGCCTTGTCGCCGAAGACGGCCAGGGTTTCGGGTCGTGGCCCGACGAAGATGATACCGGCCTCCTCGCAACGACGCGCGAAGGCGCTGTTCTCGCTCAAGAAGCCGTAGCCGGGATGGATGGCATCGCAGGCAGCGTCCCGTGCGACCTGGATGATCTGCTCGATATCGAGATAGGCCGCCACGCCGGCGCCGCGCAGCGGCCGTGCCTCGTCGACCTTGCGCGTGTGCAGCGCGACTGCATCGTCCTCGGAGAAGACGCCCACCGTGACGATACCCATCTCGGCCGCTGTCCGGGCGATGCGGATCGCGATCTCTGCCCGGTTGGCGATCAACAATTTCCTGATCATGCGCGTCTTGTCCCCGTCTCGGCGCCGCGCCGGTTGTGCCGGTCGCCGGCCGTATGGAATATCCCGTCATCGTCGGCCGCATCATGCGACGGCGGCGTCCCCGTGGGGAGATCCCAATGAAGCGACTGTTCCTCGCTACGATATTGCTGCTTGCCGGCGTGGCATCGGCCCATGCCATCACGCTCGCCGAGGCGGTGCGCGACGGCTACGAGGTCAAGGCCGCTTCGATGGCCGGCGTGCAAACGCTGTTCATCGTGCTGCAGAAGGAGAAGACTGTGCTGATCTGCGAGATGTCGGACACCAAACCCTGCCGCTTGTTCCGCTAGGCGGCCGACCGAGCATGATGCGCGCTGCCGGTCGTGTCGAGCGCAGCGAGACATCTAGGCGCTGGCCGGCATTCCTCGCTACGTTCGCAACGACAATGAACAGGAGGATTACATGGACGGGCTGATCGTCAGCGGTGCGCGCGAGTTGACGCAAGCGACGTTATTCGAGCGGGCGGCACGGGCGGGATCCGGCTTCGCGTCGCTGGGCATCGGCGAGAACGGCGCCGTCGCACTGGTGCTGCGCAACGATTTCGCCTTCTTCGAGGCCGCCATGGGCGCCGGCCTGGTCGGCGCTTATGCCGTGCCCGTGAACTGGCACTTCAAGGCCGACGAGGCCGGCTACATCGTCACCGATTGCGGCGCCAAGGCGGTGGTCGTACACGCCGACCTGCTGCCGCAGATCAAGGACGGCATTCCCGCCGGGGTCAGCGTCTTTGTCGTGCCGACGCCGCCGGAGATCCGCGATGCCTACGGCATCGCGGCCGACCTGTGCGCCGTGCCGCCAGGCGCCGTGGCGTGGGACGACTGGGTGTCGCGGCAGGCGCCCTGGACCGAACCGCCACGGGCCAGCCGCACCAACATGATCTACACCTCGGGCACCACGGGCCGACCCAAGGGCGTGCGCCGACAGCCGGCGACACCGGAGATGCAGGCCGCCATGGGCGGCATGGTGGCGCGCATCTTCGACATCCGGCCCGGTGAAGGCATGCGCACGGTCGTCACCGGCCCGGTCTATCACTCGGCGCCGAACATGTACGCCCTGACGGCGGCGCGCGACGGCGGGCTGGTGATCCTGCAGCCGCGCTTCGATGCCGAGGACCTGCTGCGCCAGGTCGAGCAGCACCGCATCACGCACCTGCATATGGTGCCCACCATGTTCGTGCGGCTGCTGAAGCTGCCGGCCGACGTGCGCCGCAAGTACGATCTGTCGTCGCTGACGTTCGTCACCCACGCCGCGGCGCCCTGCCCGCCGGACGTCAAGCGCCAAATGATCGAATGGTGGGGACCGATCATCAACGAATACTACGGCGGCACGGAAACCGGCGGCGCCGTCTTCCACACGTCGGAGGAAGCGCTGCGCAAGCCCGGCACGGTGGGCAGGCCGATTCCGGGTGCCGTGGTGAAGATCCTCGACGCCGCCGGCAAGGAACTGGGGCCGAATGAAATCGGCGAGGTCTACCTCAGGATCGGCGGCTTTCCCGACTTCACCTACAACGGCATGGACGACAAGCGCCGCGAGATCGAGCGCCAGGGACTGATCACCTGCGGTGATGTCGGTTACGTCGACGACGACGGCTACCTTTTCCTGTGCGATCGTGTGCGCGACATGGTGATCTCCGGCGGCGTCAACATCTACCCGGCCGAGATCGAGGCGGTGCTGATCGGCATGCCCGGCGTGCAGGACTGTGCCATCTTCGGCATCCCCGACGAGGAGTATGGAGAGTCGCTGGCTGCCTATGTCGAGCCGCAGGAGGGTGCCGACCTCACCGCCGATGCCGTGCGCGCCTATCTGCGCCAACGCACCGCCGGCTACAAGGTGCCGAAGCTGGTCGAGTTCCAGCGCGGCCTGCCGCGCGAGGACTCGGGCAAGATCTTCAAGCGCAAGCTCCGCGCGCCCTACTGGGAAAAGGCGGGGCGGCAGATCTAGCCTAAACAGGGTGGAGCCTTCATGGTGAGCTTGTCGAACCATGAAGGCTCTCGCACCATGGTTGGACGTAGCACTTCATGGTTCGACAAGCTCACCACGAAGCGCTAGCACGCGTTGCGGACAAGAGGAGGCCATCATGGCCACAGGCATGCGCAAGGGATTGGCCAGCTACGGCGACCCCGGCTTTTCGCTGTTCCTGCGCAAGGCCTTCATCAAGGCCATGGGCTACAGCGACGATGCGCTCGACCGGCCGATCGTGGGCATCACCGACACCTTCAGCGACTTCAACCCCTGCCACGGCAACGTGCCCAAGCTGATCGACGCGGTGAAGCGCGGCGTGATGCTGGCCGGTGGGCTGCCGATGTCGTTTCCCACGGTGTCGATCCACGAGTCGTTCTCCAACCCCACCAGCATGTTCCTGCGCAACCTGATGGCGATGGATACCGAGGAGATGATCCGCGCCCAGCCGATGGACGCAGTGGTGCTGATCGGCGGCTGTGACAAGACCGTTCCGGCGCAGCTGATGGCGGCGGCCAGCGCCGACATCCCCGCCATCATGCTGGTGACCGGCCCGATGCTGGTCGGCCACTACAAGGGCGAGGTGCTGGGTGCCTGCACCGACTGCCGCCGCCTATGGGGCCAGCACCGCGCCGGCACCTTCTCCGAGGCGGAGATCGAGGAGGTGAGCGGCCGGCTGGCGCCGACCACGGGCACCTGCATGGTGATGGGCACGGCCAGCACGATGGCCTGCGTCACCGAGGCGCTGGGCATGTCGCTGCCGGGCAGCGGCTCGATCCCGGCAACGCACGCCGACCGGCTGCGCGCCGCCGAGGCGTCGGGTGTGCGTGCCGTCGCCTTGGCCAAGAATGGACCGCGGCCGCGCGAGATCATGACCAAGGCGGCCTTCCGCAACGCGCTGGTGACCCTGCAGGCGCTGGGCGGCTCGACCAATGGCCTGGTGCATCTGACGGCGATCGCCGGCCGCTGCGGCGTTGCCATCGACCTGGACGAAGTCGACCAGTTGGGCCGCGACGTGCCGGTGCTGGCAGACCTGAAGCCGTCGGGCGAGCACTATCTGGAGCACTTCCACTGGGCTGGCGGCACCATGCGCATGCTGCGCGAGGTGCGCGAGCTGTTGGCGCTCGATGCCATGACGATATCGGGGCAGACGCTGGGCGCCGCGATCGACGCCGCCACCGATGTGCCGGGGCAAACCATCATCCGCACGCGCGCCACGGCGCTGAGCGCCACCGGCGCCATGGCGGTGCTGCGTGGCAACCTGGCGCCGCGCGGCGCGGTCATCAAGCAGTCGGCCGCGGCGGCGCACCTGATGCAGCACACCGGCCGCGCCGTGGTCTTCGACTCGGTCGAGGACATGACCTTGCGCATCGACGACGACAATCTCGACGTCACCAAGGACGACGTGCTGGTGCTGCGCAATGCCGGCCCCAAGGGCGCACCGGGCATGCCCGAGGCCGGCTATATGCCGATCCCGCGCAAGCTTGCACGCCAGGGCGTCAAGGACATGGTACGCATCTCGGATGCCCGCATGAGCGGCACTGCGTTCGGCACCATCGTGCTGCACATCACGCCCGAGGCCGCCATCGGCGGGCCGCTGTCGCTGGTGCAGAGCGGCGATCGCATCACGCTCGACGTGGCGGCGCGCCGCATCGAGCTGCTGGTCGACGCCGCGACGCTCGAGAAGCGGCGCCAGGCCTGGCGCCCGCCAGCCGAAGTCACCACGCCGGCGCGCGGCTACGCCGGCCTGTTCCAGCGCAGCGTGCTGCAGGCCGACCAGGGCTGCGACTTCGATTTCCTGGTGGAGGCGCCGCGCCCCGCGGCAGAGTAGCGCTACCGTCATCCCGAGCACAGCGAGGGATCTCCTGCGAAGGGAGACTCCATTCCCAGGAGATCCCTCGCTACGCTCGAGATGCCAGACGACCGGAGAATGGGATGCCGACCTTCAGAGAAGCGCGTGAGTTCCTGTTGAAGCACCGCGTGGACTATGCCGCGGCCATCGCGGGTTTCCGCTGGCCCGAGCCGGTGCCGTTCAACTGGGCGCTGGACTGGTTCGATCGCGGCCTGGCGCACGATCCCGCCAGCAGCGCGCGTCCGGCGCTGTGGATCGTCGACACGGCGAGCGGCATCGAGACCAAGCTGAGCTTCGCCGACCTATCGCGCCGCTCCAACCAGGTCGCCAACTTCCTGCGCGGGCTGGGCCTGAGGCGCGGCGATCACCTGCTGCTGGTGCTGGGCAATGTCGTGCCGCTGTGGGAGACCATGCTGGCGGCCATGAAGCTGGGTGCCGTCGTCATCCCGGCCACGACCCTGCTGACCCAGGATGAGCTCGCCGATCGGCTGGAGCGCGGCCGCGCCCGCTTCGTCGTCGCCGGCGAGGACCAGGTCGCCAAGTTCAAGGGCCTGCCCACGGACGGCATCACCAAGATCGTCACCGGCGCAGCCAACGATGCCGGATGGCGATCCTACGCCGACGCCGCCGGCCAGGCCGACACCTTCTCGGCCGACGGACCGACGGCGGCCGACGATCCGCTGCTGCTCTATTTCACGTCGGGCACCACGTCGAAGCCCAAGCTGGTGCGGCACAGCCACTGCAGTTATCCGGTCGGCGCGCTGTCAACCATGTACTGGCTGGGCCTGCAGCCGGGCGACATCCACATGAACATCTCCTCGCCCGGCTGGGCCAAGCACGCCTGGAGCTCGTTCTTCGCACCCTGGAATGCCGGCGCCACCATTTTTGTGGTCAACCAGCCGCGCTTCGAGGCCAAGAGCCTGCTGGCGGTCCTGGAACGCTGCGCCGTCACCACGATCTGCGCACCGCCGACGGTGTGGCGCCTGCTGATTCAGGAGAACCTCGCCGCCTGCAAGATCGCGCTGCGCGAGGTGTGCAGCGCCGGCGAGCCGCTCAACCCGGAGGTCATCGAGCAGGTGAAGCAGGCCTGGGGCCTCGTGATCCGCGACGGCTACGGCCAGACCGAGACCACGGCCCAGATCGCCAATTCGCCGGGACAGCCCGTCAAGGACGGCTCGATGGGTCGCCCGCTGCCGGGCTACACGATCGAAGTGCTGGACCCGGACGGCAACGCCGCACGCGAGGGCGAGGTCAGCATCGCGCTCGGCGCCAAACGACCGGCGGGACTGATGCAGGGCTACCAGGACGCCGTCGGCGACGTAGCGGGCGCCGATGCCGCCGTCTACCGGACCGGCGATGTCGCCTTCCTCGATGATGACGGCTACTTCCACTTCGTCGGCCGGGCCGACGATGTCTTCAAGTCATCGGACTATCGCATCAGCCCGTTCGAGCTGGAGAGCGTGCTGATCGAACACGCGGCGGTGGCCGAGGCCGCGGTCGTGCCGATGCCCGATGCCATTCGGCTGTCGGTGCCCAAGGCGTATATCTCGCTGGTGCCGGGATCGACACCGGATGCGGCCACGGCGCTGTCGATCTTCAAGCACGTCCGCGCCCGCCTGGCGCCGTTCAAGCGCATCCGCCAGGTCGAGTTCGTCACCGACCTGCCGAAGACGATCTCCGGCAAGATCCGGCGCGTGCAACTACGCCGCATCGAGCATGAGCGCGATGCGCAGCCGACCGGATCCAGGATCCGGTTCTCGGAACAAGACTTCCCCGACCTGCAATCGGATCGCGCCGCGTCGTAGAGCGGCGGACGTGAATGGATCTGGTTGTCGAGGCGCCGCGCGTGGCGGCCAGGGAACGGATCGAACCGCCTTCCCCACGCGGACGCATGGGGAAGGCCAGTGGCAGTTACTTGCTCTTCGCCGTCTTCTTCGGCTTCTTGGGCTCTCTGCCCGATTTCTTCTGACCTTTAGCCATTGTTACCTCCCGCGTTGGTGCGAGACGTAAACACCATAGCACAATTTTGTAACGCTCGCGCGTGTCATCCAGCGCGTCGGAAGCTTCATGGTGGGCTCAGGTGAATGCTCCGCATTCACCGGAACCATGAAGGCTACCCGCGATGCGCCTGCAGCCACTCGATCACCGGACGCCAGCAGCGTTTGGCCGCACCGCTGCCGACCATCATGCCGATATGGCCCAGCGGCAGATCAAGCCGCGTGGCGTTGGGCAGGCCCTTGGGGCCGACCAGCGCCGCAGCGGAGAGCGGCGGCACGATGCGATCGCTGGCCGGGATCACGACCAGCGCCGGCACGGCGATCTCGCGCGGCCGTATCGCGCGGCCGTTCACGACCCACTCGCCACGCCCCGTCAGGTTGTCGCCGTACCAGTCCAGCAGGCAGTCGCGCGCGACGCGCTCGGGTAGCGGCGCGCCGTCGTTGAGCCAGTCCTCCAGCAGCACGAAATCGCGTGCCGCGTCGGAGGCCATGTCAAGCGTGGCGAAGCGCAGGAACTTGTTGATCACCAGCCAGGGGTCCAGCGAATAGAACAGCGTCTGGATGATGTCGGTCGGCAGTTCACCCGCCGCGCGCGCCAGTTCCGCCAGCGCCGGCCCCATCGTCACCAGCATGCCCTGGCCGGTGCGATCGGCATGGAAATCCCACGGCGATGCCAGCGCCACCAGCGCCGATACCGCAGCCGGCCGGATCGCCGCCAGCGCCACCGTCAAGGTGCCGCCCATGCAGTAGCCGATCACCGGTACCGGCCGGCCGTGCGTCGCCACGAGATGATCGAGCGCACGGGCCAGCCGCTTGACGCAGCCCGCCGCGTTCATGTCGCTTTCACCAGGTCCCGGGGTACCCCAGTCGACGACGAACGGCCGGAAGCCCTCGGCCGCCAACGCGCGCACGAAGCTCTTGCCGGGCGCGAGATCAAGCACCTGCCAGCGGTTCACCAGAGAGGGCACGACCAGCACCGGCACGGCGTCGGCCGACACCGACACCCCCTCGGCTGCGCCGACATCGCGCAGGCAGGTCGCGCCATCACGCCACACCACCGGCGGATCGTCCAACGACCGCCGTACGGCGTGCTGGCGATAGGCCAGTACACCGGAGGCCAGCAGGTCCAGGCGCCGGACCGTCTCGCGGCGCAAGGCGTCGCGGAAGGCGCCCGGATCGGCGGCGGCCTCAGGCGGCAGGCTCAGAGGGTTTGGGCTTGGCGGACTTGGGCTGGGCCGGGCGCCGGCGTGGCTGGGGTCGAGCCTCGAGTTCGGCGACCCGTCGTTCGAGAGCGTCAAGCCGAGCGCGCAGCTGCCCCAGGTCTGTAGTGCCGTCAGCAGGTGCAGCGGCAGCGGGCGGGGACCCAGGCGAGATGCCGCTGGCGGCGGCGGTGGCGGCATGTCGGGCATCGGCGTGTGCCTTGCGCGCGGTCTCGAAAGCGGCGGCCATGCTGGCATTGGTCGTGGCCAGCAGTCGCGCCATGGTTTCGGTGAGCTGGCGATCCGACGACAAGGCCGAAAGCTGGTTCTGCCACAAATCGAGATAGCGCTTCGCCAGCGCGTCGTAGTCGTCCGCCATGCCGGCAGTATAGCCGAGCGATTGCTGCGCAGCATCCGTCCTGCGCAATTCTTATCGCAGCGCACACCCCACTTGTAGAAGCCCCTGACGCGCGCTACGTTTAAGTATTGTGCGGCGCACTAGATGCAGCGCCACATGCAAACCGTGCGAGGCAGGATATGGCCGCAGCGGAGAGTACCCCGAGCGCGAAGCCGGCGCCGGTGGTGATCAAGAAGTACGCCAACCGGCGCCTCTACAACACCTCGACCTCGATGTACGTCACGCTGGACCATCTGGCGCAGATGGTGAAGGACAAGACGGACTTCGTGGTCTACGACGCCAAGAGCGGCGAGGACATCACGCGCTCGGTGCTGACGCAGATCATCTTCGAAGAGGAGAGCAAGGGGCAGAACCTGCTGCCGATCTCCTTCCTGCGCCAGCTCATTGGTTTCTACGGCGACAATTTGCAGGCCCTGGTACCGCAGTACCTGGAAATGTCGATGCAAAGCTTCGCCAAGAACCAGGAGCAAATGCGCAAGGCGATGCAGGGCGCGTTCGGGTTCAATCCGTTCGCCCAGATGGAGCAGCAGACGCGCCAGAGCATGGCCATGTTCGAGCAGGCCATGAAGATGTTCAACCCGTTCGTGGCGGCGATGCCGGGCATGGGCCAGGGCGCCGCGCCGCCGGCCAATGCGCCCGGCAGCAGCGACACACCACCCGTGGCGCCGGTGGCACCGCCACCGGCTGAACGTCCGCGCGAGGGCGGCAGCGATACCCAGGCACTCGACGATTTGCGCCGTAAGCTCGAGGACCTGCAGAGCCAGCTCAGCCAGATCTCGACCCGCCGCGAGGGCTGATTAGTCATCCCGAGCGTAGCGAGG
>Ga0187894_10004846_pt1 | contig 14126 bp, 13 predicted proteins | sample GBC1701081metaG_FD_136650 | JGI IMG/M metagenome (GOLD analysis project Ga0187894, IMG submission 136650) | White microbial mat communities from a lava cave in the Kipuka Kanohina Cave System on the Island of Hawaii, USA - GBC170108-1 metaG ...
AACTCAAAGGCAAGACTGCGGACGTGAATAAATTATCCGCCCCCGGCAAGGACCTCTTGACCAAGGTGCATAAGACTATAAAAAAAGTTACGGACGATCTCGAGAAGTTTCAATTCAATACCGCTATCGCCGCCGTAATGGAGCTCCTTAACGATACTTCCCGATTCGACCCTTCGGGTGACGAGGATGTGAAAGTGGTGAGGGAATCGGTCGAGGCCATGGTGAGGCTCCTTTACCCGATAGCCCCGCATGTGTCGGAGGAGCTCTGGAGTGAGCTCGGATACAAGGGCTCGCTCGTGGATGAGCCCTGGCTCGAGTGGAATAAAGGGCTCGTGGCCGGAGCCGCGATCACCGTGGTCGTGCAAGTGAACGGGAAGGTGAGGGCGCAGCTCTCGATGGATGCGGACGTAAGCGACGAAGGTATGAAGGAGGCCGCGTTCGCCGACGAAAAGGTCAAGAGCTATCTCGCCGGTAAAGAGCCCAGAAAGGTGTTTGTAGTCCCTAAAAAGATCGTGAATATAGTTATATAAGCTTCAACATACCCCGCTCAAAATATTACAAACATCTTAAATATTTTGAATTTTCCTCTGTATATGTTATTTTCAAGAATTTCAACCGTATTAAAAGTCTAAGCTGCTTTTATTCTCGCGCCCGGAATATCACGTTGAATAATCTGTCTGCAAAATTTTTTGCTCGTTTCCGGTTTCTCGAATTTTTGAAAATCAATAATCTAGAGGGGGGGTGTAAGATATGGCGGGAAAGCATGATAATGACGGTTTTCTCCGAAACAAGGTAAAGGCTGTCGAAGTCGAGGCCCCGAAAACGGTATCCGAACTACTCTTCGAGATGGCTCAGACCGGATTTCAGGGGAAAACGCTTGCTCGCGTAGCGGACGTTTTCGAGCAGATGCTCAGGGATGATGACGTTACTATTTTGCTGGGTTATGCGGGGTCGCTATCCACCACCGGCCAGTGAAAGATAATCAACTGGCTTATCGAAAACCGTTATATAGACATTCTCGTATCGACAGGAGCAAATATTTCCGAGGACATAATCGACGCTATGGGTCTCGGTTTCTGGCAGGGCACGCACGAGGCCGATGACGAACGTCTGTTTCGGGAAGGGATTAACAGATATTACGATGTTTACGGCAAGGAAACAGATTATATCGAGATGACGGAATTACTTGCGCAATTTATAATGTCTCTCGATGAGGATTATCAATACTCGTCACGGGAGCTCCTTTCTCTCTGCGGCAGATGGCTTGCGGACAGGAATATCCATAGCATCGTCGCCAAGGCCGCGGAACACGGAGTACCCGTATTCTGCCCGGCCATTGCCGACAGCCCTTACGGTGACGCTGCCCTGATCGCGAATAGCAACGGATTCAGCCTGACTATCGACGCCGTAAAGGACTACGTTGAATTCATGAGGCTCGGCGAGGGCGTTAAAGATACGGCTGTCATCTATATAGGCGGGGGCGTACCCAAAGACTTCATTCAACTCTTTGCAGTTACGGGCGGTCTTCTCTACGAAGACAGGGAAGTGCCTGACAGGCAGGGAGGCCTCGAGCGCACAGGGACAGAAAACATGGAGATGTGTTATCCGCATAAGTACGCCATTCAGATCACGACCGATTCCCCTCAGTGGGGGGGTCTCTCGGGCTGTACTTTCAGGGAGGCGGTATCCTGGGGTAAGGAAGATCCTGAGGGCGGTATGGTGCAGTGTTACTGTGACGCTACAATCGCCCTTCCCCTGGTATCGCATGCGCTTGCCGAGAGGGTTAAGACCGGAAGAGAAGGTAAAGACTTTTCCGGTATTCTTGGAAAGCTTTGATCAGTAACGGTTTTTATTGTAGTTTGCGGCGATAGACGCAAGCTTCCGCGCGGCCTTTTCGGGGTCTTCCGAGCTGAAAACGGCGGTGATGACAGCGATGCCGTCGACGCCTGTCTCCAGAACCGAATTTGCGTTCTCGGGTGTAATCCCCCCGATTGCGAATATCGGAATGCTCTTTATCCTTGAAACAGCCTCTCTCAGCACATCGAATGAAGTCGGCGTTCTTTCGGGCTTAGTCGGTGTGAAGAACGGCGTGCCGAAGGCGACGTAGTCAGCCCCGTTCCGCTCGGCATCGAGCCCCCTTTCTATTTTCCCGTAACATGAGACTCCGATGATTTTGTCCCCCCCGAGCGCCTCCCTCGCGCGACTAACTATCGGGTCGTCTTCGCCGAGATGCACCCCGTCTGCCCCTATATCCTTTGCCAGTTCTACCGAGTCATTGATTATCAACGGGACTCCATATTGTTTGGTCAATTTAAGGAGGGCTTTCCCAAGTTCGATGATTTCATCAGCAGGGGTGTCTTTTTCCCTTAGCTGCACGACATTCGCTCCTCCTCTCAGGGCTTCTTCCACGGTCTCAAGGAATCTGTCCCTCGGTATGAGCTTCTTGTCAGTGATCACGTAAAGCCCCTTAAGCATCCGCTTCATAGCTTTAGAAACTTATCGGGGCTTTTTGTTTAGTGCAAATTCAGCGAAAGCAGCCGGACCCGGTGCCGGATAATACAATTTGTAATATTCTCCCTCTCATAATAAAATCTTATCCAATTAAGAGGAGGCAAAGGTGAAATGAGGGCGAGTAAGGTATTTTTCATTCCGTTCATCGTATTCCTGAGCGTGTTTTCTACCGTTATAGCACCTTTGAACGAGGCGAGAGCCGCGGGCGGCAGCGTTCCCTACTCGTTCTTCCTCGAGCACCCGTACAGCTCGACGGGTGTGAGGGGGAACCTCGAATTCGTTTCAGTAGACGGTGGTGGGACGCTCGTCATGAACCAGCTGCGGGCCGACCTCAACCTTCATGATAATATCTTCGGCCTCTATGCGAAGTTCCCCTTTTCGGGCGTGACGGACGGGGTCTTCGGGAGCGGTGACTACGACTTCGGCAACATTGGGGTCGGGACGAAGTATGCGCTCCTGAGCACGGCCAACTCCGCGCTGACCCTGGGCTTCGAGGTCCTGTTCCCGACGACTGGAAATAATTTAGGGGCGCTCGGCGCGCGCTCCTACTTCCGCGATTTCGTGTATTTTGTAAACGACGCGTACACGTTCGTGCCTTACGGAGTATTCGCGATCGGCGGAGACGTCCTCGCGTTTCAGGCAAACCTGGATTTCGATATAATGACGAACGCCGGTAAAGCGGACGAGAGCCCGTTCATCACGGGCGGCGATAACACGGAGCTCATTATTAAATACGGCGCGGCCGCAAGCGTTACGCCTCAGTTCAACCTTCCGTTCTTGACCTCCTTTCTTCTCGAGCTTCTGCTCGCGTCATCCACTTCGTTCGATCAGAACGTCACCGGGGCGTACGTCACGCCGGGCATAAGGTTAAGCGGGAGGATGTACAGCTTCGGGGCGGGCGTGCAGATACCATTCGGGAGCGACGAGATAAGCGATTTCGCGAACGTGGACTTCCTCGTGGATATGCGTATCCGGTTCGGCGGCTGATTCCCGGGGCTGTGTGCTGCGGCTGCGTATAATAGTCGTTGAATGCGTTGAAGCCGCTTCGGATGGTCCCGGCGGTCCCGTATCTAATGCCCGATGGCATTGAATATCGCGTCCGTCACCGCGTTATAGTCGGGCGGGAGCTCGACCGGCCTGTTTGCGTATTTGGAGAAGACTCCTTCCAGCTCGCCCTTGTGATAGCCGATCTTGAACTCGACGAACTTTAACCCGTGCGCGGTCGAGATTATCACGATCCTGTCCGACGGCTTGAAGATTTTTTTCTCCTTCAGTTTGAGAAACGCCGCCAGAGCGACGCCCGTGTGCGGGCAGTTGAACGTCCCCGTCCTGTCGACGAGCGCGGAGGCGTTGGATAACTCCTCTTCGCTTGCCTGCTCGACTATACCGTCGAATTCCTTAAGAATTCTGATTGCCTTGTTCACGCTCACCGGGTTTCCGATCTGTATCGCGTTTGCGAGCGTCGTCTTTGCCTTAACGGGATGGAACTCTTCGAAATTCTTCAGGTAACTCAGGTACAGCGGGTTCGCGTGCTCCGCCTGCGCGCAGACGAGGCGAGGGAGCCTGTCTATCAGTCCGAGCTCCTTCATGACAAGGAAACCCTTGCCGAGCGCCGAAATGTTGCCGAGGTTGCCCCCGGGGATGATGATCCAGTCGGGCACCTCCCAGTCGAACTGCTGGCAGAGCTCGATGCTTATCGTTTTCTGCCCCTCGATCCGGAGCGAGTTAATCGAATTCGCCAGATATATGTTGTTTTCGGTGCACACCCTCTGCACCATCTCCATGCAGCCGTCGAAGTCCGTATCGAGCGACAGCACGAGCGCGCCGTTCGAGATGGGCTGTACCAGCTGGGCAATCGATACCTTGTCTTTAGGGAGGAATACAATCGCAGGGATGCCCGCCGAGGCGCAGTACGCGGCGAGCGCGGCCGATGTGTCGCCGGTCGACGCACAGGCCACGGCCGGTACGTCCTTCCCTTCTGATTTCATCTGATTGACGACCGATACGAGCACCGTCATCCCCAGGTCTTTGAAGGACCCCGTGTGGCTGTTGCCGCACATTTTTATCCATATGTCTTCCATCCCGATCTGCCTGCCGAACCTCTCCGCCCAGAACAGGTTGGTCGCCCCTTCGTACATCGATACTATGTTATCGTCCTCGACGTACGGGCACACCCATTCCTTCTTGCCCCAGACGGAGCTCCCGTAGGGCCAGCTCTGTCTCCGGTAGCGGTTATCGAAGATTTCTTTCCATTCCTGTGCGGATTTTTCCTTGAGCGTATCGATATCGTGGGTGACTTCCAGGAGGTTTCCGCACTTCCTGCAGCGGTATATTATCTCGTTCAGGGGGTATGTTTCTCCGCAATTTTCATCGATACAGCTGAACCAGGCCCTGTAATCACTCATAGTTAAACAAAATACCCCCTCGTATTTTGACTGTCAATCAAACCCGGCTTAAGCCGCCGTAATAAACCGTTTATAATCAGGATGCACGTCCTACTGGTAATTTTTACAAAATTAATGTAGTGTGTATAATTAAAGGAGATTCTAATAATTACATCATAAGTATATGAGGATTAGTGATAATTGGATTTAGCATTGCAGTTTCCTTTAAACAAAAAGGCGTTTTGGTATCTGAGCTTGTCGAATGCCGAACAGGAGAGTGCATATCAGGATTCATGGTAGAGTACAAGGGGTATTCTTCAGGGCGTCTACTATGGATAAAGCTAAGGCTCTCGGACTGACAGGCTGGGTCAGGAATAATCCGGACGGTTCCGTAGAGGTCGTTGCGGAAGGGTCCGGCGATGAGCTCGACAAGCTCGTCGAATGGTCCCATGGGGGCCCGAGGCACGCGGTCGTCAATAAAGTGGAAGTCGATTGGGAGCCGTATCTCGATGAGTACACGGAGTTCACGATCGTATAGATAGGGCGGAGACGTGATAAGAAATGATTATTAAATGCATACCGGGCGGCATATTTCTTACCAACTGCTATATAATCGGAGACGAAGCGACCAACGAGGCCATACTGGTCGACCCGGGCGAACAGATCGACGATATACTGACGGAGGTCGAAGAGTCGGGTCTGGAGATTAAAAAGATCGTAAACACTCACACCCATATCGACCATGTGGCGGGTGCGGTCGAGGCGAAAAATGCTTTGGGCGTCGGATTTTATATTCATCCGGAAGAGGAGCCCGTGCTTCAGGCGCTTCCCGAGTCAGCGATGAGGTTCCCCCAGTTCGGCGAAGTAAGCGTCCCGGAGGTAGAGGGTTATATAGAGGAAGGGGACGAGATAGAGATCGGCAATCTCAGGGCAAAGGTGCTGCACACACCCGGACACACCTGGGGGAGTATTTGTCTCGTGATAGAGGATCAGGTCATTTCGGGGGATACACTATTTGCCGGGAGCGTGGGGAGGGTGGACCTCACTGGCGGGACGTCGATGAGGGAGCTCGTCCGCTCTATCAAGACGAAGCTCATGGCACTTCCGGATACCTATATAGTCCACCCCGGCCACGGGCCCTCGACGACTATCGGGATAGAAAGGAGATCGAATCCGTTCCTGACGGGCGATTTGATTATCTTATAAATTGGAAAGATTAATATTCAGGGTCATATTGATACTCGCGGTGGTCTCGTTCCTGGTATATATGTTCGCCAGGGAAATATCTCAGGTATATGCCCTCCACCGGGAGAACGACAGAGTTAAGCTTGAGGGGAAGGAATTGGTGATGGATAACAACGAGCTCAGGATGAAAATAGATCTGATAAAAACGGATAAGGTCTATATGGAAAAAATTATTCGAGAAGAGCTGGGGATGATCAAAACAGGTGAAAAAATATACAGATTTAAAGAATAAAATTACGTATTCGAATTTTTTACTCGGAAAGGTATTAATTCTTCTGCTCTCCGCGCTCATTTTCATTCTTATATATAAAAACAGCTTTCATTCGCTTAATTTCTATTCCGCTCTCGCTACGTTGCTTCTGCTTGCTACGACCGGTTACAGGACGCTCCAGCTTGTAAGGGCCGGTTCCCGCGATATCCCGCTCCTGGAAAGGCTCGAGCTCTCTATTCTCTACACCCTTGTTTTTGAAATCTTTTTAGAGATCTTCGGGAACGATATATTCCCCCTCTCTTTTCTGCTTGTCCCAGTCCTGATTTACGGCTTCGGATGGGCGGGCGGAATAATGTCGTTCTCCCTTATATCGGTTCTCCGCATCAGCATGCATTTTGGAACGGGCGCGCTGGTCGAGCTCGCACTGCTCATGATAACTACTTTGGTTATGGGATATTTATTGAAGGGTGATAAGGAGCGGCTCGGTTCGTACATGTTCCAGAGGAGCAGCGGTAAGAATATCATCCTGCCGGCTTTGATTTCGGGAGGGGCCGAGAGAAACGACAGCGGCGAGCCCGTCGGCGTAAAGGCGCTGAAGAACGAGATAAGAAACTCGCTCAGCATACTCTGCGAACTCGTACCGAATCACAGCATCGTGCTCTATATGAAGATGGACGACGGTCTCTACGCTATTGCCGATTTCATATCCAAGAGCAAGGATTACATAGACAGGGGCCAGAGGCTCAGCTTCCGCGGAGGGTATCTGGGCTGGGTTCTAAAGACCAGGACCCAGGTCCTTATTACGAGCATCAAGAACGTGCGGAAGAACCTCATTTACTATAATAAAAACGTGCCGATTAAGGCTCTCCTCGCGACCCCCCTTTATTTTAAAGTCGATAGAGAAAAATCAGAAGGCGTAGAAAGCATATTCGGCATGCTCGTAGTCGATAGTTTCCAGCAGGACGCTTTCGGCGATAAGGAAAAACTGATCGTGTCGCTCATATCCGACAGGATAGTGGAGATAATCGACAGGTTCCTCTTATCGGAGAAGGTCTATCTCAGCTCGCAGGAGCTGAATTCGTTTTACGATTTTACCCAAAAGCTTAATTCCACGAGCGACGTGGACGTGATCCTGGACCACATTATCGATACACTGACGAGGTTGTTCGAAGCCGACTTCGTGGGCATATCCCTCGTGGATAAAGGGGGCGGATACAGTAACCTCAAAAGGGTCAGCGACGGCATGAAGGAGTATTTGGAGGACAAGGAGATTCCTCACGACGACACCCTCATAGGGTTCGTCGCGGAGAGCGGAAAACACTTTCACTTCGACGACATATCGGCTAGGTCCCAATACAGGAGCGTTTTCGGGAAGGAAATCGATTTCGCTTTGGGAATGAAGAATATCAAGTCCGTCCTTATATACCCGTTCCACGAGACGTATCAGGACGTTGATAACGTGGGTCAGGACGTCTTAGGCTCTGTTGTTATAGGCCGGAGGACAAAGAACCCGTTTAACGAGGGCGAGATAAGTCTCGCAAAGATTATCTGCCGGGAATCCGCCAAGTCCATGACGTCTTCCCTCAACTTCCAGAAGGTAAAGGAGCTCGCGATAAGGGACGGGCTCACGGGGCTATATAATCACAGGCATTTTCAGGAGATGCTCTCCTACACCATCGTTCACTCGGACAGGTATTCGGCCCAGGCCTCGCTCCTCATGATCGACGTGGACGATTTGAAGGTTATTAACGATACTTACGGTCATCAGGCGGGCGACACGGTCTTGTCTTCCATAGGGGATATATTGAGCGAGACGCTGAGGAAAGTCGATATACCCGCCAGGTACGGCGGGGACGAATTCGCCGTAATACTCCCTAATACGAATAAGACGGGGTCGATCGCCGTCGCGGAGAAGATAAGGAGCAGGCTGAAAAAGGTCACCCTGAGGCCGGATTCGCGGGAGCTGCAGGTAACGTTCAGCATAGGCATCGCGACCTATCCCCAGTGTGCGGCCAGTAAAGAGCTGCTCATCGAGAAAACGGACCGCGCCCTTTACGAATCGAAGAATAATGGTAAAAACAAGATAACGCATTACGAGGACATATCGCTTGAGGAGCTGGGCAGCTGAACACGGGCAATCGCCCCGCTCCAGGGGACGTATCCGGTTCCGATAGTATAGGCGGCACGGTAGTTAATAGTTATACTTCCTCTTATTCACTTTTCCCGGTTATACATGACGGACAGACGAAAAAAAGAGCTCGACCCGAGGGAATTTTTTTACGGCGGTAAAGCATTCCCGAGAAAGAGCCTCGGTCAGAATTTTATCACCGACCGGAGTGTGATAGACAGGATCGTCGGGACTGCGGAGATTTCGGGTGAGGACGAGGTACTCGAAATCGGACCCGGCATGGGGGCGCTTACTCTCTCGCTCGCCGAGGCGGCCGGGAGAGTCGTAGCGGTCGAGAAAGACGAACGGGTGATAAGCCGTTTGCGCGAGCTCCTGGACGGCTATCCCGGAGTGGAGGTCATTGAGGGCGACTGTCTCAAGCTCGATTACCGGGATTTCTATCGGGGCAGAAAGATGAAAGTCGTTTCCAACCTCCCCTACAGCATATCGACGCCCGTCCTTGTAAAGCTGCTCGGAGACCGCGATATTTTTTCATCCCTTATCCTGATGCTTCAGCTCGAAGTGGGTGAGAGGATTACCGCATCGCCCGGCGGCAGGAAATACGGCTCGTTGTCCGTTCTCCTTCAAACGTACATGGATGTTAAGATGGTGTTCCGCGTTCCGCCCTCCGCATTCTGGCCGAAGCCGAAAGTCGATTCGGCCGTCCTCAAATTCGTCCCCCTTGCACGGCCGAGGGTCGCGGTTCCGGACGAGCGGCTTCACGAGAGGGTGCTGAGGGCCGCGTTCTCATCGAGGAGGAAGATGCTCGGCAATTCACTCCGGTCGTTATTACCGAAGGAAGCTGTGAAAAGCGTGCTGGCCTCGTGCGGCATTGACAGGTCGAGACGAGCCGAGACACTGACCATAGAAGAATTCGGTATGCTGGCGGAAGAGGTAATGCGCAGTCATAAAGCCGGGGTCCTTCCCGGCTGTTTCCCGGGCATTGAATGAGCCGCCGGAAAGTAATATAATTCCCTGAGTTTAATAATTCACGATGGCGGAGGATTAATAATATGCGTAACGCGATAAAGTCATCGCTCGTCTTACTTGTGGCTTTATTCTTAATGCCCCTTATCTCGTCCTCTCAGGATTTCGGGATCAGCGGGGTCTGGTACCACAATAATATGCAGACCCACATAAACGTGAGGGACTTCACGCACGTCGTGTTGATAAACGAGAGCGGCGACAGGGCCGTGGGTCATTTCACCAACCCCTGGCAGATAAAAGTCCCCGACTGGAACGTGGTCGGCAGTATCCAGGACGGGGGGACCCGGATTTCGTGGTCGAACAACACCACCTGGACCAGGTACCCGAGCGGCAAAACCCATATAAGCGGCACATGGTATCACAATAACCGCCCGACCTCCATACAGGTCTATGACAACGGGTGGAAGTTCAGCATCACGAACGAGAACGGCCAGACGAGCAACGGTACCGCGAAGAGCAGCCGCGAGCTGTACATACCGTCCCTGGGCATAACCGGACATGTGAACGAGGACGCCACCAGGATCAGGTGGAGTAACGGAACGGTCTGGACAAGGAGCCCCCACGGCTCGGGGCCTCTGTCGTCTCCCGAGGAGTAGGGCGGGATTTAAGCGGGGGGAGTGAGCTATTTCCGTCTCCGGTGTATTTTGGACGGGTGATAAAGGGCTTATTCGGAGGAAACGACGAGGAGCACCGTCCCCGATTCGACTGCGTCCCCTTCCTTGACCATTATATTCTTGACTTTTCCCGCGATCGGGGACTTGAGCTCGCTTTCCATCTTCATGGCTTCGACCACTATAAGGCCCTCGTCGGGCCCGACTTCATCGCCTTCGCCCTTGAGTATCTTCACTACCCTGCTCGGCATCGGCGACTTTATCTCCTGGATACCCGAGACGATGTGCGAGGTCTTGCGCTGCTCCCTCTCGGATACAGCTTCGAGTTCGTAAAGCTCGCCTTCGATGAAGACCTGCACCTTCTTGCCCTTTCTGAATACCCCTATGCTTATAGACCTGCCGTCTATCAGCACCGAATAAAGGTCGTCCTCGATTTTCTCGAAGTCAACCGGTATGGTCCTGCCCTCGATTTCCGCCTGCAGCTGGCCGTCTTCATTCTCGAGGGTGATCTTGTAGATTTGGTCCCGGAATTTAAATGTATATGTCATGCAAGGGGGCTCCTGGATACTCCGGATCTTCTGCCGAAGAGCTTCCAGTTCGAAGACGGCTTCTCAGCCGGCTGACCGGCGCTTCCGGAACTGCTCATCGAGAGCGCTGCTGCTATCAATGCCGGCTCTATCTGCAGTACCGGCGGTTTTAATAGTTCGGGGTGCCTTTCTATGAACCCCGTATCGATCTTTCCTTTCCGGAATTCGTCGTCGTTCATAACGCGGATGAGGAACCCGATGTTCGTTTTCACGCCGAGCACTATGTATTCCCTGAGCGCCGATTCCATTTTTCTTATCGCGGCTTCTCTCGTGTCCGCCCACACTATGAGCTTTGAGAGCATAGGGTCGTAATAGGGGGTGATTTCGCAGCCGTTATATATGGAGGAATCGTTCCTTATACCGGGCCCGCTCGGGGTCCTCAGGTATTCGATCACTCCGGGGGACGGGAGGAAATTCGTCTCCGGGTTCTCGGCGTAGACCCTGCACTCGAGCGCGTGTCCTTTCATTACGATGTTCTTCTGTTTGAACGGGAGCTTCTCGCCCGAGGCGATCATTATCATCCATTTAACTATATCGATGCCGGTTATCATTTCGGTCACCGGGTGCTCAACCTGGACCCTGGTGTTCATCTCGAGGAAGTAAAAGTTCTGTTTCTGGTCCATGATGAACTCTATCGTGCCCGCCCCCTTGTATTTCACCGCCTTCGCGATCCTCACCGCGACCTCGCCCATTTTCTTACGCGTCCTCGAGCTGATTGCGGACGACGGGGCTTCTTCGATGACCTTCTGGTGCCTCCTCTGGATCGAGCATTCACGCTCGAATAAATAAAGGGTATTGCCCTCCGAGTCGGCGATGATCTGTATCTCTATGTGCCGCGGGCGCTCGATAAACCTCTCGACGAAAACCGAATCGTCTCCGAAAGCCGAGCGCGCCTCGCTCCTCGCCATACGGAGAGAGCTTTCGAAATCGTCCTTGTTTCTCACGAGCCTCATCCCTTTTCCGCCGCCTCCGGCGGACGCCTTGATCATTACCGGGTATCCGATTTCCTCGGCGATCACGGACGCCTCCACGTCGCTCACCGCCCCGTCCGAGCCCGGCACGAGCGGCACTTTAACGTCGTGGGCGATTTTTCGTGCCGTTATTTTATCCCCCATCAGGCGTATCGCCTCGGGCGAGGGCCCGATGAACACGATGCCCGATTTTTCACACATGTCGGCGAACGAATCGTTCTCGGAAAGGAATCCGAACCCCGGGTGTATGGCTTCGGCGCCTGTCTTTTTTGCGGCGTCTATTATTTTCTCTTTATTCAGATAGCTCTCACCGGGGGCCGAGCCTCCGATGTGGCAGGCTTCGTCCGCGAGAGCGACATGAAGGGAGCGCCTGTCGGCGTCGGAATACACGGCGACGGTGCTTATACCCAGGTCCCTGCACGCCCGGATTATCCTGACTGCGATTTCCCCTCTGTTGGCTATAAGAACTTTGTTGAACATTCGATAATCCTTTGATATTAAAGTGGTATGTTCCCGTGTTTTTTCGGGGGGTTCGACTGTCTTTTGCCGTCCAGCATCTCGAACGCCGAGATTACCCTCGGCCTCGTATCCTCTGGTCTTATGACCTCATCGACGAAGCCCAGGTCTGCGGCCCTGTAAGGGTTTGCGAACTGCTCTTTGTATTCCTCTATGAGCCTCGCCCTCTCCGCATCCGGGTCTTCGGCCTGCATTATCTGGGCGCGCGAAATTATATTGACGGCGCCGTCCGAGCCCATCACGGCTATCTCCGCGGTCGGGTACGCCATCACGATATCGCCCCTCACGTGTTTGGACGACATGACGTCGTACGCCCCGCCGTAGGCCTTCCTCGTAATGACCGTGACCCTCGGGACAGTCGCCTCGCTGTAGGCGTAGAGGAGCTTGGCCCCGTGCTTTATGATACCGCCCCACTCCTGTGACGTCCCCGGCAGGAAGCCCGGCACGTCTTCGAATGTGAGTATGGGGATATTAAAGCAGTCGCAGAACCTCACGAACCTCCCGGCTTTTACGGAGGCGTCTATATCGAGACACCCGGCGAGTATATTGGGCTGGTTCCCTACTATTCCGATCACCCTGCCCGCCATACGGGCGAAGCCTATCACTATGTTTTGAGCGTAATGCTCCTGCACCTCGAAAAAATAGCCTTCGTCGACTACTGCATTGAAAACGTCTTTGACGTCGTATGGCTTGTTCGGGTTTTCAGGGACTATAGCCCTGAGTGCCGTCGCCCTCCTGTCGGAAGGGTCGTCTGTCGGGGTTCTCGGAGGGTCTTCCATATTATTCGAAGGGAGGAAGCTCAGGAGCTCTTTTATAAGCGATATGCACTCCTTGTCGTCCTCGACCGCGAAATGCGCGACGCCGCTCCTCGAGTTGTGCACCATCGCCCCGCCGAGCTCTTCGGAATCCACTTCCTCGTGCGTCACCGCCTTTATCACGTCGGGCCCGGTGATGAACATGTAGCTCGTATTCCTTACCATGACCGTAAAATCGGTTATCGCGGGGGAATATACCGCGCCCCCGGCGCAGGGTCCCATCACGGCCGATATTTGCGGTACGACGCCTGAAGCGAGCACGTTCCTCAAGAATATCTCCCCGTAACCTCCCAGGCTCTCCACCCCTTCCTGTATCCTTGCGCCGCCGGAGTCGTTGAGTCCCACGATCGGAGAGCCTACCTGCATGGCGAGGTCCATCACCTTGCATATCTTCTTTCCGTGGACCATTCCGAGCGAGCCGCCGAAGACCGTAAAGTCCTGGGCGTAGACGAAGACCTGCCTGCCGTCTATTTTCCCGTATCCGGTGACGACGCCGTCCCCCAGGAACTTTTTACTGTCCATACCGAAATCGGTGCATCTGTGAACGACGAATTTGTCGAGTTCTACGAAGGTGTTCTTATCCAGGAGCAGGTCGATTCTTTCTCTCGCGGTGAGTTTGCCGATTTCGTGCTGTTTCTCAATCCTCGCTTCGCCGCCCCCGGCTTCAGCCTCCCTTTCCTTTTCTTCGAGTACGGCAATTTTGTCCTTCATTTTCGGCTCCTTTGAAGGTTCTTGAGAATCCAAAAAAATACTATGTAAATATCCAATTGGCAAGTTTACGGGGCGTATAGGGGGTTTGCATATGTAGCCCGAAAATATTAGGAATTTGTCAGGCGCTTCCGGGGGAGTGAGTATCCGGAAACGGGGCTTGGTGGCGAGTGCTATTTTTCAGGCAACGATTTGTCCGCATATGTAGATGCTAAATAATTTGGGGCTAAAATTATCCAGGATAGTAAGTAATATAGTAGGATTTATCTTTCCCGACATTCACAGAATCTGCGTTAAGAAATATCTTATAGGCGTAAAAATCTATCAGGGCTGGGGTGGAATTGATAGATTTTAGCCGTAATAAGATATTTTAGCCAAGATTCTGTGCTGTCGGATGATTTTTGCTTCTTTTC
>Ga0187894_10004847_pt1 | contig 14126 bp, 5 predicted proteins | sample GBC1701081metaG_FD_136650 | JGI IMG/M metagenome (GOLD analysis project Ga0187894, IMG submission 136650) | White microbial mat communities from a lava cave in the Kipuka Kanohina Cave System on the Island of Hawaii, USA - GBC170108-1 metaG ...
CCGCGTGATCATACAGGTTCACTATCACCCGACTGGCCAGACGGAGACTGACCGCACGCCGGTCGGCTTATACTTCGCAAAATCACCAGTTCAGCGACAACTTCAAGCCATGCTGCTGGTCAATACCACGTTTGCCATTCCGCCCGGCGCAAAGGATCACGAGGTCACCGCTGCGTTCACGGTGCCGCCTCTGTTTTCGGCCAAGATGTGGACGGTCACGCCGCACATGCATTTGCTGGGCAAAAAGATCAAACTCGAATTGACCAGACCTGGCGCGACAACGCCTGATTGCTTGATTGATGTGCCTGATTGGGATTTCAACTGGCAGGGAACTTACCTCTACAAAAATCCGATTGAGATTGCGGGAGGGTCGCGGTTGAAGCTGACGTGCAATTTCGACAATTCGACGGACAATCCGCGCAATCCGAATAATCCGCCGAAGACCGTGCGCTGGGGCGAAGAGACTACGGATGAGATGGCTGTGGCCTTTATCGGCTTCACTCTGGATCAAGCGCCTCTGCCGCTTTCAACACCGGCGCTAAGCGAAGTGGCCGTTGACGCCAACAACAATCTGGTCGTCAGCGGGAACGGTTTCCTCAGCGGCGCCGACATCGAGATCAACGGACGAAGTTTGCGCGACACGACGGCGGCGCAGACGAACAGGCTTTCCTCGAGCGAGTTGTGGAAGGTTTACGCCGCGCCCGGGCAAGAGGTCGACGTAACCGCGCTCAACCCGGACGGCGTGCGTACGACGGCCTTGAAATTCACTCGACTTGGCGCGGCTCGCTCGCTGGCCGCAGTCTCCGCCGCGAGCTTCTCCGCCGACGCCCTCGCGCCCGAAGCGATCGCGGCGGCCTTTGGAACTGGTCTCGCCACGACTACCGAGATTGCGAACTCGACGCCGTTGCCGACTGAGCTGGCAGGGACGAAGGTCCGCGTCAACGGTATCCTGGCTCCGTTGTTCTTCGCATCCCCGGCGCAGATGAACTTCCTGGTTCCCGCGGGCGTGTTGACTGGCGGCGCGGTTGTCGAGATTGTATCGGGCGACAACACGCTCTCGCGCGGCGCGATCAATCTGGTCTCAGCCGCGCCGGGCCTGTTCACCTCGAACGCTTCGGGCACGGGCGCGCCAGCCGCCGTCGTCACGAAAGACGGCGTAAATTTCACCCCCGCGGGCAATCCTGACGGTTCGCCCAACTTGGTTGACGCGGGCGATTATCTGGTTCTGTTTGGCACTGGCTTCCGTCGCGCGTCAGCCGCCGCAATCAAGATCACCATCGGCGGCAAAGATGCGCCAGTATTGTTCGCCGGCGCGCAAGGCGGCTTCGCCGGACTCGATCAGATGAACACGCAGATTCCAACCGGAATCTCAGGCGTGGTTGACCTCGTGGTTTCGATCAACGGCAGGGTGGCGAATGTGGTGAAGACGCGGGTCAGGTAACCGCTGCTGTGTGGTGTAACGCGTCAAACAGATTGCCGCCGGAAATCACTGGTTAAGAAAAGCCGGTTTTCCACAAAGGGCGCTGAGCGCCGTAAAGATCGCAGGTAGAATTCTTGCGACCTTTGCGGCGCTCAGCGCCCTTTGCCATAGTAGCTCTCGCCTTAATCACAACTCGTCCAAGATTGTCTTCTCTTATACAAATCTCTTTTATTTTCTCCAAACTGGTGGCATTGACTTATTCTGTCTACCATCGTATAAGCAGGGTGACAAAATATCTTAAACCTATAGCGTTCTCCGAAGCAGGGAACGCAATGCATTCCTTAAAGCTTGTAAAACTGAGCGGTTCAAAATCAGTTACTTTGCTTGGAAACTGAAAGAAGCGCATTGTTCGGTCGCGCATATCCTCTGACTCATTCGTTTGTTGGACGCTCTTATCGTAAACGACCCGGCGATCGCCGAGTTGAGTTCAACCATCCAGCATCCTGAAATAGGAGGATACCGACATGCGTAAGCTGATCTTCGCTTCTCTTGCATTAGTGTTGGCGCTCGGCGTGAGCGTTGCGGTCTATGCGCAGACTTCGGCCACCGCGACCATCACCGGAAATATCACGGATGCCAACGGCGCGGCGCTCTCGGGCGCTGAAGTCGAGCTGTTCGATCTATCAACCAATCAATCGCAGAAACTGGTCACCAACAATGAAGGGCAGTACTCGTTTCCGAGAGTCTTGCCCGGGACTTACAAAATTTCTGTCACAGCGAAAGGCTTCCGCCAGGCGGTCGTGCCGTCTCTGAAAGTCGAAGTCGCCAAATCCTACACGGTCGATCTTTCCCTGGAAGTCGGGCGTGTGGGCGAAGTCGTTGAGGTTGTGGCCGGCGCAGTCGTCGAGTTGCAACGCAACGATTCGACCGTCGGCGCGGTGATCGGCGGCGAACAGCTCCTGCGTCTGCCGAGCATCAATCGCAGCGCGGCGGCTCTGCTGACGGTCCAGCCAATGGTGCAGCCAGCGCGCGGCGTCGGAGTCAACAACGGCGGCCAGGTGGCTGGCGCGCGCAGCGATCAGAGCACGTTCAGCCTCGATGGCGCTGATGCGACAGACCTCGTCGCCGGCACCGGAACCTACGTCTCCGGCGCGATTGATTTCCAGGGACCGACGCCGATGATCCCCGTGCCTGCCGAGAGCGTCGAAGAGTTCCGCGTCGGCACCACCAATCCCAACGCCACTTTCGGGCGCTCGGCTGGCGGACAGGTCAGTCTCGTCACCAAGCGCGGCAGCAACTCGTTGCACGGTTCGGCCTACTGGTATCATCAGAACGACAACCTGAACGCCAACCGCTGGGAGTCGAATCGACTGGGTATCAAGAAACCTGAATTGAAAGACAACCGCTTCGGCGCCACATTGGGCGGCCCCATCTGGAAGGACAAGACTTTCCTCTTCGGCCATTACGAAGGGCGGCGGTTGCCGCAATCGGCGATTGTCGCGCGCCTGGTGCCCAGCTCGACGCTCAAACAGGGCGTCTTCCGCTTCCGCGACGCCGGTAACAACGTGGTAAGTTACAATATCAAGGACTTCGACCCGCGCGGGATTGGTCTCAGCCCGGTGATCCGCGACTTCTGGAACAAACTGCCGGATGGCAACGACACGACGCGCGGCGACGGTTTGAACACCGTTGGTTTCGTCGGTCCGGCGCTGGCCACAGTGAGGATGGATTTCGGCGTGGCGCGGCTCGATCACATCATCAACGAGAAGTGGCGTTTCAACGGCACCTACCGTTACGCCACGCAGGAGGCGCTCGACACAGGACAGTTGGACATCGCGGGGATCGTGCAGGGCAACACTCGCGGCGTCGCTTCTCCGATCGCCCGAACGCCTGTGCAGCCGCGCTTCTTGAGCACGCAACTGACGGGTCAGCTCTCGCCGACGCTGATCAATGAATTCAACTTCGGGTATGCGCGCAACTGGTGGTCATACATTCGTCAGGCGCCCATCCCACAAGTCTCCGGGACCGCCGGCGCATTGATGATTGCGCTCAACACGCTGGATCAGGGGATTGACGTGGACACGCAACGCGCCCGCAGCCGCACCTGGCGCGATCACACCTGGCAATTCGGCGACAACCTGACCTGGGTCAAGAGCAATCACACCTTCCAGTTCGGCGGCACGTGGCGGCGAATGCCCGTCTTTCATGAGCGCGATGACAAGGTGATCGGCTCATTGACCTCTCTCGTCTACGAGCTCAACGCTCGCACTTCAACGAGCGTACCGGGAAGCTCCCGTCCGGCGATCTGCTCTGCTGGTCAAACGACCAATTGTCTGCAATCGGGTGATACGTCACGTTGGGACGATCTCTTCACCGGCGCGCTGGGGATCGTGGATAAGGCGGGCATCCTGCAAGCGTTCGACGGCGATTTGAAGCCGTTGCCGCTCGGTGTCCCACTGCGCATTGATGGCCAGTTCCATGCCGTCGAGTTCTATGGCAATAACGTTTGGCGGATCAAGCCGAATCTGACTCTCACGGCCGGTTTGACTTACTCGTTGCAGACCGCGCCTGTAGACAAGAACGGCAAACAGACCTTCATCATCGACGCCGCAACCAATGAAATCGTCAACTCAAAAGGCTATCTCGATCGTCGGCGCCAGGCGGCCTTGCAGGGCAACGTCTTCAATCCGACTCTGGGATGGCTCCCGATCAGAAAATCGAGCCAAGATCGCATCTACCCGACTGATCCAAATAACGTCGGCCCGCGCATCTCGGCAGCCTGGACCCCGAACTTCAGTGACGGTCTTATGAAGAAGGTGTTCGGCGATCAGAAGACGGTCCTGCGCGGCGGTTATTCGTTGACCTACGATCGGACCAACGGCGTGGCCATCATCATGGTGCCGATCCTGGGCATCGGGTTTTCACAGACGGCGACTTGCGAAGGGCCGCGCATCAATGGCTCCTGCACGCCTGGCAGCGATCCGACCAACGCCTTCAGGGTTGGCGTGGACGGTTCGCGGGTTCCAGTGCCGATCATCACGCAGGGGTTGCAATCACCCGTGATACCAGGCCGCGGGCTAGTCGCCAACGGCAATACCCCAATCGAGACCTTACAGTTCTCGATTGATCCGGACCTGACCGTCGGCAAATCGCATAACATTGACTTCACGCTCCAGCGTGAATTGGCTGGTAACTTCCTGATCGAAGTGGGTTACGCCGGGCGGTTGAGCCGCAACCTGCAGCAAAACGTCCAGCTCAGCACCATCCCATTGTTTATGAAGGATCCGGCTTCCGGGCAGACTTTCGCGCAAGCTTTCGATGCGGTCGCGACCGCGCTGCGTGGCGGCGCCGCCGCCACTGCTCAGCCTTGGTTCGAGAATCAGTTGAAAGGCGCTACCTACAGAATCAGCAACCAGAACGTAGTATGTGGAACCGGCGGTACGACCTGCACGGCGGCGCTGATCAGCCTTGCTTCGTCCAGCTTCACACAGGGCGCGGTCAACAGTCTCTTCAGGCAATTCATTAACACCCAACGCGTCGGGGGGCCGGTCATCAACACACAAGTGACAGACCTCTTCGTGCGCACCAACGGCGGGCTGTCCAACTACCATTCGGGCTTCGTCAGCTTGACCAAGCGCATGTCGCGCGGCCTGACCTTCACTCTCAATTACACACTCTCGCGAGCGCTCGATCAGTACGGGCTGAACCAGGAGAACATCGGGGTTAGCTCCTACAGCTACGACCTCAACGCTGATTACGGGCCGACCCTGTTCGACCGCACGCACGTCTTCAACGCCAGTTGGTATTACGAATTGCCTTTTGGTAGGGGCTCCAGCGCGCTCAACAGGGTAATCGGCGGATGGTATACGTCGGGAATCTACACGGCCAACAGTGGCTTGCCGCTGACCGTGGGCCAGCACGCGCAAGCCTTCGGAGGCGACCCGCTCGACTTCTCAATCGTTGCGGGGGCGATTCCGAAGGGTAGGCTCGATCTGGGCGCCTCGACGCATCGGACCCCGGGCGTCGGCACAGTCGGCACGACCGCCGGCGGCAGCGGTTCAGGGCTGAACATCTTCGCCAACCCCGAAGAGGCCTACAACAGTTTCCGCCATATCCTGGTCAGCCAGGATACGCGGCACGGGCGTGGCGTGTTGCGCGGCTTCCCACGATGGAACGCGGATCTCTCGATTGGCAAGAAGACCAACATCACCGAGCGAGTGAAGACGGTCTTTACCTTCGACATGATCAACGCCTTCAACCGCGTGGAATTCGACGACCAGACCGGGTTCAGTTTGGATTTGCGTAATCGGGCTGCTTTCGGTGTGCTTACCAGACAGTTCGCCGATCCTCGCAGGATTCAGCTAGGGCTTCGGTTTGAGTTCTAGCCCCGCGCGCGGCGCCCGCATCTTTTATCTTTACAAGAAGAAAAATGGGCGGCGATTTGCTAAACCGCCGCCCATCAACCGCGTCGTTGGGACCTCACCCGGGCCGCGCGCTTGCGGAGGTTACCTTCTTGTTAATTCATCCTTTGAGATCTGCCCGTCGAGGATCGAGATCACGCGGTGGGCGTGCGCGGCGATGTTGTGCTCGTGGGTCACGAGGATAATCGTGTTGCCGCGTTGGTGCAGCACGTCCAGCAATTGCATGATCTCTTCCGAAGTTTTCGAGTCGAGGTTGCCGGTCGGCTCGTCGGCGAGAATGATCGAAGGGTTGTTGACCAGGGCGCGGGCGATGGCCACACGCTGCCGCTGACCGCCGGACAACTCGTTCGGCTTGTGCGACATTCGTTGGCCGAGATCAACCGATTCGAGCGCCTTTTTCGCCATCTCGATCCGCTTCGACGCCGGAGTGCCGTTGTAGATCAACGGCAGTTCAACGTTGTGCAAGGCTGTCGCGCGGGGCAGCAGGTTGAAGGTCTGGAAGACGAAGCCGATCTCCTTGTTGCGGATGTAAGCGAGTTCGTCATCGTCCATCTGCGAAACCAGCTTGCCGTTGAGCCAGTATTCGCCTTTCGATGGGGTATCGAGGCAGCCGATCAAATTCATCAACGTTGATTTGCCGGAGCCTGACGGGCCGATAATCGCCACATACTCGTTGCGCTGGATTTCGAAGGTTACTCCGCGCAGCGCGTGAATCTCTTCGGCGCCCATCACGTAAGTCTTCCACAAATCGTCGGTTTTGATCATCGCCTCGCTCGTCTTCTCCTGCTTTGATCCGTTCAGCGCAGCGGTTCCAACTTCTCTTTCCATCATTGTCGCTACCATTTGGAGTTGTCCTTATAAGTTCAGATAAGTTCAGAGAGCCTAAGTTCAGAGGGCCTGAGTTTAGAACACGGGCGGCAGTATGCATTAGGCGGTCTCGAAGCGCAAACATCGTAGACCGCCCGCCGCTTACTTGCTGTCAGTGGCGCCGGCGCCAGCCTTTTTGTTCTTGTCCTCACGTTTAATCGCCTGGTCGTTCTTGAGTGTGCGGAGCTGGCGATACGGCCCGGTGACGATCTCCTGGCCCTCGTTCAAACCGCTCTTGATCTCGATGTCGTTCTCACCGGTGATTCCGGTCTCGACCGGGGTGAAGACAGTCTTGTTGTTCTGGACGACGAATACGCCTTTGATCGGCTTCTTGTCTTTCGGGTTCTGATTCTGGCCCGCGGCAGGCGCCGATCCGGCGGCTGATCCTGACTTGATCTGTTCCGGATCGCGTTCGACGAGCGCCTGAAGCGGAACCGCGATCACGCTCTCGCGGCGGTTTGTGCTGATCACCGCTGTCGCCGACATGCCGGGACGCAGGCGGTCACGGACCTCATCGCTCATATTCACGAGGCGAATGGTGACTTTGAAATCCTTCGCCTCCTGCGAACCGGTCGTGGCGGTTTGGGCGATTGTCTGGCCCGATCTGGTCTTGGCGGTTTGAGCGATTTCGACGACCTCGCCTTCGGTCTCAGTCTCGCCGAGCGCATCGACTTTTACTTTGGCCTTATGGCCTTTGTTCACGGTAGCGATGTCAGTTTCGTCAACATTGACCTCGATGTTGATGGTCGACATATCGGCGATGAGCATCAATTGAGTTGAGGAGAAATTGGCCAGCGCGTAAGTGCCGACCTGAACGATTGGGCCGCCGACGACGCCGTCAATCGTGGCGTACTGCGTGGTTTTGCGGAGCAAGTCTGTTTGCTGCGCCAGACTTGCTTGCTGTTGCGCCGCGCGGGCTTGCGCCGCGTCAATCGCCGTTTTGGCCTGTTTGACGCGAATCTCCGCATCTCTGATCTGGACCTGGGCTTGTTCGACGCGAGCCTGAGCCGCGTTGACAGAGGCGGTGGCGGAGTCGAAACGCATCTTGGCCGTGTCGTAAGTCGAACGCGCGGTGATGCCGGATTCGAGCAGGTTCGTGGCGCGCTTGAGCTCGATCTCGGCGTTGTTGCGCTCGACATTCGCGCGCTCCAGATCGGCCTGGGATGTGGTGAGCGCGGCGCGAGCCGCATTGATGGCGTTTTCCGCCGTCGTCATCGCCGCGGTCTGATTTTGGACATCGGCCTGCGCGGCCCGCAAACCTGCTTCCTGGATCGAAGTCGCGCTGGCGAGTTGCGTGGGATCGACGCGGAGCAGCGGTTTGCCTTTCTTGACCACGTCGCCTTCTTTGACGAAGACATCCGTGACACGACCGGTGACTTCCGATTGCAGGCTGATGAACTGGATCGGGCGGACTTCGCCGTTAGCGGTCACTTTAGCCTCGAGCGCGGCGCGTCGCTCGACCTTCGCCGTTTGAACTTCAGGAAGATCATTGCGACGCGAGACGCTGACGCCGATGACGACGCCGATCAGCGCGATGACAACCGTTCCGATAATTATCTTCTTGTTTCTGGACACAGCCATGACCTAGATGCCTCCGAAGAATGATGACGAGCTTTTATGCGGTTTTCCTTGATGTGTTGCTTAGTTGAAACTCTTCAACCGAGATCGTATACGAAGCCTGGTTCCCGTCTGTTTCAATAGTTGTGGCAAAATGTTAAACATCATTGTAAGGACCCATCGCGTCGTCGCACAAGCCGGGCGCAATTAATGGCCTGCAACGATCTGATCACTCTGACACAAAGATAGAACGATTCCGGATCCAAGCTCATTAACGACGTGGGATTTCAATTCGAGCGGACACAATTTGTTAAAGCGGTTGAATTGGTTAGGTCGCCTGTGTATAATCCGCGCGCCTGAGAGTTCATAGCAACAGGTAATCACTGGGATCAAAGCCGAAAATAACAAGTATTATCTTTTCGGCCTTCCTGCGCCCTCATGACATACAACGATCCCGGTGTCAGTAAAGAACAATAAGAAAATCTCGTTGCCAGGATAATTCAAGTTTCAAATATTGTCGGGGCGCGCCTGTATGACAGGAACGCCCTGTTGTGGCGTGTTCATTCGCGTTTTGCCATTTCCCCGTTTATTCGCTGATATTGTGATTTAAGGCCGCGCTTGCCAATTGAAGTTCCACCCAAGGTGAGTGATTCCCCGTAGCCTGATTCTGCCAGCAAAAAAATACTTCCAGTAGGCGTTATGTGGAGTGGCGCGCGCGTGCTTTTGGCTCTTCGCCTCACAACTTACATCAGAAGAGCGCAGCTATTGAGGAGGATAATTTGAGACCCAGACTTTTATTGATCATGGGGTTGATGGCGGCCGGGCTGGCTTGGGTGAGCTGGCGCGCTGATTTCCTGAGCTTCAGCCAGGATGCGCCGCCCCGCGTTTATACCAGCCCTGTCGGTTCTTTCACGTTGCCCACAGCCGAGATTACGGCTGGCACGCTGGGATCAACATACGAACTGGCGACGCTGGCGTTCTTTCAGGCGACGAACGTCCCTCAGGTCGGCGACCTGGCCGGCGACACCGGCAACGGGTTCAGTGACCGTTACGACTTCGAGAATCTGAACGCGTTCAGCATTCCGCAAGCCGCCAATCAGATCGGCGATCTGGACAGCCTTGATCCCGCCAACAGGATTGTGGTCGGCGGCCGATTCGTCAATCCGGGATTCCGTTTCGTTCACATCGGACGCCAGGCCTTTGTTTGGCGCGTCGGCGGAGCCAGCGACGGCGTCACGGCGCGCGAAGTCATAGTCTTTCCCTCGGTTGACCACCTCTTCGATCCCGAAGTTCCGGGCTACGGGCCGCGCGCGGCAAATCCACCGGTAAACGGCTTCGGAAACATCGCGCTCGAAGCTCTGGAATTTACCGTTTGGGGAACGAATGACGCCGCCGAGGCCGATCTCGCCTCCCGCACGCCGGAGTATTTCGGTCGCGGCGGCATGGGCGTAATTCCTAACAACAAATGGTTCCGCGCCACGCTCACCAAAGTCTTCGCCGAAGGGTTCAAGGATTACAACGGCCGCAGCCCGTTCGCCACTGCGCCTAATAACTCCGATCCGTCGCCGCAGGAAGGCGACGATTTCGCCTCCAACTGGCAGTTCCGCGACTCCAGCGGCGCGCCCGTAGCGGTCAAATTCGTCGCTGTTTACGCCAACCGCACCCGCGACGCGGCCTTCTTCCAACCCGATCAGAACGGCAATATTCCGGGCAATCTGGCGCAGAGCAATGAATGTGAAATTGACGCGGTCGGGTTCGTGAAATCCCTCGCCCCTCAGTCCGCGACGATCTCAGGCCGCGTGATCAACGACGCGAACGCGAACGGCAAGATTGACGCCGACGAGCAGCCGATCCCAGGCGTGACTATCCGACTGACAGGCAGGACCGGCGGCGGCGTTGATCTCAGCAGGGAAACGCAGACCAGCAGCAGCGGCGCATACAGCTTCGCCGATGTTCCGCCCGGCGCCTATCGCGTGACCGAGATCAATCTGCCGGGCTTTCTCGATTCGGCGGTCTTACCCGGCGCGAACAACACGGCGATAGACCTCAACAACATCGGCGCGACGCTCGCCGCGGGCGACAACAGCGTCGAGAACAACTTCCTCGACACGTTGCCGCCGCCCAGATTGTGCACGCCGGCCTGTTACAACAGCGCCGATATGTGGCTCCTGTTCGACGGCGCGCGCCAGGCTGTTTACACCAGACTCGGCGGCGTGGGAGGAATCTTCATCCTCGCGCTCAACCGCGGCGCGCTGAGCGACGCGGAGGTCGTCACGGCTCTCTCAGGCATGGAGACGGCTAAGGATCGTCTGGGCGCTCAATTCGTCGCGGCGCAGCTCAACGCGGCCAGCTTCCCGCAATCTGTCTTCAACCGCGCGTCGTGCTTCTTCAACGGCCCGAACGTGATCATCAGGATTCCGGGCGACCCGCGCCTGATCGATCTGCTGAATCAGGCGCGCGCGGTCTTCAACTCCGGCGATGACTTGCAGATTAACATGCTGGCCATAAACCTCGAGCTGTTCAACAACATCACGGCGACAACAGGTATCGTCTGTCCATTCGCTGACCCATAAACCACAAGTTTGCGCGCCGGAATGATAGAAGCGTCGGCGCGCATTTTCCGCAGAAAATCGCTGCAACTACGGCTGCTGGTTCTTCAGGATCAGCAGCCTTTTTTTTCGCCCGCGCGTTGTCTGGGAAAACGTCAACTGCAATTCCGAATTGGAAGAGTGTGGTTTTTTTCGAGCGTGTCTGAAAAGTGGCTGTCGGATGCTATGACCTTGCGTCGTTCCCTCGCTCCGGAGGCGCGCAATATTTATAGATCGGCGTTGTTTTCATTCCCTAGCTCCGTCAGGAGCGGCATCTGGCCGCGCGCAGATGCCGCTCCTGACGGAGCTAGGGAGAATTATTCTTCGCCGGGGCTATAAACATTGCGCTCCTAGCGGAGCGGGAAAACCTGTGTAGGTGGCTCAACCCTTCATCCGCAACCACCTCGCCATCAGTGGCGCGCGCAGCCGCCAGTGGCCGTTGTTCTCTTCGATCAAAAGCCTTCGGCGGATTGACGCGGCTATGGTTTCGTCATCGGGCGGCGATTGTGTCTCTGTTTTGCGAAGGGCTGAAAGATATTCCCATTCGCCAGGCAGCGTGGATTCACGGCGCAGCAATTCGTAAAGCACGTTGTGTCCGCGCGTGATTGATTTGTCGAGCGCGCGCTCCATCAGTTCGGCGCTGACGGCGTCGGCCTCTTCGTCGTTGACCAGATCAACGATGGTTTCGGCGATGAGCTGCACCAGATGCGGCCAGCCGCCCGCTTCATTGTGGATGCGCTCGATCCCGTTCTCTCCCCAGAACGAGGCGTCGAAGCGCGGGCGTTTGGGGGAATCGCGCGGCCAGAGCGTGGAATGTTTCAGAGGTTCGGTCAGCAGCAATCGCGTTTCGGCCAGTGTGAAGGCCGGGACTTCGATTGTCCGCGCGCTGACCAGATACGAAGTCCAGGCGGCGTTCGCCAGTTCGGTGATCTCGTGGCTCCCGGCGAAGATCCAGGTGATGCGGCGATGCGTCTGGATTGATTCGCGGATCGTGTCGAGCAGGTCGGCGGTGAAGACCCCTTCGCCGATCTTCTTGTCTATCGTCTCGTACTCGTCCACCGCCAGCAGCAACCGTTTGCCCTCCGTTTCCAATCGCTCGTTGAGCGCCTTGAGAAAACCGAAGAAGCCGCGCAGGTCGGATACGGAATCGGCTGCGGCGCCAACGGCGGGGAACCGCTTTTGAATCTCGACGCTGAGCGAACGCGTCACCGATTCGAGCGAGGTGAACAGGTTCGGGCTCTGCATCGAGACGGAAGTCGTCGTCACATCGGGCGGCAGAAAACCTGTCAGGTTGTGCAGGATCGTGGATTTGCCCATCCGGCGGCGGCCATAGAGCACGATGCCGGGACAACCGGCGCTCAGCATCGCCTGCTGTTCCAACTCGCCGACAATGGCATAGCGCGGCGCGAACGCCTCCTGCTCACGATCAACCGGGTCGCCCGCGCGGAAGACCTGTGTCGTCAGTTTTTTGGCGCCGACGTTGCGGGCTTCGTCGAATTGACGCTGGGCGATCCGCAACCAGTTTGTGGCCGCCGCGCGAAACTCGGCGCTCAGCGGTTCGTGAAATCCGCCGATGCGGTCGCGGAAGCTTTTGATCTTTTCGCAGAGCAGTTCGGCGGTCGGCTCGCGGAAGGATGGACGAGTGATGGTGTCCAGCCGAGCCTGGAGCAGGCTGATCTCGCTGATCCATTCGCCGAGTTGCTCCGTTTGCGAGAGGAATCCTTTGTCGCCTACAGGAAGCCGCGCGGCCAGATGATCGAGCCCATTCAGTTCGCGGCTTTTTCCCATCCGTCGCGCCAACAAGATGACTTTTGCGCGCAACCCTTCCATCCGCTGCGCCGGATAATGGGCGATCAGCCGTTCAATTTCATATTTGCCTTTCCACCGCGCGTCCTCGGCGTATTTGACCAACAGCCGATGCAATCCGGCGAAGGGAACCGGGCAAAGGTCATCCCATACTGCGGGGTGATATTGAATCCAGCGGATCCGTGGTTTAGGCCACGTCATCGCCAAGTGGATCGGGTAGTAATAGAGACGGAGTAGGGAAAGGGTTAAGGCGATACCGACGGCGATACCGCCGGCGATACCGAAGGCGATACCGACGGCGATACCGACGGCGATACCGAAGGCGATACCGCCGGCGATACCGCCGGCGATACCGAAGGCGATACCGAAGGCGATACCGCAGGCGATACCGAAGGCGATACCGACGGCGATACCGACGGCGATACCGAAGACGATACCGACGGCGATACCGACGGCGATACCGACGGCGATACCGACGGCGATACCGCCGGCGATACCGAAGGCGATACCGCCGGCGATACCGAAGGCGATACCGCCGGCGATATTGAAGGCGTGATAGTAAATGTTTGGATTATCCAACTCAGGCTCGATGCCAAGTAGGCCGAAAATGACGAGTCTTCCCACGACGCACAAAAGGATGAGGTAAGGCAGGCTGTGAAGATAGAGCGCCAATCCGGTTTTCACTCGAGTCAATCGCGACTGCTTATCCAACTCTTGATTAACTGCGGCAGGACGCCGGTAGAGCAATCCCAACCACCACAGCGCCGATTTGTGATCACGCCATCCGAATCCGATTTGGTCGAGAGGGATGGGCTTCATCGTTTGCGTCCGTTCAATTCGACCGTCTTGAGGTCAATGACCGACAGCGGGTGGTCTCTCGGCAGGAGTTGGGAGAAGTGCTGGCGCGATTGGGCGAGCAGCGCCAGCTTGCGCGATTCCATAATCAAAAACCGCAGCGTCGAGAAGAGATCAACGCCATAGTTCCGATGCGTGGCGTGATCGAGCCGCAGCATCGCGATGTGCGACATGTCGCGCGCCGACAGCGCATTGTGCAGTTCGATCAAATCCTCCTCGCTCGGCACGCGGCGTGTGATGTCGCAGGCTTTCAGGATTTCCGTCACCAGGCCGCGCCGCGTCGTCGTACCCCCACTCTCCAGATCCACGACGCCAAGCTCCGGCAGCAGGTCGGATTGAATGTGGTTGATCATCTCGCGCCATTTGGGATTTCCACTGACTACCAGATTGACCGATTGATTGCGTCGCAGATCCCGCACGACCTCGTCGCGCGCTTCGAGCCAGTGCGGGGCCTCCGCGCCGAGGTCGGCTCCGCATGCGTCCATCAACAAATTCCACTGCTCGGCGTTCTTGTCGTCGCACAGATTGACCCAGAGCGGTTCAGCCGATTCGATCTCATCGGGCAACTGACAATCTTCGCGTTTGACGGGGACGACAAGACCTTTGTCCAAA
>Ga0187894_10004848_pt1 | contig 14125 bp, 3 predicted proteins | sample GBC1701081metaG_FD_136650 | JGI IMG/M metagenome (GOLD analysis project Ga0187894, IMG submission 136650) | White microbial mat communities from a lava cave in the Kipuka Kanohina Cave System on the Island of Hawaii, USA - GBC170108-1 metaG ...
CCTGGAGGGCGACACGCGCCTTGAATTCCGGTTTGAAAGTTCGATGTTTTTGCATCGGTGGATTCCCCTTTCTGGACTGTATGCTGTTGATCAAAAACTGTCCAGTTTTTGGGGTCCACTACACTCCGACCAATCCCGACGCGCTCTTGATTTTAGTCAAACGTGTCAAGGAAAACTACCAAGACCCGCCACTGGTACCGCCCAAGCGTGGCAAGAAACGTGACTTCTCGGCGCTCTCCTTTTTGTTGCTGGCCGCTGTCCCCGTGACCTTGCGCACGTTCAACAATAGCGAACTCCGCAAGCTGTTGGAGAAGGATGAGCGCTTACGCCAAGCGATGGGATTTGAACGCGTCCCGCATCGCACCTGCATCGGGCGACGACTCTCAGGTCTTGTGCCTGAAGCCGAGCAGCAGATCGCTTTGCTCGGCCAGCGGATCGTCGCAGAGGTCAAGCCTGAAGCCGATCATTCCGAAGTCAGCGCGATTGACGGGCGGATGTACAAAGCCCAAGGCCCGAAGTGGCACAAGAGTGATCGTCAGAAAGACCTTGTGCCTGTGGGCTTGCGCAACGTCGATACTGAATCCAAGTGGTCCAAAAGCGGTTATCGCGGATGGGTCCAAGGCTACAGACTTGTGCTGCAAGGGCTGGCCTTTCCAGCGCCTGTCCCGATCTTCGCCACTTGGCGTCTGAACAATGAGAACGAAGCCAACATCGCCATCGAGGCGTTGATGGCTGGCAGACTCAAAGTAACCGACGTGCTGCTTGGTGACGACACCTTCGGCGGCGGCCTCTTCCCCTATCTCTACGAGGAGGCCGGCGGATGGGTCCTCTCGCCGAAGCAACTTCCTCAAGAACGTCGTTCGTGGAAGGACGACTTGTATGACTATCGCAAGGAGACCATCGAACTGCTCTTTCAACGGATCATTCAAGCATCTGACTTGAAAGAGTGTCAGGTTAAAGGCGAAGGCCGTAATGGGGCCTTTGTCCTGGCCAGCGTCTGGCTCTATCAGGTTTGCTTTCTTGCGAATTACCGCGAGGGCAAGCCTCTGGCTTGTATCAAAGATCATCTTGATTGCGCTCAATGGCGCATCCCAAGTGATTGATGGCAATCGGCTTTAATTTGCACACGCTTCAGCTAACTAGTCCCGTCGCCGATCACGGTTCTGCACTTGGATCCATTTGTAGCAGGTGTTGCTGCATAAACTGCTGCAGATCGAAATCTCTCGGCAGATTGAGCTGTCGCTTGATAGATTGAGAAGAGTCGGCGAGATACTTCATTACGTCACGATAGTTGGTCTCATTGATGAAATTCTCAGTGATTGATATGCATGGCATCTCATTGACCACTTGATGCCACCATCCGGATGGGGTGAAGAGAATGTCTCCAGGCTCCTGTATACATTCGAGCGGCCGCGCGTCTCTTAATAGTGGGTACCGATCGAAATCCGGATTAAAAGCATCGACGCGGCCTTTATATACTCGTTCTTGTTGATCCGGCGAATACAACAACCAACGCTTTCGGCCTGAAATAACGCCGTTCCAGGCGCTGGTCATCATTACATCCAAGTGCATTCTGGTTCCCGTGTTGGCTCCCCCGATAAATAGCCACCGCCAACAGGGCCTTAACTCCGGCGGAAGCCGGGTGTGCCAGCTGTGGAAATATTCTGGGGGGAGATAATCGTCCATGAGTTCGGGAATATCGAACTCGAACTTCCAACCGCTAAGGTAATAGGGGGCACCGTCGTGAGTGTTTGCCATATATGTTAGGTAATCCCCTAACTTCATGCGACAACTATTTGGGTTATTGCCACATTGTCGCACCGTTACCTCGACCGTACCGTAATTATCGGCAAAAAAAGCGGGTGTCCAGGAAGTAAAGGCTTTCCAGGTTTTCATGCACCCTTCAATCACGACGGGCTTTCCGGGCAAGCCGTATTCAGTGATAAATTGTGTCGGCGACAATTTCTCCACTCGCGGAACTTGGGAGTAAGTGGACATAGGCATAATCGTGGTGCAAGTTTGGAATAACTGGATACCTGGCATTAAATGGCATCATAAATCAGGCAAGTTAAAGGCTTCCTTAAAGACTCCGAATGTGGCAATAATAATTAACCAGTCGATTTCATAAGGTGAGTTCAATTTGAAACCAGGTCGCGAGTAGTGTTTCTTCAGAGTATTTACAGTGTCGGGGTTAAAGTATCCCTGGTGCCGGATCAGATTAATGTCGAGAAAATCATGAATCCATTCGACTTTCTCCTGCAGCATTTCAGGGCTGCCAGGAGCGTACCAGCCAAACTTTTCACGGTTCAAAATCGCTTTGGGTAGAATAGGAAGCCCCATTCTTCGGAGAATGTACTTTTCCTGAAAGTTATGCAGTTTTAACTCTGGTGGAATCTGTCTAGCGAACTCAATAAGATTTATATCGAGAAATGGATAACGGGCCTCTACTGAATGCGCCAAAGCCATACAGTCACCATGGTCTATAAGGAGATGGTCCGCCATTCGCAACTTAAAGTCTAAGTATGATCTCTGGTGAATGCGATGTCGGCCCTGGATGCGGTCCTGGCGGACAAGAGGGTGACTCAGGCAATCGAATTCCGGGAACCATTCTTGAAGGGGCTTCGCATATATCTCCTGACGTATTTTGCGTTGCGCGTAGTAATCGTGCTCATATTTAACCTGGCCGTCGCCCCAGAGGGCGAGCCGTAATTGTTGTTCCAGCAGTTCTGCCGGAGACGAATTCATCGACTGGCCAGCTCTGAGCTGATCAAACCGGTACCCGATATAACCAGCGAAGAGTTCGTCTGCCCCCTCTCCGGTAAGAATTACCTTAATGTCGTGTTCTCGCGCTGCCTGCGACAGAGCCATTGAGCAGGTGTTGTATGTCTCCTTCACCGGACATTCCGCATGATAAATCATGCGATGAATCATGTCGGCTGTACGGTTCCAATCGAAATGAGACTGGTGAAAATCGCAGTTGATACTTCTTGCTACTATTTCTTGATACTTGGCTTCATTCGCGTCTTCATCGGAGAACGTAATGCCAAAAGCATGCCGACGGTTTCCCGGCGCGATACGATCTATAAAAGTCGCGATCAGCGAAGAATCGAGGCCACCGCTTAGATAAAATCCGACCGGCACATCCGCTTGGAGGCGATACTGAATCGACTGACAAAAGAGGTCTTTCAGCTCTTCGGTATACTCCCCCTCGGATTTCTGAACCGGCGCATCGCTTAGCAAAGGATAGTCCAGATCCCAGTACTCGATTTCTTGACATCCCGTCTGGTTAACGAGTAGGTAATGACCAGGACGAAGTCGCTCAATGCCGTGAAACATCGTTTTGGGGCTGACCAATCCCGGGAATGTGAAGATCTGATCCAACCCGGTGAGATCCACTTTACGCTCGACCGCTGGGTGTTCGAGAATTGCCTTAATTTCGGAGGCGAAGATAATCAGGTCATCAATTCGTGTGTAATAAAGGGGGGCAATACCTGCGTGATCTCGCGCGAGGAATAGTTGCCGGCGTCGTCGATCCATGATGGCGAAGGCGAATTGACCATTGATCTTGTCGAGCATCGCTGGTCCATACTCTTCATAAAGATGGATCAATACTTCAACATCGCAATTGGTACGAAAGCTATGTCCTAATGCGAGCATCTCCGCGCGAAGGGCATGATAATTGAAGATTTCTCCATTACAGATCAGAATTATCGATCCATCCTCGTTCGCTAACGGTTGATTGCCATTTTCCAGATCGATGATGCTCAACCGACGAAATGCGAACCCGCCAAGTGAATCTTGAAAAATACCTTCCGAGTCAGGGCCTCGATGTTTAATCTGCCGGGCCATGTCGTAAAGGACATTGGGGTCGTATTCAAGTCTTTGCGCCAGGCTGAAAAAGCCTGCTATTCCACACATAAAAGCCCCTAGCTTGCGGTCTCGCTTGTACCGCACACCGGTGTGCATCGACACTACGTCAATTGCCGAAGGAATGGACGATCGGAGGTTGCTAAATATTATGACATTTATTGTTAGGCTACTGAGTTATATGCAAAATCCAGGGAGTGGCTGACCTGGTTGATATGCTGTCGGAGCGCTTCGGCCAACAGTTGCGCGTTTGGCTCGGCCATAAATTCATCATGATCTGCCGGAAACTGAAAGACTTCTACTCCGCGTTTGGCCAGATTTTGCCACCCATAAGTCGCATCTTGATTTGCGGTCAGGCTGCTGCGAAAGAGGGTAAGACGACCGGAATGTGGTTGGTAAAAATACCGTCTCTTAGCGCATTGATTTGTTGCCCAGACTCTTAAGAACCTGTTGCATTGTCCTATTGTAACGTCAGCCGGCATTTTCCCCGACTGTTTGTATTTATCCAAAAACAGTTCGAGCCGTTGTTCAAAACTCAATGGTGCAAGTTCTTCCGGGGTGATCCCATCTTTTATAAGCAGCTCCGCGACACGACTCTTCTCTGTTTCAAGCAATTCTTCATCGGTGATAGGCAGCATAATTGGATCGAAACCAGGTTCGGCATCGAACAGAGCAAGGAGGGCAACTTCTTCTCCAGCAGCGGATAACTGTTGCGCCATTTCAAACGCCACAGTCCCTCCCAAGGACCAACCTCCAATTTGATAAGGCCCATGAGGCTGAATCCTTCGCAGATCCTTTATATATAGGGACGCCATTTCTTCTATTCGCCGCAACGGCGATTGAGAATCGTCCAACCCATGGGACTGTAATCCATAGAAAGGAACTTGTGATCCCAAATGGCGCGCAAGCGGCAGATAGCAATTTGCCAACCCTCCCGCAGGATGGACGCAAAAGAAGGGGCGCAGACTACCGCGCGAACGAAGCGGAACCACAGTGGAGGGAGAGGACAAAGCAGTTTTTTGGCGAACAAATCTGGTTAATTCCTCGATCGTGGGATTGTCGAATATGGTTCTCACCGAAATCTTATTCTTATAAATACTTTCAATCCGAGCTACCAGACATACAGCCGTAAGAGAATTACCGCCGAGATCAAAAAAATTATCGTTGATCGCAATATCTTCAATACCCAAAACCTCCTCCCAGATGCCTTTCATAAACAGTTCTGCATTATCTCGTGGAGGGAGAAGTCCAGATCTCTTTTGCTGCTTGTATGGTTCTATGGTGAGCAGCGTTCTGCGATCCAGCTTGCCGTTAGCCGTCAGTGGTAATTTCTCCAAGATCATAATTGCGCTCGGAACCATATAGTTCGGTATTCTACCCTGCAAATACTCGATCAGCTCTCGGCTATTTATCTCTCTTCCCGCTTTACCCACTACATAACAGACTAACCATTTCTCTCCATTTTCTTCTGACACAACCACCGCGGCACACTGTTCCACCGCTTCATGCCTGCTGATCAGAGTCTCTATCTCTCCCAACTCGACGCGAAAGCCTCGGATCTTCACTTGGTCGTCTATTCGCCCCAAAAACTCCAAACTCCCGCTCTCGGCCCATCTCACTAAGTCTCCCGTACGGTATAGCCGTCCTCCTGACTCTCCGCTCAGGCTATCAGGAATAAACCGATCTGCAGTAAAATCTGCATGATTGAGATATCCTCGTCCAATCCCTTTGCCTCCGACGTGCAGCTCTCCTGATATTCCAATAGGGACTGGTTGCCCTTGACGGTCCCGCACATAGACATGTGTGTTATTCAACGGTTTTCCCAGAGCCACCATCCCCAGGCCCTTACCCTCGGTCCAACCTTCCAACTCTTCGGTCACAACCCCCACTGTGCATTCAGTCGGTCCGTAATGATTCAGAATACGGCACTGGGGTTTAAGCGTTTGCACTCTCCTGATCCAATCCCATGCGCTCGCCTCTCCACCGAGCACGAGCAGTTCTGCAGGCACCACCGCTTCTCCGCCTTCCACACTCAACAGCGCACCTAAGTGCGACGGCGTGATCTTGATGCATTCAATCTGCTCTTGCTCGAAGTAATCTCTCATCCCAGGCGCATCTGTGGCGCGTTCGGCCGAGATCACATACAGTCTGCCTCCTCCACACAATGCCGGAAATAAGACGGTATTCCCCAGGTCCGCGGCTACCGTTGAGACCAGAGCCATGCGCCAGCCCCGCTTCATGCCCATTTTCTCACCAACTGCTCGGACGTAATTCGTCAATTGCCGGTGCTCGATCTCGACCCCCTTAGGTTGTCCCGTAGAGCCGGACGTGTATATTACATATGCGAGGTTCTCAGCTGGCGTTTCCAGTTCCAGGTCTTCACAGCTCTGTCGTTCTATCTCGACGTTTCCCTGATCTAGCGTCACGATCTGGAGACACTGTGCCGGCAATTTCAGTTTTAGCGCTTCGCTCGTCAAAAGCACCGGCACTTGCGCATCTTCTAGCATGTAGCTTAACCGTTCGAGCGGATGACTGGTGTCCATGGGCACATAAGCTCCTCCCACCTTCAAGACCCCATACAACCCAATTACCAGTTCAAGGTTCTTTTCCATGAACACCGCTACTCGCGCCTCCGGCCTTACCCCGATTTCCCACAGATGATGTGCCAACTGATTGGCTCGCCGGTTCAACTCTCGATAGGTCATCTGCTGATCTTCATATACCACCGCGATTGCATCCGGGTTTTGCCTCGTCTCCTCTTCTATTAGCTGATGCACGCATTCCGCTCCGCCATATTGGGTCTCAGCCACATTCCATTCTGTTAACAATAGACGCCGCTCTCTACCAACAAGGAGCTCAACCTCATCGATCCGCTGTTTTGCATCGGCTACCATCTGTTCCAATATTAATTGCCAATGCTCCAGGATCCGTTCGGCTCGCGGCCGATCAAAGAGGTCCACGGCATAATGCAGGATCCCTCGTAGCTGGTTCGTTCCTTCTTTCACTACCAGGTTCAAATCCAGTTTGATCGCTTCACTGCTGCTCTCAAGGCTTTCCAATTTCAACCCATATAGTTCTAAGTCCTGCTGTGGCTGATTCTCTAGCACCAATTTGACCTGGAATAATGGCCCTCGGCTCATGTCTCGCTCGAGCGCCAAATCCTCAACGATTCGTTCAAATGGCAAATTCTGATGCGCATATCCTCCCAGCGCGATCGTCCTCACTCGTTGCAACAGATCGCGGAAACTCGGATTTCCGCCCAAATCCGTCCGCATCACCAACTGGTTCACGAAAAAGCCCATCAGCCCTTCGATCTCTATTTGGTCGCGGTTAGCGATATCCGTCCCTACCGCCACATCACTCTGCCCGCTGTATCGATGGAGCAATGCCTGAAATGCCGCCAGCAGCGTCATAAACAACGTCACCCCTTCCCGCTGGCTCAACTCCCTCAACCCCTTCGTCAGATCTTCTGAGATCTCGAAATTCACACTCCGCCCTTGATGGCTAGCCACCCTAGGCCTGACCCGATCCGTCGGCAGCTCTAAGACCTCCAGCCCTCTCAACTGCTGGCGCCAGTAGCTTAACTGTTCCTCCAAGACCTCGCCTTGCAGCCATTCCCGCTGCCAGATCGCAAAGTCCACATATTGCAACTCCAATTCTTCTAGCCCAGACTCTTCTCCCTGATGATACGCCTCATACAACTGACTAAACTCTTTGACCAAGATTCCCGTCGACCATCCATCGCTTACGATGTGGTGCATCGTCACCATCAGTACGTGCTCTTCTTCCCCAAGCTTCACCAGCAGGGCTCGCAACAACGGCCCTTCGCTCAAGTCGAATCCTCGTCTCGCCTCCTTCTCCACCACCAGCTTCGCCTGCTCTTGGCCCTCTTCCCTTTCCATACTGCTCAGGCCTATCACCGGCAACTCCACCTCACCCGCACGCCTCACCTCCTGTACCGGATTCCCTTCCCGTGCCGGAAACACCGTCCGCAACACCTCGTGCCGCCTTACCACTTCGTTGATGCTCTGTCTCAGGGCTATCTCATCGAGCTGGCCCTTCAGCCTCACGGCTGCGGGAGTATTGTAGGTTGCGCTTCCAGGATCCAGCTGCTCCATAAACCACAACCGCTGCTGAGCATATGACAACGGCAGATCTCTCGTGCGTTGAGCGCGGACGATGGGCGGGGCTGTCGTTTGCTCACCTCGTTCCATCAACTCCTCGATCTTCCGCGCCAAGCCCTTGACCGTCGGTGCCTCAAACAACGTCATTACCGAAAGTTCTACACTTAACACTTCTCGAATTCGCAATACTATTTGGGTCGCCAGTAACGAATGCCCCCCTAGCTCAAAAAAATTGTCATCGATCCCAATCTGCTCGACCTGTAGCATCTGCGCCCACAACCCACAAATGATGTCCTCCACCGGCGTCCGACGTTCTCTTTGTTGATCTATCACTGATCTATCCGACTCTGGTAGCGCCTTGCGATCCAGCTTGCCGTTTGCTGTCACCGGTAACTTCTCCAACCATACAAACGCATTCGGCACCATGTATTCCGGCAGCCTCTCTTTCAAAAAGCTGCGTAGTTCGGCGTGGTTAGGCGGCATCCCCTCTCGTCCAATCAAATACGCCACTAACCGCTGATCGTGTTCATTTCCTTCTCTGGCCACTACCACCGCCTCAATCACATCCGGATGCTTTCTAAGAACCGCTTCGATTTCGCCCAGCTCGATCCTGACTCCTCTGATCTTGAGCTGATTATCCATTCGGCCCAGAAACTCAAGGTTCCCGTCGGGCAAATAACGCACTCGATCGCCCGTCTTATACAACCGTGCTCCCGTCTTCCCATCGAAGGGGACTGGGACGAAACGCTCGGCTGTCAGATCGGGGCGGGCGTGGTAGCCGCGCGCCAGCCCTACGCCACCGATGTGGAGTTCGCCTTCCGTGCCGATGGCGACTGGCTGCATGTGCTGGTCGAGCAGGTAGATCTGCGTGTTTGCTATGGGCCTGCCAATGGGCACGATCGAATGCAGGCAGCCACGCTCACACTCCCAGTACGTCACTTCAATAGCAGCCTCCGTAGGACCGTATAGGTTGTGCAGCCGCGCCTGCGAGCGCATGAAGAAGCGTTCCTGCAACTCCCAGGAGAGCGCCTCGCCACTACAGAACACATCGCGTAGGCTGACACATTGCTCCACACCTTCCTGCTCCAGGAACGCCCGGAGCATGGACGGCACGAAGTGCATTCGCGTGATCCGCTCCTCCACGATCGATCGAACGAGGTAAGCGGGGTCCTGATGGCCGCCGGGACGGGCCATGACCAGCGTAGCGCCTGTCATTAGAGGCCATAAGAATTCCCACACCGACACGTCGAAGATGAAGGGTGTCTTCTGCAAGACGCGGTCGCCGTCCGTCAGGCGGTACTCGTTTTGCATCCAGAGCAGGCGGTTACGGATGGCGCTGTGGATATTGACTACAGCTTTCGGCCTCCCCGTCGAGCCCGACGTATAGATGACATAAGCGGAGTTTTCGGGAAGCGCAGCGGGCGTCAGGTTCTTCGCGCTCTGCCGGGAGATGCTCGGCCAGTCGGCGTCGATGCACAGCACAGAGACGGCGCACGATGGCAGCCGTTCGAGCAGGCGCTCTTGTGTGAGCAGGACAGCTATTCCTGCGTCTTGCAGCATGTAGCTGAGACGCTCCTGCGGGTAAGTGGGATCCAGCGGCAGGTAAGCGCCTCCGGCTTTGAGCACACCCAGCAGTCCCACCATCATCTCCGATCCCCGCTCCATGGAGATACCAACACGTACCTCAGGTCCTACTCCTAACTCTTTTAAATAATGGGCTAATTGATTGGCTCGATGATCGAGTTCTCCATAGCTCAGTTCTCCCTGCTCACTCTTTATTGCGATCGCGTCCTTCCTTCGGCTCGCCTGCTCCGCGATCACTTCATGCACTAATCGCGTTTCTCCATATTCTGTCTCCGTCTCGTTCCACTGTGTTAATAACCGGTACTTGTCCTCTTTGGTGAGCAATGGTAATTCTGAGATCCGCTGCTCTGTATTCGCCAGCGCAGCCTCCAGCAATACCTCATAGCAGCCCAGCATTCTTCTGATCGCATCTTCAGAAAACAAGTCGGTACTGTACTCCATTGAAATCAACAATCCGCGCTCTGTTTCCATTGCGACCAGGGTTAGATCGAATTTGGCCATCCGATTTTCACTGTCCACCGACATGACGGCCACATCTTTTAACCTTAAGTCTTCTATAGGCGTATTTTGTAATACAAACATGACCTGAAACAGCGGAGCCCTGCTCAAATCTCTCTCAGGCTTTATTTCTTCCACCAATTTCTCGAATGGCACGCCTTGATAGGTATATGCTTCCAGGGCTACTTTTCTTACCCTTCCCACTAACTCTTTAAAGCTTGGGACTCCACCTAAGTCTGTCCGCATTACTAAGGTGTTTACGAAGAAACCTATAAGATTTTCTATCTCCACCTGATTCCGATTTGCCACCGGCACTCCTACAGCTATATCCTCTTGCCCGCTGTATCGATGGAGCAAGGCCTGAAATGCAGCCAGCAGCGTCATAAACAACGTCACCCCTTCCCGCTGGCTCAACTCCCGCAACCCCTTCGTCAGCTCTTCTGACAGCTCAACGCTCAGGCTGTGACCGCGGTGGCTGGCCACCTTCGGCCTGACCCGGTCCGTCGGCAGCTCTAAGACCTCCAGCCCTCCCAACTGCTGGCGCCAGTAACTCAACTGTTGCTCCAGCACCTCGGCTTGCAGCCATTCCCGCTGCCATACTGCAAAATCCGCATATTGTAACTTCAACTCCTCAAGCGGCGATTCCTCACCTCGACTGTATGCTTCGTACAACTGGCTGAACTCTTTGACCAGAATCCCTGTCGACCAGCCGTCGCTCACGATGTGATGCATCGTCACCACCAGGACGTGCTCCTCTTCATCGAGCTTGACCAAGAGCGCTCTCAGCAATGGTCCTTGACTCAGATCGAACCCCCGTCTCGATTCCTCTTCCACTAGACGTCTTGCCTGCTCTTGACGCTGTTCGCCCTCCATCTCGCTCAGGTCTATCACCGGCAATTCCACTTCTGCCGCGGGCTGCACTTGCTGCACCGGTCGACTTTCGCGTACCGGAAACAGCGTTCGCAGCACTTCGTGCCGTCGCACCACCTCGTCGATGCTCCGCCTCAGCGCCCTCTCATCCAGAGGTCCCTTCAACCTCACGGCTGCAGGGATGTTGTAAGTTGCGCTCCCTGGATCTAACTGCTCCATAAACCATAACCGCTGCTGTGCGAATGACAGCGGCAGATGTCCCTCGCGTCGTGCGGAGACTATGGGCGGCGCCGTCGTCTGCTCACCTCGTTCCATCAACTCCTCGATTTTCCGCGCCAACCCCTTCACCGTCGGTGTCTCAAACAACGTCATTAACGAAAGGTCCTGTTGGAAAATTTTCCTGAGAGACGCAATTACTTGGATGACCAATAATGAATGCCCTCCCAGTTCGAAAAAATTCTCATCGACGCCTACAGATTGCCGCCGAAGAACCTGTTTCCAAATACCGCAAATAATCTCTTCGATTGGAGTAAAAGAGCCTCGACCTCTCTCCACGCTACCCTGCGTATCAGGCTCGGGCAGCGTCTTGCGGTCCAGCTTCCCATTCACTGTCAATGGCAGTTTCTCCAGAACGACAAATGCTCTCGGAACCAAATGGTCCGGCAAGTGAGCGGAAAGAAACTCTCGGACCAAAGCTGTCGTGCCGCCCGCTTCGAGCACTAAGTAAGCGCAGAGAAACTTCTCACCGGAAGCATCTTCCCGATCGACGACAACGCAATCTCGCACCAAGTTACTGAATCTCAGAGTGGATTCGATCTCGCCAGGCTCGATTCGGATACCTCGAATCTTCAGCTGATCATCACGTCGCCCCAAGAATTCGAAATCTCCGTCCTCGAGAACTCGTGCCAGATCTCCGGTCTTATATAAAATATCGCGCGGGTCACTCGTAAATGAGTTTCGCACAAATACACGGCCAGTCAATTCAGGTTGTTTATGGTAACCGAGGCTGCGAAACGGCGTCCTGATGTGAATTTCTCCAATCATCCCGGGCAGACAAACATTGTTATATTCATCAAGCAGTAGAACTGATGCGCCGGTCATGGGTTTCCCTATTGGTACCGACCGGCGGTTTTGATCAGAGGGTTGTACAATGTAGAAGAGCTTTGTCATCGTTGTTTCTGATGGGCCATACAGATTGACGAGCTGGACATGACTTCCAATCTTTGATATCCATTTCTTCACATCGGAAGGGAACAATGGCTCTCCCGCCAACAAGAGATGTTTTAGAGCCTGCCGGTCCGGAACAGACCAATGATCTACAAATAGGCGAAATAGCGAGGGAACACAGTGGACGAGATTAATCTCTTGTTCTTGAATCCAACTCGCCAGCCGAGCGCCATCCAAGAGAATCTCCTTACCAGGCGGAATACAAATGGTTCCCCCCGAACACAATGGCACAAAAATATCTCTCAATATCGCATCGAACGAGGGCGCAACCAGCTGGCTGACGCGGGTTCCCGGTGCAATCTTAAAAGTTTCTATCTCCCATCGGATATAGTGCTCGATTGCCCGCAGTCGACCGTCGATCCCTTTCGGTATGCCTGTTGAGCCAGAAGTAAAGAATACGTAAGCCAGATCGTCCGGCTGCCACAGTTCTCTGCCATGATCTGCCAGTTCTTTGGCCGATCTTGAGGTCTTTATCGAACTATGTCTGGAAAGCGTCTCGGTGACGAGAATCGTCTTAAACTCGCGACCGCAATGCTGGACCAGGCGCGACAAGCGATCTTTAAACCGGTCCTCGGTGATGATCCAGGTCGGACTGGCCTGGCTTAGCAAAATGCTCAAGCGGTTGTCTGGGACTTCTGTCGAAAGCGGAATAAAGACGCCACCGGCTTTCAACACCGCGAGTACCGCGGAAATCACCAGTTTGCGATCTTCCGTGAAGATCACCACGGAATTTCCTTTGACCATGCCTGCTGCTCGAAGATCATTCGCCAATGAGTTTGCATGATCGTGCAGGTCTCGATAACTAAACTGTTCGTCGGCGGTATCGATCGCAACCCAATCACTGTGCTGTTTGGCTTTTTCACTAAACCATTCGTGAATATAAGGACGCCGCATACTTTTCTCTTTGATTTTGGCTGTCATAGTATTCCTGTGGGGATAGCGGTTTAATGCTGGTACTGATCTCTTTTACCTGAGTCTGAGAGGGCGGAATCGCTGACAAGTCAATTTAAGGCCGCGAAATAAACAGATAGATTGGCTCGTATAGCGGCCGATATACGCCGGTTTGAGCGAACACGGTCAACCCCTAGCCTTCCATCATCTCCAGACTGCTGGAAAATGGAGCCGTTGCTACATCCAACTCTGATTGAGCTGTTAGCCTTAGATTCAGGATCGGCGTTGAGGGATCAGCTAGGATGTGTTCCAACAGTTTAATCAGGCCGTTTTTAAAGCGATTGATCGTCGTCGTGGTGAATAAGCTGCTATCATATTCGAAAATTCCCTGCAGCATCTGCCCGGGTTTGCTCATGACCAATCTCAGGTCCATCTTGGAAATATACGTATTGACTGGCTCTTCGACGCACATCATGTCGGCCAGCCCAAGCTCCGGAATCGGCTCATTCTTCAACGTAAAGTGAACTTGGAATAGAGGCATGCGGTTCAGGTCCCGCTCCGGTGACAACTCTTCCACCAGACGCTCGAACGGCAAGTCCTGATGCTCATAGGCTTCCAATGAAACGGTCCTCACTTGTTGTAAAAGGTCTTGAAACCTAGGGTTCCCACTCAAATCCACGCGCATAATCAAATGGTTTACGAAGAACCCGATCAGGCCCTCTGTTTCCACTCGGTTGCGGTTGGCAACATCGGTTCCCACAACCACATTCGTCCTGCCGCTGTAGCGCGAGAGTAGGATTTGAAAGGCGGCCAGCAACGTCATAAACAGCGTCACACCTTCTCTCCGGCTCAATTCCTCCAATCCCTTCGTTACCTCCTCCGACAGCTCGAACGTCTCACTCCTTCCTTCATGCTTGGCCACCTTCGGTCGCTCATAATCCGTCGGCAGCTCCAACTCCTCCACTCCCGCTAGCCGCTTCCGCCAAAACTTCAGTTGCTGTTCCAACATCTCACCTTGGAGCCATTCCCGTTGCCAGACCGCGAAATCTCCATACTGCAGCTCC
>Ga0187894_10004850_pt1 | contig 14122 bp, 14 predicted proteins | sample GBC1701081metaG_FD_136650 | JGI IMG/M metagenome (GOLD analysis project Ga0187894, IMG submission 136650) | White microbial mat communities from a lava cave in the Kipuka Kanohina Cave System on the Island of Hawaii, USA - GBC170108-1 metaG ...
CGCAACTCAACTTGAAGCTTACTGCCAAAAATTGGGCGTTAACAAATATGAACTTGTAGCAAGAATGACTGCAAACTTCCAACCAAACAACGGAAGCCACGCTCAATTATACAACAGCGCAGTAATCGTTGACAAAACACAATACGGAAATCTTGCTAACTTGGTTGAAACATACGGCAATTTGGTCAATGACACAAAAACATACGACCAAGCTCGCGTTTCACAATTGTGGAACACACAGGCGAACGACGATGAACTTGACACTTTGGCAATCAAATTGCACAGCAATTCAATTTACCAAATCAAAGAATAAGCGGGGGAAACAATGAACAAAACATTCGCATTTATCGCCATCGTTATGCTAGCGCTAATTACACCGGCGTCAGCATTTTTCTTCTTCGGATACGACACGCCAACCTATAATCCAGGTTCAGACGCAGCTCCAGGAAGCGAAACAGTAGTTGACGGCGACGGAAGCGAAACTCCAGTAGACGGAGACGGAAGCGAAACTCCAGTTCAAGGAACACCAGACCCTACTTTGCCAGGCGGTTCAAGCGGATTTGATGGCATCCCTGACTTTTTTGACACGCCTCCAACTTTTAGCGACACTCCTCCAATCTTTATTCCAGGAAATTTCCCGGCAGTTTGGAACAAATTACATGAAGTAAACATTCCACGAGGAACTCCAACAGGCACTATAATTTACAAAGACATCACAAAAGAATGCAAAGACCCAGACGATAAAAAGTTGGTCTTTAAGGTTGTAAGCAACTCGGCGAATTTTGATGTGTCGTTTGTTTCAGGAAGCCTCGCAATCTTTTACCTTAACGAAAATTTTGTAGGATCTGAAATAGTCAAACTTTCATGCAATGGAATTGTTGGCGCATTTAAGTTAAACGTTTACGACCCTGCGGGTGAAGACGGATCTAACGAAGACATAAGTCTTCACGTTGGCAGCATAAGAATACCAAACCAATTCGACGCAATACAGGGCGATATGGTTCCAGTAATAGTATCAGTTAGAAACAACGGCGATAAACGCCTAAACGATTTGGTCGTTAACGTAGCAATCGCAGAGCTTGGAATTCGAGCCGCAAGAGTAGGACCATTTGATCTTTCTATCGGCAAAAGAGTAACTAAACTGCTCTATGTTCAACTGCCGGAAAGCGTTGAACCAGGCACTTATTACGCGAGAATCACTATGGATTCAAGCAACGGCCTTAGCCGGGCAATCCATCGCGATGTCGACGTGATTGAGTAGAAAGGTTTATATAATAGTAGTTACTTTTTAGTGGTGAAAGGTGAATACTACTCGAGAATAGAAAACCTTTAATACGAAAATAAAATCAAGAGCCATAGGGGGTAACAATCATGAAAAAGACAATATCAATCATCTTCGCATTCATTCTAGCTATTACTGCTGTAGCTTCAGTATCCGCGCTACCAATAGATAATGTGCAAGTAGACATTGATGATATTGCCCTAAATGAAAACGCAGTAAACAGATTATCCCTTGAAAGAGGACAGCAATACGATATTCGTGTAAGATTCACAGCACAAGCAGACCTTGATGACACTCAAATTCGAATGTTTTTATCAGGATATGAATTCTCAGATGTCGATGACATTGAAGATCGAACTCCATTATTTGACATAGAAAACGGAGTAACATACGTAAAGAAATTAAGCCTAATTTTCCCAGACGACATTGATGAAGATGACTATAAACTTCGAATCATAATCTCAGACAGATTCAATGATGAAATGGTTCTTAACTACAACTTGAAAGTAGACGTTCCAAGAAACAGCGTAGTAATTGAAGACGTAATCTTCTCACCTAGCGGCTCAGTTCGCTCAGGAAGCGCGCTACTTACAAAAGTTCGCGTAGAAAACAGAGGACAGCAAGACCAAAACGACGTCAAAGTAACAGTTAGCATTCCACAACTATCAGTTAGCGGAACCGCATACATAGAAGAAGTTGACAACGGCGATCACGAAGAAGAAACAGAAGAAATCTTCATCAGAATACCAAAATGCGCAAAAGCTGGAAACTACGATGTAATAGTTGATGTTGAATACCAACAGCTACACCGCAAAATATCAGAAAAACGCACAATCACAGTTCTTGAAGATGACACTTGCAACGAAAACAAAACGCCTTCAACAACCATACAAGTTGGAAGCCAAACAATCAATGTCATCGCAGGACAAATGGCAACTTTCCCAATCACAGTAACAAACACAGGAAAGAAAAGCCAATCATTCACAATATCAGTTTCAAATAACGAAGTTGCTAGCGTAACAATCACGCCAAGCAACCTAGTTGTAGTACCAGCGGGACAAACACAGCAAGTGTTCGTCAACGCGCAAGTAAACGAAGATGCGAGCGCGGGAGCTCACCAGCTTTTAGCAACCATACAGAACGGAGATTCAACCCAACAGGTTAACTTGAACCTTATGGTGACAAACACACAAAGCGGCGCAAAACGCGTAATTGAGGTAATACTCATCGCTCTTGTCGTAATACTTGTAGTCATCGCAATCGTACTAGGAATTAGCTACGTTCGCGGAAAAGGACAATCAGAAACTTACTACTAAAGTAAGCTCTTAGTTAGATTCAGATATTGAGGTAATTTGGGGGACAAATGCGAAGAGAACTATTAATTTTCTTACTATTGATTGCTTTACCCAGTGTCCTCGCTGATTTTAGCGCGTTCGGAGAAACCCAATTCTCAATAAACACCTGCGAGAGCGCAACATCAAACTTAACATTATTCAACACAAACGGAACAAACACTTACAGCATATTAGTTGACGGAAAAGGAAGCGAATTCATAACATTCTCAACAACAGAATTTACATTAAATGAAGACCAACAGGCGCTCATTTACACATACTACAATGTTCCTTGCGACACTAAAGCCGGAGAGCACCCTCTTGACATAATATTTACAGACGGAACTAATGAACTTTATTTATCCCAAGAAATTGTCGTTAAGATACCTGAGAACCTTAATTTAAGCGTTGACCAAACAAGCGAAGTCATAACTCCTTGCGAAACATCAACATTTACCTTAACACTTCACAACCCGTCAAACACAACAGAAATATACCATTTAAGCCTAAGCGGAAACAATGACGCAAAACTATCAGAAAACAGAATAGTTCTTGAAGGAAACGAAAAACACCAAATTACCCTAACATTTGAACCTCAAGACTGCACAGTTCACGGAACATTCCCATTCACAATAAACGCTCAAGCTGAAAAATCAGAACAACAAAAAACACTAGAACTTGAAACAATAGTAAAACCAAGCGACATACCACTTCTTGCGAAAGGCATCAACAAAATAAGAACAGACTTTGTTGACAGCACAGCAGAACTCACAATAGAAAACACCGGAGATAGGACAACAACATACCAAATAGCGGTCGACGGAATTTCCTGGGCAACAATAAGCCCCGAGAGCATTGTGGTAAAATCAGGAGACATTAAAACGCTTCAATTAAGACTAACTCCAACGAACGAAACTCAAACAGGAAAACACACACTAACACTTCTCGCCACAGTAGATGAAACAGGAATACAATACGCAAAAGACATAACAATCAACCTAAAACCACCAACATTCTACGAAAAGAACCCAGTTCTCACAGCAGCGGTTGGCGTAATAATTATCGCAATTTTAGTTGGACTTGTTTTCTTGATAAGATACACAAGAACGCCAAAATTCAAACAAAAATTCGCCAAATGGAAACAAGCGCGAGAAAAAAGAAAAGCGCAACGCGAAGAAAAACGCAAAAAAATACTCGCTCAAAGAATCCAAGCTCGAGAAAAAGACCTTGAAATGAAAGCTCGCGAAGCCAAAAAACGAAAAGAACAGCAAGAAAGAATCGAAAAGAAAATAGAAAGAAAACTCGCGAAAGAACTCAAAAAAGACTTTCACTTAATAGCTAAAAAAGACCTAGTAATAGGACCTAAACACAAAAAAACATACAGAATACTCACAATCATATTCCTAATACTTCTCGCCATAGCTGTTTTCGCGCTTTGGAACGTACTAGTTGCTAACAAAGAATCAGTATTATTCGGAATCGCAATACTCGCAGTAATATTCATCGCCAAAAAATTATCCAAATTCAGAGTAATATTTGGCAAATGGAAATATCTTTTGGCGGGACAAAACGTCACACTTTTAGGTTGGAAAAAAGGACTCACATCAATAGTAATATCTCCAAAATTTGCAGTCAAAAACTTAATGGTAAGCGTTCGAAAAATAAAAACAAGAACCTCGCCATCACCAGTAGTTTATCAGAAAATAAAAATAAGAGCAAACGCAGAAGCAGATTTCACAGCGACATTTAGCGTCCCAAAAAGATTCTTCAAACACAACAAACTAGACGATTTGCGCCTCGCAAAATACAACGGCAAAAACTGGACAACAGTATCACTTTCAAGAGCCGGCGAGAAAAAAGGAGAATACTTCTTTAGCGCAGAACTAACAGAAGGAACATACTCACTATACAGCAGAACAAAACCAAAAAACAACTCAATCAGAAACACAATCATACTAGTAGGAATAATCGCGGCACTAATCGGCCTTGCAGTTCTAATAACTCCAAAAACAGAAAACCCTGTAACCGTAGGAATTCCTCCCCAAACATGGGAATCAAACACAATACACACTCTTAACTTAAGCTCATACTTTAACGACCCTGACGGCGACCAATTAACTTACAGCGCATCAGGAAACCATAACATAATGGTTGACATCGTTTTAGATACCGCGCAATTCACAACAGAAAAAGGTTTTAGCGGAGAAGAGCGCGTAAAATTCATCGCAAGCGACGGGAAAGGCGGCGAAGTTGAAAGCAACAACGTAATATTAAGAGTCACAAAACCACTAATACCTTCACGCTACCAAGGAATTTTTGGAATAATTCTCGCGCTTTTAGTCATAATTTTCCTTCTAATAGTCGCGCGCTCAAACAAGCGACGCTAACTGATAAACCATACCAACAGCGAAAACACCAATAATAACATAATACGCCCAAAGAGGAACCTTAACGGAAAACTCAGGACGACGCTCCCCTGCATTTCTTGACTTATAATGCATAAGAACAATAACGATTCCAGCAATACCTCCCGCAAAAGTTCCAGCAACCTCTAAAGTCTTCGCAAAAGAAGATATGCCAATAATCAAAAGAACAGCAGGAACACAAGTAACAAGCGCGTAAGACTCCCACTTTGGCAAATTAAAATCACGCCAAAAAGAATCTTTTAAAGCAAAACCTAAACTAACGAACGCTGTGCACATCGCTAAAATACCGAATAAATGAAGCAGAAAAAAGCCACTCGCGCCTGTTAAAAAACCGACGCCAACAGTCGCAACTTCAGTCGTTAAAATTCCAGAAACGCCAATAACACCAAGAGCGAACAGAGCATACGCTACAATAGGAATTAAAGAACCAACAATAATCGCTTTTTTTGCAAGACGCAAACAACTCGTCATCTCTTCTCGCACTTCAGGAATCGCCGCAGTTCCAATATACGCGAACAAAACCATACCATAAGGAATCATTAAAGTCGAAAAAGAAAAACCCCCAATTTTTTCAATAGAAAAATGCCTTGAAAAAAACAAAACACCAAGAACAAGCAAAAAAATACCTAATTTTAAAATCCCTAAAAACAATTCGGACTTTTCAAGAAGACGAACGCCTCCTCCAAGAAGCATACACATTACAAGGTAAAAAACAACCATCCACATCCAAGAAAAACCGCCAAACAAAACAGCAAGACTTTCTCCAGCGCCCAGAGTGTATGCAACCATCGCGCCATAAACACCAATAATCATTGAGAGCGCCATAAACATTTTTCCCCATTTGCCAAGATATTTATGCGCGTAACCGCTTAATTGGTAACAAGCCTTGGTTCTAAGCGCAATTTCCCCAGTCATCAAATGAACAAGCAAAGAAATAACTCCAAGAACCAAAATAACAAGAAGCCCAGTCCAAAAACCAGCCTTCAAAACAACATAAGGAATACCTAAAATTCCCGCCCCAATAACACAACCGGTAAGTGTAGCTATTGCCTGATAATACGCTTTTGGGTGTTTCATTATACCTCTTTTTCATTAATTAAATCCGCAGCCTTTAAAAAACACTCGCTAACACAAAACAATATGAGCCTAATAGAGGTAAAAGAATCAGGAATACATAATGAAGGAGTATTCGCAACCTGCGATATTTCAAAAGGAACTCAAATAGTTGAATATGTGGGGGAAAAAATAACTTCAAAAAAAGGCAGCGCAAGGTCATTTCAACAACAAAAAAGAGGAATGATTTATATCTTCAAAATAAACAAAAAATATGATATTGATGGAGATGTGCCATACAATATTGCGCGCTTAATAAACCACTCATGCTCTCCTAACTGCGAAGCTGAACAAAAAGATGAACAAATATTCATTTGCGCGCTAAAAGACATCAAAAAAGGAGAAGAACTAACATTTGATTATAACTTTGGAATTGATAACTATTCTGAACACCCTTGCAGATGCGGCTCCTCTAACTGCGTAGGCTACATCGTTGGCGAAAAACACTGGCCAAAATTAAAGGAACTAACTGCCAAAAAGCTTAAAAATGAAGAAACAGCTGAAACTCACTAACGGGGGTGTAGTACAACCTGGCTAGTATGGCCGGCTCCAAATCGATTGGAGCGTACTCCAACAAAGGAGTTCCCGGCAGATTCGGGTTCAAATCCCGCCACCCCCACTTATGCGCAATAAACAATTAGGAGGCACAGACGCGGGATTTGAAAATCCTGTGACTTCGTCACAGTCCACCGAACAAGTTCGGTGTCCCGCCACCCCCATATGAAAAGAGTCTTTATAGTGCACGGATGGGGAGGAAGCCCCAAAGAAGCATGGTTTCCATGGCTCAAAAAAGAGCTGGAACAAAAAGGATATTCTGTTACAGTCCCCTCGATGCCTGACAGTGAAGAACCCGTTATAGAAAAATGGGTCTCACACTTATCAAAAACAGTTGGCGAACCTAATGAGGAAACATATTTTGTTGGACACAGCATAGGATGCCAAACAATAATGAGATACCTCGCTTCAACTAACAAAAAAGTTGGCGGATGCGTATTTGTAGGAGGATGGTTCACGCTCTCTGAACTTGAAACTTCTGAAGAAAAGACAATAGCGAAACCATGGCTTCAAACATCAATCGATTTTAGCGCAATCAAAAAAACAACTAAAAAAATAATCGCGATATTTTCCGACGATGACCCTTACGTTCCTTTAGAAAACGTAAAAATGTTTGAAAAAAACCTACAAGCAAAAACAATTATTGAACATAGCAAAGGACACATGGGCGGAGAAAGCAAAACATTCAAACTTCAAAGCGCCCTTGATTCTGTTTTAAAAATCACTTCGTAATGTGAACAACATCGCCAACTTCAGTATTAGTTCTCGCAATTGTTCCAACAGGAAGCTCAAGCAAAAACATAGCAGGACGTGAGTTGCGATATGAACTTTTAGTTTCCCATTCAGAATACGCCTCAACAACTTCCCAAGATTCATCCAAAAACACTAAATCCATCGCGTCAGGACAAAACCAAGAATGCAAACTAATATGCTGCTCGCGAGGAAAACGAAACAGCAAAGGAACAACGTTTTTGCGAAACATCATTCCTTTTATTTGCTCCCAAAAACTCACACAATCCTCAACAGTATGCGAAATTAAAGTTTTTTTAGTGAAATTCACAATAGGCATGCAAAACACATAGTTTTCAATGTTTAAAAACGTTCACAATAAAGCTTAAATACGACGAGTTTTCAACAAATTATATGAAAAAACTGGTGCTAACAATCCTTTTGATTTTCATCGTTACCCTTAGCGCTTGCACTGCCCCCTCAAGCGAGGACAGCAAGGCAAAAGACATTGCTAACGACTTAAAAAATCAGGATTCAACGGAAGACGCTTCAATTGACGTAATGACAAATGAAGAAATACCTTCAGAAGAAACAAAAATAGAGCCAACACCACAAGAAACAACTTCTAATTCAATCACAGGAGACATTACTGCGGATTTAACAACTCCTGAACAAATACCAAACCTTAACGTTCAAGAAGATATTGTAGCTCCTGCGCAAAAACGCACCAAAATGTACAAATATCTAGATACATACGCACAACGCGTAAACGGATATGGATTTAATTTGGGCGTCAGTAAATACGCCTATAAAAACGACAGGTTCAGAATAATATTGTCAAAAGCAGTTCAGGTCAGCGGAGTAACATTCGGAGACATAAAAAAACCAGTTTTCTACTATGACACCATCTATGTTGACAGAGTAAGCAAAACAGCATTCGGATACTGCGAAGGGCACGAGGAAAATGTCAACAGACAATGCGATGAACTTGAAATATATGATTTGGCGTACCCTTTGCCATATTCTGAATTAAACATCGCGCTTCCACACGACTGGCTTTTCACCTATATTGAACGAGAACCAGACTCAATGGAGGCAAACAAGTATTATGTCAAAGGAAGAGCCGCGACAACAGTCAAATTTAACGATAATCCAACAGTCGAACTGCACGTTGACCCTGGAACAGGACTTCCAATAAGAGTTGACACATTAAAGGGAAGCGTTCTTTTGAACAGAATCGACTTTGAAAAACTCGCCTCAAACACAGTTCGAGACGTTGATGTTTATCATAGAACAAGAAGTGAAATACCATCATCGGACGCATTTTACAAATAATTTTAAACTTCTTTTATTTTCTTACAGACTATGGCGGACTCTCTAAAAATTATCGCGAGCGAAATAAATTCCTGCAAAAAATGCCCGCTTTATGAAGGAACAATTTGCGCGGTTCCAGGAGAAGGGCCAACAAACGCCAAACTTTTCATAATAGGGCAAGCGCCAGGAGCTCAGGAAGATAAAACAGGAAAACCATTCATAGGAAGGGCAGGAAAATACCTCACTATGATGCTTGAAAAAACAGGGATAAAACGAGAAGAAGTTTTTATTACAAGCACAGTAAAACATTTTCCGCCAAAAAACAGACCGCCAACACAAGAAGAAATGCAGGCATGCCAGCCATACCTATTAAGACAACTCGCGGTTGTAAATCCTAAAATCATCTTACTCTTGGGAAATAACGCCAAAAACCTAAAAGATCATCCTTCGCTAAAAGGAAAAATTGTCTTAGACGCAATACACCCATCAGCCGCGATGAGATTCAAAAAAATGGCTGCGCGAATGGATGAAGAATTCTTAAAACTAAAAGAAGTCTACCACAGCACACCATAAAGCTTTTAATACACAGTCACGGTAAAGACTTCAATGGGAAAAGATGAAATAAGCAGGGATTTGGACGATTATCTCAAAGCTCGCAAAAAAAGCGCGATATCAATAACAAACCTTCTTGATAACATTAATGAGCGAATAAAAAAAATTCGGGCACCAAAACCAAAAGTAGACATTCCTCAAGAAGTCGAAGTTTATGACGAACCTGCTCCTAAAGAGCCCAAAAAACCATTTTATCATAAATTTTTCAACAAAGAAAACGTCGATGAAGAGCTTATTCGCGCAAGAATGCAAGCTCAGGACGCAATTGATGACATAAAAGAAATAAGCAAAATATCCCTAAAAATGATAAAAGAACTTCCTGACGAGCACCTTCGCAAATTCAAAGAATCACCTGAATTTGAAAAACTAAAGACGATTCTGAAAAAACACGAATTGATAAAATAAATAAAAAACTATTGCATCAAAATCGGCGGAAGTTTTTTGTAAAGAGCGCCTGAGGTTGAACTCATAAGAGGCATTCCGTCCAAAATTTCCTTGGCGAACTTATATGCAGATGAGAATTTAGGCATATTTCCTATGCAATCGGCAAACTGCTCCAAGCCGGTTCTTAAAGCCTCAAAACCATACTGCTCAATAAAAAATTTTGAGCCGGCAACATAGACTGTGGCGCTTTGCAAATCCTCAGCAACAGTCAAGCCTTTAAAAGAACCTTCTTCGTTCATTGACAACGATTTTGGAAGAAGATTCTTGAATATACTCACGTCATGGGCATGGTTTGGTTTTTTTCCCCTTGCATGGCACTTTGGAACTTCCTGAATGTTTGCAGTATTCAAACCCGCTACAGACTCAAGAAGAACTAATTGATTTGGAGTTTTAACCTTCCAATCAGACTGTTCTGTCCCGCCAGACAAAATTTCATTCTTCAAAGCGTTATAAGCTGAACTTGATATAGCATCAAGAACTTTTTTTGGATCTTCTGAATTAAGAACAGGCCTTCCAGTGCTTCTCTCCAGAAAATACCCAATATTCGCAGCAGCCATCAATTCAGACGCTGTCTTTAGTGTGTAATCTCGAAGAGTCTTGCAATTTTGAGCCAGCGGAATCAGAAGAGGGGCCAACCTTTCCTGCTCTTCCTTCGTTCCCTTCAGAACTTCCTGAATCATCAAGTTCACTTTCTGCGTTGTCTGGCTGAAGTACGCCTGCTGAAGAACCAGAGGAAGAAGATAAGACGGATTGTTTTGGTTCATCGTTCCCTCTATCCCTGCCTGAATCTTGCTTTGGTCCAGCATCATCAGGCTTTCCAGATTGAGACTCCTCACTTCGTTCTTCACTTCCACTACGTTTGTCATTTTTACTTTTCTCCATCTCCCCTTCTTTTTCAAAATCAACATATTTAACTTTTTTAGACTCATAAACTTTCAAAACAGAGGAATACCAATCAGTTTTTTCTTCTTTAACGTACTCTTTTGACCCGAAAGTCTTAGAATCATTACTTTTGTACATTTGATTAAAATCATCACTGCTTTCTTTCGCGGACTCAATTTTAACTTCAACAGATTTGAGCTTGTTTTGAGGAATTAAAATGTCAGTTAATGAAAAAGAATTGCTAAAATTGGATACTTTATTCAATGAATCAGATTTAAAATTGAAATCAGCTTTTTGAGAGTTTGAAGCGTACGTTTTTGAAGTGTCGTGTATCGTGCATTCATAACCGCAATTGTGTCTGTCTATTTGAGACGCTAAACTCTTGAAGGAATCGGCAAAAATTTTACCTTCATCAACACTTAAAGTTGAATTTAGCGCGTCAAGCAGAGCCGAATTTTGATAATCACTCATATATTCTAAAGAATATAATTAATAATATTTAAGGTTAATCTTAATAACTTTTATATAAATGTCCGGGAGAAAGTTATTAATTCATTGACCATAATCTGTCAAATTCTTCCAAAAACTGCCTTGCGACAAATTCATTATGAATTATAACAATGTTCTCATCATTTCTTTCATCACCGCTTTTAGTCGGGTTATAACTTCCCGTTACTACGATTTTTTTGTCAATTATGAACACTTTATGATGAACTTTTGCAATTTTTGAAAATTTTTTTAGCCGCTCGTATTCGCTGTATTTATCCTTCCTTGGATCAAAAATCACTCTGGTGTTGAGTCCTTCTTTTGATTTTTTCAAAATCAAATTGCCGATATCATCATCAGTAAACGAATAAACCATAACATCAATTGAAAATTTGGCTTTCTTAAGCTCGTTAATGACTTTTTCTTCGCAATTATCTTCCGGACAAAAATATGCCTCAATTAATGAACCGTTTAGCAAAGTTTTCGCTGAACCTTCTTTACCGCCATGAAACACTCCTTTTTTCATCTCATTAAATTCATCACTAAACGCTTTCCCAAGAACTCTGCTTTCAATTAGAACAACGTTGTTTGGAATGCTCATTTCTTGGCTTGGATTCCAAGAACCTGTCCAAACTAAACTTTCATTGATAACGCAGAATTTGTTATGCATAAGACCGTTTCCGGATTCCATTGCTGCGCTGTTAAATGGATGAGATTCGTCCACAATAAGGTTTTTCGTCCCTATTTTTTCATTTATAAAGGAGGTTCCGTGATACATCGCGCATACTTTCTCACTATCATCTAAGAGACTGCCCAATTTGGCTGAACAGTTGACTTTATCACAGAAAAGGACGCTAATTGAGCCTTCCTCTATAGGGGTTGTCAGACCTCCTGTTATACAGCCTATTAGCAGCAGTCCTGTGAGGAATATTGGTTTCATTTTGTTCTGTCGCTACTCGAGAGTAGTTTAAAAATCGAAAGGTTTAAATATGGGCTATACCCGATAGTAGTAACACAGGGGTGGCACTACTAATCCTAATCACCTCTTTTTCCCTCGCAGGCGCTTTCGGGTGCCTGCTTGGGTTTATAATCACCTCTTTTTCCCTTTCGGGCGCCTTCGGGAGCCCGATTGGGTTTGACTACCTTTAGAGGAAACTCTCCTTTTAGAAGTCTTTTTACCCGCTTTTTGTAAATCATTCCAAGAAAGCTGCAAACCTATCGTAATCACTAATGCGCCAATCGCAAGCCCTGCGAAAAACGCCAAAACTCCGTTTGGAATAATTGATTTAACAGGAACTTTTTTTACAATGGGCTTTTCAAAATAAATATCAAAGTTGGACAACTCAAGCGCGTACTCTGTGAATAGAAGCGATGAAACTCTGTCAAACTCCTTTAACGAAGACGCGTATTCATAATAACTATAAGCGATAATTGGGAACACTTTTTTCTTTTGAGCAAGAAGCAAGTCACCCTTAACTATTGAAAGCTTAAGATCAATCACTTCATTAAACCGAGACTCTTCAACACCCATCAAATTCAAAAGAACATTGCTTGTAGCTTTCGCTTTCGCCGCAGTATACATACACATAACATAATCCTTATTCGCAAGCTTTTGATACGCCGCGTCAATATCTTCCCTTGTTGTTGAAAGCGCATCAGGAATTACACTCACAATATAATTGAACCTCTCTTCAGCTTCGGCAATCTTTGAAGTGCACGCGGATTTTAAGCGTTCTTCATTAATCACAACGCTTTTATCAGTTCCATTAAAAAAACGCGTCCAAACTTTCGCTGAAAAAAGTCTTTCTTGCGCGTAGGCGACATCTGAAACAGCGGAATCATTTTTTCCAACCGATTTTGCCGCGTCACGAAGCAAAGTAAAAGTCTCATCAAGACGCTCTCGAACAGCCATGTACGTTTGAACATCAGTTAACGTTTGAATTGAATGAGCATTAGTTTCGTTTAACAAAATATCCGCTTCTTTTTTAATTTTAAGCATCCTTTTAACCAAATCTTCATCAGACAAATTCGCCTTTTTGTACTCCTCATTAACATACGCCAAATTCGCCCTAAAACAATAAGACGCGGCAGAATAATACGCCTTTTGCTCAACAGCAATCTTCGCTCTTTTAGTGAAATTCGTAACCTCAGAAACATTGAAACCATACTGCTCTAACTCGTTAGTTCTTGCACACAAGTCTTTCGCGACACTCTTCATCGTATCTTCATACCACGGATTTATAGACAACTCATCGGAATAATTTGGCTTTGAAACATTAAGAACAATACCTAAAACATCACGAATAGTCGCGACCTCTTTAACGCTTAAATTCAATTTGTTTCCGAGCGCTACAAGATCAGTTGAAACATTATCCTCTTTAAAATCAGAAGTTCCTTTCGGCAAAAGAACAGTTTTTATCCCATTATTTCCCGCAGCCTCCACCTTATACTTAAGACCGCCAACAGGACCAATAGTTCCTCCACTATTAATAGTTCCAGTTAAAGCAAACTCTTTTGGAATAGACTTATTGAGAAGAGCTCCTGATACAAGCAAAGTCGCCGCTGAGCCAGCGCTAGGGCCTCCAATAATTCCTGGCAAAGACTCAATTGAAAACAAAAAATCATATTCAGAGCAATCAACTTCTAATTCCTTGCAGGCAACCTGCTGAGCAAATCTTAAAGACGCCTGAGTTGAGACTTTTGTTAAAGGATAAGTCTCCAAATAAACACGCTCGCTACCAGGAATCATCTGAAGCTTTAATTTCGCAACAGTTCCAGACTTCCCATCATTCCCTTCACGAAGCGCAAGAAGAGTAATCGACTCGTCATACAAAACATTAGTGGCAACAACACTAACGCAAACCATAGACAAGACAATTAACAATACAAATAAGTGCATACACAAAAATAAACAACAATCGTTTAAGAAGTTTGTGATTTACACG
>Ga0187894_10004851_pt1 | contig 14119 bp, 11 predicted proteins | sample GBC1701081metaG_FD_136650 | JGI IMG/M metagenome (GOLD analysis project Ga0187894, IMG submission 136650) | White microbial mat communities from a lava cave in the Kipuka Kanohina Cave System on the Island of Hawaii, USA - GBC170108-1 metaG ...
ACGCGAGATCCGTCCGGCGACACGGCGACGCGATAGATCGACTGATCGGTCCGGTAGAGCACCGCCAGCGCGCCGCCCGACTCCGCGTCCCAAAGGCGCACCGTCCCATCCGTTGAGCCGGAGACAAGCCGCGACCCATCGGGTGTGAAGACACATGACTCGATGTTGCCGTTGTGCCCGCGCAGGACCGCGACTTCCCGACCGTCCTCAACATCCCACACTCGCACGGTCGAATCCGCAGCTGACGTGGCGAGCCGAGTGCCATCCCGGTTGAAGGCGACGCTGTTGACCCGTCCCTCGTGCCCCTTGAGCGTGCGCACCATCGCGCCCGATGCGGCATCGATCAGCGCGGCCTCGTTGTTCCTCATCGCCGCGGCGATCCGATTTCGGCCCGGTTGCCACGCGATCAACGCGACGCCAGCGGCCATCTCGGACTTCATCACCTCCCGCCCCTCCTGATCGAACACCTTGACAGTCTTGTCCCACGAGCATGTCGCAACGCGCGACCCATCGGGGCTGAAGGCGCTTGTGCAAACCTCCGCATCCGGGTGGGCGGGCCACGTTGCGACATTTTCCCCCGTCCAAGAGTCGACGAGTCCCGCCGTGCCGTCGCTCGACGAACACGCGAGCAGCCGCCCATCGGGGCTGAACGAAACGGAGTAGTTCGATCGCGCGAACTTTGAGCGCAGGCCATCGTAATCAGCCCGGCCCGGATCCCACACCCGAAGCGTTCGGTCGAGCGATCCCGAGATCAGGCGCGATCCGTCCGGCAGCCACACGAGCGACTTGGCCGCCGCGCTATGCCCGCGCAGCACGGCGACCTCGCCCCAACCCGACGATTCCCACATTCGGATCGACCCGTCATCGCAAGCCGTCGCAAGCACGGTCCCATCTGGAGAGAACGAAACCGCGTTGACATCCGAATCCGTTGGCGCCAGCGTCGCCACAACGCTTCCACTCGCGACTTCGTAGGCCTTCGCCCATCCCACATCACTGCCCGCGACCAGCACACCCCCTTCCGGGCTGAAGTCGATCGCGTTCACGTGGATCGACGATTCAGGCGACGGAGCCTGCCCGAATGTCCGCGGTTCGCCGCCCGCCTGTACATCCCATAGGAACACCACCGAATCCCATGATCCCGCCGCAATGCTCTTTTCATCCGGGCTGAACTCCAGGCAACTTAGCGGCTTGCGCCCGCCGCGAAAGGTCTTGAGGATGGAGCCCGTCGCCGCATCCCAGATGTGCACTCGACCATGGATCGGCGTCTCCTTGTCCACGTAATACGCGGCGCTGGCGATCATCGACCCATCGCCCGTGAAGGCGACCGAAGTCACCGGGAACTTGTGCTCCTTGAACTCGAGCACCGCTTCGCCACGGGCCAAGTCCCACACGCGTGCGATTCGGTCGCGCCCGCCCGAGGCAAGCCGCAGTCCATCCGGGCTGAAGCGCACGCAAAACACGCCTCCCGGATGGCCCGGCAACGCCGCGATCCGCGTGAACGAGTTCAAGTCCCACAAGATGATCGCGCCACCCGTCAGGCCCAGTGCCGCGCGGCCTCCGGCGCGATCGACAGCAACGCAAGCGATCTCCGAATCGAATCGCGGAGACGCGCGGAGCGACCCATCGAGCAACGCGTCAACATGCTTCCACTCCCAGCCGCGCGCCGCGGCCGGAGCCGCATCCAGCCAGCGGCGTGCTTCGGCCGGCTCGCCCAGCCGGTGCGCCGAAAACGCGGCGGCCATGTGCGCGCTGTATGAAGCGCGTTCGGCATCATCGGAGGCAATGGCGCCTGCAGCCACCGCCGAAGAAACCACGAGAGTCGCCAATCTCCGCATGATCATGCCCCTCAGCCCGCCGCCTCGTACGCCTGCTTGAGCCAGCCCATCAGTTCCTTGTCGATTTGACCGGCGCTCGAGATCTTGACTCGGTGACTGACCATCGCGTTGAAGCTCCCCGATGCTTCAAGACGCCCCGAAGGCTTTACCGCCTTCAGGTTGATGCCGACGTCGAACCGCGTCGCTGTCGAAGGCTGCAGGATCGCGAACTGCTTGGCGCGTCGAACGCTGACGTACGACTTCTTCGGGGCCATTTCCACGTCGCTCCCCAAATCGCTGATCTTCTTCGCCAGCGCATCGTAGATCGGGCGCAGGGCCGCCTTCGGCCCGGCGAACTGTAACTCGACCAGATCATCACCCGACGGGCCCGGGCCGGACCCTTTGAGCGTGCGCTGCGCGATCAGGTTGGCGTAGCCGTGCCCCACGCCATGCTTCTCCTTAAGGTGAGCGACGATCTCGCCGTGCTTCGCCGCCCCTAGCTTGCCCGTGACCTTCAGCCACTCGTCGATGGTCTTGCCCGTCTTCTCCTTGAGGTTGCCCACCATCGATGCTTCCATTTCTTCAGGAGACTTCCCCATGTTGCGGCTCCAGGTTCTTCACACTCTCGAAGAGCGCGATTGTCGGTGTCATCACGATCGGGATGCTCGGCGCTTCCGCGCGCCGCCCCATTCGGTTTCTGCCTGAACCAGCCTCTCGATGTAATCGCGCAGCGAACCGATCGCCGCGTCGTACGCGCGGAAGTCGCGATACGTGCGCGCCAGCATGACCGCGCCTTCCATGGTCGTCAGGACGAACACCGCCAGCGACTTCGCGTCGATCTCCTCCGGCAGCCGCCGCGACGCCTCATGAAAGCACTGCTCCACCGCCTTGAGCCAGTTGTCGAAGTTCTCGGCGAGCAGCCGGCGCAGGTTGGGGTGGCTCTCGGTGATCTCGATCGCCAGGTTGCCGATCGGGCAGCCATGCCCGAACTCGGTCATCTGAAGCATGCGCCGGTACTGATCAAGCAACTTGAACACACGCTCGATCGGATCGTCCACCGTGTCCCAGATCCGCTGGAGCACTTCGGGCCAGAGCAGCACCTTGCGCCGCTCGAGCGTGGCCGCGAGCAACTCTTCCTTGGTCGGAAAGAAGTGATAGAGCGACCCCTGCTGCACCCCGGCGTGCCGCGCGATCTCCGAGAGCCCCGTGGGTCCATACCCCTGGAGCACAAAGAGCTCCATCGCCGCGTCGATGATCTTCTCCCGCGAATCGGTGCGGCTCGGTGACAACGGGTGCCCTTGGCTGATCACCCAAACTACCTTGGGTGTTCAACCAAGATACCTCATGAACCCCGGGCTGACAACCCGCTTTCTGCCGAATCTCACTGATTCTCTCGGGCCACGGACCCGCGCGCATTCGGGCCGCGCGCGCTCCACGCCTCAGCGCCCGCCCGGTCGCCCATCGCCTCGCAGGCGCCGATGACATCCTCCATGTACATCCGATACCACAAGTAATCCGGCCCCGTGTACACGAACGCCCCCTCCCAAGCCGGCTCCAGCACCGCTCTCGCTTCGGCCGGCCGTCCGAGAGCCCGCAGGATGTGCCCTCGAGCGAACCGGATCTGACCCATCTGATCGCCCGCCATCGCCGTCAGTTTCAGCGCCTGCCCGAACGCTCTTTCGGACATCGCTTCCGCCTCCGCGACGCGGCCGGTTTCGAACAGGCAAAATGAAACCGTCCCATCGATGAACGGGATGAGGTGGTGCGCCGGTCCCCCGACAGACTCGACTTCGATCCTCGCGGCTTGAAGGGCCTCGATCGCTTCCTGGTGCCGCTGCGCCAGCGCCAGATACCAGCCCAAGCGCCGGCGCGCGCTGGCCATCATGAGGTGATCTCGCGCGAACGCCGGCACCGTTTCCCGAATCGCGCACGCTCGCCGCCCAAGTTCCACGGCCCGCTCCGCATGCCCCGAAAACGCCAGCACCACCGCAGCCTCGTCTAAGCAGACGAGCACCGATTCGTCATTGGGCCCAAACCGATTGGCGAGAATCTCCGCCGCCCGCAGCGCCGAGGCCGCCTTGACATCTGTCTTTCCCTCGGCATCGCTGGTCCGCATCTGCGCAATCAACACGCCGACCAGTGCCGGATGATCCGGGCCTAGAAGCATCTCTTCCAATCGCAGTAATCGCCCGAGCGCCTCACTCCTGCCCGTTCGAACATAACCCCGGAAGTGGCTGCGGTCCGGCGCCGCCAGCAAGGGAAGGTCGTGCTCGATGTCAGCGCCGATGGAAGCGGGCGTTGAAGCCCACGCCGCCAGGATTTCAGATCCGAGGCGACACTCGGGCATCGCCGCCGCCAATCGAGCCGCGCCCTCCAGGGACTCGTGCATCTCGGCGTCTTCCGGCGGCAGCCGGCGCATAAATCGGATGAGCGCTTCTCTCAGCAGCGGTTCGCACCCCTCAAGTCTCCGCTGATCCAGCAGGATCCGAGCGCGGACCACATGCATCGACGCGATCAGCAGGTCCGCTCTCGCGCCCGACTCGGCGCCGGTCGCGGCGAGCACGGCCTCCGCTTCCCCGACTGCTTCTTCGCTCCTCCCAAGGCTCACGAGGATCCTCGCCAGCAGAGCGCGCGACTCGATCGCCGGCCCCGCTGATTTGCCGAGCGTCTTCTCGCGCATGGCGATCGCATCGCGGCAGATGGTCTCTGCTTCCGGAGCGCGATTGCGGACCAGCAAGATCCCCGCGAGTTCATGAAGCGCCGCCGCGATCTCAGGGTGCTCCGGCCCGTGCTGCATCCGCAGCCTCTCAAGCCCGCTGCGCACCGACACCTCGGCGTACTCGACCAGCCCCGCCGCCTTCCCGCTGCCGAAGCCCGTATAGATTCCCGCCCATAGCCGGCGCACGGCCTGATCGACCTCCGGCTCATCCGCAAAGGCGCCGGTCTCCAGTCGCAAGTACAGCCGCGCCAGACCGGCATCCACCGCGTGCGCGCGTTCCGGAGACGCCGGGTCCGGGTGCGGCATCGCCTCTCGCAGCAACTCGCCGACCGCCTGCGCTCGGACGCTCTCGGCGCGGGCCGCCTCGCGCTGGGCGCGCTCGCGACGCGCGGCATCGGCAGCACGAGCCATGCTGACTACGACCACGGCGCCCAACCCGATGAGCAGCGCCAACCCGAGCCCCGCCGCCGCCAATCGCCGACGGTTGACCACCAGAGCCTTGCGAAGCAGATACCACCCCGAGCCGCTGCGCGCTTCGACCGGCAGGCCCGCCAGGTACCGCTCGATATCCCTCGCCAGCGATGCCGCCGATTGATACCGACCGTCCTTCTCCTTGCGGATCGCACGCAGAACGATCGCTTCAAGATCGGACGACAGGGAGCTGTTTCGCTGTCGTGGCGGCGTCGGTTCGCATTCCATGATCGTCCGTGCAATATCGAAGATCGAGCCGTCGAGGTCATACGGCATCGCGCCGCACAGCAGCTTGTAGAGAATGACCCCCAGCGAGTACACGTCCGTGAGCGCATCCACTTCCTCGGGATGCCCGGACGCCTGCTCGGGCGAGGCATACGCCGGCGTGCCCGCGAACTCCGCCGTCATCGTGGTGCCGATGCCCCCGGCCTTGGCGATCCCGAAATCGAGCACGACGGGTCTTCCGTCCGGCGTCACCAGAATGTTGTCCGGCTTCAGATCTCTGTGGATCACCCCGTTGAGGTGCGCATGGTGAACGGCGCCACAAACGCTCACGAACACGCGAAGCAACTCCCGCTGCCGCCCGGCCGGCGATTCGCCGGATGGGCGCCACGCGTCCAGCGGCACTCCGTCCACGTACTCCATCACCACGGCGATGCGCCCATCCCCCAGCGTTCGCGACTCGAACACCGTGACGATGTTCGGATGGCGCAGCCGGGCCGCGATCTCAGCCTCTCGCTCCGCCCGCGCGCGCTGGCGCGGCGAAGATGCCTCGCCCGCCATCAGTGTCTTGATGGCGACGGTGCGCGCCGTCGATTCCTGCACAGCCCGGTAAACGATGCCCTGGGCGCCCGTGCTCACCACACTCTGCGCTCGATAGCCCGGGATCCGAGGCGCACCCTCCGGCCCGAGACTCCCACCGACGAGCGTGCGCACGCGGCTGAGAAACTTGCTGTCGGCGAGCGCCGCCTCCATCCGCGCCCGGCATGCCGGGCAGGACTTCACATGCATCGTTGTTTCTGGCGACGCGCCGTCGCCACCGGCCAGGCGTTCGATCTCGGCGGGGCCGGGGCATGCGCGAGGCGCCGGACTCATCTCAAGCGTCCTCCTCGAAGGCCGCCGTCAACTCCCCCACCAGGTCGCGCAGCCGCTTGGTCACTCTGCTCCTGGCCACATACACCTGGTCCACGCTCATGCCGCACTGCGAAGCCGCCGCGGATGCCGGCGCGCCCCGGAGCGCCACGAGCTCAAACGCCCGCAGCGTGCGATCGTCCACCGCGCTCTCGTCGCGCAGCACACCCATGGCGCGGTCGAAGATGGTCCGATCGCGTTCCTCGTCCCAGATCGGGCGCAGTTCGCGCTCATCCGGCACATCGGGCAACGGCGCCGCCGCGCTGTCCGCCGGCCGCTGATTCGTCCGGCGCAGATGAAGCGCCGTGTTCCTTGCGATGCCGAGGATCCACGAACTCAGCCGCCCCTTGCTCCGGTCGTACCGTCCGTCTCGGTACTCGCGCACAAACGTCGCCAGCGTCTGCTGCGCCACTTCCTCAGCGTCGCTCTCCGAGAGCCCGATCCGGCGCGCCAGCCCCGCGATCACCGGCCGATACCGGGCGTCGATCTGCGCCCACGCCGGCTCGTTGCCCAGGTCCTTCAGGGCATCGAGCAGTCTCGTCGTGGTGCGCGTCGCGAGGCTTGACTCAGTCGCGGACAAACCACCCTCCCAACCGCCGCGGCGGCGCGCCGCCCTTCATGAGTCTAGCCCGTATTCTCGACGTGTCTGCTCCGAAACCGCATTTGGATATCGACCATGCGGCGCGAACGAGTCTGCCGTGGTTCCGATAGCCCCTATCGCCCGTTCACGGTGCCGTTGACCTTCGGAAATACAACCTTCCAGTCGCGCGCCATGTCCACCAGAATCCAGCCGCGCTGAGGCGCCGCCTCGAGGCCCCGTTCCAGCCGCCCCACGCGCGAGCCCCGGTCGTACTTCGCTTCGCGCTCCGCATCGGTGTGATGAACGATCGCTCCGAGCCGCGGCCCCGGACCGGATGTCGTCCACTCGAGCATCTCAAAGTCGCCGTCGGAGTTCCCGAACGCGGCGATCGGGCGGCGCCCGATGTATCGATAGATCGCCGCCGCCTTGCGCTCGTCGAGCGCGACCAGTGCCACTTCCTCTCGGCGCTGGATCTCCGGTCGCCCATCGCCCGAGACGTACTCCGCGACCAGGCTGCTCCCGATCACCTGCTCCGGCGGGATCCCGTAAACGCGCTCCGACCAGACGCGCATGAAATCCGTGTCGCCGCCGGACACGATGAACGTCTTGAACCCGCAGGCTCGCAGGAATCCGAGCAGTTCGAGCATCGGCTGGTACGTGAGCTCCGTATAAAGGCGCCCTCGTGTCGGATGCCGCGCTGACTTGATCCAGTCACGAGACAACCGCTCGAACTCATCACCAGTCATGCCTGCATGAGTCGCCGTCCACAGTTGGTTAAATGCGTCCTTGCTGGATGACAGCGCCGCGGCCGCATCGCCCGCCAGCATCGACTTGAACGGCTCCCGGTCACGCCACTCCGGATGGTGCGGAGCCAGCTCGCGCACTCGATCCATCATGAACGCGACCTGCACATACTCAGGCTGCTCGGTCCACAGCGTCCCGTCATTATCGAATACCGCGATGCGCTGCGCCGGCGGCACATACTCTGGCCCTCCCCGCCGCGTCACCCGCTCGACGAAATCGATAATCGCACGCTTGCTGGCGCCATCGTTCCACGATGGAAGCGAGTCGGCCGCGGCGTGCCTGCTCGCGCGCCGTGATGCGCAACCCTCGAGCGGGGCCAGGCTCGCGCAAATCACTGCCGCGACCAGCGGCCACAGGAATCTCGCCATTGTCATCGCGTGCGCCCTTGGATCGCGTCACGTTCGGGCCGGATTCCAACCGCCCGCCTCAGCCTACTTCGGCGCTTTGGCCTGCTTCTCATCGATTACGGCGATGCAATCGATCTCCACTCTCGCTCCGAGAGCCAGCCCGCTGCCCGCCACGGCGCTCCGCGCCGGCGGCTCGCCGGTGAAATACTGCCGGTAGACCTCGTTCATCGCGGGCCACTCGCTGATGTCGGCCAGAAACACCGTGCACTTGACCACTCTGTCGAGTCCGGAGCCGTTGGCCTCCAGAATGGCCTTGAGATTCTCGATCGTCTGCCTTGTCTCGGGCCCGATGCCGCCGGGCACGAGCGTGAGCGTCCCCGGCTTGTTCCCGATCTGCCCGGAGACATACAGCACATCGCCGGCGCGCACAGCATCGGAAAACGGCAGTCCCAGCGCCCTTGTCGGCGCCGACCGATAGTGCTCGATGGGGCTGTTGCCGTGGCTTCTCGTGCTGCACGCGCCAACCAGGAACGACGCAACGAGCAGACCAAGCGCAAGCGCGCATCGCGCAACAGCAAGAACCAAACGCCCGCCCGACTCCGCCTCACGGCATTGATCGTAGGTAGTCATTCGACAACTCCCAGATGGTGTCACCGATCCGCTTGAGGGGACGCCCATGCTCGGCGCCCGGCTTCAAGCCCCGGGTGATCACCTGGATCAGGTCGGAAAACGCCGCCGGATGCTGCAGGATATAGCTGTGCGATGAGTGACCGCGCACATCACAGTGGATCAGTTCAAGCGCATCGATCGCCGCGCACCATCGCTGCACTTCGGGCGCGAGGTCCTCGAGCCGGAGCGCTCCGATCCGCCGGCGGCTCCGAAACGCCCATCGCGCGACGGAAAGCGCGAAGTCCGCCCGCGAGAAGTAGATCACCGTGCGATTGGCCGCCCGGATCACGTTTTCCCCGAAGAACCGCTGCGCGAAGACATCAAAGTCGAGGTCGGGCGCCGCCAGCACGAGCGTCTCGATCTTGAGCATCTCGTGAACTTCTGGCGCGTCCGCCCGGTTCATCGCTTCGAGATCGTCGTGGAGCAAGGCGGCCAGCCCGCCCGACCGCAGGTACCCGCGCGCCTCCGCGTTCATCTCCCGCATCGCCGTCACCGCGACATCCGTGCCGCGGCTGTGCGACACCAGGTGAATCCGCTCGATCTGCGGGCACCGAGCCAGCGTGATCAGCAGCATCTTCAGGTGCACGATCGCGAACTCGCCCGATTCCCGATCGTACGTGTAGGACTTGAGCCCCCCGGAGCCCGCCGGCCACGAGAACACGATCGGCACGCCCTGCCTGCCCCCGAAGTGCCAGGCGTGAGACAGGCGGATGACCGAGTGATCGAATGTGTTGTTGAAACCGTGAACGAAGACGAAGGTTTCCTTCCGATCGGTGTGATCAAGCCAGCGCGAAAGGAGTTTGAACAGTTTCTGCTGCCCGTCACGAACCGTGGCCATCGCATCGGGCTTCATCCGCAGCCGACCCTCGCGCGGCTCGAGCAATCTCGCCGTGGACGGGATCTCGCCGATCGGCTCCACGCCGCTCACCTTCGACAAGTACCGATGTTCACGCGTTTCGGAAGTGCTCAGGTCGACGAGCCCGTTCCACTCCACCCGCGGGCTGATCGCCACCGTGGCAGTCCCGAACGAGATTCCGGGGCTGCGCCCGAACCCGTACGTGACCCCGCCATCGCGCTTGGTCTCCGCCGCGCGGTCGGTCACGTACACAACCGGAATGTCAGCCGTCTGCATCGCCGGCTGCACCGACTCGAAGGCCGCGCGCCCCGGCGCCCCATACATGACGTGCGGGCTCGGAATCAATGGAAAGCCGCGCGCAGCGAGATCTCGTGGTCCATCGAGCCACGACAACCATCGACTGAGCGCGGCGGAACGAGTCATCGACTCTGTTCGAATCTCGCCCACGCGCTCTGGAGCCAGTCGGTCCTCGACATCGATCCGATGGTATCGACATACGCCTGGGAATCTGTCGCGGCCCGCGGGTCGGTCCTCGCCCTCAGAAGCGCATCGTCATCCCCAGGAACGGGCCGTGTGTGAGCATGTCGTACTCAAAACCGCCGTCCTCGAAATCCACATCGAGCCAGCGGTAACCCGCGACGAACGACAACCTCTGGCTGCCAAGTTGAATTCCGGTGAGTATGTTCCACGAGAATTCCGACGTGACGCCCTCCCCGATGCCGAATCCCCCGATGTCGCCTCGCGCAAACAGCCCGAGCCACGGCAACGGCCGCACCTCTCCCCGCAGGCCGATGATCGGATCGAACCAAGTCTCCTCCCGTCCGACCGATGGCAGCATCTGCGGATCAACTTCCATATCCAGGTAATAGACACGGGCGGCGACCAGCACATCCATCACAAAGCGGAGCCGCCCAACACCCTCGCGGCCTGCGCCCGCCAGACGGAACGAGCCGCCGATCTCCCCGATGAACTGCTGCAGTTCGACATCAACTCCCGTGCCCGGGAGCGGCCCATCGCGCGAGCCCTCCAGGTCCATGTAGAGCGCGTCAATGAAGATGCTCCAGCGCTCATATCGCGCCTCGAAATGGATCGAGGCGCCGAAATTGAGGTGATCCTTGAGCAGGTCGATCACGTCCCCAAAGTCCTGATCGATCGAGGCGGTTACGCCGCGGGCCGTCACATCTCCGTCGAGCGCGCCCAGCCAGAAGTACGGCGTGATCTCGAACGACCACTTGTCCGGGGCAGCCGGCAGCGCCGGTTCCTCGGTCGACGAACGATGGCTCGTTTCAGTCGCGGGGGCCGATTGCCCGATTGCAGCTGCGCCAAGCCCGCCCATCACGACTGCCGCGCTCACCCAAGTCAAACTGAGTCTCAAGGCCATGCTCCTTGAAGCCGGGGCGACCCAGCCGATTGGCGTCGTTTACCACCCCGGTAAGCCGTTGACCGCGACCGCGAGTGCCCGACGACCACCGCAATGGCAGTCTAATGCTGACCCCGTCCGTGTGCGGCCGCCGCACGAAACGTCGCACTCTACTTCGATGCCGGGAAGACAACCTTCCAGTCTTGCGCCATATCAACGACCGTCCACCCCGCGGAGTCGGCTGCATCGAGCGCCTTGTCCAGCTTTCCGATGTGCGATTCCCGGTCGTACGCCACTTCGCGCTTCGCGTCGGTGTGATGCACGATGAGCCCGAAGTGCGCGCCCTCCCCCGCCGTCGTCCACTGAAGCATGTTCAAGTCACCATCCGAGTTACCAAACGCCATCAGCGGCCGGCGCCCGATGAACAAGTTGATTCCCTCAGGCTTCCCAGGCCCGTCATCGATGAAGAGAATCTCCGGCTGCTTGACCAGCACGGGCTTCCCATCGCGCATCTCAAACCTTGTCTTGCCACTGCTCCCGATCACTTGCTCCGGCGGCACGCCGTACACCTCCAGCGCGAAAGCCCGCATGAACTCCACGCCGCCGCCCGAGACGATGTAGGTCTTGAAGCCGTTCTGGCGCAGATGAGCGAGCACTTCAAGCATCGGCTGATAGGCCAACTCGCTGTACGGCCGTTGGTAGACCGGGTGCCGCGCCGTCTTCAGCCACTCCTTCACGATCCGGCGGAACTCCTCGGTCGTCATCCCCACGTGCGTGGCGATGATGATCTCGACAGCAGACCTCTCCCCGCCCGCCAGCGCCGCCTTCGCGTCGCCCCTGAGCAGCGATGCGAACGGCTCCTTTTCCTTCCACTCCGGGTGCTTTGGCGCCAGCGCCTTCACCCGATCGATCGCAAAGGCCACCTGAACGTAGACGGGTTGCTCGCACCACAGCGTTCCATCATTGTCGAACACTGCGATCCGCTGCTCCGCCGGCACGAAATCCGCGGACCCACTCTTCGTCGTCTTCTCGACAAACTCGATAATGGACTGCTTCGCCGCGCCCTCATTCCAAGAGGGAAGCGAGTCCGCCGCCGGGGCTTCGGCACTCGCTAGAACCGTCAGCGCCGCGAAAGCGGCGACGATATTCGTCTTGCGCCTCACAACACCGCTCCTCTCCCAGTTGTGACGATTCATATTCCCAGCCGAACGCCGCGGGACGCCGGACCCACGGCGTCGCCGTCCCGAATTCACTCTCGCCTCCGATCCTGTTCTTTGAGCATCGGGAATGCCTGCTCCAGTGCCTGCTTGGCCCGCAAGCGCCGCTTCGCCTCCTCGAAGATGTTCGCCGGATTGAAGCTCGGCGGGTACGAACGCGGCGGGTATTCCTGGAACGTCTGAGCAAACGCCATCACATCAGCCATGACCCCGTACATCGTCTGTACGTGGTAGAGCTGCCATTCCCAAAACGTATTGGAAGTGACGTCCGCTCGCTCAAACGGGTCCATGAAGAGGTTAAAGATCTTCTGAAGTCGCAGCGTCGTGAAGGGCTCTGCCCAGACCTGCAATGTGCCCTGCGCGCGCTGCTCTGAGAAAACATACTTGTATGCGCCTTTCCGGTAGCCCACCAGCAATCCGTCATCATCGGAGTAGAAGAACCAATCGCGGGCGCTTGTCGCCCCGTTGTTCTTGTTGGCGGTGCCCTCAAAGGCTGTGAGGAACCCGGACTGATCGAGCCCGTCGACGTGGATCTTGTAGGTGACGCTTGAGCCCTGAACCTGTGTGGCGTACCCCGCCAGGCACTTGCTCACGATGTCCGGCTCGCCCGCGATGGCACACAGCGTCGGGATCCAATCGTTGTGGCTCATCAGCTCATTGGTCACGCTTCCAGCCTTGATCCTGCCGGGCCAGCGCACAAGGCACGGCACGCGGAACGCCCCCTCCCAGTTTGTGTTCTTCTCCGAGCGAAAATGCGTCATCGCCCCGTCCGGCCACGTATTCATGTGCGGGCCGTTGTCGCTGGTATAGACCACGATCGTGTTGTCGGCGATGCCCATGTCATCGAGGGCCTTGAGAATCTTGCCGATCGTCTCATCGTGCTCAATCATGCCGTCGATGTACTCGCTGTCGCCGTGCCGAAACCGACCGCGGTGCTCCTTGCGGACATGCGTAAAGAGGTGCATGCGCGTCGAGTTGAACCAGCAGAAGAACGGCTTGCCGGCGCTGGTCTGCCGCCGCATGAAGTCGATCGCCCGGTCGCTTGTCTCGTCGTCGATGGTCTCCATGCGCTTGCGGTTGAGCGACCCAGTGTCCTTGATGATCTGCTTCCCAACCTTCCCGAAGCGCGGATCCACCGTCGCATCGTCCGCGTCCGTCGCCTTGCAATCCAGCACGCCGCGCGGGCCGTACGTTTTGAGGTACTCGGGATCCTTCGGGTAGTCGGCGTATTCCGGCTCTTCTTCCGCATTCAGGTGATAGAGATTCCCGAAGAACTCATCAAAGCCGTTCACCGTGGGCAGGGTCTCGTTTCGGTCCCCCACGTGGTTCTTTCCGAATTGCCCGGTCGCGTAGCCCAGGCTCCGCAAGAGGCCGCCGATCGATGGATCCAGCTGGCTCATCCCCATCGGCGCGCCGGGAAACCCGACCTTGGTGAGCCCGGTACGGATGCCGTGCTGGCCGGTGAGGAACGCGGCGCGCCCCGCGGTGCACGACTGCTCGCCGTAATAGTGAAGAAACCGCAGGCCCTCATTAGCGATGCGGTCGATGTTGGGCGTGTCGTATCCCATCAATCCGTCGCTGTAGCAACTCAGATTGGTAAGGCCGATGTCATCACCGAAGATGACAAGTATGTTGGGCTTGCCCGCTCCGGCGCCTCGCGCTTGCGCCCACGCGCTCGCGCTCGTCCACGCCTGAAACAACGTGACTGCGCCGATCAACAAGATCAATCTTGCTCGGTTCACGGCAGCTCACTCCCATCTCGCGCGATGGCTGCACCCCAGCCAGCGCGGATTGGTGATCCGTTCCGGGTGACCCCGCGCTCACCGGTAGCCGGGATCCATCCCCTGATACTTGATGTACTGCATGTCCAGATTGATGCCCCCCATCAGCCCCTTCAGGTCTCCGTGATAGACGGCTACGCCGTTGCGAAACCGTATTGCTCCGCCCGCGCCGGTCCTGCCAACCACGGCGACGCCTTGAATCTGCCCCGTCAGTTGATTGCGCATGAACCGCTGCAGCGTCGCGTCATCCTGGATCACCATCAGGAGCTTGAACTCTTCGAGGCCCGCCTGAAGGCCGACCGAAGCCGAATCAAGCCTTGCCCACCCGACCTCCGTTCCGTTTGGCTTGCAGAGCATGCCGCGCCCGTGC
>Ga0187894_10004852_pt1 | contig 14117 bp, 8 predicted proteins | sample GBC1701081metaG_FD_136650 | JGI IMG/M metagenome (GOLD analysis project Ga0187894, IMG submission 136650) | White microbial mat communities from a lava cave in the Kipuka Kanohina Cave System on the Island of Hawaii, USA - GBC170108-1 metaG ...
ATGTTCAAATAAAGATGGCTCTTGCCTTTGTGTCATTCTCGCCTCTGCTAGCAACTTAAATCCCGACCAGAAAATGACATAACTTCTTTCATTTGAAAAAATTAAGATGCGTCGCCCCTACCTGAGTCGGTTGTGTTGAGTGCGTGATTCAATTGTTTGCTGTAATATGCCGTTCACAAAACCGAGCTGTTCAAGGATAAAAACAAATGAGTAATAAAAGCCAAGCTCATTCATTAGCGAATGTGCCTGACGCAGATGAATTATCATCAGGTTTAAGCGAAGTACGCCGACATCTTGCGAATGAAGTCAAGGTTCGTCAGAGCGTAATCAAACCAATCGAACAATCTTTGCGGGCTTTAAAGGACCCACACAGCAATGCTGTTTCGCTATATGAAGCGGGCGAGGCTTTGAGTAAAAGACCCGCCGAATTGGAACTGCCTAAGGGAACAGAAAAACTTTTCACAGGGTTACAAACATTAGCGGATGTACATCTGTCGGAACTTGAATTTACATTTACACGCGATTTGCGCGAAGCTTTCAAAGAACAAAATATAAAACTAACGGGCGAGCCCACTGCTTTGATTGCGGATTTGTTTGTCATCAAACCCGATTTGCGCCGCAAACTGGTTGAAATAACTTTTTCGCGTCAGAGTGTAACAGACAAAAAAATCAAACTCGATGTAACGCAGGTTGTAAGTGCGTATCAACGCGCCCAAAAAGAAATCTGCGAACGCAAAGTTGATTACGATGCACTTGTTCAGGAGATTTATGAGGCTTACGAACGCACACTCAAACTTGCAGGAAAACAAGTTGGCACGCGTATGGGCATAGTTGATTGTTACCGCGAACTTGTCTTGGTTCGTCAACCTTTGTCGTTTCGCAAGGCACCTTCAAAAAATAGTTTTAAGGACTATCCGAAAACCCATTTCGCTTACGATATGCTTGAACTCCGCCGCCAAAACAGACTCGGCTATAACGACTTGCGTTTGAATTTGGGCGTTTCTACGATTGAAGTCGGCGGCGACACGGCGAAAGCTATGTTCCTTGCAACAAGCGCGACGGAAGGGCAGTTTATCAAAGATTTATATTTCTCGGAGAAATGAAAAATAGAATTGACCACGACAGGCTTTTCAAAGAGCTGCTCACGACATTCTTTGTGGATTTTATAGAATTATTCCTGCCCGATGTGGGCGAATATTTAGACGCGGGCTCGTTGGAATTTCTGGACAAGGAAATTTTCACAGACATAACCGAAGGCAAGCGTTACGAAACAGATGTAATCGTCAAGTGTCGTTTTCGCACGAAGCGCGAGCTTTTCTTTCTGATTCATACGGAACATCAGGCGCAACGTGAATATGAGTTTGCAAAAAGAATGTTTCGTTACTTTTCGCGGCTCACAGAAAAATACGATATTCCCGTTTATCCAATCGCATTGTTTTCTTACGAGCAACCGCGAAAGCCCGAACCTAAGCAATATAGTGTAAAATTTCCTGACCGTGTTGTATTGGAATTCAATTACGCTACAATTCAGTTGAATCGTTTGAACTGGCGTGATTATCTTGCGCGTGAAAATCCTATTGCGAGCGCGTTGATGTCCCGGATGGGTTTTACGAAAGAAGAGCGCGTGCAAGTTAAGAAAGAATGTCTGAGAATGATCGCACGCCTGCGTCTGGACCCTGCAAGAGCAAAACTATTGTCGGGATTCGTTGACACCTATTTGCGATTGAGAGCCGAAGAGCGGGAAAGGCTCCACGCTGAAATGCAAAAACTCCCGCCCAAAGAAAGAAAGCAAATTATGGAATTAACAACAAGCTGGAAAGAAGAAGGATTGCAACAAGGATTGCAACAAGGATTGCAACAAGGATTGCAACAAGGATTGCAACGCGAAAGGGATTTGGTTTTGCGGCAATTGAAAAGACAATTAGGCAAAGTGAGCAAGCAAACCGAAAAAGACATTCGTACATTGTCTATTGAAAAGATTGAAGAGCTTGGAGAGGCTTTACTTGATTTCCAAAAAGCAAGTGATTTACAAACATGGTTAAGCAAAGCTTCAAAAAAAACCGGCAGGAAATGAGTATGACGCTTACACAAACAGAGGCGCAACAGATTATTCGTAAACTAGGAGAATCGGGAATCCCGCCGACGCGTGGGCTTGAGGCATATTCGGTCGGGATAGATTCTTTGCTCGGCACGCTTGAAGATGAGTACTTGCGAGGCTATTTGCGAGATGGCGGTTCAAGTTTCAAGCTTGTTGTCGGCGAATACGGAAGCGGCAAGTCACATTTTCTTTATCGTTTGCGTGACAAGGCTTGGGAGAGCGGATACGTCGTCAGCCGTTCGGAATTAAGCCCGAAAGAATGTCCTTACGACAATCAATTGAAAGTTTATCAATCGGTTGCGGGTAACCTTATCTTTCACGAAGAAGACCCTAACACAGAAGACCCGCAAGGCATTGAAGCATTTCTTGAAAACCATTTCTATCACACGCTTCGCACGCTCGGTGTCGAGCAACCCGCGACATCAATAGGCATAGACCTTCGCGCAAAACTCTGGCTTGATACTATCTTGAGATTCAAAATCGAGAGTCCTTCATTTCGTCACGCCGTGTATTTTTATTTGCATGCAGTAGCTGAAGAAAATGAAACAAAGAAAAGATTATTAGGAGCATGGCTGCGCGGCGAGAGTGTCGGATTGAGGGAATTGCGCGAGTTCAGTATTACAGAGAAACCTGATAAGACAATCGCGTTCAAGATGCTGCGTTCGCTGACGCAACTCATTCACGAACTTGGTTATGCGGGGCTTGTCTTATTATTCGATGAAGGCGACCGAATGGTCAGTATCAGTTCATCGCGCACAGAGCGCATCGCTTGCGATAACTTGCGCGAGGTGATTGACCGTTGCGCGGGAGAGAGTCTTCCGTCTTGTTTGTTCGTTTATGCCGTGCCGCCGTATTTTGTCACAAATATCGCGCCGCAGTATGAAGCATTGCAGCAACGCATAAGTTCAAAAGTAAAGTTCTCGCGCAAAAATCCTTACAGCGTACAAATCAGTCTTGACCAACTTGATTATCCGGGCGAAGAACTTTTACGTCTTATCGGTGCAAAGCTTTTGGATGTTTTCGAGGTTGCTTACGACACAAAACTCAACCGCGAAATTCAAAACGAAAACATAGCGCGTCTTGCAGAAAACTGTTCGTCGCTTCTTTCAACGAGCCATCGTCGCCATTTTGTTAAATCACTGATTGATGTTCTTACCGAACAACGAATCGAAGGCGAACGTCTCTACGAAGTTGACAATGTGCAGGGCGTAATTCGCAACGTCACTGAACAACTCGGACGCAGCGAAGTCGGCGAGTACTGAGGTCTTTGATTGAAATGACAGGTTCAATTGTTAATCATCCTCTTTTCGGACGCGGGCAGATTCTCGAATTACGAAACGCGGCGCGTGAAGCAGTCGTGCGTTTTGACAACGGCATTCGCGCGGTAGTTCAGATGAGTATGCTTTCTGCGCTTGAGACTTCGCGTGCTGTTTTTGCGCCTGTCGTGCCTAAACTTAGACAACGAGAAGAAAAGCCACGCACGGATGAGGAAATAAAACAATCCGAAGCCAGAAGAACCATTGAAGCATTGCGTTACGGCGTTGTGCCTGCAAAACGGATACGCGAATTAAGCGTTGGGCTTGAGCGTGAACGAAAGAGTTTGCAAGAGGCTTTTGCGAACGTAGAACAACATGGCGGCGATGTTCGCATTGTGCTTGGCGAATACGGCGCGGGCAAAAGCCACTTCTTTGAATTAGCGGCTCAAGAAGCACTCGCGCACAACTTTATCGTGACAACGACGAGCCTCGATTTGCGCGAAGTTCCGCCCAATCGCCCTCAGAGAATTTATAATTCATTGATGCATTCGGTTCGTTATCCGGATTTACATGATGCAGGGAGCATCGCACATTTACTTGACCGCATTGTGGGTCAACCGAAACTCTACGCGGAGATTGTCGAAAAACTTCGTGGCACAATTTTCGGCTCCGCTCTTTACAACTATTCGTTGATGCGCGAACGAACGGATGAAAGCCTCATCACACTTCTTGATTGGATTTCGGGCGAGAAGGTCGTCATAAAAAATGTCCGTGATGCGGTTGCATTCAAGAGCAAAGAAGTTCCGGTTCCTTCGCTCTCTCAACTGACAACGGCAGCAGACCAATACAGCTATATGCTAAACGGTTGGGGCTGGCTGGCACAGCAAGCGGGTTATGCGGGACTTGCCGTTTTCATTGATGAATCCGAACATTACAGCCTGCTGACACAGCGAGGGAAAGAACGCGCAGACAATTTTTTCAAAGCTTTGATTTACACGGCTCTGGCTTCGCACCCCGATTGCAAAGTGAAGGAAAGCCAACTAGAACACCAACACCACGCACACGATTTTCGTCTAACGGAACGTAGTCAGCTTTTACTTCTCTTTGCAATGACACCATCAGCAAGCACGTTTGATTATCGCCGTTGGCTGGATGACGAACAGGTCTTATCCTTGAACAAATATCTTCCCGCCGAAGCACTCGATGATTTGATGGCGCGTCTTTATGTTCTGCATCGTCAGGCGTACAAATACGAAAACGCAAATCATTATCTTGATGTCTCACACGGATTGCTCGAATGTTTAGAGAGTAACCTGATTAACCTTCGCCAAACAATCCGCATCGCCGTCGAAATCTATGACCGTTGTTATGCCCACAAAGATTACACGGCAACACAAGCCATCGGTGAATTGAGACGCGCTTTGCTTGGGCGAGAGTGACAGATGGATCGCTTACAACATACATGGGACGCATTGCTTTCTCGCTTCGGGCGATTCACAGACATTCAATTGAAAGCCATTGACCCTTTGCTTGCGGGGAAAAACTGCATACTCGTTTCGGCAACAGCAAGCGGCAAAACCGAAGCCGCACTCGCACCGATTTTAGAAAGACAACTGCAAAAACAAATCCGCTATCCGCAATCCGTAATCCGCAATCTTTTCATCGTTCCGACACGCGCATTAACACGCGACCTTGCGAGACGCTTAGACCAGCCGTTTACAAAACTCGCACTTTCGCTTGCAATAAAAACGGGCGATGAACCCGCTCTGAAACAAAATCGCCTGCCGGATATTTTGCTCACAACGCCCGAATCATTTGATTCATTACTTGCAAACCGCCCGCGTATGTTGAGAGAGGTTCGCGCCGTTATTCTCGATGAACTGCATTTGTATGAAGACACAGCACGCGGCGACCAACTTCGCGTGTTGCTCAATCGCCTTCGTCGCCTCAGAAAGTTTGCACATAAACAAGGTGATGCGAAAGACGACATGGTTCAGTTTTGCGCTTTGTCCGCGACGGTTGATAATCCGCTGATTGTCGCTTCGCGTTATTTTGAAGACCCCATTGTTATTGAAAGCAAAGGCGGGCGCGAGATTGATGCCGAATTATTTTTCTTTGAAGGCGCAGTTTCTTTAAGAGATTTGTTTTTTCAACTCTCTGCACGCGGCGTCAAAAAAGTTTTGGCTTTTTGTCAGAGCCGCGCAGAGTGCGAAGAGTTTGCGTACAGGTTTCGTCAAGGCACGCCTTTCGGCGAACGTGTCTATGCACATCATGGGAATCTTGCAGCAAAAACCCGACACGCCGTTGAAGAAAAATTTGCAAGGCTCGATGCGACTTTATGTTTTGCCACTTCAACATTAGAACTCGGAATAGACATAGGCGATGTTGACTTAATCGTTTTGATTAGTCCACCGGACAACACCGCTTCGTTTTTGCAAAGAATCGGTCGCGGCAATCGCCGCACACGCCAGACAAGAGTCGTTTGTTTTTATCGCAACGAACGTGAACACGCGCTTTTTCGGGTTTTTCTAAAACAAGCGCGGCGCGGGAAAAACCTGCAAACAAACAATAATGCGCCTTTTAATCCTTCGGTCGTCGTGCAACAGCTTTTCTCTTACATCAAACAGACGCGCACAAACGAAATCGAATCAAACGCTGCTTACGAACTTTTTACAACGCCGCAAGGCGAGCCGCTTTTGTCAAAACAACACTACGACGAAATCATCGAACGCCTGATTGCCGAAAATTATTTCGCGCCGTCCTTCGGAACGCTTTTGAAACCGTCGCAGAAATGGGAAGAACTCTACGAACGCAGAGAAATTTACACAAACATCGCGGGTGACAATCAGGCAATTGAAATCATTGACGAAATAACAGGACGACAAATAGGTTTTCTGGAAAACAAAATTCCCAAGGGTTCTACATTCCTGTTTGGTGGCAAACCTCGTCACGCGAAACATTTCAGAGGAAGAAAAATTTTCGTCGCTGCAAGCGGTGACCAACTCAAAACAAAACCGCTAGGTTTTTTCACGCATCGTCCGCTCTCTCTTGAACCCGTTCGTGAATTAGCGTTGGAACTTGGCGTGCCGCTTGAAGAAAAAAAACTTCTGTTGGTTTTTATCGAAGGATTACAAGACGAAGCTGATGAAAAAAATCGTGCAATGCTTTTTCACTGCGCGGGTTATGCATATGGTCTTGTATTGGGCGACTTGTTGGAAAAGAGAGGCGATTGTGTCGTAGAAGAATGCGATGAGTTCTCTTTGATTTTGAACTTTACGAAACCAATCGCGAAATTAAACTTTACCCAAGCGGAAATCACAGCCTGTGTGCAAAAACGTTGGCGACAGTTTGAAAATTGGTTCTTTGCGGGACGCTGGCAACGGTTACTTCCATCAAACTTGCGTGCTGCAAGTACGGTCACCGCTTTTCGGATTGAAAAGTTCAATCAAACATTTGTCGGAAGCCAAGTTGAGCAAATCCTGTAAACCCCACAAGCCGGACACCCGTGCGCGGCGATGGAAAGACAAGCTTGCTCGTTTTTTTTGTTTGCTTTCTTTGCTGAAGGTGTAAGACATCACAAGTCGCATCGTTAATTGGAACTACGCGGTTCTTCGATGTCTTTGGTTGCATGTCGTGAATCAATTTGAGGTTCCAGTCAATTTCAGTCCGGCGAAGTGTGGCGCAAATCGTAAAGGCGAATCTTTTTTGTCAACTTTGCCGCTTTGATTAGCTTTTCGATTACAGGCTGGAAGTGACGGCGAAATAGATTGACGGCAAGAATCGGATTGCCATTTTATCTAAAACAAGAGAATGTCAGATTAATTTTGTGTCACTATTTAATGGCTGAAGCCCGCACCAAATAAGAGCGTTTGAACATTTATGCTCTCACTCGGTGCGGGCTTCAGTCATTAAATTGGGATAGGCTTCAGACCATCCCGCAACACACGTTGCTGATGCTACCGTTGCTCGCTTCCGCGCCTAGCGGATTCACAACGCAGACGTTGTGCGGAGCCTGAAGCCATAAAACAATTGCGGATTGCAGACTGCAGATTGCGGATTGAAAAAATTAAGTCGGCAATCGGAAATCGGCAATGTAGATGGCGGAAAGGGTGGGATTCGAACCCACGGTACTCTTTCGGAGTACACAGCATTTCCAGTGCTGCCAGTTCAACCACTCCTGCACCTTTCCGCAAAACAAGTAGGAAATTATGAGTTATGAAAGCGTCTTGTCTTTATCTTTGTCGGCTTTGGTTTGCCTGACGATTGTAACGAGTGTTTTTATTAACTCTTCTGCTTCGTCTTGCAAAGGTTTCAAGCGGTTCGGCTAAAAATGCCGGACTCTTCTATTAACTCAAGCCAATAAACGCTTTCCTCCAATTCTTGCAAAGCACCTTCGGGTTTACTTATAAAATCGGCTGTTGATTTTGCGCGTTGAGTCACGGTAATGCGCTCCAACGGATGTTCCCGAACGCAACAACTGTGTTCCCAACACTTGAGCCTCTGTCGTTTTTGGCAATGCAACCTAAAGTCGCACAATTCGCAAAGCAACACCCTCAGCCCTTGTTTTCAAATCAACATCGGACATAACGGCTCATAATTCCTCATTCATAGTTCCGAATTGCATTTCTGGCGGAGAGGGTGGGATTCGAACCCACGGTACCGTTTCCGGTACTCCGATTTTCGAGACCGGTGCACTCAACCACTATGCGACCTCTCCGCGAAAGACAATTATGAATTATGGATGAGGAGTTAGGATAAGTTCTATACTTCTTCATCCATAATTCATAATTGCTTTCCCCTGCGTAATTGAAAAAATTCCCGAATGATGGTTCGGCATTCGGATTCAAGTACGCCTTCGGTTATTTCCATTTTGTGATTCAAAGAACTGTTGTCGCAAAGTTGAAACTTTGTGACCACTGCGCCAAAGCGTTCATCGCGTGCGCCGTAAACTAATCTTTTAACTCTTGCTTGAACAAGCGCGCCAGCGCACATCGCGCAAGGTTCAATCGTTGAGTAAACCGTTACATCGGTTAAACGATAATTACCGATGATTTGTGCGGCTTCGCGCAAGGCTAAAATTTCAGCGTGCGCTGTCGGGTCGCAATCGGTTCTTGTGCGGTTTCCTGATACGGCTAACACTTCCCCGTCATTGGAAACGATGCACGCACCGATTGGAACTTCAGTTAGTTCACGTGCCTTTAGCGCGGCTTTCAAAGCAACGCGCATAAAGCCTTCGTCTTGCGTTTCGTTTTCACGTTTTGCGTTTTCAATGCTTTCAGGCGACATAGCTGAAAGTGCCTCGTTAAAGGCAAGCGTTGAATATAGGGACGGGTTAAGAGGCTGTCAAGTGATTGCGGATTGTGTGATTGCGGATTTAAGAACAATGAAGAAACAGAAGTTTCAAAACACATTTAGTACTGAGCAAAAAGAATCACACAATCCGCAATCACACAATTCGCAATCGAAAACCCGCAAGCGTTTTACTGTACATATGCGGCGGGCGCAGCTATATCGCCGTTTGAGCCGAATTGTTTTACTTCAATGCTACCGTTTGTTGTATAGAACAGATACCATAATCCGCCATCGGGTCTAAAAATTCCCAAATCGGTTTTGTTGTCACCGTCATAATCTGCCGCCACCGGTTGGTCACTGTTCAGCCCGAACTGATAGACCGTGAATACGTTTGTGACGCTATTCTGCAAATACCAGACGCCCGTGCTTGGGCGGAATATAAAGAAGTCTGCCCTTGCATCGCCGTCTCTGTCTGCTGCGATTGGTTTATCTCCAGCCGAACCGAATGCTGTAACAGAGACCGCACCGTTGCTACTGTTTTGAACATACCAAAGCCCCGTGCTTGGTCTGAAAACCACCAGGTCAGCTTTAGCATCGCCGTCAAAATCCGCAGGAACGGGAATATCTCCGCTTGCGCCAAACTGTCTCACACTGAAACCACCAAGATTATTTAGGGAATACCATAGACCGCCGTTCGGTCGAAATATAGTCAACTCCGCTTTTCCGTCGCCATTATAATCTGCCGGAACAGGAACATCTGCGGTCGAACCAAACTGATAAGCGTTAAATGAACCATTGCTGCTGTTTATTAAATACCAAGCACCATTTGACGGACGCCAAACCGCTATATCGGATTTTCCGTCACCGTCAAAATCTTCCGGCACAGGCTTATCTTCTTGTATGCCGAATTGGTCAACCGTTACAGCACCATTGCTACTCTTTTGTGTGTACCAAAGACCACCGGACGGGCGATAAACTCTTAGATCTGCTTTGTTGTCACCGTCTGCATCGAACCGCGTTTTTCCCACGTTTGCAAGACAACTCGGGTTCGCGGCTATGTGGTTGCTGACCTCTGTTTGAGAGAAAGGACAAAATCCTGTAGCGTCAAACCAAACCGCGCTTTCCATTATTGTGTGACTACAACCCGGTTGACCGTCTGCGTGTGATGCATTGAAATTATGCGCTATCTCATGAGCAGTTATGAAAAATTTGTTGGGTTCAAAATCAAACTTCTGCGAAATGCCGTAAGCGAAAGTCGGGTTGTTGCAAATCGTGCCGATATAAGCAAAGCCTACGATTCCGCCATTCATTGTTCGCCCGGTCCAAAGATGAGTCAAATCACGATGAATTGCCGTGAAGTTTGCATTCCAATGGTTTCTGAATTGGATGAGCATAGTATTAGGGTCAGTGCCTTCATATGGGTCTGAAACAGAAGTATCCCAAGTGTGTTGGTAAACCACGCTGAGACGCAAATTCAAATCGCGTTCGTAAAGCCCTTGCACAACATTCAATATGTTAAGGATTGAGTTGTTTGCTTGTGTCGAACCGCCAAGTGCCGCGACATATTCATTGTCCGCTTCGGTTGCAACCTCCGCAATTTTTATGGCGGCGATGTTCTCTTGTTGCGATTCGGGCAAAAACTCTTTTGATGTTTGATTGGCTCTAACGCTCAAACTCGCCGCACAAGAACCAATCTCCTTTTCAATCAAATCTTTTTCGGAGTAGAAAACATAATCCGTGTTTGAAGCCAATTTTGAATAACGACTTGCGGGTTCAAGAAAGTATTTCCCGTAATCCGTAAAAATAGCCCCCTCAATCGTTTTACCATCAAGATTAAAACGCGCTTCGGCGTTTTCCAAACCCACAACATAGCCTTTGAACGTCTGAACATCATTCATCCCGACAGAGACGCGCAAACCGCCTTTGGTTGTTTGCTCCGCACGATAATTCGGTGCCCGCAAATCATTTTGCCTTAGCACAATCTCCCAACTTTTTCCTTCAATCGTGAAAGATAGCCTGCCGCCTTCGCGTACAGTTCTTTCGGTTCGCGTGCCATCAAGCCAAATCAGGTTACTCTTTATGAAATAATTCGAGAGGTCGCGTTCAATCTGTGTCTTGTCCTGTTGTCGGGTTGAAGGGGCTGAATAAGAGGCTTGCGTTTTTGTCGCAACGAAAATAAATCCTAAAATCAATGCAACGGCAAAAGAAAAGAAAACCAGTTTGTTCTTAAAATGTTTCATACACTACTCCAAGGTAAATTCATGTTCCGGGCAAGAATGATATGAGGGGGTAACTTTAGTTTTTGAGGAAGAGCTATGTGGAAGGGTTGCACCCTTACATTTCCAAATTAAACTTTGCAGAACAAAACTGTCAACAGTTCTTTTCAACACCTTTGCCCAATCGCCGCCGCTTGCCCGACTCGGGTCGCGCCGTTACAATGGTTGTTTTTCGCAGTACGCAAAATTTATCTCTGTGAGTATGTGCGAAAAATTTTAATGGCATGGCAATAAAGCAAATTACTGTGCGCGGCGCACGCCAGCACAATCTGAAAAACGTAAATGTAGAAATTCCACGAAACCAATTAACGGTTGTCACGGGGCTGTCGGGTTCGGGAAAATCTTCGCTGGCATTCGATACGATTTATGCAGAGGGTCAACGCCGTTATGTCGAATCGCTTTCCGCATATGCACGTCAGTTTTTAGACCAGTTGGAAAAACCCGATGTTGATTCGGTGGAAGGTCTTTCGCCGGCAATCTCAATCGAGCAAAAAACCACATCAAGAAGCCCGCGTTCAACCATTGGCACAGTCACGGAAGTTTACGATTATTTACGACTTCTCTTTTCTTCAATCGGAACACCACACTGTCACAAATGCGGCGCGCCAATCACACGACAGAGCGTAGAACAAATCGTCAGCAATGTTCTCGCCTTGCCTGAAGGCGAGCGCGTTATGGTACTTGCACCCATAGTTCGCGGACGCAAAGGTGAGTTTAAGAAAGAGCTTGAAAAATTGGCGAAAGACGGTTTTGTACGCGCACGAATTGACGGCGAATTAAAAGCTCTGGACGAAGAGATAATTCTAAACAAGAAAAAGAATCACACAATCGAAGTCGTAGTTGACCGCTTGCTTATAAAAAACGGTGTGAAAGACAGATTAATGGAATCCGTCCGAACGGCTTTGAAATTAACAAACGGAGCGGTCTTGATTGCTGTTGTTGACGGCGAAGAAAAACTCTATTCCGAGCGAATGGCGTGTGTGAACTGCAACATAAACATCGCTACATTAGAACCGCGTTCATTCTCTTTTAACTCTGCTTACGGTGCTTGTAAACGATGCAATGGTCTCGGAACAGTTCTCGAAATTGACCCCGTCAAAGTCATCGCGGACGCGAATGTTCCCGCAAACAAACAAATGTTTATTGATTCGGCTGACAAGGTCGGCTCAAATCATTTGAAAGCCGCATTATCGGCACTTATAGAAAAATTCAAAGCAAACGAAAAGAAGCCTTTTATTGAACTGCCGCAAGAACTGCGCGACGCTTTTTTCTACGGAATAAAAGGCAAACTTGCGTTTCGTTATAACGATACTGTTTATGAGATGGAATGGAAGGGGGCGGTGCGTCTTATTCATCAACGCATGAATAACGCTTCATCCGAAAAAGTCCGTCTCGCGCTCGAAGAACTCGTTTCGCCAATCATCTGTCCTGATTGTGGCGGCAAACGGCTTCAACCCGAATCTCTCGCAGTGAAAATCAACAGGTTAGGAATCACCGATTACACGGAACAAACAATCGAAGACTCAATCACGGCGTTCGCGCAAATCACACTGAACGAACGCGAAGAACAAATCGCCGGAAACGTCTTGCGCGAAATTCAAAGCCGTCTGAATTTCTTAAACGCAGTAGGTCTTGGCTATCTTTCGCTTGACCGTCCTTCTTCGACTTTATCGGGCGGCGAGGGTCAACGCATTCGCCTGGCAACACAAATCGGTTCACAACTTCGCGGCGTGCTTTATGTATTGGACGAACCTTCAATCGGACTTCATCCGCGGGACAATCAGAGACTTTTGGAAACGCTCTGCACACTGCGGGATTTAGGAAACACGGTCATTGTCGTCGAGCATGATGAAGAGACAATTCGCACTGCGGATTATGTCGTTGATTTAGGTCCGGGCGCGGGTTCGCGCGGCGGCGAATTAGTCGCTGTCGGAACACCGAACGAAATTGAAAAATCCGACGAATCAATAACGGGAAAATACATCAGCGGCGCAATGAAGATTGAAATTCCTAAAGAGAGACGTATCCCAAACGGAAAAGCCATCACAGTTCGCGGCGCGAGTACACATAACTTAAACCACATTGACGTTATATTTCCGCTCGGTCTTTTTACTGTCGTAACGGGTGTTAGCGGCGCGGGTAAATCAACACTTGTTGATGACATTCTTTACCGTTCACTGTCGCGCCATCTTTACGGTTCACTACGCGAACCCGGCAAACACGATTCAATCGAAGGATTGGAACATATAGATAAAGTTATAGAAATAGACCAATCACCAATCGGACGAACTCCACGCTCAAATCCCGCGACATACACAGGACTCTTTACGCCGATTCGTGAACTCTATTCAATGCTACCGGAATCAAAAGAACGCGGCTATAAACCCGGACGATTTTCTTTTAACGTAAAAGGCGGGCGTTGTGAGGCTTGTGAAGGCGACGGATTGAAAAGAATCGAAATGAACTTTTTGCCGGACGTTTATGTTCTCTGCGATGTCTGTCGTGGTGCGCGTTATAATCGCGAAACCCTCGCAGTAAAATACAAAGGCAAATCAATCGCAGACCTTTTGGATACAACTATCGAAGAGGCACACGAACTGCTTGAAAACATCCCGCAGATAAAACAGAAACTCCTAACTTTACTAGACGTAGGTCTCGGTTACATAAAACTCGGACAATCGGCAACAACTTTAAGCGGCGGCGAAGCGCAACGAATCAAACTCGCAAAAGAACTTTCAAAACGCGCAACGGGACGCACGATTTATATCTTGGACGAACCGACAACAGGCTTACACTTTGCAGACGTTCACAAACTCCTTGACGTACTCCAACGCCTCGTTTCACTTGGCAACACAGTCATTGTCATCGAACACAACCTCGATGTCATAAAGAGCGCGGATTACATTATTGACCTCGGACCCGAAGGCGGCGCACACGGCGGAAAATTAGTCGCCACAGGCACACCCGAAGAAGTCGCAAAGAATAAAAAATCTCATACAGGACAAGCATTGAAATCATTGCTCAATGGTTCTTTGAACGGAAGGAATAACGGGAAAGTGAAATAATGAAAGTGGTAACTGATTAGTTCTACTTTGTCAGAATAAAATAACTGACGAATTGTGGTTTTTAGCCCGTGAATACGGGCGATAGCACCCCGCTTCGCGGGTTAAATCAAATAAGTTCAGTAATATCAGA
>Ga0187894_10004853_pt1 | contig 14114 bp, 9 predicted proteins | sample GBC1701081metaG_FD_136650 | JGI IMG/M metagenome (GOLD analysis project Ga0187894, IMG submission 136650) | White microbial mat communities from a lava cave in the Kipuka Kanohina Cave System on the Island of Hawaii, USA - GBC170108-1 metaG ...
CGGAGGGACGGTTGCGGAGGCTCTTTGAGCAGGCGTCAAAGCTCCCGCGCTCGCAGCAGGAGAAGATCGTGGCGGTGCTCGAAGCCTTCGTCAATCAGCACTCCGACCGCGAGGCGTGAGCGGAAAAGGGGCGATCTTGGATCATTCCCAACTTCCGGCCTGAAAGCCAGCCATCAGGAGATGTTATCAGCCGACTCTTCAGATTCCCTTTTCACCGCGCCCTGCAAGCGATAGAAAAAATATTCGGTGGCTTCCTTGATGTCGTCAAAGACTTTATCAACTTTGATGGACTGCACGAATTCGTCCGGCTTAGTGTACTCCTTCAACGCGAACACACCTCCGGTATCACATATCTCTGATTCGGAGTGTTCAGCTATTGCGATGGCAGTGGCTGCGCCAAGGGCTGCGGCCTGCCATCCCCGAGGGTGAACAGCGAAATAGTCTATCTCTTCACGAGAAAAAACGGCGACAATCACCTCCTCTCCTTTGATCACGACATCGAATCCCTCTACCACACCGGGAGTAAACAATTCTGACACTTGTGAACCTGCCTCTTGATTGGGCTTCCATATAGAATCTGCCACAACCTCCGGTTCATACGTCAGATTCAGTATTTCCTTAAGAGCCTTGCCTATCCTTGGAAGAATAGTACTGATCTGAATTGGTCTGGCATGCTCGACCTCAAGCGATACCGACATATCCACCTCCATCCGGTAGAGAAATTACCTTTGAGTGCATTTCCCTGCCGCGTTACAGCCATAGATATTCCCATTCTGAACCCTGACAACGCCATCTTTCAGGAAAAATGTTACTTTGGATGCTGCAGCCACAGCCGAAATGTCTGCGACGTGTGAGCCCTCACGACCAAGTTTTTCCTGTATACCAAGATGGCTTTTCCTTCTCCTTACCAAACCAACCCCAATCATTGAGCATCGCAATAAATTCCTCGCGGTTATAGCTTAAGTAAGACTCTGGGTATAATGCTGACCAATAGGCTCCTTGTTCTTCAGCGGCGTCTGGCGATCCCTCTTCGTGATCATTTGTGGTGACAAGAGTACCATTCGAACTACCAAAGTCTTTAACTAGAGCTATAAAGTTAAAGCGGTGTCCGCTTTTGGCATTTAACGCATAAGGCGCAATCACTTCGATTTTCAAATCTTTGGCCGCATCAAGCCACGCCTTTATGATAAGTTCGTCTTGACTCATAACAATTCTCCTATTATTACTAAATCCGAGATGATCTCAAACACATGTCACTCTTGATTATTGAATTTGCCTTCTCCAGGTGCAAAGTACTGTCTGCCTACGCTCTCAACCCTTATGGTCCCTTTTTCGCCAGAAGGTGTTTCATAGTTAATGTGATCGTAAGGATGCCCTTTACCCGACGTATGGCCTCGCTCTATGCGCTTTATCTTACAACCCGCTTCTGAGAGTAAATTTTCAGCTTCTTCTCTTGTTGGAATGACACCATCAATGTTTTCATGTGTTCCAGGCTGTTGTAGTTTCTTTATTGCTTTTCTAAGTTTCTCGGCTCCCTTAGCTCCAAATCTCCCAATTGTTCTTGCCTTCCTTGCTGTATTAATTACTGTGGCGATCTTCTCGACCTTCTTTATTCCGCCAGCAACTGGAATAACATCACTAATCCCTGGTTTTATATCTGAGGAAACTTCAGATACCAGTTGATTGATCAAAATTTTAGCTTGATGTTGGCACACAGCATCGCACGCGACATTTATTACAAGTGGTGCCCCTCCAGATCGCTCACCTGGAACTTCATACTGTTCCGTCTTTGGATTATAACAAGCTCCAGTGCTCGTGCGATTACTGCAATCAAGCTCCTTACTATTGTCTTGAGCAGCCTGACCAGTCGGATCAATTAACTTGAGAGGGTTGTTTCGAACATATACGTACAGATTCCAGCTCTGCGGGTCTCCTGCATACTGATCAATCAAAGGAATGTCTGGGCCAGTAAATCTACCCTGGGCTGATGAGTAGTATCTTGCGCCGAAGTAATCCAGCCCAGTCTCATTGTCCCGCTCTTTTGACCCGAAGCGCTGTTTCACATTGCTCGCGGGCGGCTCATATCCAACTCCGCTCCGCTGCGCCCCAGTGCTCGCCACCAACTCTTCCCCGAAGGGTAAATAATCGTGCCGCCTGATCCCGGCCAAACTCCCCGACTTGTTCGCCTCCATCCGCGTCGAACCCAGATGATCCGTCACCAGCCACTTCAGCGTATCGTCGCCTGCCTGTGACCCATCCCACACCACCAGCATCTTTCCGCCGCGATAACCATACTCCTTCTGCGGCGACCCTGGCAACGGCGCGCTCACCTGGTTGTAGGTGTATTCCGCAACCAACTCGCCGTCAAACCCGTAGACGAACCAAGTCTCCTGCCCGCCCCACGTCTGCGAGCCGTTCAGGATTCGCCGCACGCGCTTGCCGTTGGCGTCGTAGAAGTAATAGTTGTTCGAGCTGCCCTGCACGGCCTTCGTCATCCGGTTCTCGCTGTCGTAAGAATGAGTTCCCACACAGTCGTAGGTCTGATTCCCGGCGGCGTCATAGGTCATCGTGCAGCCGTCCGAAGAAGTCATCCTGTTGGTCGCGGTGTCAATTACGAACGTCTTCCTGGTCACTCCGGGGATGCTCGGAGTCGTGGCTCCGACGTTGATCGTCCGGTTGCCCCATCGGTCGTAGCTGAAAGCCTGGGTGAAGACCGATGTCCACTGACCACCCTGACTCTGCTGCTGCTCGCCGGCTGAAGTGACCCGGTTCAGCGAATCATAGTTGTAATCGTCGAGTTGCGGAACGACGGAACCGCCGCCACTGAGCGGCGCGTAATTGACCTGCCGCAGCACATTGCCGTTGTTGTCCGTGCTGTTGGCGAACGGGTTCCACCCATTCACCGCGTTCGTTCCGTAGTAGAAGATCAGCGCGCCGCGCCCCCAGTTCCATTCGTCGGTCGAACTGCTGCCCAGCCGCAGGTCTACCATTTGCAATCGGTTGTTGTAATGCAGATTGAGGTAGAGCGGCGTCTGCGTCCCGTAAGTCTCACGGCTCATCAGGCCGTAGGCGTTGTATTGAATGCCGGTCGCGTAGTTGACCGTCGCGCCGCCGCCCAGATTTCCGGTGAAGCTGTTGAGCCGTCCTGCTGTGTCATAGCCATAGTTGACCGCCCGGCCCGACGGATAGGTCTGCGTCTTCACATTGCCCGCCAGATCATACGTCCGCGAGAGACTGAACGGTTTGTATTGCCAGGAACCGCCCTCTAGTACAAGGAAATGCTGCTGGTGATTGAGCGGGCGACCCAACGCATCGTAGCTGTTCACCTTGTTGTGGTGATACGCCAGATTATCAGTCGGCTTCTCCCATCGGTAATTATTGGCAATGTCATACCAGAAGCGGCCTTTGCCATTGGTCGCGCCATCATAGAACCGGTCAACGTAGAAGCTGCCGTTGGGATAACTGGAATAGGCCGTCTGAGTATTCCGGTTGAGCGCGTCGTAGAGGTATGAGGTTTCAAGCTCTGTCGGAGCCCCACTCGGTCCGGTTGCGGACTTCTTCTTGAGCAAATTTCCATTGGGGTCGTAAACATAGGCCATTGACCAGTTGCTATTACTCTCGCCTCCCACAGTGACCGTGACGGTTGGCTGAGCCGGATTGAAAGTGAAGTTATAGGTGGCCTGTTCAGGATTGCGCGCCCGGATCAGGCGCGACAGCGAATCATAGGCGAACCAACGCCGCTGACTTCCCTGCGCAACCTTCGATAGATTATTCAGCGCATCATAGCTGTATTGCGTCAGGTAACCGTGGTAAGTCGTTCCCCCACTCTCCGGGAAGGTGATGCTGACCGTGTCGCTGTCCGACGGCTTGACCTCCCAGACGTTACGCAAACGACCAAGCACATCGGTTTCACTGATGCGCCTCTTCTGCGCCTGATCGGTCACCATCACACGCGCGCCGTCATAAGCCGTCGAGACTATCGCGCCGTCGGGGGTCGTCACGGCGGTGATGCGCCCGGCCAGGTCGTACGTTGTCGTCGAGTAAACCGGCGTTTCGGCGGAACGATAAGGATTGCTGGCCTGCTTCACGCGGCCCAGCGGATCGTAGATCGTTGAGACTTTGACATCGCCCTGCGGATGGCGCGTCCAATCTTCTATCGTGCGTCCGAACCCGTCGGTCAGCGTCCATGAGCGCAAGAGCGCATCGCCTGCGCCGTCTCGATCGCTCACGACCATCACGTCATTGCTGGTGAGATTGACGCCATAAACGTTGATGGCCGGCGCATAGTAAAAACTTCTGTGAGTCTCGACACCGGCGACGCCTTTCGCCGCAATGACCTTCGTCGGGCGGTTGAAAGGATCGTTGTATTCGGTCTTCGCGATGACGTTGTTGCGATCCTTGAATCCGGTCTGGGTTCCGCGGCTGAAATCGTATTGGGCGCGAGCCGTATGAGCCGGTTCGCCTGGGTTGGGAGGTGGGCTGGTGAACAGAGTCGGGAAGGCGTAAGTCGCGCCGAAATTCCCGCCGCCGCCGCCGCCCGGATTGTCGCCGTTACCGAAGTCATCGGTGAAGCTGACGCTGCTGACATTACCCTTTGGGTCTTTGGCCGCCACGACATTGCCCACTTTGTCATAACGCGGATAGGCGTAGAGATATGTGTTGGAAGCTTTCAGCCAGTTTCCTGTTCGAGTGACGTTGCCGCGCGTGGTACGCGACGCGCTCCAAACCGCATCGTGGCCGGTGACCGAGCCGTAGTTGAATAGGTCGGCGCGATCACCGTCATTAGCATGGACATCATACTCGTAAATTGTACGAGCCTGTTCCGCGCTGCTTGCGTCCCAGATCGATTCCTGAAGCGGCAATCTCCGCAGATGAATAATCGAATTGATGTCCGCCGCTATTCCGCCGCCGCAGCCCGGGGCCGTAGGGTTCAGGTTGGTATAGCAAGAGCCATTGAGATTCGTGGCATAACTTCGCGTCGTTTCACGAACCAGCGGCCCAGGATTCGGATTGGTTCCGAAATCGTACTCCTTCACCGAAGTCACATTATTGAAGTTGTCGTAGAGATATTCGACGCGCTTCAGCTTGCCGTTCTCCAGAATATTGTCTTCCCTCGTGACTCTGTCGTCATTCGATGGCTGCTCCTGTCCGTACTGGGCGGCATAAGCATTTGTGCCGGAACTGGGATCAGGAGCCCAGACGACAGGCGCTCGCTGCGTCCAGTTCTTTGTCTCGGTCAGAAGCCCGCCGCCGGTTTGCCGCTCGACTTTATACATTTTGGCGTTCTCCCACTTGGGGCTCATGGTTCCGTCAGAACCATAATCGAGGAGGTCACCGCCGTATGAATAGCAACGGCGATATTCGGCGTTGAGCGCAAGAAAGTAATGGGTCTCAGCCATCAATAACGGGCCGGCGCTGCCGCCTTGTCGCACCTCGAACGAACCGATGTTGTATAGCCAAACCGCGTCCACCGTGGTTCCGTTGCTCAAAATTCTGCGCTGCGTCACCCTGCGATTGACATCGTTGGCAAAAGGAGAATTCAGGATTTCGCAAACATCACTTGGCCCGCCTGTATAATCTATTTGCGTCTTGCCGCCACCCGGATAGATGATCTCGGCCAATGAAGCATATTTGTCGTAACGGAAAGTGAAAAAACGCCCGTCTGGCATGATCAGCTTTGTCGGGGTAACGATGTCGTCAATAACGATCCCGCCCTCTCCGTGAAAAAAGAGATCGGTGTGAGGCCCGGTATAAGTGTGTTCAATGCTTCCTTGGTAGGCCTGGAAATAATCGCCAGCAATGATAGGTCGTTGCACCGACCAATAATCCGACCGCATGTTGATCGGATTGCCGGAGCCATCAAGCGCACCAATCCTTGCGGTCTCAACAGTGTGAACGCGATCGGCAAGTCCGTTATATCCCTTAATCGTCACGGTCGCGCCGCCCGTGCCGCCCTGCAAGATAACCTGGCGGCCAAGCTGGTCGGTATAGGTCACGGCGCCGGTGGTCGGTGTGTCGTAAGCGATGTTGATGTAGTTGCCATTCCGATCAATGATCTTGGTGCATCGGGCGCTACTATCTATTCTGAATCTGGTTCCATCCGGCATAAAGACCCAGCCGCTGAGCGTATAACTGACTCCGCCGACATTGGTGTCATTGATGTAAGTGATTGCCGAGCCATCAACGCTCTTCCAGACACGCCCGCGGTCGCGGTCGGTAAGCGGAGGGTTGGGCGGCAATAGCCCTTGCGCGGGCGCGCCCTGTGTGGCTTCATCTCGCAATTCGATTTCGGAGCCGTCCGGTAGCACTAACCAGAATTTCGTTAGGACATAGTGGTACCATCCAGGATTAGGAAGGTAGCGCCGGGCATCTATCCCGAAATTTTTGATCTTGATGCCGGGCGCTTTCAGAATGAACCAGCCGCCGCCGAGAGTGATTTCATTGGGAAGCGTTTGCACGCCATCGCCATAATCCGGTTTGAAATGATGAATGATGGTTGAGCCGCCTAAAGGATCAGTGACCACTTCCGGCTGGTGCCGGCTGGTCCAGAGCTTGCTGTGATGGGAGAGTGTGACCGTGTAAGAAGCGGAGCCGCGAGCGCCCACTGTCGCAAGCGGAATGTTGGTCATGAAATTGCCGTTGGCGAGATTGACATTTTCCAGCTTGTCCGGCGCGTAAGCGGAAAACCACGAAGCGCCGCCTCTGGCCTCGACCGGCGTCCCGGTGTCATAAGGGTTCTGAGCCAGCGCGGCATTGTTCGCAAGCATCAACGTAAGACCGAGACTGGCAATCAATCTGGTGATGGCCGAATTGATAGTTGAATTCACTCTCGCCATGACTTTCTCCTTGAGTTGGCCGAAGTTCCATTGCGCCGGCTTGGCGTCATATGGACAAGCAAATGAGAAATTGAATTGATCGGTACGGATTGCCTCACTTCTTATCGAGTTGCGGGTCAACAATGAGTTTGCCTTTGATCCCCGGACGTGTTTCGTCATAGAAGACATATTCACCTGCGCCCAAAGTCAACTCTAACCCACCGCGCTTGCCCTTGTTGGCGGTTCTGGCTGAGCCCTGCGCCTCGTTATTTCCGCCCGCGACCCGCCGTTCAAGCTTGAGGCTAATATCACCGGCAGTCTGGTTTTCCGCTTCCAACAGTATCTTTCCCGGCCTGGCGTAAATGAGGTCGGGCGAGACGCGGTCGCCGTGAACCCAGACGCGAATACTCTGTTTGAACTCAACTCTCTGGGCAGCTGCGGCGGTCTCTTTTGCTTTGCCATTCCAAAATCGCGCGCCGATGGCAGTCGCGGAAAAGATCACGCAGCCGATGACGAATAAGGCCGCGGTTAAGGTCATTGACAGATAAGCGGTTTTGACAGGCTTTGCGGGCATACACTTCCCCCTATGTGGCACACCTTGCGGTAGCCGTTATCGCCGGCAATGCGCCAGCGCCCTTATTGGCAAACAGATTTCAGACCGATTGCAAAGACGGCGTAAGAATATCGCGCGCCCGAAATCTTTCAATAGCCAAATCCGCTATTCGTTGGCCAAATCCATTATTCGTTGGCCAAAATGATTGCGGGCTACGACGACGCGCCGTTCTCCGTCCCGTTTTCTTCTCCGGATCGTCGCTGGTGGAGCTTTCGGTACTCGGTCGGGGTCATGCCGTAAGCCTTCTTGAAGTCGCGCAAGAAATGGCTGGTGTCGTTGACGCGCAGTATCGCCACGACCTCGGCCACCCTCATGTATGTCTCCGAGATCAATTTCGCGGCTGCGTCTATTTTCAGCTTCTTGACGTACTGATTTGGCGTAAGGCCGACGTCGGATTTGAAGAGGACGCATAATCTGGATTCGGACAGGCCGACTTGTTGCGCCAGCTCTTTGAGAGACTTTCTTTGTTTCGATTGGAAGATGATTTTGGGAGTTATGGCCTGTAAATCGCCGGCGGGCAATTCCTGTTCACGAAGTTGTCGCATCACATCACACACTCTTTGATCCATACAGTCTTCTCCACTGGGATAGATGACGTCATCCTGATTGACGATCGTATTTTCAAGAGTTGATGATCACAAATCAGCCGTGATCCAGCGTCAGGGGTGCGGACGGGCCGTTTTGCCGAGCATTGAGGAAATCAAAGGGCTTTCGGTTGTTTTGTTAATTCTGTTATTTGGCCGCTTCCCCACCCCGATGGTAGGCGGGAAGGTGTGGCAGGCCGCGAGAATAGCCACAGCCAACAGACAAGTCAACGGTTTTGGAAAAACCGCGATGGTAATTCCAAAAAAAAATCGAGCGAGCCATCCTGCAAAAGGTCAACTCGCCCAATTTCATTTGCTACCGGATGTTACTCCGAGCTATCGTTATGTTACTCCGAGCTTCTAATTGCTCGTGAACGATACTTTGATTCCCGCTTTGCTCGTGAAGGTCTTGTCGCCGACTTTCGCCGTGACGATCACATCGACGTCGGTCTTGCCGGCGAGCGCGGGAGCCAGTTTGGCGTCAATGAGGTCAACGCCGGGCACGGTCGCGCCGCCTCCGGCGGGTTGGCCTCCGGCGAAGTCAACGGTCAGTTCGACATCGCCGATCTTCAACGTCACGCTGTCGGCGTTGCGCCAGCCGGTGCCCAGGATGCGGATGATGTTCGGGCTGGCTTCCGTGCCGACTGAACACGGAGGATCGCTGAAAGTGATCGAGGTGTCGGGATTGACTTTGCCGCATCTCGCCGCCGCGCGTCCGGCGCCGTCGCCGGTCGTGGTGAAGACTCCGGGCGCGGCGTCCTGCATCTTAACCCGGCCTCGCGAGATCGTACCGTTATTGTTAATTACGACTTCCACCAGATCGGCGGGCGCGACGTTGTTCGGCACGATGAAATTGACCTGGGTCGGCGAGACATAGGTGATGAGCGCGGGCAGGTCGGCCACGGTGACCTTCACCCCGTTCAGCTCGGTCGGGTAATTGGGCCCCGGAGCCGAGGCGGTCTCGTTCGAGAGATTCGCGCCTTGCGCGACGGCTATGGAGCCGCGCGCGACTGTGCCCGACTCCAGGCTCGCCGCGTTCAGCACGGTGATGGATTCCTGGAATGGCAGGAACGAAGTCTTCGACTTGTTACTCTCGGTGGTGGTCGCGGTGGGGATGGTCACTGAAACGTCGAGGTCTGCCTTGTCCGCCAGGGCTTTGGTCAGATTGACATTGATCTGGTCCAGGCCCGGGAATTCAGGTTGCGCGCCGCTGAAAGTGGGCGTCAGGGTTTGATCCCCGATCTTGACCTGGACGCCGGACGCGTTGCGCCATCCGGTGCCGTAAATAGTCAGCACATTGGCTTGCGATTCGTTGCCGACCGAACACGGCGGCAATGTAACCAGGAAAGCCTTCCCATCGGGAGAGACGCGTCCGCATTGCGCGGCGGTCGCGCCTTTACCATCGCTGGTGGTCGTGAAGACGCCGGGCGAAGCGTCAACGATTTTGACTTTGCCCGTCGATAGCACGCCATTGTTGTTGATCGTGAAATCGACGCTGTCGCCGTTGGCCACGACCAGTGGGAGCACGAGGTTGACCTGTCCGGGCGAGACGAAGGCCAGCCGCGCCGCCAATCCGTTCACCGTCACCGTCACTCCGCCGAGATCGAAAGGAAGATTGACGCTCGGCGCGCCCGCCGTGGCGTTGGACAATTGCGCGCCGAAGGCGGCGGCGAGCGAGCCGCGCGCGATCTGAACGTTGTCAAAGCTGGCGGCGTTGGCCAGTTTCGATTCGACCGAGCTATTGGCGGTCACCGGGCGGACAACGGCCTGGAAGAGGTCGTCAACCGCCGCGGCGTTCGGCGCGAACCGGTTGGCCAGGAAGCTGAACGTGACGGCGCCGCCGCTGTTGTCAACGTACGGCTGCGCGGTGGCGTTCTGTTCGAGCGGGATACCAAACTTGTCGCCGAAGGTGATCTGACGGAATTTCTGCGCGGCGATGTCGTAGCGGAAGACTTCGCGGCTGCCGTCGGCGTTGTCCGTCTTCACGCTGCTCGTGGAGGCGGGCGTGAGGTTGAGCGTTGAACCGAAGCCGATATGCGTGCCGGTCGAGTTGATGCTCACCAGGAAATTGTGGTCAGCCTTTTTCAGTTCATCCTGCGTCGGATTGGACGGGTTGGCCAATGACTGGTTGGTGAGCTGCGTGAAGGCTTTCGTATTGACGTTGTATAGCCACAGCTCACGCGTCTTGTCGGCGTTGTTGTTGGTGAAATTGCCGGCCGATTCGAACACCAGCAACGATCCGTCGCTGCTCAGCGGACGAGTGGCCGAATTCAACAGGTTCATCGGCGCGGTCGGATTCACAAAGTACACGCCCAAGGTCACATCGAAGCCGGCGGTGATGGCCGTGCCGGTTGTGTCGGTCACCTGCGTGAACGCGTTCATCGGGTCGCCGATTTTGTAGATGAATATCTCTCCGTTGAAATCGCCGTTTTTATTCGCGTTCGCGCCAGGGTAGTTGAAGCCTGAGATGAAGACCAGCGAGCGTCCGTCGCCGCTCAGCACCGGGGCCGAATTGAATCCCTTGACGACGAAATTGGACGTTGCTTCTCTGTCACGCGAAAGAGTCACCTGCGAAAAATTTTTGGCGGCGGCGTTGTAAATGAAGATTTCGCCGTTTCTGTCGGTGCGGGGAAGCTCTGTCTCGTCGGGCCTGTTGGGATCTGGCCCCTCGTCTCCAGCGCTGAAGCCTTGCGGGCCCCCGTCAATCGCTTTGGAACTGCGGCGCGTCGAAACGAACGCGATTACCGATCCGTCGTCGTTGATGCTTGGCGAGTAGTTGTTGAAGATCTCCTTGATAACCTCATTGGTGGAAATCTTGCCGGTGTCGGTGACGCGTGAAATAGTGGCTGTGGTCGAGTCGCGCGGCAGAGAGGCCTGGTAGATCTCGTAATTGCGATCTTCGTTCACCGCGCCGCCCAAATCGGCGTTTGAGACGAAGACGATCTTGGTCCCGTCGCCGCTGATCGCCGGAGTCACGTTGTTGATCCTGAACAGCGTCTTGGTCGAATCGGCGGGGTCTTTAATGTCCGCGGTGTCCGTGATCTGAATGACGCTGCGCGTATCAACGTCGTAGACGTAAATCTCCGTGTTGCTGTCAACATTTTTGCCGTTGTAGTTGTTGATCGAATCGAAGACGATGCGTTTGCCATCGTTGCTCACGCCCCGCACCTGCGTGCCGATCACGTTGGTCGGAACCGGCAGAAGACGAAGGGAGACCTCGTCGGTTACGGTTTGCGCGTGGGATGTGGCGAGTGAGGCGACGACGGAGAAGATTGCCAGGCAAGCTGCCAGGCTAACTGACATGCCAACTGACATGCTGGATAAAAGCAGAACTGTTCTCTTCACGCTCTCTAGACTCCTTAATTGGGAAGCTTGGTTCGGATGACGGACTGTCGTATAGACTGGAGGATTCCGTGTCCGAGGCGCCCGTTTGAGACGCCATTCGATGTGCATTGGACAGTTAAATATTCGCCTGAAAATTAAGGGGCGGATTATACCGAGCCGCCTCCCGCTTGTCGAATGGACGAAAGTTAAACGGTTCCACGCCGGCAAGCGCCAATTAGGCGATGGCGCTGAATTTCGAACCGCCGTGAAAGGAAGAACGTCATGGCTTCGGGCGTCTTGCAAGGCTGCGTTTCGGATTGCCTGGTAAAACCGAAATCGGGGATGCGCGCGGCGGCGCATCCCCGATATTTAAACCCCTGATATTCAAATATTCAAAAACCTTGTTGCCTCAAATAGCTTATGGACAGCTTACGCGGCTTTTGGGCTGATGTATTGGTCGTAATGCCGCGCCGGTTCCCAATCGCGATTCTCTTCAACGACGGGGTCCGGGAATTTAACCTCCAGATCAATCATCTCGACAGCCTCGATATAGACGCGATCCAGATTTTCCGGATCGAACCCGTTTCTTTGGCATGCCGCGACGTGACGACGCACAATCGCGTCTACCCTCTCTTTCTTTTTCTTAGGCAACTTGTTGATAAGTTTCAGCGTGTCACTCGATATTTTCACCATCAGTGTCAGTCCCCCTTTCCTGTATCTTTCCAGTTAATTTACTTTTTCAACTCCCGCTGACTAATGGGGTCTCGTCAAGCAGGTAGTTCATCCCAGTTCTCGCGCCTCCAGCGGGTGACGCGATGAACGTGAATATACAGATTACCCGAATTTTGCCAACAAAAAATTTCTCCCCGGCCAATTATTTTTTGTTTAAAACGTTAATCCGTGCGCCTGCATAACAGGCCGCATAATAGTAAGGCGCCGGCGGCGCGGTCTGTCCGCCAGGTTACAGCGAGCTATGGTTTTTCATATGGTTTTTCATGTTTTCATGAGGATAATTTTCAACCCATCTTGACGCCTCCGAAATGCCTGAGGCAGACTCATCGTCGCCAGGTCAGAGCGGCGGATGTCTTTCTCCCCAGAGCGGCTCAAAAAAACACCCACGAATTTGTATATGGCAAAGTTTGAACATCACATTTTTATCTGCACGAATCAGCGCCCGCCGGAAAACCCCAGAGGTTGCTGCGACCCGGAAGGACTGGGCGAATTGCAATTGCTCTTTAAAAAAGAGCTGGCGGCGCGCGGATTGAAAGCATCCGTTCGCGCCAACCGCGCCGGTTGTCTGGATCAATGCGAACACGGGCCGACGGTCGTGGTTTATCCGGAAGGCGTCTGGTACGGAAGCGTGAGGTCCGAGGATGTGAAAGAGATCGTCGAATCTCACATTATTAACCGAACCCCGGTGGCGCGGCTGGCGCTGGCCGAGGAATGCGTCAACACGCCTTCCTGCGCGCACAAATCGCCGCGCAAGCCGGAGTGAACGCCGGAGTGGACGTTTGGATCCTTATCGGTAATGTATGTCAGTAACTGCCCCGATTAAATTTGTCGCCATCGGCGGAGGCACGGGACTTTCCGTTCTGCTTAAAGGACTGAAGCCTTATCTCGATAGAATTTCATTGACCGCAATTGTCACCGTGACCGACGACGGCAAAAGCTCAGGACGTTTGCGCGGCGAGTTCTCGGTTCTGCCGCCAGGCGATATTCGCAATTGCCTGGTCGCGCTGGCTGACGAAGATCATTTTATGACCCGGCTGTTCCGCCACCGGTTTCCCGGCGACGGAGCGATTGGCGGGCACTCGCTCGGCAATCTGATCATACTGGCGCTCAACCAGATGAGCGGCGGCTTCCTCAAAGCGATTGATCAGGCCAGAGGGATGTTGGGCATCACGGCCCGCGTGCTGCCTTCGACACTCGACCGGGTTGACCTGGTGGCGCAGGTGGGAAGCAGGACGGTCCGCGGCCAGGTGGCTATCAAATCGCAGAACGCGCCGATCCGCGAGTTGGCGATCACGCCTCCCGACGCCCGCGCGTTACCCGAAGCGGTCGAGGCGATCCTCGACGCCGACCTCATCACGCTCGGCCCCGGATCGCTCTTCACCAGCGTCGTGGCCAACCTGCTCGTCCGGGACATCAGCAACGCGCTGGTCGAATCGAGGGCGAAGAAGATTTACATTTGCAACGCGATGACCGAGTTTGACGAGACCGACGGATTCACCGCCGCAGACCACGTCAAACATCTGCTCGCTTACGCGTCAAAGCTGAGGCTTGATTATGCGCTGTTCAATTCCGCGCCGATTTCAGCCGAGATGCTCGAACGTTACGCGGCTGAAAAAGCCGTCGCGCTCAAGGCGCCGGACCTGGCGGAATTGCCGGATTTAGTGGATTCATCGTCTCCCAAATCCGGCTCAAAATCTGGCCCCAAATCCGGTGAACCCAGCCAAATCGAATTCATTTCCCTCCCCCTCATCTCGGAATCGCGGAACGTGCGCCACGCGCCCGAGAAGCTCAGCAAGGCGATATTTAACATTTACTCGCGAGGAGAATGCTGTGAAAAGCCCAGTTAACGTCCTGATCCTGGCCGCCGGTCTTGGCGCCAGAATGAAGAGCAGTCAGTCCAAGGTTCTGCACAAAATCGGAAGCCGCCCGTTGATCGCGCATGTCCTGCGCACGGCGGCGAAGCTCGATCCCGAAAACATCTTCGTGGTCGTCGGCCATCAGGCAGGCAAAGTCGAAGAGGCCGCGCGCGCCTCGCTCAGCCCAGCC
>Ga0187894_10004854_pt1 | contig 14113 bp, 12 predicted proteins | sample GBC1701081metaG_FD_136650 | JGI IMG/M metagenome (GOLD analysis project Ga0187894, IMG submission 136650) | White microbial mat communities from a lava cave in the Kipuka Kanohina Cave System on the Island of Hawaii, USA - GBC170108-1 metaG ...
AAACCCACACCACCATCTTCCACATCAAAATTGCCCTCGAATGATTGGCCGGGTTGCCGGCCCCACGTTTTCAGGCTTTTCGGCCCAAAGAACATGCGGGTGTCGCCGCTTATCGTTTTGATCTTCGGAAAGCCCATCATCCACAAACCCAGGTCGAGGACATGCACGCCCAGGTCGATGAGCGCCCCGCCGCCTGACATCTGTTTGCTGCCGAACCAGCCCCAGCCGGGAATACCCGTCTCCCGCCGCCACGATGCGTTGATGTGGTAAATCGTCCCCAGCTTGCCAGTCTGCACCATCCGGTACATCCACTGGCTGTCCGGGCGGTAGCGGTAATTATAGGCGACCATCAAATGCCGCTGGTGGCGTTCAGCGGCTTCGATCATCTGCTGCGCCTCGGTCACGGTCTGTGCCATCGGCTTCTCGCAAACGACATGCGCCCCCGCCTCCATCACTTGGATTGACGCTGATGCGTGCAGTGAGTTCGGCAGGCAAACGCTCACGATATCCAGGTCGGCGTCCGCCAGCATTTGCTGGAAGTCCGTATAGCGGCGCGGGACATTCCAGGTTGCTGCCCATTCGTTCAAACGGGCTTCGTTCGCGTCGCACACGGCGACCAGGTCGGCGTCAGGGCTGCTCAAGTAACCCTTCGCGTGCGATTGCCCGACCCCCAGCCCGATAATCCCCGCCCGTAATTTCCGTTCAGCCATTACTCGTCTCCAGTGTTAGCTTGTTTGTCCAAAGGGCTGATATTGTAATCCTGGGTGCCACCAGCTAGTAGGCCGCGCTTGTCCAATTTGGGTATCGCCGTTCAACGGTCTATTCATGATCCGGCTTCCGTCCAGTGGAGTTCCCTTTTGGCCCCCTCAATCACCCTGTGGCGCACGGGTCTAAAATCTATACCCGCCTGCTCCATACCTAGCAGCACCCCGCCTACGACAGGTGGAGCGTTCAAATAGACCAGACGCGCTCCCGGAGCAACCGCATGAATAACCGCTTGCATCGCCTCAACAATCAATGGGCTGCCCTTGTATAGGCTGCCTGTCAACACCACTTCAAAATCCAGACTTTCAAATTCCAGTTGGCGGATAACGCCTACAGCCAGACTACCTAACTCACGCCCGACCCAGCGAATGCACTCCAGCGCCACCCGATCACCCGCTCTGGCAACCTCAAACACCAGCGGTGCCTCCGGTGCGCCCAGATAAAAACGCCCGCGTGAAAGACCCTCGATCAACTCTAACGCATCGTCCACGCCTACATGAGCCAAAAACTTGGGTGTTAAATCGGTATCTGGGCCGCGTTTTGTCCACGCCAGCCAGACCGCTTCGACCGCCTTACGTGTGAGATCACCACCCCCTCCATATTCCGCTGTCCACCAACTAACACCAGCCACACGCCCCTCGCGGCCAAGAGCGTCGCGTCCCCGGCAGTTGTTGCCCGTTCCGGCCACGACGCTCACCCCCCAACCATCGCGCGCCCCTGCGATTAGGCCAATAACCGCGTCGTTGACGAACTGATAGGGCGCATGGATGCCCAGTGATTCAATCACCGCTCGATGAGGTTCGTAGTCTGACGGCCAATCATATCCGGCGATCCCCAATCCCATGCCGGTTATTTGCTCACGGGCTACGCCAGCCGCACCTAATGCCTGGTTAACGACACTCTGCAAAACAGCGCGCAAGCCATCCATTCCGACACCTTCATGGTTGCCAGAGCCACCTTCCCCGCAGCCCAATACCGCGCCCGACTCATCGGCGATAAGCGCATGGCTCTTGCTGCCACCAATGTCGAAACCGAGAAAATAAGTCATGAGGCAGACTGCATCATATCCCGTAACACACGATTGCCGATCATATGAATGCCTTGATTGCGGATAAATTGGTGCAGTTCTTCCTGCTGGAAAATTTCGTAATCACCTACTCGGTCACGCCAATCTGGCATCGCCGCGCGAAGTTCCGGGGTATCGTGACACGGATGCAGATAGAGATGCGTAATCCCGACCGGGAAGGCTGTAAGAAGCTGCTTCGCAGTTTCTAAACGGTTTTCAGGCTTGTCTAGCGGCATTCCCGCGACATGATCGAGGAGCGGTACACCCTGGCTTTCCAACTCGTCAACCACTTTCCGCCAGATTAGCGCCATCTCGATGCCAGCTTCACGATAGCTGTCTTCATTCCCTCGGATCAGGATGCTGGGTGGCAGCCGGTACTCCAGCGCCAAGCGCACATAAATCGGGATGAACTTGGGGTGCGCCAGTGTTCCCATGTGGCTATCAATGTGGGTGGGGTCGATCCCTGCCGCTATTGCCCGCTCAATCTGGCTCATTAACTCGACATACACCGCTTCCGGGTCGGCGCGCTCTTGCACCGGGGGCTGACGCCGATAAAAATAACCTTCCTCATCCAGAAGGCCGGTGGTGACGTCGCGGGTAGAAATTGGCGACCAACGGTATTCGTCCCACTCGCTCGTCAGGGTCAAATGCACCCCCATATCAGCATCGGGATGCGCCCGGCAGAAGGCAGCGGCCTGCGGAAACCAGGGACACGGCACCATCACGGCTGCGGACGTTATGAGGCCGAAATCGACCAGATCGCTGTAGGCAGCGTTGGCCGCCTGGCAGCTCCCCACATCGTCAACATGAATGATGACTGCCCGGTCATTATCGGCCAGACCGAGTTTGCGGAGTACAGGATTGGGTTTCATCATAGTTGTTTGGCTTGCTCGTTGTGATTGCGAATAATGGTCTGTCCGTTTTAAGAAAACTGTGGCAGGTAAGCGCGATTGGTTTCCAATAGGTCATCCAACACCGCCCCCACCTTATCGGCGGAAGGGCCAAGTGGATGTGTGAGCAAAGCCTGATAGGCAGCATCACGATCTCCGTGCACGGCGGCTTGCACCGTCAGCAGTTCGTAAGATTTCACCTGCGCCAATAGACCGAAACAAGCTAAAGGTAGCGGTTGTGCTGGCAGGGGATGAATACCCTTTGCATCAACACGGCAGGGCAGTTCCAACACCCAGTCTTCCGGCCAACCAGGGACAGCGCCTCGGTGCGGCACATTGACCTCATGGGTCTCGCCCAGGTCATTGTAGTGCGCGTTCAAGAGTTGGGTCGCCAATGTAGAATAATACGCGCCGCCGCGCTTCATCAGCCCATCGGGCGGTACGGTGCGGTCTGGCTCGGCATATTGCTTGAACAATTCATCCTCAATTGCCATCACCTGTTCGGCGCGCGAAGGCGGCCACTTGTCCTGCTCGGCAAGCTGCTCCTGGGTGTAGTAAAAGTAGCGCAGGTAATAGTTGGGGATCATCCGCAGCGATTGTAGGGTGTTCACATCCCAAGCCGGCTCAGGATCAGTGCGCAGTTCACTGATAAAACCCTCAATAATCTGCGGCCATAAATCTTCCCCATCCACCGTAAAACCGCGATGCCAAGTCAAATGATTTAGCCCTAAGGTGTTGAGGTGGGCTTGTGCTGGCGCGGCATCAATGCCCAGGCTACTCAACATCCGCATCTTGTTCGTGATCGGCACGTTACACACGCCGACAGCCGAGACTTCTGGCGTATATCGAGACAACGCTTCGGTATTCAAACCGGCTGGGTTGGTGAAATTGACGAGCAGCGCACCGGGAGCGAGTTCACGCATATCCGCTGCGATTTTCAAGATGACAGGAATGGTTCGCAGAGCTTTTGCCATTCCCCCAACGCCGGTCGTCTCTTGTCCCACAACGCTATGACGCTTACCCAAGTATTCATCTTCGCGGCGCGCGGCCATCCACCCTACCCGAAGCTGCGTGAGAACGTATTGTGCGTCTTTTACAGCTTCACGCTGGTTGGTGGTCAGATGAACCGAAAAAGGCGCGCCCGCCGCTTCGACCATCCGCTGCGCGAACTTGCCCACGATTTCCAGGCGTTCCGGCAGAATATCCATCAGCCATAATTCGCGCATCGGAAACACATCGGTGCGGGCTAAAAATCCGTTGATGAGTTCCGGCGTGTAGGAAGAGCCGCCGCCGATGACCGCAACTTTCATGTTTTGTCTTCCAATCTCGATTAAGTGGTTAAGGCAGGTGTTTCAAAGCGACAATTGTTGACGGAACCATGCACATCTATGACATAGAAATCATAAAGCAAAAAACAGACTATGAAAGCGTTTACAGAAATCACTTTGATAGATTACATGACCAATCTCTATGCGTCAAGCAATATTCCAGAAAGGATCAGCGAGCGTTTGATGTCCGGGTCGCCAGCTACTCGTAAATCATTTGACTCCGTTAGATTCGTGATGTAAATTGTGTAAGCGTTTACAGAAAACGCTTACAAGCGCAGCACTTCATATAATAAAGTTTTTGGAGGATGATGATGAAGCGCAGATTTGTCGGCTTAACTCTGAGTATGCTCGTCCTGAGCCTATTGCTCACGCTCACAACCGTTGCCCAGGACAAAGTCAAAGTGGTCATCTTCGTCGGCCTCGGCACTGGCACTGATCCTGATCAGATCACACAACAAGAGGCACTAAGCCAGTGTTCGAAAGTCTGCCAACAGAAATCTGGTTCCAACAAGGGGCTTAAGCCCCTTGTCCAGCACCAGCATTTTCGACTGATGGCTTAGCAGCGGAATTTAATGCTACCCACGACAATATTGAAATTGAGTTTTTGATTGTTCCCCATGAAGAGTCTGGGACACGACTGCTGGCGATGTTTGCTGGTGGCAACGCGCCACAACTCGTTGGGCCTAATGGCGTATCGACGATTGCCGAATTCTTTGATAGTTGGGCGGACATTACCCCGTTTATCGAAGCTGAAAACTTCGATACCAGCGACTTTTATGGCCCAGCAGTCGAATTGAACCAATATCCTGAAATCAATACCGGGCTGCCACTCGGTCTGTATCCGTCCTTTATACTCTACAATATTGACATGTTCGATGCGGCTGGCCTTGATTATCCACCAAGCGATTTTAGCGACACCTCCTGGAATATGGATAAAATCCGCGAAATCGGGATGAAACTCACCCTCGATGCCAATGGCAATGATGCAACCTCCCCAGATTTCGACCCTGAAAACATTGGCCAGTGGGGCTATGGTGACCAATGGTCTGAAATGCGTGCCCTATTGGCCCGCGAGGGCGCGCCTGACGTTGGACGCCCAACATCAGCCGATTACAAAACTGCGACGGCTAACTCACCGGAAAATATCATGGCTTTACAATGGTACAGTGATGGCATCTGGAAAGATCACTTCATCCCCAACGCCGAACAGGGAGACGCTATGGATGCTACCGGTGGTTCACCTATTGAAAGTGGGTTGCAGGCGATATTCCAGACCCATACATGGTATCTAACCGAGTCGATTGTTGGACTACCGTTTGAAGTCCAACTGGCTGCTCCCCCTTTCAACCACAAGGGTGAACGGATTGCCGTGATTGACGCAGACAATTTCACCATGCCCAAAGATGCCGCTCACCAACAAGAAGCCTGGGAAGTGATGAAATGGTTGACCGCACCGGAACAAATTGTCGATGTGTGCTTGATTTATGGCTGCGTGCCAGCGCGTAAATCGGTTCAAGACTCATTCCGGACTGCTTTCCAGGAACGATTCCCTGATCTGAACCTGGATGTGATTTTCGAGTCGATTGAGTACCTCGATATTCCCAACAATGAGGCCTGGGTACCCAATTGGGGTCGCGTGAACGAGATCATGGAAAACGCCGGAGGCATCATCAAAACGGGTACGAACATAGATGCGAAATCCGTTCTGGATGAAACCAACGCCGAACTCCAGACTGTCCTGGACGAGTATTGGGCAAGTCAATAATCGTCGTTTGAAAATGCGTTGTGTAGGGGCAAAGCAACCTTTGCCCCTCTTCTATTTGCTAATCCGTGATGTTCAGAACCGAGTAAATCTATGCAATGGTTGAACACCCGTCAGTGGACACTGGCACGACGTGAGGCCGCGTCGGGTTATCTATTTGTCTCACCCTGGATAATCGGTTTCGCATTGTTGACGCTCGGCCCCATGATTGCCTCACTCTATTTCTCATTCACGAAATACAACATTGTTGACCCTCCAAAATGGATTGGGATAGAGAATTACAGCCGGCTTTTCAGCGACCCGCTTTTCTGGCAATCGCTTAAGGTGACTTTACATTTCGCGGTGCTGGCGCTGCCATCGGGGCTTGTACTCGGTTTTGTTCTGGCAATTTTGCTGAACCAGAAAATTCCGGGCGTTAATTTGTGGCGAACCCTCTATTTTCTACCATCCGTTCTTTCTGGCGTCGCCGTAACTCTGTTATGGATTATCATTTTCAACCCCCAGATTGGTGCCATTAACCAATTGTTGGAAAAAATTGGCATTAAGGGCCCGGGCTGGCTAAATGATCCCGATTGGGCTATTCCGTCTTTCGCGATTATGGCCTTGTGGGGCGTCGGCTCCAGTATGATTATTTACCTGGCTGGTTTACAAGGCGTCCCAGTCGATTTATACGATGCAGCAAAAGTGGATGGGGCGAATAGTTGGCAGCGATTTCGCGCGGTCACGATCCCAATGATGACCCCGGTGTTGTTCTATAACCTGGTCTTGGGCTTGATTGCCACCTTCAGTTACTTCACGCAGGTGTATGTTGCAACCAGCGGTGCAACCGGCGGTGCAGGCGGCCCAGCACGCTCGACTCTGTTTTACAACCTTTATTTGTATCAGGCTGCCTTCAAATATTTTGAAATGGGTTATGCCTCTGCGATGGCATGGGTGCTATTTGTCATCATCTTGATACTCACAGGTCTCGTTTTCCGATCATCGTCATTGTGGGTTTATTACGAGGGCGAGCTGAGAGGGAAAAGTGAATCATGAGCAGCACGACGACCACCCCACTATCATCCCCGATCAGCCCAACACCTGCGATTGAACGTTGGAAATTAGGCATTCGCGGTGGTACATTGGCGGTTAAAGGTTTGACCACACTCGTCCTGGGAGCGGGAGCGGTCATTATTTTGGTTCCGCTTCTCTACATGATTTCGATTTCATTGCGAGATCGCACGCAAATACGCCAGGGGTCACTGGAACTGATCCCGATGCGCCAAATCGAGGTTGAAATCAATGGCAAGGGTGAGCCACTTTACAATGTGACGGTCGATGGTCAGACTCGCCAGATGGCATTAGTGAAAAAAGCGCCAGGCGGGAAAGGGATATTTGCCGACCCATCAAACCTGGATCAGACCTATGAACTGGTTTTGAAAGATCAATCGCCGGTGAGTGTGATTGACGTACACCCCGAAAATTATCCGGAAGCGATGACCACTGTGCCGTTTGACCGCTATTTTATTAACACGATGATTGTGACTTTTGGCGGAATGGCTGGAATGTTGTTCTCGTGTTCGTTAGTGGCTTATGGTTTTTCACGCTTTCGGGCGCGGTGGATCAATGTGCTATTTCTCATCCTGCTCTCGACCATTATGCTACCCCGGCAGGTTACGCTCATCCCGGTTTACGTGATATTCCAGGAGATCGGTTGGGTGGACACCCTCCTCCCACTGATTGTGCCGAACTTTTTTGCGAATGCCTACGATGTCTTCTTATTAAGACAGTTTTTCATGACGATACCACTGGATTTAGATGAAGCAGCAAAGTTAGATGGCGCGTCGCCGTTGCAAATCTTGCTCTACGTTATCCTGCCGATGGCTCGCCCGGCAATTGTCGCGGTCGCTATCTTTCACTTCTTATATGCCTGGAATGACTTTTATGAGCCATTGATCTTTCTGCATTCACGCGAGAATTGGACGATGGCGGTTGGCCTACAGACGTTCAACGCCTTGTATGCGGTGAATACGCATCTGATTATGGCGGCGAGCGTGGTCATGATCATCCCGCCGATTTTGCTGTTTTTCTTCAGCCAGAAGATTTTCACGCAAGGCGTCGTCATCACGCGCATGGCCGAGAAGTAAATACAGAAACTAGCCGATCGAAGCGATCACCGAGCAGCGTGGCGATTTCGCCTTGCTTGGTGGTTGGGTGAAGGTTGGTCATTCGTCCTATGATTGAACCGCCGCTATAATCACGTCGATTTCGTGCGTCAAAATCCTGGTTGAGCAAACAAACATTTTGAGGGAGCGGTGTTTTGTGAAACTCAAATGGTATGGTCACGCCGGTTTCTTAATCACCTCCGACAGCGGCCTGAAAATTGTTACTGATCCCTATACGCCGGAGACAGCGGGCTACATGCCGATACGCGACCATGCCGATATGGTGATCGTGTCGTCCGATAACGACAGCTTTCACTGCCGAGCAGACTTGATCCCTGGCAAGCCGACGGTGATTAACGCGCTGGAGGTGGCACAGAACGGCGGGCGACGCAGTGAACTTGGCATCGAGATCAGCGCGATCGCGGCGATGGAGGCCCTGGATCACCAGTACCATGAGCCTGACCAGAACGGCATGTATCGTGTGGTCGTGAACGGGGTGAGCATCGGCCACATGGGCGATGTTGGAAACGCACTGAGCGAGGAACAGATGACGTTCTTCCAGGGCGTGGATGTGCTGTTGGCGTTAGCCGGCGGACACCCAACGATTGGGCTAGAGGATTTGAAGCAGGTGATTGATTATGCCCGGCCCAAGCTGGTCGTGCCGATGCACTTCAGGACGCTGCGCTACAAGCCGCGTAACTGCTTCTGGATTGAAAGTTTCCTCGATTATTTCCCGGCGGATGAAGTTGATTTCGCGTGTGATTACGAAACGACCCTCACAAAAGACAGGCTGCCGGAGCAGACACGGGTGCTGGTGCTGACGCACGCGAATTGAGCGAAGCAGGATTAGGGATTTAGGACTGAGCTGCGAGTGAAAGATAAAGGCGTTGATGCGGTTATGTTGCAACTGAGAAAGGGCAACATTTGCACACTTTTGCCATTTGGGTGATTCCGATTAGTCACAAATTGAGGGAGAAATGGCGCAAAAGGCGGAGAAGGCGACAAAGGCACAAGCCCTTTTTTCGCCAATTTCGCCCCAAATTGAGGGAAACGGCGACAAAAGCGACGAAAACGAATGGACGAAATTCACTGTAGCGGCGGCAGCGGCGGCGGCGCGATGCCATTTGATGGATTTGATGCAAATGATGATAAAGATGATTGCGAATCGATTCTCATTTGTATCATTTCCAGGTTATCGTCGTCAGGATCAAGGGTTTTTCCCCTCAGCGCCTCCAGAGGCTAAAGCCATCTGGCTACCAACAAGCCAAGCCCATTAAAGGGGCTAGAAAGGCCAGGAAAGACCATTTTATATCAGTCAATTGTCCTGACTATTCAATCTATCCCCTCACCCCCAACCGCATTCGCGTGTGGTGCTACCTCACCATCATCACAATTCTATTTTAGAACACAATTTCTATCTCGTCAATTAGATTTTGGTTTGAATATGAGGCTCAGGGCAGGCCGCGACGCTGCTTGATAAGCCCCTTGTAGAAGGCCAGCAGGTCATGATCCTGGCCTATAGCCCAGGGCATGGGAACACGGCCGATGTGCTGGCCGAGGCCGTCGCGGGTTGTGCCTTCCTGCTGGATGCCGATTTCCGTACCATAGAAGATGATCGGGACGCGCGGCAGGCTGAATTGGACGGCAGCGGCACGGCGCAGGGCGTCTTTGTCGCCGGCGGCCACGCGCAAAAAGCGATCCATGTCGTGGTTGTCGAGGAAACTGAACATCAGGAAGTCGTCGGGAAAATAGCGGCGATGGCGCTGGTAGAAGCGGTCGAAGTCGGCTTCCGTCCACGCGCCCATGCCGTAGGTGCGGCGGAGGGCATCGCCAAGATGAAAATCGAGCAGCCCGTCCAGGTGACCGATGTAATGCTGCTGTGTGTCGGGGGCATCCACAACCTCCGCAAAGCAGAGGCTATCCCGTTTGACACTTTTGCAGGCGAGCCAGAAATCCGTCCAGAAGGACGGGCCTGGGCCGTCGGCCACATCGAGACGATAACCGTCAATGTCAAATTCGCGCGGCCAGTAACGGGCAATATCGAGCATCCAGCGGCGGGCATCGGGATCATGAACGTTGATCTGCGGCATACTCGGCTCGCCAAAGAAGGCACGGTAGCCGATGTCCGAGTCATCGAAGTAAAACCAGTTGCGATAGGGGCTGGCGGGGTTCGACAAAGCGTCCTGGAAAATCGCATACTGGCTGGACAGGTGATTCAGGGCGAGATCGAGGAGAACGCGGATGCCGCGCGTATGAGCCGCCTCGACCAGGGCGCGGAGCGCGTCATCACCGCCAAGGCGCGGCTCGACGCGGAAATAATCGGTGACATCGTAACCGTGATGAGTCGGGCTGGCGAAGGTGGGACTGAGCCAGATACAGGTGATGCCGAGATCGGCGATGTAGTCGAGCTTATCGCGCACGCCCCAAAGCGTGCCGCCGCAGAAACCCATCAGATCGTCGGTTTGCAGCCAATCGCGGCCATCGCCCGGATAAAACCGATCGACAAAAATGTGGTAGATAACGGCCTCGCGCGCCCAGGCAGGCGGTTCGAGGGTATCAACCGAACAGGTGAAGGTATACGGCTGGTGAGGATCGCCAATCATGACCTCGGCGACCGGCTGTCCCCGAAAGAAAGCCGCAGCAGCGAGTTCGGAAGCGGCTCTGACCTGCGGCCAGTCGGCATAGACCTCAAGCGAGTCACCTTCCCAGGCGGCAATATGATAGCGAATGACGGTGTTTTCGGGGTGTGGGGGCAAGACACCCACCCAGCGCGCTAAATAACCCCAGGAGGTCGTATCCCATTCGACGCCATCGAGTTGAAGCATGAGGGACTGGCCGTTCAGCGCCCTGCCCCGCTCACCGAGTGGCTGCGTGCCGTCGGTGGTGTAGTAGCAGACGACGTGATCGGCGGCGAGGTTGAAACCGACATAGACCGTCAGCGTGATGGGCTGACCAGGTTCGGGATCGCGCGGGGAAAGGCGGTACTGGTGCTGCAAGCCGCGCCGCGAGGCACGGTGGTGCATGAGTTTGAGTTCGTCGGTGGCTAATGTGCCGAAAATAAATTCTTCCATGATTGATGAAATCCTCCCCTACCCCGTCCAGCAAGGGAATGGGGTGAAAGTAAGGTGTGTTTATCGTGATTTGAACAGCAGGAAAGCGAGGGCATGTCGGCGACATGCCCCTGCGAGAAAATAATCAATTGAAAATTAACCCTTTACTGCGCCCTGCGTCAGGCCGCCGACGATGTATTTTTGCAGCGCCAGATAGAGGATGACGACCGGCGTGGCGGCCAGGAGCGAACCGGCGGCGAACACCCCCCAGTCGTTGGAGAACTCGGCCTCGACAAAATTGAATAGGCCGACCATGAGCGTCCAGTTCTGGCGATCGGTCAGCACGATACGGGCGAGGATGAACTCGTTGAACGTGCCGACGAAGGCCAGAATCGCCACAACGGCAAGGACAGGCCGGACGAGTGGGAAGATTAAATACCAGAAGGTTTGCCAATGGGTCGCACCATCCACAAGCGCCGACTCGTCAATATCGCGGGGGACGGTATCGAAAAACCCCTTCATGAGCCAGGTGTTGACACCCATCGCGCCACCGAGGTAGGCGAGAATCAGGCCGCCGTGCGTGTTGAGCGAGAGGAAGGGAATATACGTACCGATTTGGAGCAACATCAGGTAAATGGCGACCATCGCCAGGATGTTGGGAAACACCTGGATGAGCAGGATGGTCACCAACAGGGAACGCCGCCCACGAAAGCGGAAGCGCGAAAACGAGTAGGCTGAGAGGGCGCTAATAAAGACGGTCAGCGTGGTGGTGATCGTGGCGATGACAACCGAGTTCAACACCCAACGCCAGAACGGAACCTGGGGATTGTTGAAAAGGCGGTTGAAGTTCACCAGCAGGTCGTCGAGACTCTTGACGTTGGCGGGAATGAGAGTCTGACTGGTCATGGTGCCGACCGGGTTGAAGGCAGCGGAGACGATCCAGATGACCGGGAAAAGCGTGAATAGCCCGACCACGATCAAAATGATTATACGGGCGATGGCAAACGTCGTGAGAGGGGGTTTCGGCTTCACCGAGCGGGGGATGATGGTTGAACCGGCTGTATGGGTTGGAGTAGAGGTTATGCTAGACACCTTCGCCAATCTCCTCTAAACGTTTGGTAAACCGGAACTGGAAGAGCGTAAGACTGCCGACAATCAGGAAGATGAAAATGGCAATCGCCGAGGCGAAACCGAAATCCTGGCCGCCGCCGCTGGAAAAAGCGAAGCGGTAGGTGTAGCTGATGAGGTTATCGGTATGGCCGACGGGGGGAGCCGCCGTGCCGACCATCGGCGGGCCACCTTTGAAGAGCGCCTCGATCAAGAGGAAGTTGTTGAAATTGAAGGTGAAAGAGGCGATCAGCAGGGGGCCGACGGCGACGAGCAACAGCGGCAGGGTGAGATTCCAGAACTTTTGCCAGGCGTTGGCGCCATCGACTTCGGCAGCTTCGTAGATGGACGAGGAGATCGACTGCAATGCACCGCTGCAAATCAGCATAAAGTAGGGATAGGACAGCCAGAGGTTTACCAGCAAGATGGCAAACTTGGCCCAGAAGGGATCGGTAGACCAGCCGGGCGACTGACCGCTAAACATTCTTTGCAGGGTGGTCGAAATGATACCGACGTTTTCGTTGAGCATCCCGCGCCAGATGAGAATGCTAATCATGCCGGGAATAGCATAAGGAACGATGAGCAGGGATTTGACAATACGGACACCGGGGAAGGTGGTGTTGAGAAGCATCGCCATGAACAACCCCAGCGCAAACGATGTGAACACCGAGAGAAAGGCAAAAGCAATCGTCCAGAGGAAGACACGGATTAGGGGGCCGCTGATAGCCACATCATTGAAAATGCGGACAAAGTTATCGAGGCCGATGGGAACCCAATAGCCAAGCGGGGCGATTTGCCCATCCGCCGCGACAAAATCCCCGGTTGAGTCGTTGGCGACATAGGGCGTGCCAGTCTCGCGGTCGATCAGGGCATTTTGTTGCGGGTCGAACATCCATTTTTGCTCGAACGCGCTGGCCTCGGTTCGGGAGCGGATGCCGATCTGGTTGGCTTCATCGCCAAAGGTGATGGCCTGCATGTCTCTGAAGGCACGGACGAGATCGCCCCGTTCTAACAGGTCATAACCTTCAAAAGCGGTTGGAACGCCATCCTCACTCAACTCGCTGGCAGCAATTTCATCGGGCGTGACAGGACGGGGCGGTTGGCCGGGTAGGGCAAAGAGCGTATTACCCGCTTGATCGGTCAGCCACAGCGCATATTCCCCAGCCTCGTTTTGGAAGGCGCTCCAGGTATAGCTTGTGCCGGTTTCGGGAAGATAAGTCGTATTACCCATCTGCGACATGGCTTCGGTTTTGGTAAAGCGATGTCCAGCGCCGTAATTGGTAAAGGCAACATAAACCGTATAAAGAATGGGGTATATGGCTAATAAGACTATGGCGGCGAGGCCGGGCGTCATCCAACGCAGCGGCCAGAGTTCGGGGCGCAAATTAATGGCGGTGACGCCAACGGCAATTGCCACCAGGGTCACGGCCAGAAAAATATTCCCATCACGACCGATGTTGATCGCCAGCCAGATCGCCAGCACATCGACGAGGGCGATAGCGATGAGGCGCGCCATCGTCCAGATTGGAGATGGCGCAAGCGAGGGGATCGGGGTAGCACCACTTTGCCCAGCGCTTGCTTGTGCCGCGCTCATAAAGACCTCCATATATTTTTTGTTCGCCTACTGAGATAGCGGGCCCAGACAAGGGGTGGCTCACGGGCAGCACACCAGTTGTTGATCCTGGGAACAGCTAGGTCGTGTTTACATGTTCAGCAGTAACCCCTGCTCCCTTCCCTGTTGAGCGAAAGGGAGCAGGACTCGATGTTCTTCGATAGCGGCTATTGGGCGGTGATGGTCAGCACATTGGTGGCCGAGTCGAAGGCGAAATCGACGGTTGCCCCATCGGCTGGCACAGTGAACTTGATGTTATCGCCACCTGCCGCGCCATCGACACCATAGTTCACATCCCAGGTCAGATTGACGGCAACTTTGGCTTCATAGTCGCCTGCCGGGATGGCGGTGGTGCTGAAGGTGTAGACTCCATCGCCGTCAGCATCTTG